>JAABUW010000269.1_pt1 | contig 109387 bp, 95 predicted proteins | sample 5560081 | NCBI WGS metagenome assembly JAABUW01 (sample SAMN10711882, study PRJNA513363) | rock metagenome | isolation source: Antarctica rocks | place: Antarctica: Victoria Land, Knobhead sud
CGGCCTTTGGCTCGAGGGCTGACATGGAAAGCGAGAATCTGACTTACTGGAGCCATCGACCACGACCTAGGTTCAACGTGGAAGGAGCGACATCGAGAGTCTCAATTCGAGCGAAAAAAGAAAAAAGGTTGTCGAGGAAGGCGACACTTACTCAGTACCGTACGGAAGTACTGTACAAATACAATGCTCGATCGTCGCGTGGGCCGTAGGGCGGGGGTCGGAGAAAGGTTGAAGGTTTTGCCGGGCGAGCAGTCCTCGGCGCTTGTTAGTCACGTGACTCCCATAATGTCCCCCGTTGACAAATTGAACACGAGAGAGAGTAAGGTATCGGTATCCTACAAACCAATATCAAGTACGGAAGGTGATCTACAACCTGCAGAAAAGCTGGGCGGCCGCTCCCTCCCCCCCCCCCTCTCTCGGGTGGTCTGGACGCTTGAATGACGCCTCGCACTGCAAGTGTCCTAAAGGTGCGAGGAGGCTGTCGTCTACTCGTCTTGGACCAGTAGCCATGGGCGGCACCCTACTCGATGCGTACTACGTACACTTGCATGCTTGACACTCAGCCCCAGAAAGAATACTACTGTGGCTGATTTCCATGTTTTTCTGTGTCACGTGCGTCACCTCTGCCTTATCATCATCGGCGTCTACAGCCTTGTCCTCCTTCCATCCTTATGTCTGCCTGTCCTCGCCCTTGTTTCTCCCATCTTATGCCACCCCCGCTCTGCTCGGCCTGAATGTCCATCTGTTTTTCAATCCTTCTATGCAGAAAATAAACACTCGACATGGGTCCACATTTCAGGGACGACTCAATATGGGAGCTCGGTCCGATAGCCTCAAGGACTGAATCACCCCTGCCCGCGGATAGAAGGCATTCATCGTCGGCCAGTACTTCCTCAGCGTCGACAGAGAACCCACCGGGCACCCCAAATTCAAATGGATCGCGCGGCCGAAGAACACTACCTTCGGTGTCGTCAGCCCAGTCAAAGCTCCCCACTGTACGCGAACAGCGGGGCCAGCAGAGAGCCCTGTCCTTGGACGTCGGACCTAGCCAAGAAGGCCCACCGCGACTGGCCTCGGACGAGACTGTAGTAAGCTCTAATCACGTCTTGACGAATTTCGAAAGGGTGGCTGCACGGAATCATGAGGGAGAAGTATTAAGGCAGAAACAGCTGCAAAGATACAACACCGAAAACAATCGGCAACAAAGTGTCTACGAGCGCCTGAAGAGATGGGCCGACACGGAGTTCAGAGACATCAAGCACGTCATGCTATCATTGGCTTTAGACAGCTATAAAAGAGAGCCCCTTCCAAGGATGGAGGAGCTCGTCAAACTTGCTCATCATTATTACCCGCCGCGAGGCCAGCTGAAGGTACAAGTATGTGATTTTGGCGAAGGTCGTGCCGAGCACAAGGAGATTACGCTCGGAGAGGTCGAGGAGTGTTGGCAGCAAAAGCCGGAGTGGGCCGACGTCCGCTGGATACATGCTCCACTTGGACTTGGACTCACCCATTCCTCTATTGAAGACATATTCCTCCACGACGGTTCTTCTGGTAGAGCATTTGAGAAAGCGGGCAGGAGCGGTTGGCCGTACCTAGAGACCGAGATCCTGAATTTCCGAAGTGAGTGCAACTTCCAAGAGATGCGAGATGTCTACGTACTGCTCAAGAACCTGGATGGTCTGCGAGAAAGCCTCGATGAAAGCATCTGGAACGGCGATAAGAATGCAAGTCTTCAGTCTGACATTGACTGGAGAGCTGACCATCTTGGGACCAAGGTGAATTATTGGAATATGGTGGACTCCGACATGCCCTGGCAACTCAGCGAGGGTCTTTGCATGGGGGGGATGGGACCCACGTCAGGACTTAAGCCAGTTGTCCGCCACATTGACAAGCAAGCGATCTCGCAACACCCTTTCTACAGAACGTCTCAACTAGTCAGGAACCCTCTCCGGTGCTTCCACAGAAGCGATGGGTTCTTATTGACACTCTCGCCCATGGCCGGAGTAAACTATTTAGATAAGAACTTTTCCAAGCACATCGCTGAGCCTATCGACGCCATGTGGGATAATGAGAACGCCTCAGCTATAGGCCACGTATTCCGCGCTTTTGCCGACCAAGGCTCGAGTACCTGGCACAGACGGACCATAGAGTGGTTCGTAACATACCTCATAACGGAAGTGGGTGTCACCCCTCATCACCTGCGTGCAGGTTGCAGTGCGCCGTCGGTCGAGGAAGCGTATTCTTCCGTCATCCAGGACCTTAAACGAAGACGATACGAACCATGGAGAAAGGACGAGACCGTCAAGCTAGTTCGTGATTACCTCGCCTGTATTGACGAGCTTACCACTATCAAGCTTTCGTTACAGAAGAAGCTCGGGCTGTTCAAGGGTCTGCAGGAGGATGTCAACAAGTTCGAGACGGACGATATCCTAGCACAGAAGCAGCCGGACAACCCCTTGGGTGAAAGCTGTGAGGACCGTGTGGCATTTGCTCTGAATATGGTCAAAGAGCAGCATGACTGTTTCGAGAGGCTGTTGATTGACTGCAAGCAATCAATGGACGCTGTATGCTTTCAGTTGCCTTCTTCCCTCCTGCTTAATCTCACTGACCCACCCTTCAGCTGTTCCAACTGCGCTCCATTGAGCAAAACGAACTCGCCATCGTCTCCGACTCCCAGAACAAAGCTATCCTCATCTTCACTGGCGTCACCATCGTGTTTCTGCCCCTCTCTTTCTTCACTTCTTACTACGGCATGAACCTCGCAGGCATCGCTACTACCAACAAGGACGAAGGCTGGTTTTGGAAGATTTGTGGGACTGCCGCTTTCCTTATTGTACTCGTCGTGGTAATGGGGGCTTTCAGGCATCGGTTGAAGAGTACGTTTAGCAGGAGGAGGATGAAGTATACGAATGTGGTGTGAAAAAGGGATTTTGCCAAGGGCTATGGCACCCCAGAAAAGAACTCGTCTCAGGCAACGCCAAACGTCCTATAGCTACCACTCTTGGAGTTGCTGCAGCATCCAATGGAGCGCTTTGCTGGAGCGTTGAAACCACAGAGGCCGGATTTTCGGTGTTGATCGGAAAGCTTTCCACCTACCAAAGGGCCCAGTGGGATCGAAACGGTGAGAAACACCCTATTACGATTTGCTCGACAGCGACTAGATACAACGTACTCAATCGTTCTGCGGTAGCTACACACCTTCACCCTAACGACTGCTCTCTTAATATACTTTCCCTGACTGCAACGTTGTTGGTTTCATGTCCTTTGGCGTTGATGAGGCGATCTTGAGGGTGTTTTAGATAGAATCGTTCGTTTATAACGCATTCTTGGGAATGACAAATGGCATGGTATGTTTGCGTGCTTTGTCTGGTTTGGGAAGCAAGTGGATTAGGCGCGTGGCTAATGATAGATGTTTATTAACGTTTGAGTTTTTGGGGGCTTATATGATAGTATATATGCATAGGTACTGTAGAAATAATGACTGCTTGTTACTATATTAGGACTTTAGGCATGTCAAGGAGATATCCAGTTAGAATACGTAATTTGTGATATAACACGCCAGTTCCTCGCATAACGTTCTCAGCGATTTGCACCCTGATACCCTCAACTTAGGTAGGTATCGACTACTGTAAACAGTGCTCCAGTAAACAACAACCGATGGTCAGGGGACATCAGACTCACTCAGGTACCAAATCAAGCCGGATAGGCAAGCTAGACAAGAAGGCCATACGGATGACTTGATCGGTGTCATATGTTCCTCGTTGCCCAAAGCTCCTTATAGTACAGAACGGGCAGTTAAACCCCTTATACTTTTTCTAGGAATCTCGTGTCTGATACTTTATCTGGGATATCCATGTGGTGACAGGTTGGTGTTCCCAGTCTCAATTCGCCTGGTCATTGTCTTGTCGATATCCGCAAGGCTATCTATCACAGGGTGATATTAGCTGATAGTCCTGGTGATCCTACATGTTTCGCCTGCAAAGCCTTCGTTTTTATTGCTCTAGGACCCTCACTCCTTTCTGCTCTTCCTCACCATCACCACTCTGCCAAATGCCGTAGCCTTTACTCAGCGACCTTGCATAATGTTTTGGTAGCTTTCACAATCATCCACTTGATACGGTAGAATCGAGGTAATGGATTAACTATCGACTACCGAAATTTGTGAAGAGCCCGAAATGGGATGCTTCAGTAAAGGCAACACCCACATTCGGACATGTCCCTTCCGAGGCCCTTCACAGCTCACATGTCTCACAGCTCTTCAAAGATGTTCCTCATGCTCCTCTTTTTCCTCATTGAATACGCCGCAGGGCTCTTCCCGCTCGCCTCCTCGCTCACCTTCCCGCTCTCCTTTTCAGTCACCTTCCCGTTCCACATCTCAATGCCTCCCAAGTCATCACTTCCCCTCTCAGCCCACGTCCCCTCACCCATCCTCACAACCTCACCCAAAGCCTTCATCAATAACCCATTGTTCTTCCCCCCGCGTTTCCCCTCAATCTCACTCACCAAGCACACAAGCGACATCCGCAGACCCACCGCCAATCTCTCAACGCGCTCTCGGGTCCACTGTGAGGTTTTGCGTGCGGAAATCCGCACGGGTGTGAGAAGTGGGAGCCCCAGTGTCTTGCAGGCTTTCTTGGGCACGATTTTCGGCATTGTTGGTGAGTTGTCTCGAAGGGGGACGAAAATGGTGGAAAGGTAATGGAGGGCGAGGTAGGTGGCTTGGAGAGAGTCGAGGCGGAGGGTTGGTGCATTGGGAAAAATTTCGTGAAGAGCGGAGAGGGTTGGGTCGCCGGGCCTCGCCGGCGTAGAATTATTAAAGCCGGTGCTGCACGGTGGCGATCCAGGTGGGGCGTTTGCTGGGTGGCTGCCTAGGGGACTAAAGCTGGAGTAGCCGCTGTAGGGGCCATTGACGGAAGGTTGGGAGAAAACTGGTGGATGTTTCTCGGAAGACGATAGGCGTATCGCTTGGATGCATGGAGAGCTTAGCTGGAGCCTCACTGCTGAAAAGCCAGAGGTGGATCTTTCGACCTCGTTAAGGACTCGTTCGATGGATTCATTGAGCGGACGGACGGGGGTACCCGTGGGGCTTGGGCGCTGAGAGGCAGTACTCAAGATAGGTGGGCTCGGAGAAGACCCATCCGTCAAGGATACCTCACTAGGTGATGCTGTTGGGATACGTTGCAAAGTATCCTTGCTTTGTGGGGTTGCAAGGCATGAGCTCGGTGGGGTGATCGGATAGGAGGGTTGATCGTTGGGGACATCCAGATTATGTTTCTGCTTTTGTAGAGAATGCGGCGTTTCTGGCGGCGTGTATGGGCTGAAGGCTGATACAGGCTTTGGCGGTTGATCCGGAGTCGATGTTTTCGAGGAAAACCTGGAGTTTTGGCCTGGAACTGAGATCACTGATGGGCTGCCGTGGCTGCTCATGGTCTCTAAGTGCTGCCCAAAAATAAGCACAAATAGAATGGTACGTACTAATCACTGTTGACCTCAGTAAAACTTACTGCATTTCCAACGTGTACTTTCGTCTGTGCTTGCTTGCTCCAGTATGCGTCACTGACCTGGTCGTCGTGGTCTGGGGCGATCCACAACCGGGGCTTGCTGCTGGATGCCTCCATGCTGTCAGGTTTGCTCTTTGGAGTTTGTCGACGCTTTGATGTTCCAAAGGTGTCTATCCTCAATCGCGGCTTAGAGCGTGGTGGCACAGGACATTCATCGAGGTGTTGTGGGCGGTCTGTGCTCGATATTCCTCGAAAGCTGGGAGCATAATCATCGGCTGTTGTTGAGCAACCGATTGTATGTCTGAGTTCTCTAAATCCTGCTGTTCTATGGAGAGATTTGCTCTCCGGTGTCTGCAAATGTTCTCCATAAGACAGTCTTCGTCTAGGGGTAATTATCCGGCACCTGTCAACTGCGGACTCTAGAGTTACTCCTGGGTAGCCAATGCTGCTACCAAGACTGCTTTGTCGTCCAATTGGTTGCATTTCGTCCTCACAAGGAAAGCCCCTTTCGCTGGAGTCTGAGAATATGCCAAGCCCCTCACAAGTTGTCTGGGCTGGAGAAAATTCATATCTCTGGACGTCGTCGTATGGACAGGGATATTTATGACACGCATAGTCGAAAAAAATGGTTGCGCTCCCCTCAGAATCTTTATGATCTTCTCGATCACTCAGCTCTATAGGAGGAAGCAATTCTCTCGGCCCGCTCTGTTGCGGTACGGGGCTGAGTGCTGCTACAAGATTCGGAATATTTTGCACCTTGTATGGGAAATCATGATTCAAAGGTGCTATTGGGGCCTTCTGTTGCGAGGCCTCTAACGCTAGATCTCTGGCGGGAAAATGAGGATTGAGTTGAAGTGAAACATTTGGTTCTTCTAACCGTTGGTCCGAGCGAAACGCAGAAGGTGGGCCTGATGGGGAATTCCAATCCTGGACAAACTTCTTAGGTACATTTTGGTACGACTGGTCAAGGCAAGAGGAAGATGGAGGTCGTATCAGCAGAGAATAGCGGCGTTTATGGGTAAGTTCCTGCGAGAGGAAAAGGCTTTCATTCTGGGATTGCCCTTCGACCTGGATTGGTATGCCTCTGCAAATGCTTGACTGGTCGAAAGATGAAGAGAGTAGAGAAAGAGAAGGAGTCGAGTTGCTCCAGGCAACATGTGACCGAGCCATAGTGGAATGAAAATTTGGAAATTAATATTTGACCAGAATGAAGACCGTTATGAGACATCCTCCAAGATATGAGGAGGGCATTCCCATCCTTTTAGGACCGTGAACAACAAAGGGATGCACAGTGAACCACGAGGGAGACATCTTCACCCAAACATTCCTCAGGAACGCGGGGCTGTTCCGATCCAGGGTCTCCATGAGGGAAACTATTGACTGGTTATGCAAGGCACACATCAGTAATCGCAGAGTCGTCAGTTGGATCAAGGGATTCTGGCCCTTCAAGAGAGAACACCACACTGGCGGCCCTGGACAGAAGGACTGTCATATGTTGTGCGGCAATTGCGGGGGGTTAAGCACGCCTAAAGTAGGTACAGTACAGTACTGTGCCTTGCACAGCACATATGGATCGCAGAGCCGGCCCTAGTCACGTGATGAATTGGATCAACCGACAGTCCATATCTACCCACCTACCGTAACTACCTATACCAAGGCACTGACTGCTTTATTATTCTCGCAAGACAAAGCGCTTTGGTCTTCGTACCTGTTCGATTGTCTAGAGTACTCAGCATGGACCTCGGTCTACCTCGTCGTATGCAACGAAGAGTGGTCGTCGAGTTCCGATCGTGCAATGTCACGCCATTTCCGCAACAACAGGGACGCCTCCATCAAACCACCACTCCCTCACCATTTCTTCAAAGCAGAAACTGGGGACTTCAAGATGACAATGATGATAAGACTGCTCTGTTGGCTTGCTGGTCTCAGCGAGGGTTCAAATCACCTCATCGTTACAGACTACAGGAACAATTCGTCGCTTTGTCATTAATCAAGACTTTAGCGGCAAGCACGCAATTCCATCGCCTTTTTGGCAATTTCCAAAATGGCCCACAATGAATAATGCAGTGGTAGTGTTGTAAGGTACTTCCTATTAACTAGTGTGATCATTGCTCTCTGCTGTCTCCTCTTCAATCATCTCCACACCTCATCGAGCTCTCCTAACTGTCTTCCTGTCCGCACCAAAGCTTCTCAACCCCCCGAGCTGCCACATCCAGAAGCAAACGTCATTTCATATCATTCCTCTCTTGATTGACATCCATAGCGTGCAATATGCCTTCCAGGTCTTCTCCTATCTACGAGTCGGACAGTGTATCAAACCAAGATGTCGAATCTGGCTATGTTAGTGGAAGTGGAAGCGAATCGAGTACCCCTGATGTTCTATTCACAAAGAAACATTTGAACTTCCTAAACCGCCAATTGCAAAATTTGGAGCCTCAAGGTGCGGAATGCCTCTTTTCTGATCTTGGTATATCAGACTGACACATACTGTAGAGATATTACAATGGTGTATAGTTACATTCCCTTCACTGTTCCAAACCACCGCGTTTGGACTCACCGGCCTGGTCACTCTTGACATGCTCTCGAAGATGAAGATCCCAAGACCACAGCTTGTCAATCTCATCTTCTTCGATACGCTCCACCATTTCCCTGAGACCATAGATTTGGTCGGCCGAGTACGCCAGCGATACCCTCTTGTCAATCTGCATATCTACAAGCCGCAGGGATTGGCAGCTCCAGAAGACTTTGCTCAGAAATATGGTGAAAAGCTTTGGGAAACTAATGACGAGCTGTACGATTGGGTAGCGAAGGTTGAACCCGCGCAGCGAGCCTACAGAGAATTGCAGGTCGATGCTGTCCTGACAGGCCGCCGGCGAAGCCAAGGGGGCAAACGAGGAGACATAGACATCATTGAGATCGACGAAGCCGGTCTCATCAAGATCAACCCTCTCGCAAACTGGAGCCTGAAACAGGTACAACAGTACGTTGACGAAAACAATGTCCCTTACAACGAGCTACTGGATCGCGGTTACAAGAGTGTGGGTGACTGGCATTCAACGCAACCAGTCAAAGAGGGCGATGATGAACGCGCTGGACGATGGAAGGGTCAAGAGAAAACAGAGTGTGGTATCCACAACCCCCGCTCGCAATTTGCCCAATACCTAAGAGAGCAGGAGCTGAAGAAGCATGAAGAGGAATTGCGACAAGCGCTGGAGTCACGCTTGGATATCTCATCATGACTTGTGATGTAGGATGAGTTTTGGTTTCTTGGAGGCATAGCGCGGTGTTTAGGAGATGATATTGCATGGATAGATGGTGCACGAGGATTGCTGGCTATGGCCATATCGCTCATACAATGAATACTCAGATAGACAGCTTCACTGTGTTCAAGTAACAGCTTCTCGTTAATTGAGACGACTTTTCTTTACGGGCTTCTTAAGTGGTTGCAATTGTGCTTGCAATGACGGAATAGGTCACGTGGAACCAAAAACCCTAAAGCATCTATGTAAAGTACCTTGGAGCAAGACCTTGCACTCGGTGGAAGCGCGATAATGTCATCGTACGAAAGATCTTCAAGTACTCGTACAGCACTGACGTACCACTGCCGAGATTCTCCAACGGTTTTGCGCACACAATAAGCGATGTGCCCCCATATTAATGATTTGGGGGTCTCTCCTTTATTCGTCTACTGTATCCTCCGGACTGTGACGGTGGGAAGTCCGCCGAAGCCCGGGCAACTGGTGACTTAGATATTATTATATAGAGTACGAGCCTGTAGTCCCGTAAGATTTCTTTTACAAAAGTCGACCTGACTGCTTCGTGCCTTCTGCCCTTCCCTCTCTACATAAATCAGATCGAACAGTCCATTCTTTGTGACTCTTGTTGCGCATCGTGAGCGTCTCTTCTAGCTATCTCTGCCATGGCCAATCCCCCACATGGCGGGGTCCTCAAGGATCTTCTCGCCCGCGACAACCCCAGGCGCCAGGAGCTCAAGAGTGAAGCCGAGAAACTACCAGCCATTGTGCTTACGGAGAGACAATTATGCGATCTGGAACTTATTATGAGCGGCGGCTTTTCGCCGGTAGAAGGTCTGTAATAGTACTTATTTGTTTGTTGTTCATGTACCTGATCGACTGTACCCTAATGCATGCACGATCATCTACGGGATAATATCACGCAATTGGAAACCAACCATCTCGTGATGGATAGGTGCTGACCTTGGGGGTTCCGTAGGATTCCTAAACGAGAAAGATTACAATGGGTTCGTTTTCCTTGACAATGGTCTGGTCGAGCTGATGCTTATCTTACGCCAGTGTGGTTGAAAACCTGCGCCTTGCCGATGGCAACCTCTTCAGCATGCCGATATGTCTCGATGTCTCAGAGCAAGTCATTCGAGAGACTGGAGTAAAGCCCGGCGCTCGGATCACTCTGAGAGACTTTCGCGATGATCGCAACCTAGCAATTATCACAGTCGACGATGTCTATAAGCCCAACAAGTCAGTCCCGATATGAAGAGTCATACATTGCAAGATCCCTAACATGGAAATAGAGAAAAGGAAGCTAAAGAGGTGTTTGGCGGAGATGACGAGCATCCAGCTGTCAAATACCTTCTTCAGACTGTTCAGCAGTACTACATTGGTGGAAAAGTGGATGCCATTAGCAGACTCAACCACTACGACTATGTCGCTCTTCGTTACACACCTGCCGAATTACGTGTTCACTTTGATAAACTTGGATGGTCACGAGTGGTTGCTTTCCAGACAAGGAATCCCATGCACCGAGCACACAGAGAATTAACAGTCCGAGCAGCTCGATCACGGCAAGCAAATGTGCTGATTCACCCGGTCGTCGGTCTCACCAAACCTGGAGATATCGACCACTTCACCCGTGTCCGCGTTTATCAAGCACTTCTTCCCCGGTACCCGAATGGCATGGCAGTCCTCGCTCTTCTACCCCTGGCGATGCGCATGGGTGGCCCCCGAGAGGCAATCTGGCATGCAATCATCCGCAAGAACCATGGTGCTACGCACTTCATCGTTGGCCGTGACCACGCAGGTCCAGGGAAGAACTCTGTTGGTGTAGACTTCTACGGGCCTTACGATGCACAACATGCTGTGGAGAAATATAGACAAGAACTCGGTATCGAAGTTGTGCCTTTCCAACAGATGATTTACCTACCAGATAGCGATGAATACAAGCCTGATAATGAGGTTGCATCCGGGATTCGCACTCTGAATATCAGTGGGACAGAATTACGCTCGCGTCTACGCTCCGGCCGCGATATCCCGGAATGGTTTTCGTATCCGGAAGTCGTGCGTGTACTACGAGAATCACACCCTCCACGGTACAAGCAAGGCTTCACAGTCTTCCTTACTGGCTACCAAAATAGCGGCAAAGATGCCGTAGCCCGCGCTTTGAACGTAACACTAAATCAGCAAGGAGGACGTCCAGTCTCATTACTCGTTGGCGATACTGTCCGTAGTGAGCTCTCATCCGAACTTGGCTTCTCAAGATCCGATCGCCACAAGAATATTCAGCGCATCGCCTTCGTAGCCGCCGAGTTGACCAAAGCGGGCGCTGCGGTGATAGCAGCCCCAATTGCACCGTTTGAGAATTCGCGCAAAGCTGCACGCGAGACAATCGCACAGTACGGCAGCTTCTACCTCGTGCATGTAGCTACAAGCCTGCAGTACAGCGAACGCACCGATAAGAAGGGCGTGTATGCGAAGGCAAGGAGAGGGGAAATCAAGGGGTTTACTGGGGTGGATGATCCGTATGAAGAGCCGACGAAGCCCGACCTTACGGTAGATGTGGAGACGACCAGTGTGCGGAGTATTGTGCATCAGATTGTGTTGCTGTTGGAAAGTGAGGGGTTGTTGGACATACTGTGAGGGATGGAGCTTTGAAACGGGATAGACAGAGAATCTGGCGAGAAGCACTCAGGACAGCTGGAGCGTTGAGATAGATGACAGCCTTCATGCATAAATACAAGGGCTCTATTGAATTGTCTATGCTTCTTTGGTACCTGTTCCCACTAAGGTCCTGTACTTCCAGATGTTCTCATTGCCGTGAGGGTCAAGCGCAGGGTTTCCACGGCTGCTGCTGCTGCCGTCCATCCCGCTCCGAAAGCGGTGGCGGCGGCGGAGAAAAGCAATCGCCGAGATGATCTACCATCTGAACTTTCTCAGCCATCCGTAGAGTTAATACTCTCTTTGGATGACTACTATTTGACGAGTCACCTGGAGATCAAGCCCACAGCCTACCAAAACCGGACACCCTCGTTGCTTGATCTGTAACAGCACTCTTGCCCCGCAAGCGTACCGAAGCTTCAGCGGAGCATGTCAATGACCGCACTGAAGGGAGACACCGCCTTTCAAGCACGATCACTGGTCTGTAGCACCTCTCTATGCTATTATCCTATACTAGACCATTTCTTCAAGCTACCCGTTCTATATCGAAGAGCTTCACTGAACGATCCACTTTTTCTTTTACGACCACTAAGCACCTCACAGTTCCGTTCCCTCCTCCGCCAATCCAGCCAATTCGCCGCTTACAATTTTCGCGAATACGCTAAGCGTAGGACTAAAGATGCATTCCGGGAGGCTGCGGCTGGGGGCGTAATGATGGAGGAGAGGAAAGCGCAGGAGCTGATAGAGAAGGGCTTGAAGGAGCTGCAGATGATGAAGGTGCGTCTACATTGTTCGGGACGAGGTCCGCGGGCAGGTGAAGATCAGGATGTTTGGAGGATTTGGGGGCGTAGGGATGCAAGAGTTTGACCTAGGCGAAGAGCGTGAAGCGGATTTGGGGGGGTTATTTTTCAGCTGGTGGGAAAACGATTGTTGCAAGGAGTCATGCTTATGCTTTTGGGGTCTACAGAGGCAAACCGTCGTAAGCCAATTCTATCAACTAGACAGGCTGGTCGTCGAGGGACAGAGAACTGTAAGCGGCCCCCTCCGCTTTCCCCTTCACTGTCAGTTGCAAATACCCAATTACAGCTGCTGACTTGGTGCTACATAGGGCAAACAAACGGGCAATGAAGGCGGCATAGTACGTGTCACGACGGAGTAACCTTTAATTCTGGTGTTGTGGCGTTGGAAGCATTGTCGCGAATCTGTGTTAGAGACATCATCGAGGGTTTGGAGGGAACATTGTATGACGAAAGATCCGGTTACTCATGTAAATATTAGGTGCTGTTGGGATCTAACAACTCCACCAGCTCTCATCTCTACCTTTCTGTCCTTCTTCCACTATCATCAAACCTCCGCCTTTCATGCCCTAAAGCCTATAAGTCCGCAATTGTTTACGCAAACAAACCCCTTCTCTTCGTGTCGCCTGTCTCCTTAGCAAACCATCCATCCATCATCCTATTTCCTAAAACATCCCCTGCTTAAAATACCCCACAGCAAGGAAAAGCCCTTCAATCCATAGCCACCCTTCACCTCCCTCCCCCCTCTACGCAACCCTCATAATCCCCTCCCACGCCACTGGGCCCTCTTGGAGACCACCATGTCTCCATCTGACGCCAGTATATGAAAGTAGCAACACGCAAGCTAACAACCCCCATTCCAGCAACTTCAAACATAGGCGCAGATGTCGGCGTCTCGTTTGGAGTGGATGTACTGATGATGGCTGCGGATAGACTCCGAATCTTGTATCATTGCCCGGTAGGAACGATTACGATATCTGGGATAATGGGAAGAACTGAATTAGTCGATTCTGGGGACGGTGAGATGGTAGAATTCATATTAAATCACCGAACCTTCGCGCTTCATCATCCTCGTATCCCCTTATGGGAGGCAAATATACTGGGATAGTGTTCCATATCTGGAAACATAACCATCCGAGATTTGCACAAAGAATCCGGTCCGAAAAATCCGAAAAAATCACCCCTTCCCGCTACTGCTACTCGGAGAAATATATCCAATCCCGATTTCATCCGGCGATTCCAATCGTCCAGGGTATGGGGTTCCCTTGGATAGACAATGGCTCGAACATTTTGGACTATTCACCACTCATCGTCTGAACTCACACAAGTCAAGGCCGTCTCGATTTTGACCAACTGATTCGTATTCGAGTCATGGGTGACAAGAAAGTGATGCATTCGTGGCCAACCTAAGATCAGCCCAGAAACTACGAGATAAGAGGTTTGAAATGCCTTTCAAAATTCCAGAGGCAGTACGAACGAGGGCGGAAATGACTCAAAAAATAGATACAATTGTAAGACCGAAAGGATCTGTTGGACGGATCAGGACCCAACGCCAATCCACGACATGCATAACGGCCAGGCCCAAAAGAAACTCGAGAAAGAAGATAGATTACTCCTGGAATGACCGAGGTCAGACGCCAAAATCACAATGCCGTGGACATGCCGTGCGTGCAGAAAGAGAAAAACCGAGATATATCCACAGTTCTTCTAATACCCCCTCACTCGACCTCATCCCTAACAACCCTAATCGTCTTCTCCCCATTTCCACGGCTCGACCTCCTCAAAGTAGTGACGACATTCTTCCGCACACTGGCTGCGTTCTTATTCATACTGTTTGTACCCTTCCGTATATTCGATGCATCCCTCTGCGTACTCAATGCGGCAGCTTTGCTGCTGTTCCCCTTGTCTGTGGTATTTTCTCCCTTGATACTCTTTGTCGTTTCTGGCTCTTCGACTTTGTTCTCGTTCATATTCTCCTCGCCTTTCTTCATGAATGTACCTGCAGACGAGCGTCGTCGACTGTAGGTTATGATAGTGTGCTTCTTGAATTTGTTGGGAGTGACTTCAGAGGTCGTCATCCGCTGCACTCCCCTCAAGGATCTCTCGGATACCCTTTTAACCAGCCCCTCATTCTGCATGGTCGATGACGCGAGGTTTTTGGATTTTGTCAAGCTCTCGCTTGCTTTCTCGCTCAACACCTTGACATAAGCATATCCTTTCTTTACCTTCTTTGGAATAGCCAGTTTTCTCTTTTTAGTTACGGTTTCGGTGACGGTCTCGACGACATCTTCGAGAGCCTGTTGAAACTTTCGCTTACCGCCAGTAGTAATGGGCTTCAAAGCGTCTTTAATCTCTTTCGGTTTGGGACCAAGTACTCCGCGGCAAGAGGCGGAGCCGCAGCGGCATTCTTGGACATTTTTGATGGAGTAGGGGTTGAAATTATAGTCGTACGTGAGTTCCTCTCCTGTCATGATACCCCTATCCCCGGCGAAAAGCGCCATGCGTGGTTTGCCGGCTACAGTCCATTTAATCATTTTGCAATTGGGTTCGCAGGAATGATTGATGAAGCGAGCTATAGATCCTCGGGTAGCGTCCAGAATCATGTGCTGGTCGAAGTCCATGAGATAGTAGCACTGTATATGATTAGCGTGTATGGCAAAATTGCCAATATAACTCACCTCAGCATTCTTGTATCGTTTGTTCATTCTATCATCACACTCATCCTGCGTTATTATCTCGCCTGTATACTCCACGATAATCTGGTTGGGTTCGAATGTACGATTGCTTCGCACTCCGTGTCCACGATCGACAGTCTTGATAACCTCGACGCCAATGTTATACTTGCCCCCTGTTTTAGTTCGTTCTCTCAATCCAGCGAAGGAACGGTTCGTGCAGTGTTGATCGCCAATATTACAATTACTGTCATCACACTCGTAAAACATAAAACGATTAAAACAATCCTCGTCACAGCCGCTCTCAGGCGTACATATACATGTCGATGCCTCGAGAGGTTTAGATTTCTTCCAAATCGCGGCGGCATCACCAATAAAGACATCTGAAGCTATGGTTAGTATGGCCAAAACCACGGTTATAGACACACATACTCTTATGGGTTTTCTTCCACTCTTCCGGTTTCGGCTGGTATGCTGGGAGTGGCGAGAACACATCAAACGGCAACTTGAAATCCCTTCCCATCTCGATCATCCTCTGCCCTGCAAACATCGGTAAAGGCAAGATCTTGCGCTGTTGGCAAGTGGATCGCCTGGTTGTTGCCATCTTCAGTTTATTCTTAGTCTCCGTAAGCCTCGGATCGAAGTCTGGATCTTGTCCTACGTAGAGCCCCTGTGAAAGCCAGTGTTTAGTTGCTGGGGTCTTTCCAACTTTACGCTCTAATTCTTGCGGAGGAGAGGTATTCTTTGCTTTCAAGTCTGTCCCATCTGAGAAACGTGCTCGCTTCTTGGAGGGTCCCTCTTCAAACCTCGGGATTTCAGCTTCCCTTGGCCTTAGGCTTGCCCTCCTCCCCCCTTTCAGGGCTTGTAGCTTTTCCATTCCAGCTTCAGAAGTCTCTCTTCCTCTTTTCCCAAGCACACTTTCAGTTCCATCAATCCCCTCTGACGCTTTCTCAAGGATCTCCAACCGGGTAGACTTCCGCCTCTTAGACTCTCGATTTGCTTCCATGGATTTCCTCAGATTCTCCCCAGGCATAGCACCTAACGTCCACTCCCGATCAAGCAGTTTCACACTCTCCTGCACAAGTCGTTCCTGAGCGTTGTTGATATCTACTAGAGTCTCATCGGAGATGTCAGGCCCATCTCCATCTGCCTTCCTCTTCCGATACCCGTGTTTAGCAGTACCAGAAAGTACGTTCTCATTGTAGCTGCCAATGCTGGACCGAATGTGTTGGAGGCGCTTGGAACTTCGCCCGCGTGTTGCTGCCTTTGGTGTCGCGTCGGTAGAAACGCTGGCCGCGTCTGTGTTGCTTGTTGCAGGTGTCAGAGAAGGAGTTGAATCGCTGGTAGAAGTATTGCGGGCGATACTAGGGGTAGAAGCAGAGTCCATTGACTGCGAACGCGTCATGGTTGTGTGCGAAGAGTATGATCTCTTTCCTAATTGTTGTAAAAAGGACAGCATTAGGTTTGGGTAATCAGAATGAACCAAAGTATTGGGGAAGAAATGCAAATGCTGGTGTGTGAGGATGGAAATGATAAACCAGAAGGTTCCCCAGCTGACAGAAGCTATGTCAAGGAAGTAGTCTGGTGGACAATTTCGAGGTTCACATGGGAATTGTGGGTTTGGTAAGATTTATGCTCGCGAGTGAGAGGCAGGTGCATCGGGGGGTTTGTTCTCAAAACAAAGCTTCTCAGCCAATCAATCTCCAGCTTGCTCATACCAAACATTCCAGTAGAGTCCAGTCTCTCCTCTCGGCTGTTACACATAGCTCCATTATATACAGGGAGTGTTGGTTCCAAATCCCAATAATTAGATATTATTATATGGTATCCGAGCCCCTTAACTGAAAGCCGCTCGCGGCCCAACCCATACCTACTAATGGGGTATATCAAAACGACGCAATTATTAGGCAAACGCTCCGACGCTCGTAATCGCTAAAGACAGCAATACCAGATCACGGACTTGTGACGGTCAATTAAAATAAGTGAAGGTAGATAAACATGTTCAACATCTTCACATGCCGATTCGGGCCTGCTTTACAGCAGTAGGTCCTTGAAAAGACGGTTTCGAGCCACCAACGTTCTGCATCTCTATCCCACCGTACTCATGGTTGGGAGACTGCCTCTTGCTTCTGCGCATTCCAAATCGCTGATCACCTGGCTCATATTTGTGCTTGAAGTGAAGAAAGGTTGGCGGTCTTGGCCGGAGAAGCACGACAATCCAGTTCTTGAGAAAATTCCCTTGGGTGAATGGCCTGTGCCGATCTTTCTTTAAGAACTTGTGAGAATTCAAATACTCCCGGGTCGTTTCTCCACGTGCCATCAAGTACAGATGGTATCCCCAGAGAGATGTTGGATATGGCGTAGCTAGAAGTCCATATATCATCATAGCAAAAGGTACCCTGCAGTAATCGATAGAATCACGGAAAGAGGTACCTTTCGCAGCCTGGTAACGTAGGCAGTGCCCAAGACTCGCAAAGGTGAGGAAGAAGCCAAGGATCGAGCCCGAGCTTACGAAAGCAACAAAATATCTATAATTCCGTCGGCCTACACAATTATTGATCCAAACACAATGGTGATCTTGGGTCTCTATGCAGTTGTCGCAGACTCGGCAGTGATGACAGCGTGGCGGCCGCCAGATGTTGCACGTTTTACAGTACTTGGTTGGGACATCCATCGCGGCAGTCGCGGTCCCAGATGACTTGATCATGGTCCATTTTGTAGTCGGCGGCCCCAACGTAAGTGGATCCTCAGAGTTCTTGGGCGGCTCCAGCGGGTGCAGATTCCGAGGTAATATCTTCGATGATATGTTAGCTGGAGAAACCGTATATTGGACAACATGGACGAACTTACCCCTGGATCTGTGACGGATGCATGTATGAAGGATGATATACAAATAAAGAAAAGGTACGCGAAAATGATTGTCAAGGCAGGTGACACGTCGTGCCATAGGTATGGTCCACTGATAATGATCAGTAGAAATCATTGTAAAGACCTAAACGCTATCACTTACGAATACGAAAGGAACAAGACTGAGGGTAGTACGACGAGGATTCCGGTAGCGACATTGATAGGCCTGTCTCGGGTGTTTTGCAATCTCCCTCCCCAGCAAAATACCGTATTGCCAGCAAAATACTGATAATTGACTCCAGATTGCGGCTTCAGGTCTGGATGCTGTTTCGATTGTCCAGGGTTGGGAGAAGATGTTGACGAAGATAAACGCTCGTGGCCCTGGTTATCGTCATGCATAGGGGTAACCCCTTTGGAGGGGTGGAAGAAGTTGGTTCGAAAAGACTTGGGTGATTTCTGCGTTGGGGACGATCCAGCATCGACTTGTTTATAATTCCTGGCAAGGTCTAGATTTCCTGGCCGCGGGTTCGAGTATCTATTGTGAAGTGGACTTTCACTATCTCCAATACTTCGAAGTGTAGCGTTGCCGGTCGGACTAGCAGTAGCCGTACCTCGATCTTCGGGTTCTGTAAATTCCGTGCCTCTCGAAGGTGGTGGAAAATCAGTGTCCTGGTGTACGACCGGACCTTGCTGCACTGTTGCATTAGATTCTAAGCTCTGTCTATTCGTATTGCTGCCAAATTCGCTTCCGTAATCTGGACGAGAAATGGGCGGCTGCTTAGCAGTGGGACGTCCTGCTCTTTGCGCTTGGAGACGCTGAGAACTCATCGGATGAAAGAAAGCGTGGGACGCCAACGAAGGTACATGTGTCTTGCTTGTCGAGTTTGTAGAGCTTTGAGGTCTGCTACTATTTGTAATCATCCCACCTGGTCCCCCAAATGCACCACCAGACCTCCAGCTTCCCATCAACGGTGAAGGAATATTTCGCCTTGATGGCGGTGTTTGAGTCCAGGACCTAGTTTGTGAAGACCTGGCGGAGGGGGGTCGCGCTATGTCATTGGAATGTCCTCGAGAATATGCTCCAGCCGCTGACCGTCTGCCACTTGCTGCGCCTTCGGTTCTAAAATCATCGCCATCTTCAGAGACGACATCGGCCATGTGCGAGGATATGATGCTCGGGGCTTGGTTCGAATCGGACGTAGGCAACGGTGTGGAGAAAGAGTTACTGGTGAGAGAATGGCTCAGGGACGCCATCGTTATGATTTTCAATCCAGTTTAGCACTCTCCAGTAATTGTCAGTTGTGCAGGAAGCGTCAACCAGGTGCATCTCGAGGCTAGACGGAAAGTGCCGATGTGCTAAAGGCACATTGGGGTAAGAGACCAGAGAAGGCGACGATTTGAATAGAGCATAACGAGGACATCTCGGATCAAGCGGTTATACAACAAATGAAGGGTCGTGCATCGCAAATATTGGAGAGTTCCAAGTGATGGATGAGGCGTTCATAGCAAATTACCCGGGACTAGGAATCAGCGCTTAACGTCGGTATCTTTGGCCATCTCGCGCTTCGCAACCGCTTCCGTCGTTAAAGCCAGGTATGGTACTGTACTGCACTGCATCTTAAAGCCTCCGGAAAAACCCAGAATATTACATCTATAAATACTTCTCTACTCTGAAAACCTTTGATCGGATTCAACATGTCGGCAGCAGCAGGACGTGTGGCAGGTAAGGTTGGCAGTGCCGCAGGAAAAGCTGCTGGAAAGGCCGCAGAAGCCGGCAACGGAAAGGGCAAAGAGAGCGTTTTGAAAAAGGGAGCGAAGAGGGATCCGGAGCTATATGTATGCCCCTGGTTCAATCATGTATTGATCAAGATCACGCCCTCACATTTATCTCCAGATCCTACTAGGGATCATGTCCGGCGCTTTTGGTCTCGCTGGGTACCATTTTGGTGGCTTTCTCCAAGACTCATATCACGTATCCCTTGGCCGCTAGACTTATATACTGCCAGGCCGTAAACCTACCTCGTCGTCCTCCGAAGCCCCTGTGAGTATAGCCGAAGGATCCATGCCTTGGCAAACTTCGAGCGCAAAGGGTAAGAATGCCGATGAGCACTTCAAATATCAGTACCACCCAGGTGGAGATAAGAACAAGGCCCCTAAGGATGCTCCAAGCGCTTTGCACAGCGTTATTGTTCCCGACGTGAGATTACCGAAGGTTTGTTCCTCTTCCAGCGTCGCAAGAGCCCAAGAATTACGACGTAACCTTAAGATCAACTGATGCCGGCGCAGAGGCTACATGACAAATATAATAAGTGGGGTAAGGATGGATACTAGACGAATGCATCACACTAGGAGAAGTTGGGGACACTTGGTCGCTGTAGGGTTACGATAAGCAGGATGTAAATAAGGATAACGGAAATTGTGGTCATGGCGTTCTACGAATTTGATCAAAAGCTTTGACTTTCAAGGTTCCTCATAGCATATCGATACGACGTGATGATTAGAAATTTTAAGGAAAGGTGCAGATGAGTTGGGATCATGGAGTTAATTCCACACACAATAATGTATTCACGCTAGTAATACATGACATTAGGTTAAATCAAACACACAATCACTTAGTTGCCTCGTTGCCCTCGCTTCCAGGTTTTGGCTTTCCTTTATTCTTTTCCACCAACTTTTCCTTACTAATGTCGTCGTTCTCGCTTGCTGTGGCAGGATATTCGCGCCCATCATTTTCTGGAAGGTCCGCGGCCGTTTCAGGTATTCGATCTGCATCTGGATGAGGAGGCGCAAACCCTTCAGCACCGGCCGGGCCATCCGCGATTTCGTTCCCAGCGGCGTCAATGACCCTTGTCCTCGTCTCGTAGCGAGTCTGGAACGACACCTTGCCCTCCAATGAAGATACTTGCTCTTCGTTGAGAAGGTTCCCATCTTGATCTCGATACTCGACCTTTTCCTCACGCCTTATCGATGCCTCGTCGACTGATGGCTGTGGTGTAACATTCAGATTCTGGGACTTCCGTTCTTGCGCTTGTCCGTCAGCTGCCACTGCCGCTACAGGGGCCTCTGTCTGCGCAGCATCGCCTGCGTTCGGAGCCGAGATCGAGTACTGATCGAACTAGAGATGTTTGTTAATAGAGGCTTCACCAAGACTGGGTTCTTTTGTTGACCCACCGAAGTATGGAACGTGCTGCAATCAAAATCCCAGGTGTCGAAGAGCTTAACCTTGTTACACGCATCCTGAGTCCACATGTTGCCATAAGATAACGGGGCGTAGAGAGTAAACGCAACAATGCTGACAGCCAAGAAAACTGCGATACCACTCCTCCCAATGGCAGGTCTCTCCCTCAGCCCTAGGCTCGAAATCCGGTTCGTAGCAAAGTCGTATATTTGACACAAGGTAATGATTGCGAAATACAGGGCAGGGAAGTAATGATGCAGGAACAATTGACGTTGCATAAGGTAGAATGGGAAGTAGTGGAAGGCCCATCCCAGAACTGAAGTCCCAATTTCATAGTCAAAACGCTTGAAGTTAACATCATCATAGTCCTGGTAGCCTCGTTGCCAGCGGAGGACCGATACGCTCTTGAAGATAACATAGGTGATGATAGCAAATGTGGAAGACCACCAAATCACCGGATTACCAATGAGGTAGATCTGGCGATGATCTTTTCCCCAGAAATTAATCCCGCGGCGGAGCATAGGCCATGATGGCGGCCTTGAATCCCAGGCGTGCGATTCTACTAAACCAGCGTTCGTGGTCCACATAACCTTTTGCAACTCCCAAAACTTGCCCAGGAAACCCGGATTCTTGTAGTTGACTTTCTCCGCATCGGGTCCGAGCATAGGATGCTCGTTCTGTTCCACATACCATATACTGTTAGGGAGAGTACCTTGTTTAGCGCAGGTGACTTCTTGCTGGTCGAAACCCCAATCTGGTAATTTAACTTTATGTGAGAAGAGAGCACATCCGGTCATGATGTGGACGAGTCTGAACTTCGACTCGATAGTGCGGACACGCGTCTTCGCAGCGGTTCCATCCGACATCGACTTGACAATCTCCACCCTGAAATAGTCATTCGCGTCACCCTCAAAACCCTCGTAGCCATAGGCAGATACTTCGTTTTGCCAATCGGCCTCGCTGACAGGTGGGCGGACATCGTGAGAATGAAGGCGGCGATCCGTGACAACATGGTACAATCGGAGGACGGTTCCATCCATGATTGGCACAGGTTCCATAGTATCCCAAGCTTTAAGACCCATTACGGGTCCGTCCAAGCCTTCGGGTTGAGTCTGATTCTCGAGCAGCCAGACATTGTTCTCATCCTTGTGCGGGTATAGAGTAATTTGCTGCTGCTTACTTCCGGTAGGGTACATGTGGTTATGCGAATGCAGATATCCTCCGTGTGTATTGTGATGGCGAAAACTGACACGACTACCTAACATTACGTCCGCAGGCACGTCCTGCATCGCCTTCGAATTCAATGTAGCCTGGAATTCAGAAGACATGAAGCCATCTCCATCGCCTGGATTGACAAGGCATACAAAGTGGATAGCGAATAAAGCCATGTAGAACGTAACAGGGATCATGACAAGACAGAAGAAACGGGCCAAGAAGTGCTTGAACCATAAACGCTACAGAGATCTCGTCAGACGAAATTTTGAATACAGCAATATAGGAGGTGGCTTACAGGCGTTACTGTCTTACTGTCCCCTAGGAGAACCCACAGTTGCAGGATTGTCAAGCTTCCAACCCAAGCAATAGTGAACAATCCGACCCATTTCACGCTGACTGTAGCCCCGAGACCAACACCTGTAGCAACCAGCCAGAACCACCAGCTGGGATCAAAGGCCTTAGAAGGGCCTTGCTCATGCTGGTTTGTGAAGCACGTCCAGGCCAGGGCAGTGAATGCGGTGAAAATAATCAAGGGTGAGTCCAGAAGTATCAGACGGGATTGGGTCAGCAGACCGTTCTCTACATATTTGATAAGTATAAGGCAATAAGTTTCTGATTAATTTCATACCAAATATTACAAGCCCAGCACCCATTGCAGCGGTCATAGTCCTACATCCGGTAGCTTTGAGCGTGAGGAATATTGTAGGTACAGTCATGACCCCCATTAGAGCTGGGAGCAATCTCATAGCCACGTAAGGAACACCAGGTTCGACATAGTCTTTCCCAATGTCTTTGAAATCAAACTCCCCATCGAATCCGGCAAGCCACCCAGCAAGTGTGAGAAGGAGCTTGGCGAGCGGGGGATGTACGTCCATGAAGAATTTGCCCTTGATATACTTAGATGCAAAGCCGCCAAAGCTATAAAGGTTAGTGAGTCTCGATTTTTGGATTGATTGTAGGGCGCGGTCTGAAGCTTACTGGACTTCATCGAAGACGACGCTGTTAGGTTGGTATATTCTGAACAGACGCACCAGAGCTGCAACCGCGGTCAGGAAGCCCAGAAGCTGAAAATCAGACCCAGGCAATAGGAAGATGTCATGGTCAGTAACTCCGTGGGACGTATAATCTGTAGGCTTGTCGTTTGTTAATTGATTCGCACCGTTGGGCGATCGCACAACACCTTTCTGCTTTTCAGCTTGGTATGCTGGTGATGACCGTCTCGCAGCCATATTGTGGGTTTTGGAGCTGGAGGAATTTGGTTGCATAGGAGTATGCCGTAGCGTTGAGTGAGCTCTTACCCGCACCCCTGTGTCTGAGTATTAAGATAGTATAAAAAGGACTGTGATAAGGACTGTGAGAAAGGTCTTGGAGAAATCACGGCATGCTGCAAAACAAGGAGGCTGAACAACTTGTGCAGCGCTGGACAATGGTGGTAGAGGAGGAAGATGATTTCTCCTTTCCCATGCGGCGCTTGATAACACGAAGCCCCAAACTTCAGCCGCAGCCTCGGAGTAGGTAAGGATGAGCAACTAGCGTGCCAAGACACTAGTGGCATCCCTTCATCGGGGTTGTCTACCTTCAAGTACTCCGTACTTATGTGATATCTGAGGAGTTGAACATGCAGATAGAACCAACCACCCCCGCCCCCCGCCCCTCGTCCTACAACTCGTTTACCCGATTCGAAAACAGTCGTTAAGCGGCAAGGCTTCCCTAAGCATCTAGCTGACTACTCTAAAGAAGCCAATCACCACGAACACCCTCGAGGATTGTGGCGGTAACATTTTCGTTGCATGACATAGACGCATAGGCGACTACCAACGTGAACCTTGGGGTTTATCCAAATGGCACCGTCCGCAACCAACATCAACATTGATAGTTCTGCTATTCCCACACTACCTGACGAAGTTAGCAAGCCACCCGCAGGAGTCGTATTGCCTCCAAGGGATATCCGAGCCATCGTTGAGAAGACCGCCGGCTACGTAGCACGTAATGGTGCTGTGTTCGAAGACAGAATCAGAGAGAAAGAGAAGCATAACCCGAAGTTTTCATTCCTAAGCATCAACGATGCGTATAACGCTTTCTACACATGGCGACTGCTGGAGATAAAGGAGGGACGAGGCACTGCGGTCTCCGCTGGAAGAGTGGGAGAAGCTGCACCAATTGCGGAGCCTGAAATACCACAAGGTCCTGCGGCGCCGCCAGAGTTCCACTTCTCCGCTCGAATGCCAAATATTAGCGCTCAGGATTTAGAGGTCGTCAAGTTAACTGCATTGTTCGTTGCGAAGAATGGGAGATCTTTCATGACTACTCTTTCACAGAAGGAAACCAGGAATTATCAATTCGATTTTCTACGACCTCAGCACAGTCTCTATCAATTCTTTAGTCGTTTAGTAGATCAATACACTCTGTTACTACAGGCTGCTAGTGTTGAAGCGGAGAAAGCACAAAGAGCTCGGATGCTGGACTTAGAGAAAAACGCGAAAGACCGATTCAATGTTTTAGAGAGAGCAAAGAAGAGGGCAGAGTGGGTAAAATTCCAAGAGGAGCAGAAACAGAAGAAGGAGGAAGAGGCGGAGAAGGAGAAGCTAGAGTACGCGCAAATCGACTGGCACGACTTCGTCGTTGTGGAAACAGTCCTTTTTGAAGAAGCGGATGACCAGGCGGATCTACCTCCTCCAACCTCATTAAATGATCTACAGTCCGCCTCATTAGAGCAAAAAGCAGCCATGTCCTTACAACCCCACGACCGACGAATTGAAGAAGCAATGCCCACGGGCGAAGATTACTCCCTCTTTTATAACCAGCAACAATCCTATCCCATGCCACCACCGCCCGCCCCAGTGGCCTTCAACAACACTTACAATTCGCAACCGCAAGCAATGGACTACCAAATGGCTTCACAGCCCTCCTTAACCGCTCAAGAAGATGAAGAAGAACGCGCCATTGCCGAACGTACCGAAGCTCGGGAACGTGCCCAAGCCGCCCAAGCCGCAGCTAAAGGCAGCGCGAGCCAACCCATGCGTATCAGAAACGATTACGTGCCTCGCGCACAGGCCAAAAGACAGAACGTAGCAACGGCATTGTGTCCAAACTGTAAACAACAGATTGCCTATGAAGAGTTAGATCAACACATGAGAAGTCTGTCCCCTCCCCATCCCCATCCACAATCCCAAATCTTCGACCAACTAACTATTACAGTCGAACTCCTTGATCCCCGCTGGAAAGAACAACGCGCCAAATCCGACCTCCGCCAATCCACCACCAACCTCTCCACCTCGGACGTGGCCGCCAATCTCAAACGCCTGGCGTCCCAGCGCAGCGACGTCTTTGACGGGGTAACGGGCCAGCCGGTCATCAGCGAGGAGGAGGCGGCGCGGAGGAAGAAGGCGGCGACGAGCTATGATGGGCAATTGGAAAAGGGCAAGGATTTGGAGAGGATGCAGGGGATGAATATCGAAGAGCAGATACGGCAAATCCATCAGAAGTTCAAGTCGTAACGGTGTGGTGGGAGGGGGTTGGTCTCGGCCCTTGTTGTTGTTGTTGTTGTTGTTGTTGTGATGATTTGTAATCAGTACGAGAAACGTTATACCCGAGGCCAATGCGCTATCATCCACCTCTCACACTTGGTTAAACAAAGTGTAGGCGAAGAGGGCTCCTCGGCGAGATAAGTCATCGACGACTCCGTGCTTCGGTAGCCATGAGCGTTCCCTTGAAGGCGATTTATCCATGTCGACCATAGGATGTTTGAATAAATCACCCTCTCGATATTGGAAAGTAGGTAGTTGGAAAGACTGCCGGAATACTAGTTTCACATAGATACCCAATTAGACGACTAGAAATTCCGAGTTGTCATATACATCAACTGAGTAGAGAAGAGGCCAAAGTAATCAGATCAACGAAAAGTCAAGCAGTGAAGTAGTCATATATTGCATGTCATAATACACAAAACACATGTTACTCTATTCCATTATGACTACGTTAGCAGCGACGGTAGAATCGATGCTCGTCTCTCATCCCTACGTGGAGCCTGATCCGTGCCTCATGATCCATTCTCCTTCCCCTGTTCTCACTCCCCTAATGCTGGCAGTAAGAATGCCGCGTGATGAAGGAAATCTCGACTCAGCAATCGTAGCCAGGTGCTAAGGGGGCATTGCCTGATCCAAAAATGGTAGATGAGATATGTGCTGAAAAGGATGTTCGCGTAGATGGATTGAAGTCTTCCTTCGGTGGTCGCAAGAAAAATCTAGTGGATGTTCTAGAAATCGAAAGCACCGGGAATGGTGACAGATAGTCTCTGCTCACTATTGGGTTTAGCCAGGTCAGGGCGTATGGTGTTCAGTGGTGGAAGTTTGTCGCTGGCGGAAGGAGTATTGTGAGCAGACAGGGGAGCTTTATTACTGAGCGAATCTTCCAAATTACTTTGAATATGCTTCGCTATCAATTCGTCATTCACAAGGGAAAAACCCTTTTTGGACTCGCCAGATTCCACGGGGTCGACGGGCGTCTCTTGAGGGTCGTCGAGTTTGGACCCATCTTCACGTCGCGGAAAGGGTGTATTGCCTACTAAGGCGTGTTTCGCATGCGAAACAAAAGGATCTGCGCTTTCCCGGGGTGCGAGCTTTTGCATGTTAAGGCCTCCATTATTCGGGGTAGTAGTCTGTTCTGCAGCACTCGAGCTGACCTCCGCTCCTTCAACCGAGCTCCGCGGGGAGTCCCGAGCGCGTACAAATGCTGGGATCACGCCTCCCCCTACCCTGGCCCAGAACATATGCTCCCGAAGACGCACACTTTCCTCCCAAGCAAGCGCCTCGGCTTCGACGCCGTTTGCCCGCCAATGCCCATCCTTGACCATTCTTAGGAAGCCAAGGAAATCACAAGATGCTCGCATGCGATTGAGGCAATAGTTGCACAAAGGATATCTTTGGGCGTTTTCGTTGTCACTGGTCTTGAACCGATGGCTTCTAGCGTATTCATCGCTTTTCCTATTCTCTCCGCAAAGAGAACAAGAGCTAATGCAAAGCCTTGGTACAGTTGGCGTAGGCTCGATGACCAGGCTTCCCTCGGACATGCTGTTGATTACTGTTCTTCGAGCAAGCCACGATAGGCCAGGGGCGGCATCAAGACGTAGAGTAGGTTCGATATCCTCTGTTAGTACTCGCTTGTAGAAACGTGTTTCTTTCAGTAGCACACTATTGAAAGATACATCGCGTGAGGAAACACTCGAGTTTGAGGAGGAAGGAGTAATAGGGGTTGATTGGTAAGTTCCAGAAGTCGACAGTGAAGAATTCGAGCCGTTCGATGGCATTTGGCTAGTTGGCTGCGATTGCTCGCGGTTGGAAAGGTTTCCCAGGCCCACTACACCAAGGCCACCATAAGTGCCACTTGTTACACGGCTTGAAGGTTTGCGTGATGTTTGAAGAAGTGAGTAAAAGTCATCGTACGCAGGAAGATCGTTTCGCAAAACCGGATGCAGCAGATGGGTGAAGCTTGTAGGTGGTGCGGGTGGTATCTCATCTCCGCCGGGCGTGGTGGGGGATAAATGCAAAGCATCAAATATCCTGTTCAGGTGCTCATGTGTTCCTAGGCCGGGGGTCGAGGGAGCTGTTGACTCGTTCATATTTGATTCGGGCTCGCCTCGCTCAGAGGACATTTGCTGCATCACGCTCTTGAGTTCAGCAAGTTGCTCTTGATGGGACGCCAGAAGTAACTCGGTATCGTTTAGCTGAGCTCGAACTTGCTCGTTACGCTTCTCTGCAAGTTCACGTTCTTTTCGCGCAGCTGAAACCATCTAGTCAAGGTCAGCAAAACCTTCAGCCACAAACAAACTCAGGCGTACCTCATTCGCTTCCTCGAATAATGCGGTCGTCAGGGTCTCCAACTCCTGCTCGATCCCTTTCTTATCCTTCTCCACGACGCCTCTCCGCTTCCTCTCATCGGCCAAACTTGCCATGAGCTTTACGGTCTTGTCTTCCACGTCCTGCTGCTTGACGAGCACGCCATTGGCGACCATAGTTCTATAGTCGTGTACTTCGCTTTCCAAATGCCGCACACGCTCTTGAGACGAATCTAGTTCATGTCGCGTTTCCGAAAGAGTGTCATCAAGGCTTGTTTGGTGGTTTATCGCACTGATGAGCTTATTACTTAATGTAGCTACCTCGCTGTCCAGGTCCGGATGATGTGGGGACTTCGAATTAGTTCTAGACAGTCCGGAGGAGGCAAGCGGACTTCGAGGATCTGGCAAAGTGCTAAGCTCGTCTGAGGTAGCTGACCGCGTTCGAGAAACCGGGAGCCCCGGCGCCATTGTCACAGCTGCCATGTTGTCCGACGAAAGATGAGCTACAGATATCAGCTCCCACTCTGGAAACTCTGGGTGTGAAGGCTCGATTTTATAAGCAGGAGCGTCCGGCTAGCGAAGTCGTGGAAGAATTATGGGAACCGGCATCGGTGATGAGGATTTTGACAAGAAAGCATTCACTCAGAAGTGTCAAAATGTTGAGCGTTCTCCTCGCGCAGATAGAGTGACATGCAGTCCACAAGCTCAAATCATATGACGGTGGGATCGGCGATAGAGCTGCTACTTCGCCGCTCAGGCTAAAGAAACAAACATGGCGGGATTTTCCTGGAAATCGTTACTCATTGGGGTACCGCAGAAACCCCGTACAAGGCGCACAGTCTCCGTGTCGTGGTGTATCAGATTGATTCTGGGTGAATTGGCAAAGCAAGGTAGAGGCAAGCTGAGAAAGAAGGAAACGGTCTGCGAGAAGCAGAAAGTGTACGGACACGACGGAGGACCGGCATTGTGGATCCGCGTAGGATTCCGCTTATGTAATGATGCTAAGAAAGCGGTACCTTCCTGCGTAGTCACCCGTGAACTTAGCCAATCAAAGGGCCCGAAGTGAGCAAGGATAGTTCTATGTAGAGAGGGACAGAGAGTCGTACGGAGTACTCCGTATGGCATCTGGCACTCCTTTTTCGTACGCCCGCTATAGCCGGCATCAAATACCTATGTAGGTATGATCGTAGTTTTGTTTGTTTAGTAGTACTCTCCGTACCCAGCTACCTAAGTACTTGCCCAACTCACCATAGCTATCTCGTAGAATGTTGGAGTATAAGGTACCGTACCTATCCTCGCTCAGAGGGCTGACTCGCTGCAGATAGACGGCACGAAATCGATTATTACACAGGCCATCAATGCACGATATATGTGCCATGTACCTCTTTCCCGCCTGCTTTACACTGCATCGCTGTTGCACAAACACTCCTTGAATAACGCCTCACGGTATTCGTTATCAGATGGTAATAAGAGCATAGAGCTTGGACTGTCTATGCGGAGATTTGTCTGGTAAATGCGCTCAAATCACACAACAGCGCGAAGTAAAAACCTGCTACGTACTCCGTACTGCCCTGACTCGTAGGCTGGAACACCGGAGATGGTTCAACTCAGTACGTTCATAGACAGCAATCCTTCAGGTTGGGATTAGATGAATGTGAACAATAATTAATCACTTTGGTTTGCAGAAAATGCCTCGTTCTTGACGACACATCGACATCGTAAAAGTGTCGAGGAACAAAGGGAAACTTTAAGCGAACAGTCCGGCTGCCCTTAGCGTTGAATACGCTATGGAAATTGTACTTGGTTTGTCGAGCTCATCAGAAAAGCAAGCAAACCATGTCCGATGCAGACTTAGAAGAAGTAGGGTTCCAAGACCGTCTCCCCATGTACCATACCCTAACTCACCCTTGTCAAGATCAGAAAAGGGCGTTTAGCGCAGCTTCAGCAGCAAAGCGGGGCAGCTGGAGGGGGCGGAGGAGGACAAGAAGAACAGCGGAAGTAAGTATGGCTGCTCCGTCTTTTCGTGTTGCAAGCTTCTCTGCTAATGATTGCATGCAGGCAGCAAGAATGTAGGTTATTTTTCATTCTACCAACCCTGGCTTGACTGCAAGCTCGCTCATTTCGCCCATAGCTGATGCACGAAATTCCATCCTTTCACAAATCTTGCTTCCCGAGGCAGCCGATCGTCTCGGGCGTATCCGGCTCGTGAAAGAATCCCGCGCTACAGATGTAGAGAATCGGTTGATCATGTTAGCCAGATCGGGGCAGCTGAGATCCAAGGTCACGGAAGAACAGCTGAAAGAACTATTGGGGGCAGTGGCGGAAAACAGCGAGAAAGAGGTGGGCAAGATAACGGTGAGTAGGAGGAAGGGGGGCTGGGATGATGATGATGATTTGCTGGATTTGTGAGGGGCAGGAAATAGAATGAGCCAAGTCTTGATGAAATCCGAAAGGAGTTGGCGGACCCGGATGTCTCCTCAAGCGCAGTTCATGGCGTCTTGGGCATGCTACCGGTTCTCCTTATGATGTCCATCGATGAAGGTTTAAGGCTAGGGAAACTGCAGAGAAGAATGTAGTCTAGTTATTCTCCGCCTCTGCGAACTTCTGCCAGACACTAGTCCGCCATCAAACCACTCATCCGCTCTCTTTTCTCTTTAGCTGCTATCCTTTGCTCCTTCAAGTCCTTCCTTACTCCTCTCAAGTCCGGTGGGCGCTCAATTCCTAGCTCCCTCCTCAAGCTATCCACATTCCTTTCCAAATTCTCTTCCCAGTAAATGTTGATTATATCCTGGCTCTTGAGTCCATTCTTTAGAGCCCATGGAAGATAGGTACTCCAGAATCTTGATCGTTCTGCTGGCTTCAGTCTAGTTACAGCGAACGTGCTCAATCCGGTCATGGGCAATAGAGTGTTAGCGAATTCGAACGCCTTTAACGCAACCTCACCCTCCACCATGACTGGCAAACCGGTAATGGCATGATAGAAATCATGGCACTCTCGATACCGCTGCATGACATATGCGCATTCCTCATTATCTATATATTTGACGCTGTCCCTGGTATCAGGGCTTACTCCTTCACGATCCAGCCACGCGACGTAAGCTCGGCCCACACTTTCCTGTGGCAAGCCATGCAGATGAGCCACTGAAACTGTTTGAGATGTGATCCTTGGGCGATCACGCAATATGCGCCGGCCAGTTGGGGAAGATAGCATTGCATCGCGTAGCCGGTAGATAAAATAAGGTGTAGCAGTTGTTTCTCCAAGGGTTGCTATCAAGTCTGCACTTCACCTTTAGTCCTTGGACAGTAATTTTCCTTATGTAGTGGGAGCTTGCCTCCCCTTCGTGGATTAAGCAAAGACATAACGGCGGATCCAGCCGCAAGTGCGGTTCGCTCGCCGAAGTTGAGAGGGACATGGCCTTCATAATTTGGCGCTGGCCGGTTTAGGACAGAGAATGGCCTTTTGGAGCTGGTAGCTTTGGCTCTAAATGAAGGAGGTAGTTGTAGAACCCTTTTAAAGGGCACTGAACCCGGCGACATAAATAATGGTTTTCTTCGTCATGAAGGAACTCGGAGTACCCATTTTAGCCGCGAATCTGTCGCTTATCCAATAGCCGCGCATTATCATAGTTGGGAAGAATACAGACCATTCTAGTATGGAATCCTACTTCATTCAATGATCAATATTACACCGGCTGGACATGAGCATGAGCTCTTCACATCGTGGGCGAAAGAGCGCGGAGTCCAGATATCTGGCGTTGGACCAGCCAAGATCACAGGGCGTGGCTTAGGCATGGTTGCACTTACGAGAATTGAGGTACCTATTATGTCTCGATGCTGATATTTGCAGCCGGCTGAATCGCCTACCAGGCCGGTGAAGAACTCGTAAGGGTGCCAGCTTCTGCTCTTCTTACCATAGAATCAATTTCGCCAGAATTTCGAGATCTACACAGTTGCAAAGGCCTTACGGTTCATGGACTGCTAGCCTCCTTCCTTGCTTTTGGTGCCGATCAGATGCTGCCTTATGCACCATGGAAAGCTACGTGGCCTTCTCTCGCAGACTTTCAGGGCTCAATGCCTATCTTATGGCCCCTGGAACTAAGAGAATCTCTTCTTTGCAGGCGAAGGGATGGAACTTCCACGGCAAATTTCTTCCCGCTGCCGCCCGCTATTGGGTGCCGGTGGGCTACATCTGCCGCAGGCGCTGCGCAGCCACCCAATCCTAGTCTTCTATGGAAGCAGGATGAGAGGTTGGAGAGAGATTGGGCCATCGTGTCCAAGATCTTGCCTGAATCGGCTCACAAAAGGTACGCCGCTTACGCCACAATGTGGCTTTTGGTCAATACACGTTCCTTTTATTACGAGCTTCCAGATGCCAAGGTTCAGCCAGCTCGAGAAGATCGAATGGTTCTTTGCCCTTTTGTAGATTACTTCAATCATGCCGATCAAGGGTGCGATGTGTCTTTTAATGAAACCGGATTCACTGTCACTAGCGGTAGAAGTTACGGTAGTGCATTGTCATAGTGGTAGAATAGATGTGGCGGAAACTGACGAATTGCAGATGTTGGCGAAGAGATATTCACATCATATGGCAGCCACAGCAATGATTTTCTGTTAGTTGAATGTACGTAATAAAATGCTGAGGGATCTTCGAATACTTACATACACGCCAATGAAAGATGGATTTATCCTCGAGACCAACAAGTGGGACTCCCTACCCATTGACGATCTACTTCTGCCCGCGATCAAAGCGCCCCTGAAGCACCGCTTGGAGACCGAAGGCTATCTTGGGTAACACAAACCCCGTACGCATCCAACAAAGAATCTAACTTTGCCCTTAAGAAACTACGCCCTCAGTGCCGAAGGCCTCTGTCATCGCACCCAAGTAGCCGTCCGAACTCAGACCCTCAATTATCGGAACTGGAAGAGATATGTGGCCGGCCTTGAAGTGGACGATCCAAACGATAAGGTCAAGGCAGACGCATTTATGTTGTCCCGGATTTTGGAGGTGTATCATACTGAAGCTGAACACGCCCTAGCTTGCTTGACCGAGCTTGGACATGAGATAGGGCAGGAACGTTGGGAAGTGCTGATGAAGAGGTGGACACAGATTAGAAAGCTGATAATCAAGGCTGTCAAGAATGAGATCAACACTGTAACTGGGGCCAAGTTTTTTGACGAAAGAAAGGGTTGATTACTTCACGAAAAGCCCATCAGTTCTTATGGAAGAAAAGGAAAGAACTCGGGGAATCATAATTCTTCCGCTAATGCATAGAGCCTTCCAAGGTCATAAATGCCACCAATTTATGATACAAGTCACAGAGGCTCGACTCAACCCCTTTCATCTCCGCATTGGCAGAAGTTCGTCATCCTTCTTCTTCACCTTAAAAGATTTCCCCTTCACCATGTGCAGAAGCATGTAATTCGTCACACATTTAATCCCCAACTCTTCGCCCCTCCTGATAATGTAACCACTGATGTAGTCGATCTCAGTCAGTCTTCCCGCCTCGACGTCCTGCTGCATAGAGCTGAGATTTTCGGCCGTTTTGGCAGCGACAGAGACGACTTGTGCTTCGAGACGGTCAGGTGCGAATCGCATCTTCACGTTCGGCACATTCTGCAGCTCCGGTAATGACCTGATTACCAATGAAATTTCGGCTAGTAGGAGCCTCATTACCCGTGATATACTGGCATTGTAGAGGATTTCGCCGTTCCTGCAATCGAACATGACTGTTAAAGGATTGATGATGGCGTTGATTGCAAGCTTCTCAAATTGCATTTGCAATAAATCCGTCGGGGCAAAGCTTACTGCGGCCAGCACTGGTGTCCTGGTCAAGGTTCGGAGAAGGTGGCCAGCTGAAGGAGTGTATCTCTGCGCTTGTGGCTGCCCAGGTTTTCGAGGAAGCAAGCTGATAGCAGTAGTACCTATGCCTGCGTGCACGACTGAGAAAGGCCCCCGCGGGTATACTCCATGGCTTATGACTCCAACCACATAGTTTGGACGTGTTTCTTCATCTGGGAATACCTTTTCGTTCACTTCTTCTACCATGCCCATACCATTCTGTAGAAATAGAATTATAGAATCCCGAGTAAGACGATGAGCTACTGATAGTACCGCCTTTGCTGTCTCGGGGGCCTTAACGGACACTATAAGACTGTATATTGGCTCAGAGTTGGGTTCTTGGATAGTGTGTTCGTTCGCATCTGCGTCTTGCTCGTTCCCTCGAAATGGGACCACCTCCGCCGCTTCTTGTGTATTCTCTCGAGCCGGCTCTGTTTCGGACTCATGGTATGAGCCTTCGTTCAGCTTGTTCTTTTGAGGGGCTCCTAATCTTGGCACTAGCTCCACCTCGTATCCTCGTCGAGTCTCCATCATGCCACCGGTAGTGACTTGAATGGAACAACCTCGCTCTTGCCAGCTAACCAGCGACCCAGGGCGACGGAACAAGAGAGTCATGGGTGGGGGATTAGGAATTCCGGCAAGTGCGTGCGCCACAAACTTTCCCAAAGCGCCAGCGCCCAATATGTGGATTCTTCTTTGTACTTTGCGACGATATTTCCATGGCGCTGTGTCTGGATGTGACTCAAAGCCCTCAGAGTTTCTGTACAGATCCATGGGATCTGTTTCTATGCTACCATCTTCACCTTTCCTCCGGGGCCACCAATAATAGGCAGCTGAAGTTGACAAGTGCTGTTTTATGACCACCCGGTCCGCTCTCGTGTCACCGCAGGACCATAACTTTGGTCTATTGATTGCTTTGGCCCAAGCCCGCGAGAGCGGCCGCCCGTAATTACAAGAAGACAGGATGAGGGGCACCGCCCAGTGCTGCGAAATAGAAACTTATGACTCTGGTGACATGTCAAGAAGGAACAGTGAACGGCTACTCGGATTGCACAAAGACAGAGTACAGAGAGCAGTGATACGACTTGAGAGAACTGTTGTACGATACACCGTGTCTGACACCGTGTACAGCCAATTCATTGGATTTATTCAGAGTAGCAAGACAACTCTCAATACATCACCAATGCACCAACCTGAATTGAGGCGATCGGCTTAGTCATCCCGAGTTTTACGGGCTAGTGAAACCTTAAAGTGGGTGGCACCGTGGTCCGTGGCACCCCGCGTGGGTGGCACGGAAGGTAGGCAAGGCAAACAACACCACGTGACTACATACCTTAGCCGATGAGTTTCACATTTACAAGTTTGAGAGTGCTATCCAGAGGCCCGAAGTATGGGCACAATCGATCTTGCGCCGCTTATAGAGCTGCTTGATGACAACATCGATGACCTGGAGGAAGCCTTGTTGCCGCTACTAAAGAATGCCCTATCAGATAAAGCTGGCAAACTCCCACTACTAGACAGAGCACAACTATACATTCTTATCACTTATGCTATCGAATCCATTTTGTTTTGTAGGCCTCCGTCCATTTCTTGACTACATTTACTTGCTGACTATGGTAGCATACTTACGGCTAAATGGCGTCAATGCCAAAGAACATCCTGTCTTTCGAGAACTAACAAGGGTGAAGCAGTATTTTGAGAAGATCAAGCGTGCCGAGTCTGTTGGTACGAACAAGGGGTCAATAGCTCTGGACAAGGCCGCCGCGGGAAGGTTTATCAAACATGCACTGGCTGGAAATGAACCGTATGATATTAAACTGGCGCAGCAGAACGAAAAGACTAAAGTTGCAGCTCACATCAGCTTTGTGCAAGTCGCGAAGAAGCGGAAGATAGAAGATGACCAGGGTGCTACTCAAGCATTACCTTCTCAAGTTTCCTCAACCAGCAGCTTCGAGTCTAAAGAGTCGACCGCTGATGCTACCGTTCCTGAAATTGGTGCGCAGCTGATGGTAAAAGAGGGTAAAAAGAAGCGAGGGAAGGATTCAAAGAGGGAGGGAAAAAGGCAACAGAGTCAACTACAGAAAAAAGAGCCGGATACTCAAGGTTAGAGTCTTTAGTCGCCCGTTTTTTGTGACATACCGACGAGAAATTAGAGACCACAATTCGAGATACATCCGCACAGCTTGCACCGATAGCAGCGCATGTAAAGGACGCACAACGGGGACGAAGGACTCGAAAACGTACACAGCAAGTAGCCATAGAACAAGATTGAGAGGAAAAGGTGGGAAGACGAAGCTGAACCCAGGTCCAACTAGAACAATGGGTTGTGGCCTGAATCCGCAGCAGCAGTACTGATTATTTGCAGGCTCACTAATATCAGCTTCCGACACCTAATCTTGTTATGCTTGTCCTGGTTCAGAAGAGTCTCCCAGCTCAAGAAAGGCAGTCTTTCAAAAGGGACGGTCGGGAGGAAGCAAGGGCTATTCACGAGTCCCCGGAAGAGGTCCGGCAATGACGGACACCATTGACACGGTTGCAATCCTATCAACGAGAAAGTAAAAACACAATTGATTTATGTGACACAATGTGAAACATGCTCTCCTGACATCCGTCGACTTGGGTCTCATAGGTGCATTAATATGTATGAAATGTATTACCTAGAAAACCTCGGAGATATGCTATGACTTAGGAGTCTTCATACGTCTTTATACAGGAGGGCTGACCTCAACTTAAATGTTTTCTGAGATACATCTTCCGAGTCACAAGCTTACATCGGATGTCACAACTACATTAGACGAGGCCTATGCAGGGGGTAGGCTAGGTCTAGATGGGTTATATGGTAATGTGGTATTCAACGCCGGTACAGTATATGTGAGTATACTGAATAAACTAATCATTAAGAAGCCCTTCTATCTAAAAGAAGAAGACGACTGATATAGAAAGTTTGTCAAGCATTGTTAGATTAAATTCAACTCAGTACTCAATATCTCTGCAATGGTGCATGGTCAGGCTTATGAGTGTGTCCAAAGCTTAGCTACGTGGTTCAAGCGAGGGAAGCTCTATCGAAAGCTGTATCGTAACAACCTTCTCGCAGCCAAAGAAAGTCTGCGATAATCTCGTTGCATGCAAAGAAGCAAAAAACGTTGATGAAAACATCTTCTAGATCTTTCGAGATCATTCATGACCACGATGTACCTGTAGTGCTGAAGCAGCAGCTTCAATGATCAAAATAACAATACTAGCTTTTATAAAGGCTGTGAATGTAGTACTGTGGTACTCATGATAATCTTAACTTCATTGTTTTCATTTAATAATAAGAAGCTTAGTTTTAACATTTACATTTTAGATTTACTAGGATTAAAAGTTCTTTATACACAGTATGAAATTCAGGGGTAGATTATCTAAACAAAGCCGAGCGCTAGTGCTTTTCGACGTTACCTTGTCGATCTTTCTGTAATCATTGATCACCATCGTTGAGCTTCTGCATCTCGACCTACTTTTTCCTTGACGATCCAAACTTCTCCTCAAATGCCTCGTCAACGCCGTGGTGCGGCAGCACCAGCTCGCAGCGCCCCCGCGCGCCCAACCGTTGCCCCGAACAGGCCAAATGTCACGCCACCACACCAGCCGAACCGCCCTGCAACTACTGCAGCGGGGCCCCCAGCTATTGCTCAACAAGCTGGCGTATCGGCCCAGCCAGGAAAGCAGCCTGGAATGTTTGGACAAATGGCTTCCACTGCAGCGTGAGTACATTCCTATGGTCCAAGTCTACGCCGTGGAGGCAGCCTAGGTGGACCTCAACACATTTCAAGCGTGAAGGCGATGAACAATCGCTTACATTTGATAGTGGTGTAGCAGTCGGCTCCAGTATAGGCCACGCCATCGGCGGCTTCTTCGGTGGTGGTTCTAGCAGTGCCCCGGTGGAAGCTCAGCAAGCAGGCAATGAGGTAACACAGCAAGCTCAAGACGGAGCTTACCAGAACAACAGCTGGGGGGCTCGAAGCTGTGAGACCGACGCCAAAAGCTTCACGAAGTGCTTGGACGAGAACGGAGGAAACATGCAGGTTTGCGGATGGTATTTGGACCAGTTGAAAGCTTGTCAGGCTGCTGCGAGCCAGTATTAGGTGGAATTGTCTATTTCAAAGGCTAGGAAGGTGGAGGATGGTAGGATAGGTCAGAGAACTGAATATGTGCATATTGTATGTCACTATTACAAAGTCAACTTGATCCGTCGAAACCCTAAGTGGTATGGTTTTGTCATTAAATCTACTCCGGATCGCTATGCATGCAGTGATTTGAGTGTCCGAAGCCCTAGCTTTCCATCAATAATGTGGAAATACAATGCACGGCTGTGTCATTTATTCAATCTCAGTTTCCCGGTTCCTTCGGGGTTCGAAATTGAGCTGCACTAGTCAGTTTACATGGACTTCCCTCGCCAACAAGGATAATTATGGACACACCTGATTACCATTGTAAAGCTGATGACGATCATCACCACCTTCACGTTGATGATTTAGAGTGCGAATGTTGTTCTCGTTTGCCGTCCCGGATACCCTTGAATCAGAAGCGATTGGCGTCGATGGCGCTGGCGTGGCAGTTTCTTGTGGAGTTTGTCCCAGCCCAAGAACCGTCCCCAAGGCTCCAGTGACCATACCGGCCCCTGCAGATACCACAGTGTAGCCCGCGGACAAGCCCCGGGATATCATACCCGAGTCTCCTCTGTAAGCTGTCGTATAGCTTTGCACAGGTAACATGACAAGATTTGCACTCGGCGAGAGACCTAGTGAACGCAGGCTTTCCTCTTCTTCAAAGATGGTAATCGTTCGATGAGGTAGGGGCGTGAGGATCTGCTTGAACGTGTAAGGGGTATCTTCGTCTTGCCTCTGCTCATCAACCCAGGCTCTGACATCCTTACGTAGAGTTCGATGCGGAGGGAATTTGGAACGAATGGTACTCCCATCCAGAAGACGCACTTGTATAGCGCAGTACTTGGACATTGTTGGTCTAGGTTCTACCACTTCACGAGATATTTGCCGATCAACAAGCCCACCGGCGCCATCATTACCTTCAGACACTGCCTTCACAAGTGCCTTCCGCCGCTCCTCTTTCTCTCTGCGGTCTCGCTTGTTGCTTTCTATCTCTCCCATAATCCTTTCTCGTTCTAGCCTCGCTTCTTGCTGCCGTTTTCGCTGCTGCTGCGCATAGCTGGCTTGTTTAGCTTGGGCGGAGTCGGGTGAAGTCTTCATGACTTCACGTCGGGCCTCTGCTTTCATCCTTCGCTCGGCCTTTTCAACAGCTTCTTTCTCCATTTTGTCAATTTCGAGTCTTCGGCGACGGTCCGCTAGCAAATCCTGAACTGTAGAGGTCGTTCCCGGCGTCGTCGCCCCAGTTGAGGAAGGTACCGGTATGGTAGTCTGGTCTCGTGGGGCTGAAGCTTGTGTACCAAAAGCTGGCTGCGCATCGGTTGTTCCAGCGTTCACAGTGATATTTCCGGCAGGTGAAGAGCCTGGAGGCTCCTGAGAATGGATATCGTTGCTCAGGGTTCGAACAATGGCTTCCTTAAATCGCTCTTTTGTCACACCAGCGCGAATATCGAGAATCAACTGACCCGCGCTACAACCTTGTCATTAGAATTGTGTAGTTGCTGCGTCGAAATCCCAGCTAAAATTGCTCACCGGATGATCACCACCGATGGTGTGACTGGAATGGGGTGATATGCTGATAAAAATCCGGCCTCTTGTGATTCAGCATCCATGCGGAGAGTAATGGCTTCCGTAGCCAATACTTGAGAGACCTGACAGCTACGGCTTAGCATTCTTACCCGATGCTGGTTTGGACGTTTCTTACCTCGAGATCCTGAAGGAAAACGTCTTCCCATAGCTTGCTCTGAGAGTCAGTGCCTGGCGACGGCAATGGTCGTTAACAAGGAGCCCATGTTAGAGTAAGATTCTAGCACAGACCTCGTACAAAACAGACCACGCATTTTGATTCTCGCACAGCTAGGGCGATTCCAGATTGTAGGTCACCGTGAAAAAACATCTTAGCTAGTACTAGAGCTAGGATACTCGGTAATATCAGAGTTGTTGTGAGCAAGTAGGTAGTTGGTTGAAGCGGGCAGGGTGTTCGGAAATCGTTCCGCCCGGCAGCTCGGCCCGCCTACCCACGCACCCACGCTTTCCCTCTGTTTGCTTGTCCTGTGGCTTTGGATTCATTACAGTCTTCAACATGAGATCGTCGTCGTTATATATACGGCAGATGAGATGGAATGCACCGAGTTCCCGAAAACATCTACGAAACTTACCTTGTTTCCAATGTGTACGGCAAGCATTCCCTCGACGGTTTGCCCATACCCCGGCGGAGGACCCGAGTTTTCTATCTATTGTTGACAACCCTCCTACTCTGGTAAAGAGTGGCAAGCAGCATGGCCCCGGTCTCATAATACTAGGTACCAATGGCTAGTTTTGCGGAAAATCTGAAGTCATGGCTGACCGTGACCAAGCCCTGATCCCCATTACCGCCTTCGCCCTTGGAACGTGGCAGGTTTTTCGGCTTGGTTGGAAAACAGAGATGATTGCCAAATTTGAAGATCGTTTAGTCAGGGACCCTCTGCCTTTACCACCTCGAATAGACCCATCCGCTATCAAAGATTTTGATTACCGAAGAGTCTACACCACCGGCCATCTGAGACATGATCAAGAGATGCTCATTGGTCCGCGGATACGCAATGGCAACAACGGGTACTTAGTCGTAACACCCTTAGAACGAGATGACGAGGGCTCTACAGTATTGGTAAATAGGGGTTGGATTCCTAAGACATTCATTAGGCAGGTTGACAGAAAGGACGGCTTACCTATGGGTCAAGTCACTGTGGAGGGCTTGCTTAGAGAGCCATGGAAGAAGAATTTCTTCACACCGGCTAACAACCCAGAGCTGGGAGAATTTTATTTTCCGGATGTTCAGCAAATGGCAAGGCTAACGGGAAGCGATGCCGTCTGGATTGAGGAAACCATGGGTATTTGAGAAATCACTTGGAGCATGATGACCAGACAGGATTTCTAACATAGCCATAGAACCCGACCTCTTGAAGTCTTACGATAGAGAAGCAAAGGGCATTCCTATTGGTCGTCCAGCCGAGGTAAATCTCAGGAACAATCATACGCAATATATATTTACATGGTAAGCGCTCCAGGGTATCTTGACTCAAAATCGCCCGCTTTCCCGAAATTCTTCCCTAAAGACCAAAGAGAAAGCTCACCAGTTACTCAACAGGTATGCGTTATCAACTGCAACTGCGATTATGTTATGGATGGTTGTGCGAAGGCCACCCTCGGATATTGTGAGAAGGGTTCGTAGGGACACAAATTGGTAATGCTGCAGCCATGACTCGATAGGTCCCAACCTGCTTGTTGCCCGTCCCTATCTGAAAATATATCCTCCACGATTTCAGTCCCTTATTCAGGAGTCATGCGGATAACTTGGAGTAATTCTCGCGGAAGATTTGTACGGGCCAGAGAAAATAGCGTTGTACTAGTCGTCACTTGACGTTGCCTTTTCACAGCATCCAGCAATCAGAGAAAAAGCGGCACAGATGAGAGTCAAGTCAAAAGAATTGCTTACCGCTTCATGACAGTAGAAATATCTTTTTCATCGATTATTCTTCGGCCCGCATGCCCCGCGTATGTTCCTAGATCTTCGCCAAGTTGTTCAAAGAACCAATCGCTCGCATCCACGATAGCTTCTAAAATCTCCTTACTCATGTTTGTTTTCTTGAGTCCTGCCGACCTAGCGAAAGTCGAAGAGAGGCTCTTGATCACCCCTATGGGAAGAGACGGATATGGTATACCTCGGCGCGACGTTTTCAAGGGCTTGGGTACTCTGGGCCTGCTTTCCTGGTTAGGTGCAATGCTAAGCGATCTAGCCAAGACAGTTGCAGTCTGCAAGTGATCCAGGTCATCGTACGCATCGATTGTCTCACCATGTGGTAGTGGAATGCGGTTAGATGGTGGGACAAGACCGAATGTTGTATCGACAGTGTGCTCAAGCAGATCCCATGGACCCAAATCGCTCCGACGATTCTGATCGACAGCCGAACGCTCAATGATCGCCCGCCGTAAATCCTGAGTGTCACCCCTTCGTGGCGTCAGTTTTATGGCTCAAGGTTTAGAGAAATACCACTAACCCTGGTTCTACTTGTCCATCTAGATCCCCGAGATCGTCGTCAGAGTTGTCCATTTGGTACCGCAGTGTACCGTCGTCAGCAGGAGCCTCAGCGATAGTTTCCAGCTGTAGCTCGGTCGTATCACCAAAGCGATCGCTCATTCTCAGAGCTCCAAGACTCCCTGTTGACAGTCTTCCACTAGGGTTTTCGCTAATCAGACGTCGGCCTAATTCAAGAGATCTTCCGGTATGGTCATTGTCGTCAAGGGGCAAGGAAAGTCGAGGCGGCTGCATGTGGAAGCTATCATCTTCATCATCCTCTCCTCTTGACTCGAAATTCAGCGAAAACCTCGGCTTATGCATAATTATATCATCTCCCAGCTCGTCCTCTTGGTCCTGACCTTCTCGATGAGACAGGGGCGAAGGTTCTGTGGGTTGAGTCGTATGAGCAAGAACTTTGGGCGGATTTCTTGTCAGCCGCTCTATCCAGCAACTTTCAGGTAATTCTAGTACATACTCCTGCTGAGATTTCTAAGCGCGTCTCTGGGCGTCTCGCGCTGCATGCGCCCACTTCTTCGCCTATCACGCGCAGGGGTGAGCTTTGCGGCCCGTCGCAGCAAAGCTTTGATTGCATGCGGGGTTGTTGGGGCACCTCTCTTAGCAGAGACAGGTTGCGGTATCTTGCGAGCCCCAGATATGTGCGACCGGGGTTGCGTCGAACGTATTGCAGCTCTTCGTACCGAAGCTGGCCCAGAAACAGAATCGCGGCTGAACGGTGTTAAGGGCTTCTCGATGATCCCAGCAAGTTGCTGTAGCTTCGACAACTGAAATTCAGTCCAAGCCCAATCCCCACAGATTGGGGGCTATACTTACATTAGCATACGGCGTCTGCATTGACTCTGCTTCCTTAGCCCGCCCGGAGATGGATTGGCGAGGTGTTGTACGTGGTAGCGTTGGAGTAGAAAGCTCATCTTCAATCTCAGAGTCCGCTCCTGTGTCTTTTCCATTGTATCCACGAGTGCCTATACCTTTAACTGACATGGCGTGTTGGTTCGCGCCTTGCCAAGTCAATCCTGAGGGGACATGGTAGTGGTACTCCTGTGTAAACAATGAATAAACAGGGATTCATAGGATCTCGTCGGCTATTTAAACGAGAGCGGGTAGCGGGAATGCTAATTTGTGAGGTAATGCGGCCACTTGAGGTCATCTTAGACGTACTTTATCATCATATCATCAAGGAGAACACCGTAGATCCTACCTTCACAATGTCTTCGAGCTCGGCAAAGTGATCATGCCTTGCCCGATGACTCCCTCTCCAGGAAGGGGCTCTGATGCTAACTTAGCCGCCACCCGTTTCGACTTTCAACCACCTTCTCAGCTTTTGAAGAGGAAACGAGAACGCGGTGAAAACGAGGATCTGTCGGTGTACAAGGCAGCTACGAAGAAAAAAAGCAAGAAGTCAAGGCCGGGTGACGATGGATATCTTGACTTGGAGCAGGGGCTCAACACAGCTATTGGACATCTAGACAGCCACTTAATTGCAGACTATATCGCTCAGCAGGATAAGCGATATGGAAAACATTTGAGCTCTCTCGAGACAGAAGACCGACGTATACCAGGTACGCCAGCCCATGAGCTTCCATGCCCTACTATCTGGTATGCAGCTGTATATTGAAAAGAGGAATAGAGAAAGCCTTTGTAGATACTAGCGATTGGGGCAAGCCAAGGCTTCTTCCAGATATGCCAAATTTTCTCGACCGATACGTTTCTAAGCCAGGACAAAGGAACAAAATGTCATTGGCTTCCAAAAAAACAGGTGCCCCACATACCATTGTTGTCACTTCTGCTGGGCTCCGTGCAGCAGACATCACAAGGTATATCTTTCGAACGGGTCTATCAGTCAGTGCTGAGGCTTTGTCAAGGGTTCTACGAACGTTCCAGACCAAAGAGGCCATTGTGGCTAAGCTCTTTGCAAAGCACATCAAGCTTACAGACGCCATTGATTATGTCAAGAAAACAAGGTGCATCCTCCTACCACTTCCACTGTAGAGACAGCATTCCTTCGTCGGTTACTAACTATAAAAGGGTTGGTATTGGGGTTGGAACACCCTCGAGGATTATTGATCTCTTGAACGCAGGTAAGTTTGGGCTCTCTTGATTTCGACGTGTTTTTTTATCATCAGTAAACAGCTACTAATTATTCCAGGAGCTTTGTCATCCGAGAAACTTAAGCGCGTAGTTGTGGATTGTTCACATCTTGACCGGAAGAAACGAGGGATCTTTGATATGCGCGAGACACAACAACCTCTCATGCAGCTGCTTAATAGGGATGACATAAAGCATCGCTATGGCACGCATGATCATGGGATATCTCTTTTGCTTTTCTAAAGCAGCTTTAATACCTTGCCTTATCCCAATCACCCCATCGAGTCGTCGAGTGACATGGCTGGTAGCCTCATAGCCACGTCAGAAACGAGGAGATACTGAAAGTAAACCAGAACATAAAACCTCCAAGTCAAAAACCTGTGCCTTGATTGCACATGCTTCAAAAATCCCCTTTGAATGGGGTGTGATTCGGCGCGTAAATATCATGCAAGGCAAGACGCCATGGAGGGCAAGAGAGAAACCGAGAACTGCCTTAGCCTAAGCTACCTATCGGGCTTCGAACGTGTCTACCTACCTACCATACTATACCGTACCTTCTCCAGCACAACCCGCAGATTCTCGTTACAGAAAACGACTTTCCTACTTTCTGTAGTAGGAATATGCACCTTCCACCCCAACACTTTGGGTATATCTAAAACAAAACCCCCGTCTACCAAGGAAGCTACTGGGTCGCACTTAGAGTTTCCGCCATACTCATCATTACATCTTTGTCCTACGCACCTCCCTCACCTACCAATTGATTAAAGTACATCCTTCTCCTAATTTTGACGACTCCTTGATCCTAGAACTGGTGTACCTTGGCTTGAACAACCACTCAGTCAGTATCCAAAACCTGTCTGTCGTTACCACATAGACTTCTCCAGTCATCCAACATCAACCCCTTGGTTCCTGTTCTCACCCACGTCAAATACGTCGAACAGCTAGCTCCTTCAGGCATCATGAAGCTCCATGTGGTCATCATCCTCTTCAGCTTAGTACAGTGTGTCATCAGCCTTGATGGTCTGACTTCACCAGGTAAGCTCGAAGCCCATCAAGCAAGTCCCCTAGCGATTGTATGCTGATGGTGGGTACAGATTGTGTACCTAAATGTTGGAGTAACTCGAAGTACGTCAGTACCTGCGACAATGAGGTCAAATGCCTCTGCCAAGACTCCCACTTTCAAAGCGTGAGCATAGCACCACGATTTGTTGACTTCGAGCTGGATAGCTCGACTAATGAAATTGCAGGTGGTGCTACAGTGCCTCTATTCCCAGTGCCAGACTACTCAGTTCGGCTCTGCTCTTCATTGTACCTTGTCCGAGTGCTCCGACTATGGATTGAATACTTCCAACTTCTTGCCACCCCTCATCCGCCATCAAGGCCTTCGGAGACGCGCAAGCCTTGATGCTGTGTACTCTACAGCCTCCGCTTCCGCCACCCATTCAGTATCTCGTCGGTACGCCAGCGTTTCAGCTGGTAGCAACCCTCATTCAACGCGGAGCGCCGTCTACGGGCCCACTCCAACTCCTTCAGTCCCCTTTCTGACGCCAACCACTCTTACATCGGCTCTGAGCGTTGCTAGTACCGACGGTACGGTGCTCAGGCAACTTTAGAAGAATGTACTGGGGTCCATGGTTGCTGGAAGTTTAAGCCCACGCTGAAGTGACAAGGGATCGGCTTATTTACTAACACTGTTACCGCAATATGGATTTTGCAGAGTTCGGCCTACGCTACACTGGATTTAACGACATAAATATCAGCACCCGGGTTCTTAATGGGGTGACAGAACATCCTCGGCAATACTCACCTATGGTACACCATAGCGGTCCAATTCTCAGCATCCTATCTTCGCATCTCGCCAAGTATGTTATATGCGAGCGCGATATTCAGAAATTACTCCCATTTCGGTATCGCTTCATTGTGCAACCTAGCTGCTCAGGGGGTTTATTGGCGAATATTAGACAGTCTTCAAGCTCTGATGTAGTTCCATATTGGGATGTGCGGCTTGCTCAGATAGTTGGTAGTTTCTAGTTAATGGCACCAGTACCCTCATGTGCACTAAACACGTGACTAGGTAGTTATCCAAATTCAGCTCCTCCCTATGTCAACAAATGGGTTGAGATGCAATATGACGGGAATGACATCATTCAATACTTTATGAGGTGATCAACAAATGCCAATATGTCGTTGCAGGTTTAGCAATGCTGAGGATGCAAATACGGTCCATTTGATATGTAATGCCCATCAAGGTGTGAGGTAAACAAACTCAGGGCTGAACCAAAGCGCTTAAATAGCCGAGGTGGCTAGATTTCTGAAAACTTACGGCATAATTCCTCCGTCAACGGCGGATTTGAACTTTGCCGGTTGTAGAATTGAGAAACCCATCTAGCCTGTTCGATATGTATTAGAAAGAAGCCAAAGCATTCAAAATTTCGGCGTGGATTCCCATACGGGTAGCCAGAGCACAACGAGCGTAAATGATCTTCTACGAATATCAAGAATGCAAGCCACAAACGCAATTAATGGACACATACCAATCCTGGGCCTCCGGGGTGGTGTTTCAGATACTAAGCGGAAGGAGGCCAGAAAAAGGAGATTTAGGCAACATTTGAGTGGCGCGTCACCGTCTACAAGACCAAGAAAGAAACAGAATGAATCGGAGCGTGGGTCAACAACAAATCGTGAGGACGTCAGCCATGGTACGGAATTACATCAACCTCAAAATATACAAGACGAGTCTTCTAAGTCTCACCGGTTCATTGTATTTATTGGTACGCAAGACGTTAAATCTGTGGCAAGTAATCACTAGGTCACTAATTCAACCCGCAATAGGCAATCTGCCCTTCTCAGCAACAGACCAATTAATATGGCAGCACTTTGCCAAAGTAAAGCCGCGCTCAATCCGTCACCGTACACAGAAAGATACAGGGAAGTCCAAAGGTTTTGCCTTTCTGGAATTTCAGAATTGCGACGGAATGAAAACATGCTTGAAGCTATACCACCACTCTACTTTCGACGACGGGGAGTCTCCTCCGAGGAAATTGAATGTCGAACTTACGTAAGAGCCCCAAACTACCCACCACCTCTCCGAGTTGAATCTCTAATAGCACGCGTAGTGTCGGTGGTGGCGGATCGAAAAGTAAAGACAGAAGGCTGAAATTGCAAGCCAAGAACGAGGATTTGAACGAGGAACGGAAGCGGAGGGCTCAAGATGAGAAGCAGAGTAACAAGACGAAAGATCTAGGAACGGTTAAGGATACTGGGATGATAGACACCGATTCGAGCATCCACCCCAGTAGAAGAAGTAGGGTAGCGAATGATTAACTGGTACTCCAGAGATCATCATGTGCGTATACCAACATAACAGTTTTGTCCGTGCCTTTCCAATTGAGCAAAATGGATGAGCATAATCCCATAATCTACAGAATATCAAAGTGGAGTCTCCTAACGTTGCAAAGACACCCTCGGTCCCGCATTTGACTCCCTTCTGATCATTCTCCCCGTTATATAGTTTGTTGTACGCCAAAAATGAGGAACTCAGAGAAGCAGTCCCAAAAATGATATAGTTACGTCCCGTCATCGTGAACGACTCACATTGTGGGTTATACCGTCCAAATTCCCGAGAGTCACCGAGCCATGCGCTGAATAGCATGTACGCTTCACAACGAACGTCACAAGTCCCTTCTAACGCTTCGCCCCAAAATGAAGACGAGAAGCTATGTGAAGCCCATCTAGTCAAAATCCCGCTAGAGCCCAGAAGCATATATCGCATAAATAATCATAGAATCACGCACTTTGTCCCCCTTTTCGAAGGTTTCCCTAGAGGCCGTGGATTCAATACGGCCCTATGTCTGGTCAGCCTGGCGTTGGTGTCTTTAGGATAGCGACAACCTACCGAATGGCCTCGTCGAAGACACTCTTCAAGTTCCTTTGCGTTAGTGCAGAGCATTCCAGGTATTTGTGTGCTCTGATTTCTTTAGCCACCTGAAGCGCCTGCTCGTATGAAACCGGCTCCATCCTCTTCTGCCTTAGCGAGTCCATCGTCGCTTTATCTTCTCTTAAGTCTAATTTCGTTCCAACTAGAATGATAGGAACGCTGGGTGCATGGTGTTCGATTTCCGGAAACCATTTCGCTTTCACATTATCGAACGAAGGTGGGCTGACAATGGAGAAACATATCAAAAAAACATCCGTTTGTGGGTATGATAATGGTCGGAGTCTATCGTAGTCTTCTTGCCCCGCTGTATCCCATAGTCCAAGGCTTATAGGCTTTCCATCGACCATGACACTTGCCGTGTAATTGTCGAAGCTGCGGATGGGTATCAATGAACACTGCTGGTAGAGTCAGGGATTTGTGCCTTACACAGTAGGTATATATTCTCCTGGGAAGGCATTTGTAGTATATGATATGAGAAGACATGTCTACGGTGGAAATCAGCGGATGTCGTTCGCAAAGCAACGTTAGAGCAGTATTCGAACCTTTCCGACAGCGCCATCTCCAGTCACTACACACTTGATGAGCATCATAGTCAGCACGATATGTTCTTGCACGGTAATACGCTCTGTAATCTGAGTCCTACCTTGAGCGACTGCGTACTAGGAGCGGCTGCCATTTGCGAAACCTTGGCGGAAAGGCTGAAGAGAGCAACCAAATACCTCGGCTGAAAGCACGGTTCCAAAGCGAAGAAATTTGGGTGAAGCCGTAGAAAATGCCGTGAAGATTGCAACAGTCGTCGCTAGAAGCTCAACGCAGAAGCAAAGTTCTCGAAGAGTGAGATGTAAAGACAGTAAAACAGAAATCAAACAGTGTCTGAGAGTTTAAAAAAAGTTAATGCTATTTAAACGTTCAAACATTAACAAAGAAGCTATTCATACCTCGCTCTAAGCTTATTCTACGCTTCAAGCTTTTTTCTTCTTTATTAAGTGCATGCAGTCTATGACTATGACACTATCTAGACGCTGTGTATATGCTAAATTACATGCCGCTTTATATCTTCTCATTGAGCAGTCACATCGATAAAATATGCATACGAGCATGATAGTTCAAAGTTCTCAAGTATCTTCATTTCTCTTTTTTCATTTCTCTTTTCATACTTTATTCTTCTATTTCTAAAAGTCACTTTTTGATTATAATTTAAATGTTTTTCAAATACTTTAATATAATGATTCTATCAATTTTGATGTTAAATAATATTAATATTATGTTTATATTTTTGAGTTAAACTTTTTTCTTAAACTTTATTCACTTCAATTTATAATGCTTGCAATTTAATAATAAATGCTTAAATGTTTAAACATTTATACAAATTTTATAACATTTGTTTAAATTATTTTATAATAATTAATATAAATAACTTTTGAAAAATATTGTATACAATTGCAATATCATCTTTTATATTAAAATTCTGTATAAAAAGTGTAATAAATATTAAGAAATGAGTTTAAAAGATTTGATTATAAATATATTCATTAATTGCATAATAATAATAATAATAAATTCATACATTTTAATGACATTGATTAAATCAACTTATAATCAGCAATGAAACTCATCTGTACATGATGCTGACTATAAATCTACTGTCTAGCTACAGTAAAGTCTAGAGATTATCAAAAGTTTGAACGACATTGAGATGCTGCATGATGATGAAGCGCTGTGCGTTGATTGCATGCAAAGTTTTCGCGATCACGCAGACTTTGATAATCTCAATGCGCATGCTACAAAAGCAATCTTCACGCAGATGAGAAAGTCAAATAGAACGTAAAACTATGAGGGAAATTGCTTATGAAAATCATTCAATTCAGCATCTTGTCATCGTGATGATGAAAATTGAGACAAAACACTCTTGTGTTTAATCTGTTAAGAGTGATTAGCAGAAAGAACTTAAATCATGAACATTCTTTAAATTTACATGCTAACTATGTATAGATTTTGTTAAGACTGCGTGCCTGTTACTACAACATGAACAACTCACGAGTCTCATTAAGTTCAACATGAGCAAACTCAAGAGTCTCGTTAATATTGTTTAACAAATGTTCAGACACAAACATTCTATATGTAAGCAATACACTGACAAGAAGACTTTGTTAAAAAAAGAGAAACATAAACAAGTTAATAAAAAATGATTGAACTATGCTGTCTGATTAAAAGTGTAGCATATGAACATCTTTGCAAGACACAATCAATCTGCATGAGAAAGATCTCTACAGATAATATGAAACAGATGAGTTGCATGCTTTACAAGCGAAGCGAGTATCTGTGAGACATGATATACAATGATGACAACTGTTGATTTTAAGAATCTTACTTCTTCACTGAGTTTTGACTCTTGAATATCTTGATGATAAAGTCAATCTCTAGTCAAAAACATCATCTGTATAGCTTGAAAGAACAGTAATGTATGTTAATGTAATTAGAGAAGAAATTAACTGCGATATGCATGTGTATTGCAGATAAAACGTCTACAACTCATGCTTAAGAAGTAAACTGTCAAAATCTGAGCAATGAGAGATTTCATTCATCTTGAACTGTGAATCTGTCACAAGAAAACTCTCTGAGTAATCTTTCAAGTCTAAGAGAGAAATCAGCATAGAAATCATGCTTTATGTATGTTGCATGCAACGTATACAACATATTTTTGATAGACGAAGCGCGCACATTTCAGATCACAAATGCATGAGTTGAGTGATGCACTTAAGTTGATATGATGCTTTGCAAAATGAGTCAGAATCAAAAGTCAGCTATTTAAAAAACTTTCTCAGTTTTCATCATTGAAGCGAAGTGACATTGATCAAATGACAACAACATTCAAGAAAAAAATCAAGATATTGCAAGAAAAATTCTTTCTCTTACTCTTTCAGATAAACATCAATAACATTGCAGACTCATTTATACTCTTGACAATGTCATTTAACTTACACATTTCAGAAGATGAAGTGAGACAGACAATCAAAAGAATAAAAGCAAACAAAGCATCAGATGTTTTAAACATTTTGAACAGAGCGTTGCAGACAGATCTTGCAGAACTGATCTCAATACTAACAAGTTTATTTAATGCATATGTAATACACAGATATCATTTGAAGCAGTTCAAAAAGACTCAAATGATAGTACTACATAAATCAAAGAAGAGTGATTATACTGATTTGAAAACATATTGACTCATTGCTTTGCTCAATATCATGAGAAAAGCTCTAAAGTCAATCATGATCAAAAGACTGAGCGATATAACTGAGACTCATTACATGCTATCTGATGCTCAAATGAGAGCGAGATGCAAGTGATTTGTGATCTCAACATTAAATTTACTAGTAGATCAGATTCACACAATATGAGACTGCAAAATTAAATACATAGCGTTCATGCTAAGTTTAAATGTCATCAAAGCGTTCAATCGAGTCTTGCATGTCAGACTTCTGCATATTCTGAAAATGAAAAGAACTTTAAATTACATAGTTGAATGAGCATGCAGCTTTCTTAAGAGTCAAGAAACATTGCTGAGATTTGATAAGTAAACAAGTGACATGCACAAGATGAATGCAAACATATCACAGAAATTTCTCATTTCATTGATTTTCTTTCTATTCTTCAACGCAAGTCTGATTGAGAAGTGTAAAGCATTGAGAATTAAGATTAAAGTGCTTAACTTTGTAAATGATATTAACATTCTAGCATACAATGAATTCATTGAAGAAATTTGCAGAACATTGAGCAGAGTGCACAACATCTGCGCAAAATGAGCTTGCACTCATGAAACAACATTTGCATCAGAAAAGTATGAATTTACACACTTCATCAGAAAATCAAAAAGATTTGACATGATGACTAGCATACAAATAGAAAGCTCAGTTATTAAGTTGAAATCAAATGTGCAAGTTTTAAGAGTACAACTGAACATGAAATTGTGATGAGACGCGCATCTTTGTCAAATCAAAGTGAATCACGTTACATGAATGCTAGCACTTAGTTGATTCAAAGTCTTCACATGAAAGACAATCTTTACAAAAGCAAGACAAATATACTCAGCAGTAGTAAGATCAGAAATTGTATTCAAAGCATCAGTTTGACATCAGCGAGAAAAAAAGAAAGAACTGTCAGACAAAGAATGCAAACTTGAAACATTACAGAATCAGACTCTGCATCACGTCACAGAAACATTCAAAAGAGTAAGCATCAAGACTTTGAAAGCAGAAATGTACATAAGTTCGCTGCATGTTCATTTGAACATGCTGCAAGACAAGATCACGTTACGCAGTTAAGTCAATGATTGTATGTAAAAAATCAGACAAGCATGCAAACTGATACGCGCTCGTCTGATGAGTGTCAATTGCATCATTTCTCACTTTCTCATCATTAAGAAAGTGATGCTTCTGAACAACTTAATTCAAGAAAACATGAAAATACAGTTAAGATGCAAGTGATTAGTTCTCGCTGCGACGATTTCAACTAGTGACAGTATCACAATAGCGCAGTATTACAGAAGTCAGTGAAAGCAATGATGAAAGAAATATAGAAAATGCATCATAAATGTTTACATTATCTTGACACAAAGATTGCATCTGTTTAACAAGATGATAAAGATGCGAAATGATTTTCAGAAGATTGAAAGCATTCTCATCATTCACATTAAAATCAAATGCATAGATCTGAATGTTTATCTGTACTTCAGAAATGTTTCAGACGCAGATAGTGTGTAATGTGACTGTGACTGAAATCATCAAATAACAAAACATGTACTCATGCATTGCTTGAACTGATTGCATTTGCAATCAAGAATGCTATGAGACGTTAACTTCTTGAACTATTGAATAATCATTGCTATCACGAAGAATCTCAGAGCAGTTGCAAGAATGATGATGAAAACGAAGCTTTTGAAGCAATTTAAAGTGACTAAGTCACTCATTCTTTAACATATGATTAACGTGAACTAATTTGATACATAGTCTCATAATGATAGTTTTGACTGCGTGAAGCAGTTGTATAAATAGCGAGTGATTTTCTATTTCAGAGAGTTTTATTCGCTCGATATAAATAGCATAAAGTTCTTCATGAGTCGACTTAATCAATGTCACAAGAGTGTATGAATTTATTATTATAAATCAACTTATGAGAAATATTTATGCTATGTGTGTTGAGTAAACAAAACTCTTTGAGATAGAAAATCACTCACTATTTGTTATGATTCTGATTTAGTTTAATTCTAATTAATATACAATCAACTTTAGCATGTTGATTGCATATTAATTAAAGCTTGCTCAGTCTCAGTCTCAGTCTCAGTCTCAGTCAACTCAATTAAGTTTAGTGAGCATTCAAGTTAAAAGTGATGTCATTAAGTTTCTGCATCATCTGTGTAAGATGTTAATTCTTTCAAGTTTAGTGTAAAAATCAGAAATACACATATAAGCTGTGAGTTCTTTTCTGTAAATACTTTTCTTTCTTAACATTTATTTACTAGTTAAATGACATTTATATGACTCACTTTATGTTGACTTCTAACATTAGATAAATGCTCAATCAACTACTCTGCTATCAACATGTAAATGATACAAAATAATCTACTTTATTTATTCAGAAAATTCGCAAGAAATTCTTTAAATTTGTATTACTTTTAATTCGTAAGAAATTCTTTGAATTTACATTCATTTGTTTATCAGAAAATTTACAAGAGCTTTTTTGAATTTACATCTATCATTACATTTATTATTACATTTATTATGACATACAACTTTAAGTTAGTCAAGTCATGATCAGCTTAATTGCTTAGAAGCATTGCAAATAAATGAGTTTTCATGCTATTTATTGATGTTTCAAATAAAGTCAAGAAAGTTGAAATCTCATGAAACATAAAGAACAAGAATCAATTGCATTAATGAGTTGAAAGTCAGCTCAATGATGTTATCAAGATGTTGAACAAGCTTAAAACTCAACGAGACTTGATTTTAAAGTGCATTGAGCATTGAATTATCATGCAAATCAAACATAACAAGAGATTGAATCAGCTAAAAATTAATTGCATGTCAATCAACATTCTAAAAAAGATCAACACTTAACTATGAAAAAAGATGTTGATTCTCAAAGAGAAACAACATCAAGTTGATCAATCTTGAGCATGACAAGACATTAAATCACGAGCTGTTATTAAGAATTCTATTTAATGAAAGTTGTTTACTTTATTTGAAAATAATCATCACAAGTTCTTCAAGTTTTTGAATTCATTTATATTCATTGATAAAAATGAATCAACATGAAACAGCTGAAGAATCAAGATTAATGATTGTTACAAATGTGTCAGAATTGAATAAGATCAAAGCTTTAACTTTAATCAATTCACAGTGAATGTTAGTGAGTTCACTGCGTATTAATTAGAACTAGTCAATGATTTAGTTGAGATTTGATCTAGATCTGACTCAGGTTTGACTCAGATATGACTCAGCATCTTTTTTCTTTTCTAGCATCTTCTAATCAGCTTTTATTGTCTTCTAGACAAACACACTTCTTTGTGTTATGAGTGATCAACAGATTTCTATGACAAACACATTTCTTTGTGTTGCAAACATTTTTCAAATCAACATCTTTCTTATGTTTCAACACGTCTTCTTTGAGACTAGCGTTGATCTGAGTAACTACTATATAGAGCTTGTTCTTCTTGTCTTTTGTATCTTCTTTCTTCTGTATTCTTAAAGTCTTAGTTATAACTATCTTTATAAATCAAACATTTTAATCATGCATGCACTCTGATTAGTTTCTAGACATAATTTCAACATTACTTTAAGAATTCATTAATCACATGATACTGATTTCATTATTCATTCAAATTCATTCAACTGACAATAAGATGAGTATAAAGAAATTTGTGTATCTGATGATTAATGACATTGAAGAACAGAACAACATCAAGAAATCAATAGAATCAAGAAATTAAGATCTTGCATTGTTAAAGAATCTACAGCTCATTCAGTACACGCTCATTCAAATTGATTAATAAAATCAAGAGATTAAGATCTTGATTGCTTGAAAATCATTAAAAAATCTTCTTAAATCAGCAACATTCTTCTTTGAAGACTAAACATTAAAATAGCGATCTCATCACATACTGTTAAGCATCGCTCTTCGCTTGATCATCAACTCTTTGCTATAACTTGATCATCTGTGAAAAATTTCTTCAAGAATTATCAAAGTCTTTATTCTTCTGTCACTTCAGATTCAGTCATTTATTCTGAGCTATCATTTCGCATATTGAAATATCTTAGAATTGACTTTGTATGAAAACATCATCAATCTTTGTCTCACTTTCAGACTCTCAATGAATTTCTGAAAGCTTCTACTCTCTGAAATATCAAAAATGTAAAGCAGTTACTGTTAGAGATTGATTTAAAGCGAGTCATAGAAATGTCATTTAACTAATAGATAAATGCTAAGAAAGAAAAGTATCTACAGAAAAGAACTCAATTCTTATATGTGTGTTTCTCAGCTCTGTGCTAGACTCGATTGAATTGACGTCTTACACATATGATGCAGAAACTCAATGACATCATCTTTAGATCAGATTCTCGCTAGACTTGATTAGAATGAAATCAGGCGAAGACTAGTTGAAGAATAGATGAAGGCTAGAATCATAACATTATCTCTTTTTCTTGACTATTCATGTTTGCATGAATGTTGTTTCTTAGTGTGCTTTTCTTGAATATTTGATATGAAAGTTGTCAATCATCTCTTGAGCGTTCATAAATTCGTCGTCGTCAGCGTTATATCAGTTGAGATCATTGTCATAGCTCTTTCATTTGACTCGATATTGAAGTCATCTTTAATATTGTCGAGAGTTCAATATATTGTTGATTTCTCATTCGTCTTCATAGTTTACCACTATTGACTTCAAAAATTCATTCTTCTGATCAGATAAAGAATCATCAACTGCAGAATGAAGAAGCTCTGAATGAAATACATCATGTATACGCATGATGTCTGATAGTTTCAATTTATAGAAAAAGTCAACAGAGTCTTTGACCTTGAATGAATCAAGCATCTTGTCATTCAATTTTTTGAAAGATCTCGCTGTAATGATGTTTCGTTCGTTCAGAAACATCTTTGATTCAATTTCATAATTGATTTTCTTTCTATGCTTATTAGTCTGATTCATCATTTGCTCTCATGTTTTGATCAGAGCTTCGCGAGCGAAAATCAGTATCTTATTCATGTGATTGAATATATCTTTGACTTGAGTAATCTGCAGACGTTCGCGAATGCTTTCATACTCGATGATGTCAGAGTCGAAGCTCATACGAGAGTGAAAGCTCTTGTTCATGAAGAAGAAAGTCAAGAAGATGATTGAAGACAAGACGTTATTGTCAACAAACTCAATCATGAATAATCACTTGAATCAGTCGTTCTGCATGTATGAACAGAAGAAACAAAGATATCGCTCAACATTCTGATTGACTCATTCGCTTTGATCGTTGATCTGAAAGTGATAAACGATGAACAATCAAAGAGAAATGCTCAGTCGTTTACAAAGAAACTTTCAAAGAATGAAGATGAACTGAGAATCTCGATTGAATACAATGAAGCTTGATAAATCGTGAGTTCAATATATTCATTGAAGCAACATTTCAGCTGTCTTTTCGACTGTGATATCTTCATCATCAATGATGCAAGAAATATAATGCCTTTCTTTCAACAATCTGCAGATGACAGTCAGAATAGCGTTATAGTCGTATGAATCAGATAGATTGATAATGAAGTTTATGACTATGTTCTGTCATCGCTGTTCAGATATAAATAGAGGTTGAAGCAAGTCATTTGATTTATTTCTTGATGTCTTTGAACGTTGACATACATAGCAGTTTCAAATATATCGATCTATCGTTTTTCGCATAGAAGATCAATAGTAATTTCGCTTTATGATATTCACTGTTCTAAGAATTTCAGAATAATCAATCAATGACTGATTATGTACTTCATGAATCAGATTCATTTGTAGAAGTTCATTGAACGAGACTCATAGCTGACTATCATGAAACAAGATTTCATTCTGAGTTTGACAATTCTTCAATTTGATATCTTCATATTGTGCTTCGTCTTTTGCTATTGCTTCGCGAAGTAATGTACAATTCTCGTTGATTTCATTTGCATTAAGAACTTGTCTATAAATTAATTGATCATTATTCTTCTTTAAATCAGCAATCTTCATTCAATTTAATGTCAGAATAGTAGTTCTTTAATATTGAATGCGTTTATCGTCGAAATCTCTAGGCATGAAGTCAGCTTGACGAGTTAATGCATTGATCTTAATGTTTTGTTTGTCAGATTAATACATTATCTTGAAGTTGAAGTCAGCTAGCTTCTGAACTCAACGCATCTGTCATTGACTCAGCTTCTTGTTTTTTATCAATGAGATAAGCGCTTGATGATCAATGAACATCTTGATAGAAATGTTGATCAGCTTCAGTTCAAGTCATCAGTGTTCAAAAGCTCAAATTATAATCAGCAGTTTCTTATCATATATCTTGTAGTTGCATTCAGCAGAAGACATGTTCTTGCTATAAAAGACAATCAAATGTAAAACATTTTCATCATCATATTGAAACAGAACTTCATCGTTGACGTAATTGAATGAGTCAATTTCAAGAATGAAATCGCGAGTCTGATCAAAGTGACGAAGTATAAAAGTCTCAGTCATACATCTCTTCATATGATTGAATGCAATTTGACAGACTTTGTTTCATTTAAATATGATCTTCTTTTGAGTGAGTTGAATCATTGAACGAACAATCTTCGAAAAGTTCTTGATGAAGCATCAATAGAAGTTGCAGAAGTCAATGAAGAACTGCATCTGAGTGAGATTATTGAGTGTAGATCAATCAACGACTGCTTGTATCTTTCGAGAATTCATCTTCAGTTCTTTGATTAACATCAAAAGTTCTAGAAAGATAGTTTTCTGAACATGAAACTTGCATTTATCGATGTTTATCTGTAGATCAGCTTCTCATAGTCTATTCAAGATCAATTGTACATGTCGCTTGTGTTTCTTCAAGATCTTGCTGTAGATGATAATATTATCTAGATAAATCTGACAAAACTGATGAAGATATTCAAACAGCACATCGTTCATATAGTGTTGATAGAACGTTGATTCGTTGATTAATTCAAAGAGCATTACATGATATTTGTATAAGTTGAAGAAGATGATAAAGATAGTCAAATCTTCGTTATCTGAGTGCATTTGCAGTTTATTGAACGTGACAATGATGTTTAATTGAGTCAGATATTTGCTTTCTTGTATACGAGCAAAAGTCTCGTCTATCAAGAGCAAAAAGTAGCGATCTCGTTTGATTAAAGCATTGAGCTTTCTGTAGTTGATGCAGAAACGCAGACTTTCGTCTTTTTTTTCAGCGAACAAGATGAGCGAGACGTATGATGCGAAGCTGAAGAAAATGAACTCTTTGTTCAAATGTTTAATCAGATACTTCTTTATCTTCTGAAGCTTGTGATTGAACATCTGATATAGTTTGCTTCGCGAGAACATTTCTTCATCAATCAACTCAATTTTGTGATCATAGAAATGATGCAATGATAGCTGATTGATCATTGCTCGATCAAAGATGTTTAGATAGTCATGATATTTAAAGAGAAGCTTGATCTTGACTTGCTTGAGAGCTTCAGCGTGAAAAAGCTCATGCAGATTCACTTCTTCAGACTTGTTTTCAACTGTAGTTATGAGTTGATTGATTTTCAAGATGATAACAGCAAAGATCTTGATGTCTGATTGTTTGACTAACATTCTATATGCGGCTGTCTCTATCATGAATATGTTAATTGAACTGAAAGCTGATTTCAGACTGAACGTCGATTTAAAGTTGACGCTAGATGAAACTGCTTTGAACGATTTTGACTGTTTAATCAATTTAACGAACTTCTCTTTTGACTGATCGAAAGAAAGTGATTTCTGACTGAGTTGAGAAATAACGAAAGTGAACAATCTTCTCAGTATATGAGTAGAAGTCAAGCTCTTCTGTTTCGTGATTGTTCTATGACTTGAGAGTAGAACAATCAATTTCTGACTAGAAGTGAAATTCGAAAACCGAAGAAAATTGATTCACATATTTATTACTAGGTTGATTTTGTTCATTCATGTTTTTTCAAGAATCATTTAATGTTGATTTAATCGAGTGATTAACATAGAGACTGTGTCAATTGTATGATCTTGAACAGTCAGATTTGAATAAATGACATGAGTAATGAGTTTCTTAGCATAATGATTGTTGAATTCTTGAATTGACTTCGCTTTGATCAAAGTCAGAGACTTGATTTGCAACTGATTTAAATTGATCACGTCAAGTCAAGTACTTGAGTTTGAGTCGAGTACTCAGCTCGTTAAGACTCAATTCGAGTCAGAATTCTTGACTCAAGTATTCAAGTTGAGTTGAGATGTTCAATTCAAGTATTTGAGTCGAGTTAGAGAATTGAAATTGAGTATTGACTTGAAATTTTCAACTCAACTCGTCAAGACATGAAGATAGATAGATAGATATTTTATTATGACTTTCTATTATGACTTTCTATCATAGCTTTTCTTCATGACTCTTCTTTATGACTTTTCTTCATGACTTTTCTTCATGACTTTCTATCAAACAGTCTTCATAGTTTCTCGTCATGACTCTCTATCATAGCTCTCTATCATAGTCTTCTACCAAAGCTTTTTACCAAACAATCTTCATGTTTCTCTTCATGTTTTTCTTTATGACTTTCTACCAAAAAGGTAATGCAAAAAGATAATGCAAAGGCGAAAAATCGGAAAAATTTCTATATTTAACTCTCTTGACGTCATATTCGATTTCTTGACGAGTCGAGTCGAGAACTCAAATCGAGTATCAACTTGAGATCAATATCAAATTGAGTCAGAATGTTGAAATCGAGTATTTGAGTTGAGTCAGAAGATTGATATCAAGTACTTGAGTTGAATCAGAAGATTGATATTAAAACTCGACTTAATGATCAGTCTAAACTGATCACAAACAATCTGCGTAATCACTTCATCAATGAATAAATAGTCAGCAGCTTCGATGTCAATCAATGACTTCAATGAGTAACTAATTTCATTGCTAGAAAGTACACATTTAGTAGTCAAAGATTCAGAAGCAAAAGAATCATCTGATATGCTTGTCGTTGAAGAAATTAACATCTTTTTCATCACGTCTTTGATGAAAGTCACTAGTTTTTTGCCTCGCTATTCTCTGAAGAAGAAAAAGACATTTTCTCATTCTTTTTATTCTTCAAAATGACAATTTCATGTAAATGAAGAGTGAATGCACAAAATGTCGAGATATTAATCTTGTTCTGAGAACAGTTCTTGAATAAGTGATCTGAAGTCTTGCAGATATAGCAGACGATAGATGATCTGACTAGCTCAAAAATAGAAAAGATAGTCGACTTGACATATTTGATTATCAAAGTCATCACTGCTGACAGAAAAGTAGCGCGTTTGTCAGATACAACGATGATCTTGACAATGACAGTTCTTTGTTCGCTGCGTAACTGATAGTTTGCTCGCTGTTTATTATTCACTTCTTGAAGAAAGCTTTTGAAACGATGAAGTGAAGCGAAGTCTTCAGAACATACTGACAGAGCATTCTGCAAGCAATTGTTGATCTTATTTTGAAGATCGTTTATTAGAGTGCAATCATCATAGTCTAGATAGCTGAATAGCTTCATAAAGTTGAAGTAAAAGACGTTGAAGAACTTGTCTGCTTGTCTCAGAACGTTGTACTTGCAACAACACTTTTGATTCTTATTCTGATTTTCATAGATTTCTTCTAAATGCTTGAGTAGCTTGTAGATTGAGATGTAAGAATGCAAAGCATCATGACGATGTTAAGCGAAAATATGCTCAGCAGCGTCATCTTCTAGTCTAGATATCACATAGACAATGCAGATAGTCTCATTGATGAAGTGATCAACATTTGTCTGAAGCTTGTCGTTTATCTTGATTCTTCAGCTATCTCATGTTGATTCATCTTCGTCAATGAATACAGATGAGTTTGAAAACTTGAAAGACTTGTAATGATCATTATCAAATAAAGTGAATGATTCACGTCGAGTATGATTCTCGATAGATTGATGAGATAGAGATTTCATAGAAACTCAAGATTCAGTAGACTGGCGAGATCAAGACTAATTCGCTGAATGTGATACTTCTTTGAGTTTATTCTTGAGATTCAACATCTTCTTTTGATAGTGTTTGTTTATCTCTTCTAGAGTGTTTATGATCATCTGTTTGATCTCTAGTTGATTCAATCTCTTGTCATGTTCAACTTGAACAATGATTCACTGCTTGTTAAGTTTCAAAGTCATGTTTCATTGAGATTTAAGCTTGTTCAACATCTTAATGATCTCGTTTGACTGATCATAAACTCATTGACGAAGCTGTTCTTCTGTCTTGATGTTTCATGAAGTATCAGCGTTCTTGACGTTGACTGAAGCATTGAAAGAAATAAGAAAAACTCATTTACTAGCAATGCTTCTAAGTAAATGAGCTGTTCGTGACTCGACTGATTCAGAGTCATGTGTCATTGTAAAAGATTGAAGATAAAGATAAATAGATAAATTTAATTGTGGTAAAGTTGAGTGATTGATTTGATAAATTTGAGTAAATTTAAATGTGTGTTTTGATGAAAGTAATTCGAAGAATTTCTTGCGAATTTTCTGAATAGAAGTAGATTATTTCGTATCATTTACACGTTGATAGCAGAGTAGTTGATTAGCATTTATTTACTGTTAGAAACCGGTCTAGAGCAAGTCATAAAGATGTCATTTAACTAATAAATAAATGCTAAGAAAGAAAAGTATCTACAGAAAAGAACTCAATTCTTATATGTGTGTTTCTCAGCTCTGTGCTAGACTCGATTGAGTTGACGTCTTACACATATGATGCAGAGACTCAATGACATCACTTTTAGATCAGATTCTCGCTAGATTTGATTAGAATGAAATCAGGCGAAGACTAGTTGAAGAATAAACAAAGACTAGAATTGTAACAGCTACAACATTGAGTTGAACAAGACTCAGAGATTTTTCTAAAAGACTTGAACAGTCTTCGAACTCAACAAGATCTAGATGTGAAAGCTTGTGAGTTATTTGACAAGATATCAAACGAACAAATATGAAATACTCGCTTTGAAGAAATTGATTGAGCAAAGAAACGATTGAATCAATTGAATCAGACACTTTAGAACAAATTGACTGAAGCACAACATCAACTGCAAGTGACTAGAGAAATCACTTCATCGACTTCTACTCTTTTCACATTCAGCAAGTGATTTTAAAAGCTTTCAAATTCATTTCTGTTTACTGATGAAAAAGAATCTATCTGAGATGATTGATAGAAATAAATCTGTCATCAAGTTAGAATTAAGTTGAGTTGAGAGAGATCAACTCAACTTAAGTCTGAGTTTGAGTTGAGATTGAGTTGATTCTTCTCAACTTGAGCTCAACTCAGAATCGAGTTGAATTGCTTGAACTCAATTTTTGTTACTAAATATAGTATACTATGTACTAAAAATAGTATACTTTTTCTCTTTTTTTTCAAATTTTTTTTTTGCAATCAATTTTGCAATCAATTTGATAGAAAATTTGATAGAAAGATTGATGAGAAATATGATAGAAAATATAGTAAGAAATATGATAGAGAGTGTAGTAGAGAATATGGTAGAAAATATAATGAGAAACATAGTGAGAAATATGATGAGAATATGATGAGAAATATAGTAAGAAATATGATGAGAAATATGATAGAAAACATGATAGAAAGTTTGGTAGAAAGTTTGATAGAAAGTTTGATCACTTTGATAGGGAATTTGATAGAAAATTTGATAGAAAGTAGATCTGCAATCAAGTTCAAGTTAACTCGTCAAGTTGATTGAGTTGAGTCGAAAGTCTAACTTAACTCGATTGAGTTAAGTTGACTCTTCTCAACTCAACTCAATACTGAAACTCAATCTGAATTGAGTTGAGCAACTTGAACTTGACGGCAGATTTAGACAGAAAAAGATTCGTGACAAGCTAGAAATCAACGTCGATCATTTCGACAACGACAAAGCTATACTAGTCTACATTCATTCTTGAATCAGCGAAAATGCAGTCAAAATCACTTTAGTCAGACGTCAGCAAGATTCATTGAACTTCTATTCAATGATCAACAATCTACTAGAAAAACTTGCTCAGCTATATGATGATTTTGACAAAGAGACAAACTTTTGAAGAAAGTATGCTAATCTCTCTCAAGAAAAGAGCAAATTCAGCGACTTCTATTCAATGTTTCAACGTCTATTCTTTTATTTAGAATATCACGAAAAACAATTAATCATTGATTTACAAGACAAGATAGTTTATCATCTTCATGCAGCTTGAAGTAGTCAGTTGATTCAGTCAGAATCTTTCAATAAAATTCGTAGTTATCTGATTCATTTGAACAATGAACATCAAGTCATGAATGACATCAAAGAAAAGAAATTCATGATCAAAGTCAGAAAGCAAGTCATCTTTGCTGAGAAATGAGATTCATTGAATCTTTATAGAAAGATCAAAGTTATTGTATCAGTTGACTCATCAAAATCATGTGACGTGACTTTGACTAGCATCAAAGAGACAAATATACAAACTGAAAGCTGTTTTATTTATTATAAGTCAGATCATTCTTTTAAAGAGTGCTCTGATCAAACTTCGAGAATCAATGTTTTAGAAAATGATGAGTTTGATTAATTTACATCAAACTTTAAGTCAGATTCTGATTCAAAAAACTAGTTATTTCTTTCAGAATCATTAAAGAGATAAAGATCATATCTTTGTGCAGTAAAATCGAAGTTCTATTGAAAGAAAACTACTTTGAAAAGTCTTTTCTGATTGATGCATTTCTCATCTCTCAGAATGAATCTTTCAATCTTTGATTCTTGATAGACAGTGATTTCGTCGCCTACACGCTGATACATATCAGACTAGTTGATAAAGTATGCAAGAAACTCAAAATTCAATTTATATTACTAGTCAATGAGAAGTTAGTTAGAAAAGCTATTACTCATAAGATTCTATCTAATCTCACGATCGAAAGTCATAAGAAATTGACTATGTCAATGCTGATAGTTAATATCAAGCATCATGAAGCTATATTGAGCAAACTCTGAATGAACAAAAATGAAATATTATTAAACATGAAACATGATACTATTGTATTTTCTGATCAGTTAGATATTTCTATTTCGGTTTTTTCAATCTCGTCAAATACAAAACACTCAAATTGATCATGATCAACTTTGATCTCTTCAGCAGCTTACAGCAAAATCTTTAAGATGCTCAAGCATTCAGTTTCATTCATTCAGAAAGAGTCTTTCTTGATTCAAAACATAAACATCATTTCTTTTCAAGCTCTGATAAATAAAAAAAAGAAGAATCATACAAAGATATTTGCTATGTTCATTAAAGACATTGATAGAGAAATTGCCTACAATACTCAATGCAAACTAGATGTCATAAACGTCTTCTTTATTAATGAAACGACTCAGAATCTGAAAGATATTAAAGTCAAGTTATTATCAAAATATCAGAATTTTCTAGATGTCTTTGATTGAGCTCAAGCAGACAAGCTATCGTTTCATCATTTGTATGATCATAAGATAAAACTTACTAGTGACGTAATGCTCTCTTGCTGTTGAGCATATTGAATGTCTCTTTACAAGCTTTAAAAAGTAAAGAAATATCTGAACGAGAATCTTTTCAAAGAATTTATAACTTTTAGCAAAGCTTCATATTTCTCACTCATTCTGTTCATTTTAAAAGCAAATAAAGATTTACGATTTTGCGTTGACTATCAAAAGCTCAATGCTATTATCAAAAGAAATCACTATTCTTTATTGCTCATAAATGAAGTGATTGAAAAAATAGTTAATTGCAAACATCTGACTCAATTGAATATTATTTCAACGTTCAATAAACTACAAATGCATTCTGATAGTGAGAACTACACTATCTTTATTATCGCGTTAGAAGCATATAAGTCAAAAGTGCTACTCTTTGAACTTATTAATGATTCTGTCTCATTTCAGCAATATATGAATGATGTTTTATGTAGACTGATTGCGTCAAGTTGAGTACTTGAGTTCAAGTTGAGTACTTGACTCGTCAAGACTTGATTCGTCAAGACTTGATTTAAGTCAGAATTCTTGACTTGAGTATTCAAGTTAAGTCAAGATGTTCGACTCAAGTATTCAAGTTGAATCAGAGAATTGAAATCGAGTATCGATTCAAAATTTTCAACTCGACTCGTCAAGACATGAAAATAGATAGATAGATATTTTATTATGACTTTCTATTATGACTTTCTATCATAGCTTTTCTTCATGACTTTTCTTCATGACTTTCTATCAAATAGTCTTCATAGTTTCTCGTCATGACTTTCTATCATAGCTCTCTATCATAGCTTTCTATCAAAGCTTTCTATCAAACGATCTTCATGTTTTTCTTCATGTTTCTTGTTATGATTCTAGCTACGCATCTTCGTTGATGACTATGTTGATGACTATGTTGATGACTATTCTGAGAACTATCGTCGATCGCTCGTCGCTAGAGCATAGACTTGTTTCAAAGTCAACTCTATTCAGAGTTAGCTTATGTTCTTCTGAGTCATATAGATAGTCGACTCTTCTCTTCTAGATACTTTCCTTCCTTAGCATTTATATACTCGTTACCTTACACTCATATGACTCGCTCTATGCTGATCTCTAACATTATATAAATGCTTCTTCGTTACAGACGAAGTGAAATAATCTGCATCGATTTCTTCGAGTGCTTCTGCTAGTAGTTCTTCAACTCTCTATCGACTTTGATCTAGCGACTTGCGTTCGTGCAGCAGCACTCACCTTCCTTCACTCATGCGCTGGTCAGCGAGTATAAACAAACGATTGAAACCATTCAACTAGGTCAAAGATCAGCGAATTAACCGTTCATTCAGATTCGCAAGAAATTCTTCGAATTTGTTGAACAATCAAAGAGACCAGTCTAGAACTGCGTGAAGTCTCTATCTTGAGAAGCAAACCCTCAGTGAGTCTGCTTTAATGACATCGTCAATGCGATGACCTTCTCATCGTTCTACCTACCAGTGAATCGGTTCGCCTATCAGTTCACGTGCAACTAGTGAGTCTGCTTCAATGACATCTATTCTCAATGCAATGACCTACTCGCTCTCATCGCTCTACTCACCAGTGAATCTGGTCAAATGTTCACGTGCAACTAGTGAGTCTGCTACAATGACGAGCTCAAAGTCGATCTCTTCGATGAGCAAGTCAATCAGTGAGCCTGCTACAATGACACTTCGTCAATGCAATGATCTACCTTCTCATCATTCTACCTATCAGTGAATCGATCTGTCGACTCGTTCGCATGCAACTAGTGAGTCTGCTTCAATGACACTTCTACCTTGCATAGTGAGCCTGCTACAATAGGCATTTCGATTCTACACAAGGCTAAGAAAATACATTCATGCGAACATGAATCGTTGAAGAGGGGAAGTAATGTTACGATTCTAGCTACGCATCTTCGTTGATGACTATGTTGATGACTATGTTGATGACTATTCTGAGAACTATCGCCGATCGCTCGCCGCTAGAGCATAGACTTGTTTCGAAGTCAACTCTATTCAGAGTTAGCTTATGTTCTTCTGAGTCATATAGATAGTCGACTCTTTTCTTCTAGATACTTTTCTTTCTTAGCATTTATATACTCGTTACCTTACACTCATATAACTCGCTCTATGCTGGTCTCTAACATTTCTCTTTATGTTTCTCTTTATGTTTTTCTTCATGTTTCTCTTTATGACTTTCTATCAAAAAGATAATGCAAAAAGATAATGCAAAGACGAAAAACCGGAAAAATTTCTATATTTAACTCTCTTGACGTCATATTCAATTTCTTGACGAGTCAAGTTGAAAACTTAAATCAAGTATTGACTTGAAATTGATATCAAATTGAGTCAGAATGTTGAAATTGAGTATTCAAGTTGAATCAGAAAATTGATATCAAGTACTTAAGTTGAGTCAGAAGATTGATATTAAAACTCGACTTGATGATCAGTCTAAATAAATCATTTTTTATTATCAACTTATGTCAGACGAAAATGATATAAATCTAGTTTGCAAAAGTCTAGATTACTTTTTTTGATAGAAAATGCTTGATGCAATTACTTTATATTTCATGTATCAAAGTAGTTGCATTATCTTGCTTAGAATAGTAACGACTGATCTTGACTTATTGTTTTGCACATCAAGAAAAGGTAAAACAGATAGTGATTTGATAAGAAACGCTGTACTTCTCTGAAACAACGTTGTTTTCTGTGCAATCTTCAAGTGCAAAAGAGTTCGATTTCGATTTTTGTGTTAGTACACAGTCTTCTGTACTGTTCTGAAGTTGATTGATGACTTGTTCTTTTCATGTGAGTTTGCTCTTTAATTTATCAATCAAATTACTGTCTGAATTGATGATTTTTTCTTCTGCATTGATGAACTCTCGTTTCGTCGTTGATTTTGACCTGCGTAAGCGCGAAAAATTTCAATTTTCGATTTTTGACTTTTGATGCAGTCATCTGTAAAGCTATTGAGTCGAATGAGAACTTGTTTTGATTGTACAATTATGCTCTATAACTTGTCAATTGATTTGATATATCATATGCTTTGATAGATCACTGTCATCAAATGTTCAAAAATTTATGCATTTTTTGTATATGAAAGAATTCTATCATCTTATTTAATAACTTCTTGCTTGACTTCTTCTGCTTCAGATTTTTTTGCTGATAGCATGACTAAATCATCAACATTAAAGAATTTAGACTTATGTTTTCAATTATAGTACTTTGTCTAAGCATTGATCGCGTTTTATCATCATTGCATCAACGTGTTTTGCACATCTTGCAGCATTTCAATGCATTCTTTTGCTGTTAACACTTCTTCTTTCATAGCATCATTCTTAATGTATATATCAAAGATTGATTTGTAATTATACATGATTTTAAAGAGACTACAGTTCAACGAAGTATGCTTTGCTTAATGATACATGAACTCAACTATGAGTAGAAGCGTAGCTCAGTCATCTTGCTTTTCTGAACAATATATTCATAAATAATGTTTCAGCATCTGATTCTGTCATTCTGTCTGATCATCTGTTTGCGAATGAAAGACAGTGCTTAGTCATCATTTCATCTTTGCATGAAAGTAGATCTTTGATCAGAATGTACTGATAAATAAACTATTTTTATTAATGATTATATCATTTGAGATCTCATATCTTAGAACAATCTTCTCAAAGAACAACTCTGCTAACTTTACAACAGTCAGAGTTTTCTTCATAAACAGATAATGCATTATCTTCATGTAGTGATCAACTATCACAAGAATTAAGTCATACATGACTTCTTTTCATTTACTAAACGACAGATCTGTTATGAAATTCATAGTGATTTCTTTTCAGAGACTCATTGATTGAAATAATGATCTCAACTTGTCATATGATAGATGATGTTTCATCTTTACTCTTTGACAAATGTCACAAGTATTTATATACTCTTTGACATTCTTGATCATACTTTTTCAGTAATATTTGCAATTTAACAGCTCGCTGATCTTGTCAGCATTAAAATGTTTTATTAATAAATCATTATGATGATGTTTTAATAACTCTTCTCTGATAGAAAGATCTTCTGAAACATACAACACTTTGTTGTACTTTATCATTTCTTGATTATTCAATGTTCAAGCTTCAACATCACGCTTTTGTATATTCATCATTTTGCTCACTTGCAACTTTACAGCAAATTTATCTTCTTGCTGTAGAGTCTTGATAAGCTTGACTACAAATTTACTACTAAAGTCATATATCATTTTATGAATTGTCAATACTCTGACAATTGCATGTGAAACGAGTTGTTTGCAATCAACAGTTTCAGCAACAGAATTAAGCTGTTTCTCAGCTACGTTGTGATTTTTATGAGTCAATGTTTTATCATCATGTCTTTTTAAGTTTTTACGCTCAGATCGAGAAATTCTATCTCTTAAGAAATGTACTTTGTTTAAATGCATTTCTTGCATTGCTAAAGTCATGACTTTCAGCAGCATACTTCTGACATGCGCTGCTGAACATGTACTTATGTTTTCATTAACATTGTGAACAGACATTTTCTTGACTTCATTAATCATTCATGTACAGTAGATTTCATCTTATGATCTGCTTTCAACATGTTTCGCTGAATATCTTCTTTCACTGATACTGTGAATGAACATTTTCTTGACATCATTTATCACTCATGTTCATTAATGAGTTTCATCTTGCAGTTTGCTTTTGACATGTTCTGCTGAATATCTGTTTATACTTATACTGTGAACGAATGTCTTCTTGACATTGTTAATCACTTGTATACAGTATAGTTCTCTGATTGCTACGAATATAAAGTTATTTAAGCTTTCTATTCTAGTCAGCTTTTGCTGCAAAGTAAGCAACAAATGATTTGCAAAGATGTTCTTACTCTTATAGTCAGATCATCTCAATGATGTCTCAATCAAGTTTGTCTTTTCTGATCTATGTATTATTTCAAAGTCACAAATTAATAATCTTATGATTCATCTGACTTGTCTTTCGTTTAGCTTTTGAACATTCATAAAACTCTTCAGATTATTATGATCAGTCAGAACTTCAATAGTATGATAATTGTCTTTCACATAATGTCATTAATGTTTAAACATCACTACTATGATTAGAAGTTTCTGATTATGCATCTCATAATTTCTTTCAACGTCTATCATTATTTTGAATCAGAATATAATTAAATGTCACTGATCTTTATCATCTGACTGAGATAAGATACTTACAACTGCATAATTGAATGCATCAATCTTGATGCATATATGTTGCTTTGAGTCAAAGTGTCTCAATATAAACGTTCTCATAAAGACATCACAAAGCTGATTAAATGCTTGTTTCACTTTGTTTGATCATATAAATGAGCTTATTTTCACATCTTTTACACTATCTCTCAACAGTTTTGTTAAAGACTTTGCTATCTGAGAGTAGTAATGTATAAAACGTTAATAGAAATTGATGAATCTCAGAAAAACTTGTATTTCTTGATATATCTTTGATCTGAATCACGTTTTGATGATGTCTATTCTACTTAGATTCATTGAAATGTTCTTTGTAAATATGACAAATTCTAGAAAGTTCACTTTAGTGATGAAGAATGCACACTTCTTTAAGCTAGCATATAACTTGAACTTTCTTAATCTTTTCAGAATCTGCTTCACATGATTTATGTGATCAGTCTTCTTTACAAAGAAGATTAAAACGTTATTCAGATAAACAACATAAAAGTTATTTAAAAGCTCTGTCAAGATTTTATTAATATAAGTTTGAAAGATGATAAATGCATTGATTAAATTAAATGACATGATCATATATTCAAAGTAATCATAATGAGTATGAAACGTTGTTTTTCACTCATCTTCATGTTGAATTCTGAAACAATGAGATCAACAACGAGATTTATCTGTACAAGATGCTGACTACAAATCTTCTGCAAGCTATGCTTGTCAAAAGAGCTGAACAATCTCATCAACATCGACAAAGCAGTAACAGCGCTTTACTCATGCATTGAACTCACACACAGTTGAAAAGCGAGACAATAACAACGCAGTCATCAACGCGTTGAAGCTCGCATATACACAGAAGAACAGCAACGTCTTTGCATACATGCTGCAACTTACATATGACATATACATATATACTGTGAAGGCACGACTCAGCTTTTGCGCATATACAAACAGATGTGATGCAGTAAATCGATCGATTTTTCGCATTTTCAGATTGATTTACATGCAGCGCAATCATATACAAAGCAGTAACAGCGCTTTATTCACATGTTGAACTCATATACAATATACACACATATACTGCAAAGACATGATTCAGCTTTTGTGCATTTACATGTTTACATAATGCAGTAAATTGATCGATTTTTCGCTTTATCAGATCGATGTACATGCATTGCAATCACATACATTGCGAAGACATAACACAGTCTTTGCTCATATACACAGAACAACAGCAACGTCTTTGCGCATACGCTGCAACTCATATACATCACACACACATACATTGCAAAGGCACGACTCAACTTTTGCACATATACATGTTGATGCAACGCAGTAAATCAATTGATTTCGATTTTCTGATTGATTTACATGCGTTGCAGATACATACACTGCAAAGACATGATACAGTCTTTGCTCATATACACAGAACAACAGCAACGTCTTTGCGCACACGTTGCAACTCATATACATCACATACACATACATTGCGAAGACATGACTCAGCTTTTGCACATTTACATGCTTGCAAAATGCAGTAAATCAATCGATTTTTTGCATTATCAGATCGATTTACATGTATTGCAATCACATACATTGCAAAGACACAACACAGTCTTTGCTCATATATACAGAACGACAGCAACGTCTTTGCGCATATGCTGCAACTCATATACATCACATACATACACACTGCAAAGACACGATTCAGCTTTTGCATATCTACACACTCATGTGATGCAGTAAATCGATCGATTTTTCGCTTTATCAGATCAATGTACATGCATCGCAATCACATACACTGCAAAAACATGACACAGTCTTTGCTCATATACACAGAACAACAGCAACGTCTTTGCGCATACGCTGCAACTAATATACGACATTCACACAGTCATTGTGAAGGCACGACTCAGCTTTTGCACACATACACATTTGTGCAACGCAGTAAATTGATCAATTTTGATTTTCTGATTGATTTACATGCGTTGCAAATACATACACTGCAAAGACATGATACAGTCTTTGCTCATATATACAGAACAACAGCAACGTCTTTGCGCACATGCTGCAACTAATATACGACAATCACATAATCATTGCAAAGACACGACTCAGCTTTTGCGCACATACACATCTGTGCAATGCAGTAAATCAATCAATTTCGATTTTTTGATCGATTCACATGCGTTGCAAACACATAAATCAAAGCTCATCTAGTTCATTCAGCTGAATGATTATACAGCAAACTTGAAAGCTCACGTCGAAGTAATCAGCTTTTCTCTATATAGATTAAAGCTCATTTAGCTCGCTTAGCTTGATGATCATACAGACAAGTTGAAAGCTCACATTGAAGTGATCAGCTTTCACAATTTTAAGTTGTTTAAATGATCACTTGATCATATAAACAGTTTATGCGCTTGTATGCACACTCTATCAATGTGACTGTTCAATGAGAAGATATACAGCAGTGATTATGACTAGATTACATGTAATTTAGAATATACACAGCGTTTAAATAGTGTCATAGTCATAAACTGCATGCACTTAATGAAGAAATAAAAAAAATCTGAGACGATGATACACATTCTTCAGATTCAATTTAATGAACTGCTTAACTCAACTGAATCTGTTTAGAGTTTCACTAATTAAAGACAATGAGTGATAATTCTTGACAGTGATTTTATTCAGATCTCAATAGTTTATGCATAAATAAAAACTATCATTCTTTTTGAAAATGAATAGAATAAACGTATCAATTGAACTAACAAAGTGCTTAATTTATTCTTTCACTAAAACATCATTTGAATACTGTCTCAAAGTTGCTAACTATGTGTTCAACAGATTATACAACAATTCATATGATGACTTTGCAGTGATTTCAATTGCATGATCATAATCTTCATGCAAAAACAATTTGTCAACACTTTCTATTAAAAATACATCTTCATATTCTTTCAATTTAACGAGTAAAGTTTGTGTTTCAAACGCGTTTGTGATACGACTCATCATGTTATTCATTACTTTCACTTGATGTTCAATGATTGATTCTTTGATGACGTTGATCATAATAAAAGCATACATAATAAACTTATCTTGTAGAGCTTTTACAAAATCTTCTGCAATGAATAACTTGAACGCATGATCATTCATGTCAAAACATCATGTTCTTGCAATCATGTTTATTTAAATATGCTTGAATTTCATATTCAGCATACTTAGAATCAAAGAAGATTCTTTCTTGTCAATAGCATAGAAGATACTTATATCTTTTTTCTCTATGCTTCAGCTGTTTTTCAGTCGATAACACATCTTATAGACATCATAACAATAAACATTCTGATCATTCATTCAGATAAATCTTGAAAGATTGACGTTCAATAATGACATACTCTGCTTAATAATGAAACATTGACTAATCACGTTCATCTTGACATCAATATTCATATGAATCTTCATTTCTATCTTCTGATTTCTCTGAATTACATGCTCTTTATATATAAAAGTCTTTATGAAGATAACTTCTTGTTTTTTTCTTGATGATTTGAAGTGTTCATTGAGAGCTTGTCTTTTCTTGAAATCTTGAAACAATTTATATGTAACATCAAATTGATGAATACTCAATTTGCATCAAATTCTTTTGATTTATTCTTGATCTTTTCATCTTTACAATCAGTAAAGTAATAACTTTTTTGATTGCATATGTAACACGTTATATTGAACAAATTCTTGTTATAACATGACAAAGTGTGTGAGCTTGTCTTTAATAAAAAGTTAAATCTAGTTGATCAATGAGATTTCTTTTGCTTTGAATGAGTTTTCTTATTGACTTTATCTTGATCATGCAAGTTTTCGTCTTAAGATCATTTTAATGACAAGACATGCTCTTTTCACAGATTTGTTTTCAATTAAGTGACAAGATCAATTAATACATTTCATTGTCATGATTTTAGCATGTGTTACTTGAAAAAATGTTGAGAAAAGAGATGTTAAATCACTTAGATGATGTTGAACAATATTATAGATGATAATAAACGTGAGATTATCAGTGATGTTATGAGAGTCTCTCGATATGAATGATACTCAGCGTTCATGAAGTATAAGAATCTCTGAATGATTTTTTTCTTTTCTTTCTTCTTCATGCAACGTCTTGTATTTAAAATCTAGTTATTAGAATTTCATTCTGATTTCATTCAGCTCTCAGTTCGTAACATTACGTTGCATTTATACTACATCATGAGTCAATTCAAGAATATCAGCAACACTTTGTTGTTAACATTTTTAGTCTTGATCAACAAACTCATCACTGTCGCTCAGTTTCAAACTCACGTCAACAATGCTTTTGAAGCGTGATACACTTTTCTGATTGAACTTCAAACTTGATTCAACGACATCATCACTCAGTATATCAACTGAGTCTCAGTCTGTCAACAAGAACATAAGCAAACTCAGATTGAACTTAAGCAGTTTCAGATCAATAATGAAACCTTGTCAGAAATGATTCAAGAACTCAAGAGCATAAGCAGAATTGATATCAAATCAGAGAAATATTTGAATTCAGAACTCTATATTGAAGAGCGAGAGAATAAGCTAAATCAGTTCATCTTCAAGCTGATCAGCAAGCTGAAGTTGAATGTAAATTGTTATTCAATTCTTAAGTTTCATCTTCTGTATGAGTACAGTCGCTTATCAAGAAACGCTGTCGCTCAAGCGTTGTCGCGTATGACTGCTCAGCATGACAAGCTAGTCATGATTGAGCAATTAGTTATCTTGTTAAGACAAGTCTTCGATGATTCAGACAAGCAAGAAATCGCTTAGTGATTCATTTCAGCTTTAAGAATGCAAAATTGCATCTTCATTGAATATCTGTTCAACTTTTAGCAGCACATTGATGCAATCAAATATGACGTTGTAACTCAAAAATTCAATCTGAAGAATGAACTATTCAGCGAGCTCAAAGCTCTATTGATTCAGATGAATGTCAGCAGTCTGAACTATGAGCAGTTGATTATCAAATGTCAGCAATTGAATAGTTGATATCACGTCACAGTACAAAATCTTTTCAAGTCAAAAGCAGTAATTCATTCTATCTTTATGATTTCTACAGTTCTCGCGTATCTTGTCAAATATGTGACATCTTCAACAGACTTAAAAGCTACAATCTTGAACTCGAGAAATCTCATGAACTTATCAATCATCAACATGAAGAAACGAGACTCATTGACTCTTGAGAAGCATCAACATTGCATGATCAATCATCTGTGTTTATACTGCAATAAGTCTGAGCATCAGACTGCAATCTGCAATTCAAAGTCTAAGATTTAGCTACAAGTTATCTTATTATTCGTCTTTGCAATCTCTATCAACAATCTCGCTTTCGATACTTCTTTTATCTTGAAAAAAGTCTAGTCTCTGCGTACAGTCACTTGCAGAGACAATCGAATAGTCTGAAAATCTTTGCACTTTCAGTTAGCTTGATTCATTGATTAGAAAAGAAGATGAACAATGATCATCTTGTGTTTTCAGATAATCTAGAAAGTAATAAAATCAATGTCAATCTTTCTGTTTTGATTGACATCAACGTCATTGATTATGCATTTATTGATGACTCTTTCGCGCAAAGACACTCTCTGCTCTGTTTTTCTTTGTCTGAAATCTGTACTCTTCAGAAATTTAACAATCAATCAGTCATATTCAATTCAATCACTCATTACGCTCTTGTCAAACTTCAAGTCTTAAGTGAAAAGCTTGAAGAAATTCTTTTCTATGTCACTCAACTTTCGCAATTCTCAGTTGTTCTAGATCTGCTCTGATTAAAAAGTCATAAAGCAATTATAGATCTGCGTCATAATCAGCTCATCTTTGAATCTTAAGTCAACTCAGAACTCGTACTTGAAACTCTCTTGAGCATCTTGATCTCAACTGTGTCAATATCAGCTTTCTCAACGTCTTTGTTCTTGAAACATCTGAAGATCTACGCTATAAATAGTGCTTCGTTTCTGCGACTCGCTAGAAAAAAGAATCATGATCTGTTTGTCATATTCATAAGAGATATCAACAAAGCTCTGAAAATCACATCTTTCATTGATTCTGTTATGCTATTGCCTCTTGAATATCACGACTTTCTAGATGTTTTCTCTCGTGAATTGATGAACACTTTATCTGAATGACGTTTCTATGATCATAAAATTCAGCTGCAGAAAAGCAAAACTTCTATCTTTGAATCTTTATATGACATGTCTCAAGATAAGCTTCAAGTACTAAAGAAGTATCTGAAGAATAATTTGATCAAAGACTTTATTCAAGTCAGCTCTTTCTTTGCGATCTCTTTGATACTCTTTGTTAAAAAATCAAGCGAAGAACTCAGATTTTGCGTGAATTATTGAAGTTTGAACATCATGACAGTTAAGAATCAATACTCGTTACTTCTCATTCGAGAAACTCTGAATCGACTGACTAAGATCAAGTATTACATCAAGTTAAATATCATTGCAGTCTTTAATAAACTGCGAATGACTTATGAAAATGAGTGAAAGATCGCTTTTCGAACACGTTATGACTTATACAAGTACAACGTTTTGCTCTTTGAACTCACAAATGAATCATCATCATTTCAGAACTTCATTAATGACACTCTGCATGACTTCTTGAATGTTTTCTGCATTGCATACATGAATGATATCTTGATCTATAGCAACAGCAAAAAGAAGCATACTCAGCATGTTCATCAGATACTGAAGCGACTTAGAGTCATTAAACTACAGATAAATATCAAGAAATGCGAATTTTCAGTTATCGAGATCAAGTATTTGAGTCTAATAATCATCACTCACGAAATCAAAATGAACTCTGAGAAGATCAATGTTATCATGAATTGAGCTGCATCTTAAAACGTCAAAGATGTTCAGAGCTTTTTGAGCTTTGTCAACTTCTATAAATGATTTATTAAGAAGTTTTTCAAGCTGATTGATTCATTGACTGTCTTAATCAGAAAAGATCAATCATTTAATTGAATTCAGCAGTGTCAATTCGTCTTCAATTGACTTAAACAGACGTTCATCACTGTCTCTATCTTAATGCATTATAACTTGAATTTACTCGTGACTGTGAAAATTGATGTCTTCGACTATGTTGTGATCGAAGTCATGTCTCAACGAGATGATAACGAGCAGTTAAGATCTGTGATCTATTTCTCTTTTAAAATGCTACTCGCAGAATGTAACTACGAAATTTATGACAAGAAACTTCTAGCTATAATCAGAGCTTTTGAGAAATGAAAACTTGAACTAAAAGACACGTTAAATCTTGTTGAGATCATTTTTAATCACAAGAATCTAGAATATTTCATGTCAATTAAGCTGCTTAGTCAAAGACAAGTCAGATGATCAGAATTTCTTTCTTGATTTAACTTTAAAATCGTGTATTGTTCGAGTGAATTGAACACTTAAGTTGATGCACTTACGCGTCGATCAAAAGATCTTCTCTTGAACGAGAAGAATAATCATCGAGAACATCAATGACAGATCATGCTAAAATCAAAAAATCTGAAAATTCGAGTCTTAATCAATGTTCTTGACGATAGTGACTCTGAAGCACTTGAATCAAGTGACTCGAAGAGCAAATCAGTGATCTCTGAGCAGTCTGAATCATCAGAGAAAATGTCTATGAATGAGCTAGAAGAACAACTCTTTGCAGTCTATTTCAATGATGAATGAGTACAGATCATGATAACTGCGTTAAGAGATGATCAATGAAAGCTTAAAGAATTTTCGTTAGCGAAATGTATGCTGCAAAATGATCAAGTTTACTATAGAGATAAACTATTGATACTTGAAGATGAGAAACTGCGACTACGTCTGCTTCAGTTAAGTCATGACATGTTTATTGTGAATCATTCAGAAAGAGTCAAGATCTACAAAATACTCAGTCGTCATTATTACTGACTTGAAATGATCAAGACAGTAGCTTGCTTCGTATGCAATTGTCATTTATGCTCTCGAATGAAGATCTTTAGAGAAAAATATTAAAGAGTTTTGAAGTTTCTTGATGTACTCAATTATTACTGAAAAAACATAGTCATGAATTTCATCATGATAGTATCTGAAAGTAAGAATCTGAATAAAAATTCAATGATCAATATTCTGATAGTCGTGAACAAATTATTTAAACAAGTGCATTATGAGTCTATGAGTGAAATTACAGCTCTAGATACAGCTCAAGTCTTTTATCATGCAATATGAAAACATCATGAATTATCTGATTCAATCATCTTGAATCATGAAACTCAGTTTGTTAATCACTTTTTGTTGAAACCGTGCCTAGAATCTAATCACACTGCAGCGAGATAGTGCGTAGCTGAATAGAATGTTTGATCAATAGAGATAGCTATAACTAGAATATTAAGAATACAGAAGAAATCAAAGAGAGTTTCGAGCTGTATCTATAGTAGAACAAAACAAAGAGAGCGAAGCAGGTTTGCTCAAGTATCGAAAGCGCTAAGATAGAGTGTTGAGGCTAGAGGTTCAACATGAGCCAAAATTTCCAGAGCTTGTTGACTAGAAAACTCTATTCAATTTCAACACACTTGTAACACTTTTGAGATGAACTTTGTACTCGATTAAAGATTCAAGCTCGATTGTCAACTGCGTTTCACTCAGAAACAAATGATTAAATCGAGAACATCAACGATGTTTTGAAACAATATCTTCGAGTCTTCGTGTTCTTTATGCAGAACGACTGAGCTGCATGACTGTCATCAGCTGAATTTGTCATCAACAATCACTTTTTCAAAAGCACTCAGTGCACGTCGTTTCTAGCTAACTTCAAACAGCATTCACGAATGAGGTTGAAATCAAAGAAGACTCAGAAGAATGTTATTGAACATTCAAAATGAATACATGTTGATCTGTTTATTCAAAAAATGAATTGAATCAATGAAATTCTGCAAGAACAAATGATTTTAGCTCAAGCATATCAGAAACAATTCGCTAATGTTCATCAACAACATGCTTTCAAGTATGCAATTGATGATATAATTTGATTAGATGCTCGCAATTTGATGATTCATCAACTCAGCAAGAAGTTATCTAATAAATTCGAGAAATCTTTCAGAATCATCAAAATTGTTAATTCTCATTTTTATCAGCTAAAGTTGCTTGAGAACTGATTCTGTTTCAACGTCTTTCATACTTATTTACTTCATTTTGCGATCAACAACTTCTTATTTGAACAAATATCTTCTGTGTCGTTTTTGATAGTCTTCGTTGAAGAAGTGCTTAGCTGAGAGATGAACGAAATATTGAACTCTCAAGTAAAAAACTCTCAGCTAGAGTATTTAATTAAGTGAACTGAGATAGAAGAAAACAGTTGAGTAAAGTTTGCGAATGTGATGAATGTCATTGAAGTCATAAACGTCTATCACGCTTGAAATTTCGATCGTTCGAATAAGAATTTATGAATCGCTTACGTGCAAGAAAGCAGCGACTCTGAATATGAGTCAGAGAATTAAAAGTCTTGCAGAAGCTTCGACTTCAAAAAGAGAATTTATTGTCATGATTTTAGCATATGTTATTTAAAAAGATGTTGGAAAAAGAGATGTTAAATCACTTAGATGATGTTAAACAATATTATAAATGATAATAGATGTGAGATTATCAGTGATGTTATGAAAGTCTCTCACTATGAATGATACTCAACGTTCATGAGATATAAGAATCTCTGAATGATCTCTTTCTTTTCTTTCTTCTTTGTGCAACGTCTTGTATCTAAAATCTAGTTATTAGAATTTCATTCTGATTTTATTCAGCTCTCAGTTCATGACATTCATGTTGTAAAAATTGACTGCACATTAGTAATAATCACATGCAGCTCAGATCTCAACTTGATGAATAAATGAGTTCACTTATGCTCATCATTATACAATGAAAGTTGATGTTTCAAAGTGCTTAAATAAACTGCAAACATTCATATCATCTGATCTAAACGTTGCAATGCATTTGCATACTGCTGAGTCACGTTTATGTCTCAATTTATTGAGTCTTTGATTATGTTTAGAAAAAAGTCAATAAAATTGAATCACATCTGCTGAGTTGCAGACATAGTCTCTTCGTGATCAAATCAAAGTTTCTTTGATTCATTCTTAAGATAAATCATGCAGTACAAAATCTTTTTCTCATCTTTTTCAAAATGTTAAAAGATATTTTGAAACAAGGTTTCAACATCATGAATTCACTCTCTATGTTTTCTGATGATTTTGTCATGATACTTCTTCAAAGACATTAAAAATCTTCGCTTCTGTGACACAATTTCGTAATAACTTTGTTTTATCTTCGTTGACATTATGAAAATGATGCGTAGATCATTCAAATTCTTTATGAGAGCTTAAGTAAAAGCTTAATGACTTTTCTTTGTCGTTTCAATGACTTTCAGAGTCTCAATCTCTGATTAAATAGCTGCTAACTTCTGTTTCTTTCACAGTTTATCACATTGAAGCATTACTCAAGTCAGCTGTTCATTAATATCAAGAGAGAATTTATCTTCTGCTTCTTCATTTTCTGATTTTATTATGCAACGTTCGTTTTCTGATATAATGTCTTGCAAGATTAAGATGTCATCGTTGCAACTTTGTTACAATTGCATTGCTGTTATCATGCTTGAATATCAAATCATCATCTCTAAGAAGAGTTTGAAATAATTAGAACTATAATAATTGAGTTTACTAAATGAATAAATGAGATCTATAAGAATGATATGACAATGTGATATTCTAAGCAGACACAGAATAAGTATATATTATGATAAAGCTAATTATTAAGAAACTCTCAATAACTTAAGAGAATTGATCAACTATAAAGAGTTTGTCAAGCATTGTCAAGTTGAACACAACATAACTCATGATATATTAAGTTGAAGGTATGACGTGATCTAAACAATGTCTTGACAAAGTCACAAAGTCTCAAAGCTAATTTAGATTTGATCTTCAACTTAGTTTCTGACTTTAGTCTCTGATTTAATTTCTATGTGTCAATTCATTATGACAATGAGTATGTAAGAAATTTCGTCAGAAGCAGAAAATTAACTATGATGACATTTTTACTTCAATGATCAAAGTCATGATCATTAAATAAATTTTTTTTTAATTTCTTCATTAAGTGCATGCAGTTTATGACTATGACATTGTTTAGACGCTGTATGTGTGCTATGTTACATGTAATCTGATCAAAGTTGCTGCTTTATATCTTCTCGTTGATCAATCACATCGATAGTTTGCACATATAAGCGCTCTCGCTTAAACTCTCACAATCATACTTTCGTTTTTCTTCGTTTCTTCACACTTTTCGCGTTCTACTCTTTCATTTTTAATAGTCATTTTCTCGTCGCAATTCAAGTATTTTTCAAATACTTTAATGTTGCGATTCTTTCAATCTTGATGATAAACAATATCAATATAGTGTTTATGTTTTTGAGCTGAGCTTTTTTCTTAAGCTTTATCTGCTTTGCTTTGTAATGTCTGCAGTTCAGTAGTAAATGCTTCAACATTTGTCTTGCATTGCATATTTTATAGCATTTGTTTGAATTATTCTCTGATAATTGATGCAAATAGCTCTTGAAATAGTCATGTCTCATTTTCAGCTGAATAAAGATTGAAAATGATTGACAACAAGATTTATCTGTACAAGATGCTGACTACGAATCTTCTGCAAGCTATGCTTGTCAAAAAAGTTGAACAATCTCATCAACATTGACAGAGCAGTAACAGCGCTTTACTCACATGTTGAGCTTACACACAGTTGAAAAGCGAGATAATAACAACGTGATCATCGATGTGTTGAAGCTTGCACATACATAAAAGAACAGCAACGTCTTTGCATACATGCTGCAACTCATATACAACATATATACATATATTGCAAAGACACGACTCAACTTTTGCGCACATATGAACAGATGTGATGCAGTAAATCGATTGATTTTTCGCATTTTCAGATTGATTTACACGCAGCGTAATCACATACAGAGCAGTAACAGCGCTTTATTCACATGTTGAACTCATATATAATATACATACATATACTGCAAGAACACGACTCAGCTTTTACACATATACAGACAGATGTGATGCAGTAAATTGATTAATTTTTCGCATTTTCAGATTGATTTACACGCAGCGTCATTACATACAGAGCAGTAACAGCGCTTTATTCACACGTTGAACTCATATACGACATACACACATATATTGCAAAGACATGACTCAGCTTTTGCACATCTACACGTCTGCATGATGCAGTAAATCAATCGATTTTTCGCTTTATCAAATTGATGTACATGCATTGCAATCACATACACTGCAAAGACATGACACAGTCTTTGCTCATATACACAGAACAATAGCAACGTCTTTGCGCACACGTTGCAATTCATATACATCACACACACATATATTGCGAAGACACGACTCGACTTTTGCACATTTACATGCTTGCATGATGCAGTAAATCAATCGATTTTTCGCTTTATCAAATTGATGTACATGCATTGCAATCACATACACTGCAAAGACATGACACAGTCTTTGCTCATATACACAGAACAATAGCAACGTCTTTGCGCACACGTTGCAATTCATATACATCACACACACATATATTGCGAAGACACGACTCGACTTTTGCACATTTACATGCTTGCATGATGCAGTAAATCAATCGATTTTTCGCTTTATCAAATCGATGTACATGCATCGCAATCACATACACTGCAAAGACATGACACAGTCTTTGCTCATATATACAGAACAACAGCAACGTCTTTGCATACACGCTGCAACTCATATACATCATACATACACATACTGCAAAGACATGACTCAGTTTTTACACATCTACACGCTCATGTGATGCAGTAAATTGATCGATTTTTCGCTTTATCAGATCGATGTACATGCATTGCAAGCATATACATTGCAAAGACACGACACAGTCTTTGCTTATATACACAGAACAACAGCAACGTCTTTGCGCATATGCTGCAACTAATATACAACATTCACACAATCATTACAAAGACACAACTCAGCTTTTGCGCACATACACATTTGTGCAATGCAGTAAATCGATTGATTTTTCGATTTTCTGATCGATTTACATGCGTTGCAAATACATAGATCAAAACTCATCTAGTTTGTTCAGCTGAGTGATCATACAGCGAACTCAAAAGCTTACGTTGAAGTGATCAGCTTTCATCTACATAGATTAAAGCTCATTTAGCTCGCTTAGCTTAATGATCATACAGATAAGTTGAAAGCTTACGTCAAAGTGATCAGCTTTCACAATACACAGATTGAGCATTGCATTGCAATGCTTATAAACAACTCAAAGCTCATCTAGTCTGCTTAACTAAATGATCAAACAGCGAACGAAAGCTCACATTGAAGTGATCAACTTTCACAATACATTGATTGCTCATTTAGCTCACTCAGCTAAATGATCAAACAGCAAATTCAAAAACTTACATTAAAGTGATCAGCTTTCATAATTTTGATTTGTTTATATGATTACTTGATTATATAAACATGTCGCACGCTCATATGCATACACTAATGATCTGACTGCTCAATGAAAAGATATACAGCAGCAATTATGACTAAATTACATGTAATTTAGCATACACACAGCACTTCAATGCTACTATTTAAATAAATAGCATCGTATTTCATAGTCTTAGACTGCATAAGCACGTAAAACTTGAAGAAGAAAAAAAAAACAGTTGCACTGCTATTATTTTTTCTGCTACTTTGTTTAAACAGTTTAGCAGCATAATAATTCTGTATGTCTTTGAAATTAAATAATTCAACTTGTCTGATTTTTTCAGAATAATTTTCGTGTCTTCGCGTCATATCTTCAAATGATAATCGTTTTCAATCAAATCTGAGTACACTAACTTGAAGATTTTCAATATGCTTTTGTACGCTCGTTGTATGATTACAAATGACATATCATCTGATTTGAGTGCTTTTCTGAGTGCTGAGAAGTTAATAGCGTGCTTGATTTTCTCTTCAATAACTCTTGATTACTGTATACTTTCGTTTGATAGTAATTCTTTCTTGATTTGAATTTTCAAAGATGATGAGTACATTGCTTTCAGAAATGTCTCGCACTTTTCATTGAATTTAATTTTCAATTCTTTTTGCAAGTTTTATATCAAAGATAGCTTTTTGATTAAACGTGATTTAATGAACTTGTATGTTTGAAACACTTCTTTTTCTTTGACGTTGTTTAAAAAATTGATTCAGAATTGGTTTTTGATCAGTTTTATTACATCATGATACGAATTTTGCATTTGCATTATCTCTGCTCATGCATCATCATTTCTGCATCTTTTTCAGATTCGCTTTTTTGATAACAACGTCTTTTGCATTTTGATGAATTCATTGTTTCATCAAAGTTTTGATTTTGCGCATATTCGCTGTTTAAATACGAATAATTTCACTGTATTCTTGATGCATTCAGTCAAATAAATGACTTTTGCTTCTAAACTTGTGATTCTTTGCATCTTGATAATCATTTTGTCTTTCATCTTTTGCAAATGCTCATCAAAGTCTTTTCAGTTGACTTTTTGCAGATTGTATGACGCATTCAACGAATTTTCAATCAACTTCACTTTTTTCGTAACTATTGTAAATAGAATTACTTCATGATTGAATTCTGTGTTTGCATTCTCATTTATATGTTAATTCTTGATGTGATTGCGCATATTCTTTGATGCAAATGCTAAATCAAGTATCGAGCTTAACTGATCTGAATAGCTGTGATATGTATCTATATCAGAAGTGTTAATCAGATTGCACTTATGTAAATTTACTCACTTTATTAATGCTTTCGTTCTAATAAAGTTTGAAATTTTTGCGTTTCATCAGCTATGATGTGCATTAAAGTCTTCAACGATAATAACTTTTTGCTCAGAATTTAGCATAACTTTTGCTAATTCTCGCTTAATCATGTATAATTGCTCATCATTTGCGTTTTGTGACTTTTCGTTGTAAATATTGAACAATAAAATTTCTTTCTGAATTTTATTGTTCATTATTGATATCGCTTGCATATCTTTGCTATTGACTATGTTTGATCTTGATGTGCATGTAAATTTCTTTGCGTTTTTCGCAACAAATATTAGTACTCTGACATGAGTATTCTGAACATTTGATTTGATGCAGATAAACGACGAATGCGAAATTGTTATATTCTCGTCTTTCATTCATGATTCTTGTAGTATAATTCGTACCTTGCACTTTCACTCATTCTTCGCTTAGTACTAGTCAGTCATGTAACTCGATCAGTCATACAACCCGAAAATTCATATATCTTCTACATTCATATATATAGTGAGCAATTCGCTCATTACACGCTTTCAACGCTTTCACATAGCTTCACACTGCTTTAGAAGCTTCATTCTATGAGATTTAGTAGTCTTGTAGACCTTCTTTAGATCATTGATATAGCGTTTTTCTTCACGCTTGTCACGAGTTCATTGTCTTAATTCTTCTACTTGTACTCTATCTTGAGTCATAGTTCAAGCATCTTTGACATAAAGTAGATCTTTTGTTTGAAGAATCTTATCAGACTGCTTTTTACATGCATTTCAAGCATTCTGAATTGACTGTGTTTGACCTAGCTTATTCTTCAGTAGCTCAATTCTACAAGTCATTGCATAGACTTCTTTCATATATCTGACTAACTTTCGATGAAGCTCAGATTCATAGTTGAAGCAAAGCAAACTGACTTGTTGTTTTCTAAGCTGTAATCTAGTAGTAGAGATAGTCTTTCAGATATCGAGTGATTTCGTCATAGATGATGTAATAGAATAAGCTGAGAATCGAGTTTCTTGCATCTTATTCAGAATCACATTAGAATCGAAGAGAATTAGATCAGTTTGCTTTCAAGTCAAACGTATAGTAGTTTTCTTGAAGACTTTACTTCTGAACTCGTTGAAAGCAGTCAGAAATTTGATTTTGATGAAGATTTCGTCACTTGTTTGAATCGCTTCGTTAACAGCTTTTGAATGTCAGTGTTTCAGAGACTGAAAAACACATACATTTAACGACTGAAGCAGATGAGTAGTATGCGAAGGTAAGTCAAAAGATATGATCTTGTGATTCTCACAGTAGAATAGAAATTCGTGTGTATGATGAGATTCATAATCATTCATTACGAGTAGTCTTCATGCATCTCGTTGATGACGTTGACTGTAGTGATCAAAATGTTTAATTCACTGCAGTGATATTCAGTCATTTGAATAGTCTGTATTTGATGTAGTGAAAATCACGTCGTCATCGATATCGTTGTTGAAATGAAAGAACAATAGATTGATTCTCTGTAGAATGAGCATTGATGAAATATCTTTGCCAGTATCGTTAATACACTCAATGATCATACAGAACTCTCTGTTATCTGAGTTCAACATGTATATTCTTCGTACTGAATCTACTGTAATGATTCAGTCAGAGCGTGCAATGCTCATATGATATTCAATTTCATCGAAATTTCATGTATTCTTCTTCGTCATGTCGTATTGCTTAATCATCTCGTCATAAGCATCAAAATAATTCTTCAAAAGCTTTTCATTATGTGCATTCTTTCGTGCAGCTGTCAAAGACTTTCGTTTAGCTTTATGAAGATTCGATTGATGATTTAGTCATCACTTGACTCATTTGAGATCTAATGATGCTCAGAGACTATTCTGACGCAGTAGAAGATTATCAGCTGATTCAATCAGATTCAGTCATGCTGATAGACTCAATTCGTTTAATCTCTTTATGTATGTATGCAAAGCTAACTTCTGATCAGGTTTTAAAGCTCTGTTATGCAGTTCTTGTACTGCTGATGCTGATGAATGATCTTTCAGTCTGAATCGTAGTCTTTGCATCAAAACATCAAATTCGCGCGCAATTTCAACTCAATTAGAATTGTCACATGTGTTTATAACATCAATAGTCTTCTGAATGCAACTCTTGATGATAGCGTAAGTAGCAGTCATGTGGTTGAAAGTTGGTGAAATTTTGAAGATGATAGGTCAAATATTTGAATTTTCAAGTTGTATGACTGATCGAGTTACATGACTGACTAGTACTAAGCGAAGAATAAGTGAAAGTGCGAGGTATGAAAACAATATCTGTCTTGTTTTTCGCAAATTTCATGCATGCATGCATAATTTGCATTGACCTTGCGCAATTGTGTTGTAGAATTCAAATATTTAACATGTTTGCAAAGCTTTCGTTATTTGCGTTGTTTTGTGACATTTTGAATGCAATACTCATTACAATTTCGTGACTAAATGATCTTTTTGTGAGCTAATAAACTGAGCTGCCTGATATGTTTTGTACATTGCGCTATTTGCAAAGTGCGCATTTTGACAATTGCAGCATCTAGAAATCATGTGATTGCATGATTGCTTGTCTTCGCACGTAGGTAATTAACATTTATGATTTCAGATTTAATGATTTTGCTCGCAGTACAAGTATCTTGATGATCTGTTACATTTGTTCTGTAAATGCTTGAATGTTTGACATTTTTAACATTGATCATTTGATCAATAGTCTCAATATTCAAATGTTCAATATGTTGATTTCGCAGTTAAGAGTCATTTTTTCAGATGTCTTTGCACTTCTGCTTTGATTCTAAATGCTAAGATTGTTGATGCATGTCTGTTTCGTGATCGATTTTCGCTCTTCAATAATCATATAGAATTGATTATTAGTTTCAATTTGAAATTGTATGACTTTAACTCAGTCTTTAGATTTTTCATTTTGATTTTCGTGTTGAAGATTTCTATTTTCAGACTGTGTATGACTATTTTGTGTCATTTCTCGTCTTTCTTAATGCTTTTAACATCAAAAACATGCTTTCATATTGCTCTTTGCACTAGTAAGACATCTGCTGTGTATTTTTTTGAGATCATCAGAACAATGTTGTTTTTCTTTTGCATTTTGACTATCATGATGACTATTAGATCGATTTTCGTCTTTTTCAATGTGTTATTCATCGAATCTCGCATTTTCATCGTCTTTAAAGTTCAGTTCTCATTTTTGAGATTGACAATGAGTCTTCTTTCGCAATACGATATTTCTTGTGATTTTGGCGAGAATTTCTTGATAATCAGGTTTCATTCGTCTGCATTTGCATTTGTATTTGCATTTGCATTTGTGTTTGCATTTGCATTTGCGCTTGTGACTTGAGCTGCTTTTTGCGCATATGTGAGCTTCTGCGTTGGTTTTTGCGAATTTTGCATGACTTGCAACGTTTGCGAAACCTGCATCTTCAGCAAGATTTGCGAATTCTCTGTTATTTGCTTTGTGTTGATTCTCTTTTTGATGTTTTCAGCATTTTGTTAAATCAATTGTAGAATGATCTTCAGTTTATTGTTTGTTTAACTTTGAAGTTGATCAATTTGCTTCTGAATCGAATTTTCTATGCTTTCATCACATGCTTTTTGAATGTAAATGAAGCTATGATTTATAGTCTCTTTCTGTTCTGATATTGCTTGTCTTAGCTGATTGACTGCAAATTCAATTCTTTCGCGCAGTCTCTTTATTTGCATCTGATCGACAACGAGATTTACCTGTATGAGATGCTGACTACGAATCTTCTGCAAGCTATGCTTGTCAGAAGAGCTGAACAATCTCATCAACATTGACAGAGCAGTAACAGCGCTTTACTCACGCGTTGAGCTCACACACAGTTGAAAAGCGAGACAATAACAACGCAGTCATTGATGCATTGAAGCTTGCATATACACAAAAAAACAGCAATGTCTTTGCATACATGCTGCAACTCACATATGACATATACACACATACTGCGAAGGCACAACTCAGCTTTTGCGCATATACAGACAGACGTGATGCAGTAAATCAATCGATTTTTCGCATTTTCAGGTCGATTTACACGCAGCGCAATCACACACAGAGCAGTAACAGCGCTTTATTCACACGTTGAACTCATATACAACATACATACACATATTGCAAAGACATGATTCAGCTTTTGCACATCTACAGACTTGCGTGATGCAGTAAATCAATCGATTTTTCGCTTTATCAGATTGATTTACATGCATCGCAATCACATACACTGCAAAGACATGACACAATCTTTGCTCATATACACAGAACGACAGCAACGTCTTTGCGCATACGCTGCAACTAATATACGACAATCACACAGTTATTGCGAAGACACGACTCAGCTTTTGCGCACATACACATCAATGCAATGCAGTAAATCGATTGATTTTTCGATTTTCTGAGCGATTTACATGCGTCGCAAATACATACACTGCGAAGACACAACACAGTTTTTGCTCATATACACAGAACGACAGCAACGTCTTTGCGCACGCACTGCAACTAATATACAACATTCACACAGTCACTGCAAAGACACGACTCAGCTTTTGCGCACATACACATCTGTGCAACGCAGTAAATCGATCAATTCCGATTTTCTGATCAATTTACATGCATTGCAAATACAGAGATCAGAACTCATCTAGCTCGCTTAGCTTGATGATCATACAGCGAACTCGAAAGCTTACATTAAAGTGATCAACTTTCATTTACATAAATCAAAGTTCATCTAGCTTGCGTAGCTTGATGATCATATAAACAAGTTGAAAGCTCACATTGAAGTGATCAGCTTTCACAATCTTGAGTTGTTTATATGATCACTTGATTATATAAACAGCTCACGCGCTCGTTTGTGCAAACTATCGATGTGATTGATTAATGAAAAGATACACTGCAGCGATTTTGACTAGATTACATGTAATTTAGCATATACACAGCGTCTAGATAGTGTCATAGTCATAGACTGCATGCACTTAATGAAGAAATAAAAAAATAAAAAAAATCTTTATCTGCATCTCTTTAAAGATGACATCGTAGCACTTGCTAGTACTAACTTCGATGCTAACTTCTTTTTGCGAACTTTTCATTGCTTTTCGCTTTTTTATTTCTTTGAATTTCACAATCGCTTATGTTTGCTCTTTTTGCTGCGAATTTGCATTTCGCAGATTGATTGTATTCTTGTCATTATGCGCATTTGCATGTGAATTTAGCATCAATGCATCAAGTGAACTAAACATGTATTGCGTTTTTCTATTTGCTGATGTGAGCGATTTTTGTTGACTGCAAAATAAATCAACAATGTCGTTCTGCAGTTGTTTGCTTGTTGATGAACTTATGCTAAGTTCATTTCATAAATTTATTTCAATCTCTAATGTTAACTTTTTGATTTCTATCGTCAACGTTTTGAGTTCTGATGCTAAGTTATTGCTTCTGCTGAGTTTCACGTTACTATTCGTGAAGCGAAGTGAGAAAGAGCGCATAAAGCGACTCTTTATATTTCTTTTCATAGAGAGTTTTTCCGAGTTTTGAGCTTCAAACTTCTAGAAAATTTACTTGACATCACTTAAATATTTCTTTAATCTCTTACTCAAAGCGTTTCACGTAGACAGTAACTTTAGTGTAGAGATTTCTCAATTTCTATCTTGAAACCTGTAATAAATCGTCTTCTATTATTAACTTATGTCAGATGAAAATGATATAAATTTAGTCTGCAAGAATCTAGATTACTCTTTTTGATAGAAAATGCTTGACGCAATTGCTTTATATTTCATGTATCAAAGTAGTCATGTTATCTCACTCAGAATAGTAACGACTGATCTCGACTTATTGTCTTGTGCATCAAGAAAAGGTAAAACAGATAGTGATTTGATAAGAAATGCTGTACTTCTCTGAAATAATGTTGTTCTCTGTGCGATTTTTGAGTGCAAAAGAGTTCAATTTCGATTTTTGCATCAGTATGCAATCTTCTGTGCTGTTCTGAAGTCAATTGATGACTTGTTCTTTTCATGTGAGTTTGCTCTTTAATTTATCAATCAAATTACTGTCTGAATTGATGATTCTTTTTTCTGTGTTGATGAACTTTCATTTCGCCGCCGATTTTGGTCTGCGTGAGCGCGAAAAATTTCGATTTTCGATTTTTGACTTGCGATGCAGTCATCTGTGAAGCTATTGAGTCAAATGAGAGCTTGTTTTGATCGTATGATTGTGCTCTATAACTTGTTCATCAATTTGATATATCATATGCTTCAATGAGTCGCTGTCGCTCTTTCAACTTGTTTCGTTAATATGATATGATTATTAAACAAGAAGTAATGAATAAAATTCATCAGAATTTCTCACAGCTCAAAATAAGAAAGAATAGTGAGTATGTTCAATGAACTTTGAATACAGATGACTTTTTTCTACAATGATGATTTCAAATCTCTGTTGTCAAAAGTATTTAAAACAAGACTTAAAAAAAGATAGTTAATTTGCTCTGATTCAAAAAAGTCAAAGATGATAAGCAATTTAATATATGAAATCACTTTATACAGTTGACTTTGATAGTTGAAGAATTACTCAAAATCTCATGCACAATCTGCAATAAAATTATGAATCATTCTACAGCTTTTGATAGCTTTAGCACATCTGCTATGAAAAAGCATCTTGAATCAGACTTTTGCACAGCGACAGAGTGAAAATGCGAATATTCATAATCATAGATTGAACTGACTTTTGAATGAGTAAGTCATATTTGATAATGCAAATTGATAATGCAAAATTGATAAACTATTAGAAGAAAAGTCATATCAAGTTAGTCTCTGTCTTCAATCAAGAGAATTAAGAAGATCAATTATGCAAGATCTTTGTTGATTTGAATCTACTTTTTCAAATCATTGATAATGAGCAATTTGAAAGTTGCTACAAATGCTTCATTCAGATCTATAGATTGTGCATTGCATAAAAATGACAATTATGATTCTTTCTTACTATAAGAAAATTTGTGATCAGATCAGAACAAATCTTAAAGAGTCACAATGTGTCTTTATTGCTTTGAACGCGTGATTTAGTTTTCAAAGAGTAGCGTACTTGAGAGTATTGATATACTGAATTGATGGTAAATTTCAGTTTCGTGAACATCTTATTGAATTTACGTCTCTTGATATTAAGCATATTAATCATCAATTGATAATGAAGCTAATGAAAATTCTGAAGAACTACGTTATTAAGAACAAGCTTTTCAAGATTGTTATTAATAATGCAAGCAATAATAGTATCTTGAAAGAGAAACTTGAAAAGATCATGAATCATCATAAGTTTTAATGAACTCTTTTCTTTCATCAACATCTTGTTCATCTACATCACATAAGCGTGTTTTCTCGACTTTTCGCCATTTGCGCATCATGTACTAGGTTTAGTAAAAGAAATATATAAGTGAAAAGAAAGAATGAAAGAACGTCTTGCATTTGCAAGAGTTGAACTCTCGCAAGAAGCATTGAGGTCGAATGTGCTTACGCACATCTCACTCTCGTCAATTGCATCTTCGCAGAGAGCAAAGATCAATTCGAACATCAGCATGAGTGACAGCTCAGAAAAAGAATTCAAAACGTCGATGATGAAATGCGTAAAGTCGATTGAGAGTAGCTAAACTCTGTCAACAGAACAGCAGCTACAAAAGAATATGAATGACTTGTTTTGCAGTCAACAAAAATCATCTACATCATTGAAAAGAAGAACACAGATTGTGTTCAGTTCATTGAATGTATTGACAATCGACGCATCAATAAACTGGCGAAATGCAAATGAGAATATGCAATCAACGCGAGTGATTGTGAAATGAAAAGAAATAAAAAAGCGAAAAGCGATGAAAAGCTTACACAAAGAAGTCAGCGATAAAGATAACAATGATGAAAATCAAGATGTCAGCTACAAGAAGACTTTAGTCAAAAGATTGTGAGAAAAAGCTGAATTCGCAATCAATCAGCTAGAAACAACGATGTCAGAGCAGAAAGAGATCATTGAGCATAGCTTAAGCTACATAAGAAAAGCATGCAATGAAAGCATAGAGAATTCAATTCAACAGCAGATGAATGCGTTGCAGAGTCAAATGAACAAAAAACTAGAGACTATTCTGCAAATAGTGCAGCAAAATGCACGAAACATTGAAAAAGAAATCAACTTAAAGCAAATGACAAGAAAGACGCAAATCTTGCAGACGAAGCAGAGTTCACAAACGATGCAAGACAAGCAAATGAAGCAAAGATTTGCATCAAAGTTAACATATGCACAAAAGATAGCTCAATCAGCAGATGCAAACATTAAGGCAAATGCAAATGCAAAAGCGAGCGAATGAAATCTAGTCATCAAAAAACTCTCGTCAAAGTCACAAGAAATATTATATCACGAAAGAAGATTGATAGTCACTTCAAAAAATGAGAACTGAATCTTACAAGCGATGAAAATGCGCAATGCAGTGAACAACGCACTGAAGAAGGCAAAGTCTGACATAATAGTCGCTACAGTGACTAAAACACAAAGAGATAACAATATTGCTCTGATGATTTCAGAGAAATACATCGCGAAAGCTCTATTAGAGCAAAGAGATATATGAGAGCATATATTTGAAGTCAAAAGTATCAAGAAGAATGAAAAATGATACAAGATAGTGATACACAGTCTGAAAATCAATATCTTCAACATGAAGATTGAAATGAAATATCTGAAGATCAAGCTAGAGAAGTACAACTCTGAATTGAAGCTGATAATCAACTCGATATAATTATCAAAAGATGAAAATAAAGCAAGAAAGAATCATGCTTCGATGATACTGACATTCAAAATCGAAGTCGAAGCACAAAAACATCTGAAAAAATGAGTTTTAACAGCGAGATCAACATATCAAATGATCGAATATCGAAATTATTGATCAAGCGATCAGTGTCAGAGATGTCAAACATTCAAACATTTGCAAAACAAGTGCAATAAATCATCAAGATGCTTGTTTTGTGAACGAAATCATCTGACATTAGAGCATAAATGCTCGCTGCTCACATGCAGAAAACAGCAATCATGCAATCACATGATATCAAAGTGCTGTAATTGTCAAAATGCACACTTTGCAAATAACGTAATATGTGAAACATATCAGACAGCTCAGTTTATTAGCGCTCAAAAAGATCATCTGATCAAGAAATTGTAATAAGTATTACATCAGAAAACTTTCAAAATATTGCAAATGACGAAAGCTTTGCAAACGAATCGAATATTCGAATTCTACAGCACAACTGCGCAAGATCAACGCAAATCATGCATGCGTGCATGAAGTTTGCGAAAATCAGAACGAATATTGTTATTCTGCAAGAATCATGAATGAAAGATGAGAATATAACAATCTCGCATTCATCGTTTATATGCATCAAATCAAATATTCAGAAGACTCAAGTCAGAGTACTGATATTTGTTGCAAAAAACGTAAAAGAGTTTATCTGCACATCAAGATCAGACATAGTCAACAGCGAAGACATACAAACAATAATAATAGCGAACGATAAAATTTCGAATGAGATTTTGTTGCTCAACATATATAACGAAAAAGCACAAAATGCAGAGAAGAAGCAATCATACATGATTGAGCGAAAGTTAGCAAAAATTAGATTAAACAATGATCAAAAAGTTATTATTGCAGAAGACTTTAATGCACATCATAGCTGATGAAACGCGAAGATTGCAAATCTCATTAGAACGAAAGCATTAGTAAACTGAGTAAGAATGCATGACTGCAATCTGATTAATACATTGAATATAAACACTTATCACAGTTATTTCAAAAGATCAAGCTCAGTAATTGATTTAGCTTTTGCATCAAGAAGTGTGCAAAACTACATCAAGAACTGACATGTGAATGAAGATGTAAACACAGAGTTTGATTATGAAGTAATTCTGTTTATGATAGTCACAGAAAAGATGAAATTGGTCGAAAACTCGCTAAATACATCATACAACTTGCAAAAAGTCGACTGAAAGAAATTCAACATGCACTTACAAAAGACGAAGAATGAAATGATTATAAAAATGCAAAGAACTATCAGTCTAGAGGCAAAAGTCATTTACTTGATCAAATGCATCAAGAGTGCAGTGAAGTTATTTGTATTTAAACAACGAATATGCGCAAAATTGAAACTCTGGTGAAACGACAAGCTCATTGAAATGCGAAAAGCACTGTCATCAAGAAAGCGAAGTTGAAAAAGATGCATGAACAGAGATAATGCGAATGTGAAATTCGTATCATGATGCAATAAAGTTGGTCAAAAACTAATTCTGAATCAACTTTCTGAACAAAGTCGAAGAAAAGAAAGTGTTTCAGACATACAAGTTCATCAAATCACGACTAATTGAAAAGCTATTCTCAATACAAAATGCACAAAAGAAGTTGAAAACTGAATTTAACGAAAAATGCAAGATATTCTTGAAAGCAATGTATTCATCATCTTTGAAAGTTCAAATCAATGAGAATTTACTATTGAATGAAAGTATACAGTGATCAAGAATTATCAAGAGAAAGATTAAGCATGCTATTAACTTCTCAGCACTCAGAAAAGCACTTGAATCAGATGATATGTCATTCGTAATCATGCAGCAAGCATACAAAAGTGTATTGAAAATTTTCAACCTGATGTATTTGAATCTGATCAAAAGTGACTATCATTCAAAGATATGACGTGAAGGCACAGAAATCATTCTGAAAAAATCGAATAAATCGAATTATTCAATTTCGAAGACATACAGAATTATCACACTGCTAAACTGCTTAGACAAGATAGCGAAAAAGCTAATAGCGATGTGACTGTCATACACAGCGAAAACGAATGACAAGCTGCTAGACTTCGATCAAATGAGAAACAGAAAACAAAGATTAGCTATAGACACAGTACTAAACCTAGTATACGACGCGCAAATGGCAAAAAGTCGTGAGAACACGCTTACATGTTTACTGCTAGATGTCAAAGATGTCTTTGATCATGTGATGTTGAAACAGCTGATCAAGATCTTGATCAAACAAAAGATATTGATCAATTTGATCAACTGAGTAAAATGCTTCTTACAAAATTGAGTCATTGACTTAGCATTTGATGAAGAACATCAGAAGTCAAAGGAAATTTCCACAGAAATATTGCAAGAATCATTTATTTCGCTCATTCTGTTTCTAATTTACATTCAACACTTATTTTTGAAGATTCACGCAAGAATCGAAAACCTACAGTCACTCAGCTACATTGACAACGTTGCACTGTACATCGAAGGAAAAAGCATTGACAAGAATGTGAAAAAGCTGAAAAAGATGACGAAAATTGCATTTACATGAGCGAATGAAAATGCAGTGCAATTTAATAACTCAAAATTTGAATTGATTCATTTTGAAAGTCACAAAGTGACATTTGACCAAATGATTATGCTGTTTAATGACATAGTCGTAAAATCAAAGATCTGCATACAATGAGTAGAAGTCTGACTGAATTGAAAGCTCAACTTCAAGTTGCATATGCAAATGAAAATCATCACAGTCACAAGAACGTTACACTCACTCTTTAAACTAATGAATAGTGAGTGAGAATTAAACATGAAGTCAGAAAGACAGTTGTATTTAGCATGCATCACAATCATTAGCGACTACGACGTCGAAATCTGGTGAAACAATCAAAAAAGTCACGCAATCAAATTTTGCAAGCTGCAGAACGCAGCATTACAAAAGATATTGAGAGCATTTCGAACATTGCTCATAGAAGTCATGCAAATAGAGGCTGAAATTTCGTCAGTGAAAGTATGATTAAATCAAAAATGCAAGAACTATGCAATTAAAATAGTTGAATTATTGAAAAAGCATTTGACAAGAAAGCGAACATTCATATTGTACTCATCTCAATACATCATCAAATTAAATTTGAATCTGAACGCAACAAATTATTTGAATTGAAATGAGTCAACGACGAAGTTATCTCAAAAAGTCAAGAATTGCAAAGAGAAGCTTACATAAATATATTGAATATTGAACAAAGTGCATAAAACGCTTAGTTTAATACAGAAGATTGAAATATCTCACTTCAAGAAATCATGAGATCAGAAAATTGAATATCTGACAAAGATGCAAATCGAATTCGCAAAAGATGAAACATGCAAAACGATAAATACACACTATAGAAAACTGAAAACAATAGTCAAAAAGACGAAAAACATAGTGATGTACATCAACGCATTGCAAACTTGAAAAAAGATAGCAAAGCTCAAAACAGAAATCGAAATCATGATGATATTGACGCACGAGTCTGTTAAATGCAGCAAAGTGACAAGTGTAATCGACGAAATAATCATAATGAAAGTGAAATTGCAAGCTATCAACGATGCAATCGCGATATGCAGCGAAGAAGCATCTGAAGGCAGCGAAATTTGAGTGTACACAGACAGTCAAATGACGCTGCAAAGATTAAAAGCAAAGAGCAATGTCAACTTAAAGTTATTCAATAACATACGACAAAATCTGATTAATCTGTAACAAAATTGATGTCATATTTGCATACAGTGAGTATTGAGTTGCAAAGACATCGTCGAAAACGAAGCAGTGAATCAATTGATCAAAGACGTGACATGAAAAAGATCGACAATTGACATCAGGAAAAAAACAATCATGAGTTTCATCAAAAAGCAAATAGACAAAGAGACAAAAAAGCAATGATTAATTGCATGAAACAACAGCATCAAAAAAGAAAATCAGTATCAGAAGCATACAATGAGAGTGAATCTGAATTACAGATCATTAAAGAAGCTTCGAAAAATAGACAGACTGATGTTTTCAACATTTATACAGCTAAAAATGAAACATGACTATTTCAAAAGCTATTTGCATCGATTATCAGAGAATAATTTGAACAAATGCTATGAAATATGCAAGACGAGACAAACGTTGAAGCACTTACTACTGAACTGCAAACATTATAGAACAAAACAGTTACAGCTTAAAGCAAAAGCACAGTTCAAAAACATGAACACTATATTAATGTTGTTTATCATCAAGATTGAAAGAATCGCAATGCTAAAGTACTTGAAAAGTACTTGAATTGTGACAAGAAAATGATTATTGAAAACAGAAGAGTAAAGTGAAAAAAACACGAAGAAACGAGAAAATGAGAACACAAAAGAAAGAAGTTGTTTGATTGAAAGTGCTTGTTTGTGCAAACTATTGATGTGATTAATCAATGAAAAGATATAAAGCAGCAACTTTGATCAAGATACATGTAATCTAACATACATACAGCGTCTAGACAGTGTCATAGTCATAGACTGCATACACTTAATGAAGAAATAAAAAAAATTAAGTTTTAATGAAACAGAACACAGAATTTCATTAATTGCTTAACTCACATCATCAATCTTATGATTCAAGATTTTATTCAAGCTCTTGAATTAAAGACAATAGTTGATAACATTATTGCTCAATTAAAGAATGATTAAGTGCAAGATATTGAAACAAGCAGAGAATTATCTGTTATGATCAAAAAGATATTGCTTCGAATGATAATGCAAAAAAGTAATGCATTTATTAATCATGAAATTAGATTTGTGCTCTGATGATAGTTGTCAACGACTCTTCTCAGCAATTGATTCACTTCAGAGCTTTTCAAGAGCAAAATGACAAAAGATCTAGAAAACTGATACAAGATATTTGCATTCGTTGAAACTTTATATACTTGATGCTTCATTAAGTATATCAACTATGCAAATTTGTTGATCTTTGAACAGAGAAATACTGCGAAGATTTCAAGATTGCAAAGATCAAACTTGATGAAAGCGAGTGATTCATGATTTTGCTTATTGACAATCTATTAAATTTCTTCTATGAATGCACTTTAGTAATGTCATGAACAATTAATGTAGATATTTACTTAAAATTTTGAATATTTAATGCACTTTTCAATCATCTTGAGCAAATTGAAAAGAATATAAAAAGAAGTACTTGCTCATCAAGTGCTGTTATAATAAAGACTTGCAAAAAAGTCTTAATCAAACTTGTGAAATATTATGTCAAGATTGAAAACAGCGATGAAACAATATATAATCTTGCAAATATTTTGAATTCTACAATGAAGCTAAATCTTTACAAGATTTGAAACAACAAAGATAATGAAGATACAAATCATGATGAAGAATCTGTTTACTACAAAATCAAGTACAAAACAGAATTCAAAGAGTATTTTTATGAAGATTCAGCTGTTGATTTGAAAGCAGAAGCACAAAGAGCAAGAAGTGATGCTAATGAAATAATGCATTGTGATAATGCATTTAATCATTTACTAATAATTTTGTAGTCTGTTGCAACTGTTAGAAGATCATTGCTTTGACAATTTCAATGTGCTCATTCTTTTCAAGATGAAGATGATTGATATCTTTACACTGATGTTATAAATGAGAAATGTTCAACATGACAATTTTAAAAAGACAATGCTTTGAATTTTTCTAGATTGACGCAAATGACTAAAAATGTTCTTTCATGCTCAATATTCTCAATAAATATTGAGTGAACTTTCAGTCTTACTAGAAGAGTATGTCGATGAAATTGATCACAGATGAGTTCAAAAATGATGAAATAAATAATGCTGATGAAGTATTACAATTGAACTATGAATTTGAATTCAGATGAGACTATTGCTGAACTCTGAAATATTTATTACAGAGAGAAGAATGATGATCAAAAGATCAATGAGTCTGCTGATTCATTTTAAGTATCTTTGAAGACTGTTCTGACGCAGATTTATTCATAAATCTGCAATATCATCTTATTTATTAAAAGTCTTGCATTTAAAGTAAGTACTTATTAAAAGTACAATTAAGTCAATGCACAAGAATAATATACAAGAGTAATGTGAATGTAATTTCAAGAATTACACTGTTTATTTAACTGATGAAGACAGACATTTTCTAGTCTGTCTTGAAAAACATGACATCAAGATTCATCATGAGATTCTTCATAAATCTCATATTTCTATCTTGAATGATGATGTGTTTGACATGAATTGTTGTCAAGTTGATATTTGCATAGAGCAAAATGTCAATAAAAATTCTACAACAAGAGTGATAATGCAAAAGAGTAATGCACTTACTTTTCATAAAGAAGCACATAAAGTTTTCAATGACTTCTTGAAGAGCACTCAAGACAGAGCGCTGAATGCAATAGTTGTATGATAGCATATTTATGTAAGCACAGTCATGCACAATCTTTTTCACAAGTTGTTCAAAGATTATTTTAAGAATGAGATTTTCAACTGACTTCTGATATTTTTGAATCTTGCATAATATGATCATTTCTGATTTGTAGTGTCTTTTAGTTTTCTGTTGCAAAGCATTAGCATGTCAGTCAATAATGCATTACTTATATGCATTATCTTTTTAGTAAATTCAAAGGCTGAAGTAGTTTCTTTGATAGCATAACTGTCAGTTAAATTCATTAATTTCTTACATGCTGATGAATGTGCTAAAAATCAACTTGTCAGCAATAAACAAGTCATATTGCATTATCAGTATGTATTATCAATTTTATGCTTGCTGCATGTCATAGTATTGATGTATGATGTTTATCAAGATATTAAAATTCAAGAATTAATTTTTTGAATGTTTTATTGAAATTTAAATGTGTTATTTCTTGAAGTGTTATTCAAGAAATAGTTTGAAAAATAAAAGTGAAAAAGTGAAAAATAAATTGTTTTAAATAATTTTTTTTTTAAATTATTACTCAATTCAACACTCATTATGAATCTATGCAAGATTCTATATATTGTAGCGAGCGTTGTGCTAGCGTAGCGCTCTTTTCTTATCTACTATCGCTTTTTTCTGCGCTCTATACTGTAACTGTTCTCAATGCAAGAACTTTATAAACTTGTTTCTTTTCTACTTTCTCTCTCTTTCATTTGACTTTTTAATAACATCACAGTCTGAAATTAATTCAGTATGCTTGTCAAGAATATCATTTGAATGATCACTGTTATCACGCTCATGATTTCTAGAAGCTTTCTCAAGTTCGTGATGTTTTCTTCATGTTGCATCATTTTTCATTCTATCTTTCATTTAAAACATGTTAATAAAACGTGCTTAATTGACATTTAATCTCTGTCATACTCACACGTCATTGTAGCAACATTGAATACTCATCTTTTATGTAGAAATTGATTGAAATCAATTTTTTCTATGCATAGCTGCGTCAATAATGCACTGTGAGACTTTGCTTAATTCTTGTGCAGTCACAGATGTTGATGTATCATCTCTGATGTCAGATATCAAAAATGAGCTGCGTTGAATCTCTCTTTTCAGACTATTCTTCATGTTTATCTGATCTATTTCTGTATGAACGTCAATCTTGTCATTACTTCAGTGCATTGATGCTCAGTCAGCAATAAAGACAAATCATGTGCATCATTAATCATCTTGTTTATTGCTTCATTTTCAAGTATTTCTGCATGTTTTGTCACTCAATATAGCTTCAGCGTAACTTTTTAAGATTAAATGCTCTCATGCGCAGTTTGAACTCGTTGCAGACATGTTTGATCTTTTGTTGATATCATAACTTTCACTGTTTTCAGAGAAGTCTGATTATCACTGTATACTTTATATATTTTTTCATGACACTCTTGATTCATTATCACTACGTCTGTAAAATGTTTTGTCTTCGCGACTAACTCTTTCAGCTCATCATGATGAGTGATGATTAAAGTCAATTTCTTCAGTCTCTTATTTAGCTTTCAGTTCATTCTCATCATGATCACTGTAACATCATCTCTGCTATTGCTATTATTTAAGTAAACTTTTTGCTTTGATGCAATTATGTCAAGATTATGTTGTTTTATTGACATTTTCTTGTTTGCAACTATAATTATCTTCAATGACTTTGATCAGAAAGTTACTGTATAAAGATGACTTTGATTCATCTTCATCTGCTTAAATGTTTCTTTCATTCACTTTCGCTTCAGCTGTAAAAATGTCTTGCACAGCTTTGATTTTTGATCTTTTTTTGATGTCAAGTCATTGCGAATTTAACGCATTGTCATCTCAATAACTTCGCTTGATTTTCAAGAGTTCATGTTTATTATTGATTTTTGTATCAACTTTCATAAGTGAATATTTATTAACATCATGTTTGTTTTCATCTGTAGAGTCTCTATTGATGTTGCATGATAAATGTTGATGATTTGTCACAATGCTCTTTCTTGCACTGATCTCAGCTTGACATTCAGACTTTTTTGATGATTTTTCATTCTTTGTGATGTATATCATATGATGACTTCGTGACTAAGCAAAGAGCGCGTCATCACGAAGTATATTTGCTTACTTGTTATCATTGATGAATTTCAAGTAAACTCAATGATTGTTTGCATGATTTTTTGTTTAATTACTAGCTTTGCTTCAACATGACATATGTAAATCACTCATCTCAGCTTAAAGTTCAGTTGAACTCTTAAGATTCTGATATTTGATTTCAAGTTGATCTGATGTTTTATCAACTTTACATCAACTTTCATATTGAATCATTTAAAAGTTCTTGTAAAGTGAATCAACTCATGCTTTGTCATCAAGAATTTGATGTTATGCATTTTTGATCACTGTTCACATTTATCATAAATCTCACTAAAAACTCTGCAGTTGCATTTCATAAACTCTTCATATGTTAAGATATTGACATCATTCATGAAGTCTGTGAAGTTAGTTCTTAGCTTGATGTCATCACATGCTTCTAACAAGTTCACATTGTAAAACAGATATAATATCGATGATAGCAAAAAGTCTTGTGATATGTTGATGTTCATGCTGCGTTTCATCATCATGTAATCATCAATTATGATCATGATGCGTTGATCTTTCAGAAAGTTCTTCACAAACTCAAGAAGCAGTTTAGAAACTTTTCTCTTCTTCATGTTATATAAAAGTTTGCTGTGTGTCATATTATCAAATGCATTCTTCTCATTCAGACTCAGCAGTGAAACTACTCTTTTTTTCATGTTGCTTCACACAGTATGTATCTTTTTTATAATTAGTTGCAAAGTTGTATCTGTTGATCTGTGCTTGCAAACTTTCATCTAAATGTTTGATATTGAGTTGCAAGCTTCTATGACATTTTGCAGATGTTCAAATACAATGAACTTCAGTATTTTGCTCAGTGTGCTGAGTAGCACAATTGATTTATATGTTTTTGCATTGAAGTAATTTTTCTTGTCTAACTTTTGCATCACTATTATGACTGCGTTCTTGAACTGAGTTGACTGTATTCTCTTCTGTAAACATCTTTCAAAGAAAGAGTGTATTTATTCTGACGTGTTGTCAATGAGTTTGCGCATTATTCTATTTGTATATTTCATGTGTTTCAATGTCTTGTCAAATGTTGCTTTGTAGATGACTTTCTTAATCTTACAATGCATCAGCAAAGCATCATTTTCAATTAAGAATGAGTACTTGAAATTTATTGTATTCAGCATGAAAATCTTTAAAAATGATAAAAAGTAAGTCTGAAACATCATCTTCACTTTATTCTATATTGTTGTGATGATGTCAGAGCACTCTGACTTGATCAAAGAAAGAATTGTCACTTAAGTCAATGTATCTGCAATTGCATTTCTTGCTCATTTCGCAGTTTTGAACAGTTCTTTTGAGAATTATTTGACATTCTGCATGATTTTTTAATATTCACTGCGTTTTTATTTTCTGATGATCTTGCTCTTCTTGTCACATGCTTGAATGTACTCTGCTCAATCATCAATGATTCAACAACTTCTTTTTATTTGTTATGATTTTAGCTACGCATCTTTGTTAATAGCTATGTTAATGACTATGTTGATGACTATTCTGAGAACTATCGTTGATCGCTCGTCGCTAGAGCATAGACTTGTTTCAAAGTCAACTTTATTCAGAGTTAGCTTATGTTTTTCTGAGTCATATAAATAGTTGACTCTTCTCTTCTAGATACTTTTCTTTCTTAGCATTTATATACTCGTTACATTACACTCATATGACTCGCTCTATGCTGATTTCTAACATTATATAAATGCTTCTTCGTTACAGACGAAGAGAAATAATCTGCATCGAGTGCTTCTGTTCAATTCAACTATCGACTTTGATTTAGTCAACTTGCAATCATGCAACAGCACTCACTCTTCTTCTCTCATGAGCTGATCAGTGAGTATAAACAAAAGATTGAAACTCTTTTCGACTAGATCAGAAGATCAGCGAAAGCATCGTTCACTCAGATTCGCAAGAAATTCTTCGAATTTGTTGAACAACGAGATCAGTCTAGAACTGCGTCGAAGTCTTTATCTCAGAAGCAAATCTCACAGTGAGTCTGCTTCAATGATACTTCTTTGTCAATGCAATGATCTATCTACTCACATCACTCTATCTATCAGTGAATCAATCTGTCGACTCGTTTGCATGCAACTAGTGAGTCTGCTTCAATGATACTTCTATCTTGCATAGTGAGTTTGCTACAATAGACATTTCAATTCTACATAAGACTAAGAGAATACATTCATGCAAACATGAATTGTTGAAGAAGAAAAGTAATGTTACGATTCTAGCTACGCATCTTCGTTGATAGCTATGTTGATGACTATGTTGATGACTATTCTGAGAACTATTGTCGATTGCTCGTCGCTAAAGCATAGACTTGTTTTGAAGTCAACTCTATTCAGAGTTAGCTTATGTTCTTCTGAGTTATATAAATAGTTGATTCTTTTCTTCTAGATACTTTTCTTTCTTAGCATTTATATACTCGTTACATTACACTCATATGACTCGCTTTATGCTGATCTTTAACATCATTCATTGCATGCTTTTGATAATTTTTGTACATTTCTTCATTCATTCTGCTTTGATTATTTTGTGTGATCTCGCTCAAAGAGTAAAAATCTCAATGATCTTCTTCAATGCATTCAGCAGTTGCTTGATGTACTCATTTATACATTGATGTCTTGTCTCATGATTCAACAATAATTTTGACATTTGTTCTTTCAGAATATTGATGAACTTCTCTTCATTTATTATCTTTCAGTTGCAATGCAATTTTCACGCTGACTTTTTGCAGACTTTGAAATCTATAATTGTCTGTATCAATAAATAATTTGAGAAGTTTTTCATTTCTTCATCAATTTCACATTGTATTAATTGATTTATAATATCATCTGTCATAAAGATCAAATTTATTGTCGTTTGAGATTCTTGATAATTTCTCGTAATTGTGTCTTGAAATAATGCTAGCAATGCATTGATGTTTATGATTATTTTAATTAACTCATTTGACAATAAATGTTATCTTGAGTAGAATGATTCTTCTCATGTAAAGTGATGCAGATTGAAGTTTTTTACAAGAATGCTTTCTTTCAACATGTGTAGCATCTTTTCAATGTCTGAAAGATTTTCTTTTTCATGAATGATTTCATGATTTCTGAGTGACAAATTGTATGTTTCATGAATGTGTATAACTTTCTGAATCATCTGTGCATCATTTATTAATGTTTGTAGCGTAATTGTATTTACATCTTTGAAGTGTCATGTTGAGTATTAGATGTTGCTGTCAATTCTCTTGTTTATGTAGAAACAGATTTTATCTTCATTATTCTTCAGCATGAAGTCAACAGTTGCTGAGCAGTATGCTCTGAAAATATCATCAAATCGTCAGAATTCTTGAAGAATCAAAATGTCATAGTTCTTTATCTTTTTCTCATGTAGTAATACTATCATCATCTTGTTTCTGAACTTGTGAACGTTTTTTTTTATTTATTTATTTATTTCTTCATTAAGTGCATGCAGTCTATGACTATGACATTGTCTAGATGCTGTGTATATGTTAAATTACATGTATCTTGATCAAAGTCGCTGCTTTATATCTTCTCATTGATCAATCACATCAATAGTTTGCGCAAACAAGCACTTTCAATCAAACAACTTCTTTCTCTTGTACTTTTGTTTTCTTGCTTCTTCATGTTCTTTTCACTCTACTCTTCTGTTTTCAATAGTCATTTTCTTGTTGCAATTCAAGTACTTTTCAAGTACTTTAGCATTGCGATTCTTTCAATCTTGATGATAAACAACATTAATATAGTGTTCATGTTTTTGAACTGTGCTTTTGCTTTAAGCTGTAACTGTTCTGCTCTATAATGTTTGCAGTTCAGTAGTAAGTGCTTCAACGTTTGTCTCGTCTTGCATATTTCATAGCATTTGTTCAAATTATTCTCTGATAATCGATGCAAATAGCTTTTGAAATAGTCATGTTTCATTTTTAGCTGTATAAACGTTGAAAATGTCAGTGTGTTTATTTTTCAAAACTTCTTTAGTGATTTGTAACTCAGATTCACTCTCGCTGTGTGCTTCTGATACTGATTTTCTTTTTTGATGCTGTCGTTTCATGCAATTAATCATTGCTTTTTTGTCTCTTTGTCTATTTGCTTTTTGATGAAACTCATGATTGTTTTTTTCCTGATGTCAATTGTTGATCTTTTTCATGTCACGTCTTTGATCAATTGATTCACTGCTTCGTTTTCGACGATGTTTTTGCAACTCAATACTCACTGTATGCAAATATGACATTGATTTTGTTACAGATTAATCAGATTTTGTCGTATGTTATTGAATAACTTTGAGTTAACATTGCTCTTTGCTTTTAGTCTTTGCAGCGTCATTTGACTGTCTGTGTACACTCAAATTTCGCTGCCTTCAGATGCTTCTTCGCTGCATATCGCGATTGCATCGTTGATAGCTTGCAATTTCACTTTCATTATGATTATTTCATCGATCACACTTGTCACTTTGCTGCATTTAACAAACTCATGCGTGAATATCATCATGATTTCAATTTCTGTTTTGAGCTCTGCTATCTTTTTTTGAGTTTGCAATGCATCAATATACATCACTATGTTTTTCGTCTTTTTGACTATTGTTTTCAGTTCTCTATAGTGTGTATTTATCGTTTTGCACATTTCATTTCTTGCGAATTTGATTTGCATCTTTGTCAGATATTCAATTTTCTGATCTCATGATTTCTTGAAGTGAGATATTTCAATCTTCTGTATTGAACTAAGCATTTTATGCACTTTGTTCAATATTTGATATATTTGTGTAAGCTTCTCTTTGCAATTCTTGACTTTTTGAAACAACTTTGTCATTGACTCATTTCAATTCAGATAATTTGTTGCATTCAGATTCAGATTTAATTCAATGATGTATTAAGATGAGTATGATATAAATGTTCACTTTCTTGTTGAATGCTTTTTCAATAATTCAACTATTCTAATTGCATAGTTCTTGCATTTTTAATTTAATTGTACTTTCACTGACGAAATTTCAGCCTTTATTTGCATGACTTTTATGAGTGATGTTCAAAATGCTTTCAGTATCTTTCATAATACTGCGTTCTGCAGCTTGCGAAATTTGATTGCGTGACTTTTTTGATTGTTTCACCAGATTTCAACGTTGTAGTCGCTAATAATTGTGATACATGCTAGATACAACTGTCTTTCTGACTTCACGTTTAGTTCTCACTCACTATTCATTAGTCTAAAAAGTGAGTGTAGCGTTCTTGTGACTGCAACGATTTTCGTTTGCACATGCATCTTGAAGTTGAGCTTTCGATTCAGTCAAACTTTTAGTCATTGTATGCAGATTCTTGATTTTACGACTGTGTCATTGAGTAGCATAATCATTTGATTGAATGTCACTTTGTGACTTTCAAAATGAATCAATTCGAATTTTGAGTTATCAAATTGAACTGCGTTTTCATTCGCTCATGTAAATGCAATTTTCGTCGTCTTTTTCAGGTTTTTCACATTCTTGTCAATGCTTTTTTCTTCGACGTACAGTGTGATGTCATCAATGTAGCTGAGTGACTGTAGATTTTCAATTCTTGCGCGAATCTTCAAGAATAAGTGTTGAATGTAAATTAGAAACAAAATGAGCAAAATAGATGATTCTTGCGATATTTCTGTGAAAATTTCCTTTGACTTCTGATGTTCTTCATCAAATGCTAAGTCAATAACTTAATTTTGTAAGAAGCATTTTACTCAATTGATCAAATTGATTAATATCTTCTGTTTGATCAAGATCTTGATCAGCTGTTTCAACGTCACATGATCAAAGACATCTTTGACGTCTAGCAGTAAATATATAAGCGTGTTTTCGTGACTTTTCGCCATTTGCGCGTCATGTACTAAGTTTAGTACTGCGTCTATAGCTGATCTTTGTTTTCTGTCTCTCATTTGATCGAAGTCTAGCAGCTTGTCATTCGTTTTCGCTGTGTATAACAGTTGCATCGCTATTAGCTTTTTTGCTATCTTGTCTAAGCAGTTTAGCAGTGTGATAATTCTGTATGTCTTTGAAATTAAATAATTCAATTTATTCGATTTTTTCAGAATGATTTCTGTGCCTTCGCGTCATATCTTTGAATGATAGTCTTTTTTTTATTTTTATTTTTTTTATTTCTTCATTAAGTGCATGCAGCCTATGGCTATGACACTGTCTAGGCGCTGTATGTATGCTAAGTTACATGTAACCTGGTCAAAGTCGCTGCTTTATATCTTTCCGTTGATCAATCACATCGATAGTTTGCGCATACAAGCGCTCTTTCTCAACCCTCATCATTGTACTCTCGTTTTTCTTTGTTCTTTCGCATTCTTCGCGTTCTACTCTTTCGTTCCTAATAGTCATTTCCTCGTCGCAATTCGAGTATTTTTCAAATACTCTAGTGTTGCGATTCTTTCAATTTTGGTGATGAACAGTGTCAATATAGTGTCTGTGTTTTTGAGCTGAGCTTTTTCCTTAAGCTTTATCTGCTCTGCTCTATAATGTCTGCAGTTCAGCAGTAAATGCTTCGACGTTTGCCTTGCATTGCATATTTCATAGCATTTGTTCAAATTATTCTCTGATAATCTATGCAAATAGCTCTTGAAATAGCCATGTCCCATTTTCAGCTGAATAAAGGTTGAAAACGTTAGTCTATCGATTTTCCTCATCTCTTTTAGTGATTTATGACTTAAATTCACATTCGATATGTGCTTTTGATACTGATTTCCCTTCTTGATGCTGCTTTTCCAGGCATTTAACCATTGTAATTTCGCCTCTTTGCAAATTTGCTTTTTGACGAAGCTTATGATGATTGCTTTCGTGTTGTCGATAACTGGTAATTCTTGAGCAGCGCTTTTGACCAATTGGTCTGCTTTTTCGTTCCCAATAATGCTCTTGCGACTCGATATTCACTGTATGCGAATTTGACACTGATTCTGACGTAAATTGATCAAGTTTTGTCGTATGTCATCGAATAACTTCGCATTGACGTTGCTCTTTGCGTTTAGTCTTTGCAAAGCCATTTGACTGTCTGTGTACACTCAAATTTCGCTGTTTTTGAGTGCTTTTTCGCTGCATATTGCGATTGCATCGCTAATAGCTTGCAGTTTCGCTTTCGTTGTGATTATTTTGTCGTAAACGCTTGTCGCTTTGCTGTATC
>JAABUW010000270.1_pt1 | contig 109109 bp, 19 predicted proteins | sample 5560081 | NCBI WGS metagenome assembly JAABUW01 (sample SAMN10711882, study PRJNA513363) | rock metagenome | isolation source: Antarctica rocks | place: Antarctica: Victoria Land, Knobhead sud
TGGCCATGAATGGAATGCGCCATGGCCATGAATGGAATAGGGCCATGGCCATAAGTGGGGCCATGCATGGGGGCCATGTTGGTGGCGCATTCTAAATTTAGGCATTCTCACGAGCCAAAAACATTCTCAGGAGCGCGTTAGATTCTCAGGGGCGCTTATATCGCTCTAGAGTCAAGACATAGTATTACCCCGCTCAAACCAGCTCAACCGGCTCACGAGCGCTTATAGCGCTTAGAGCCTACCCTACACTTTTGTAGATACTATTACCCGATTAAATACTAGTATTATACTTTAGGGTAGGAATTAACCCTAAATTATATATATATATCGCTAATATATAGAGTCTAGTTGAAAGAGATAAAATAATATTTACCTTAAACGATATATTTAATAAACTCCTAGAATATAATAATTATCGATAAAATTTAAAGGCTTTAATATTAAGAAAATAGAATAAATATAGAAATAATAAAAGTAGAAATCGTAATACTTCTAATTATAGATTAAGATCTAGGAATAATTTCGTAAATCCTAATTATAGTAAGGGTAAAAATAGTAGAGATTATCGAAAAAATAAATTTAATAATAAACTATATAAAGAAAGAAAGGATTATAAAGATTATAGAGGGTATTACTTTATAGAAAACTATTATTATTTTTATAAAGATAAAAGGCCCGAAAGTTAGGAGATATATAAAAGTAAATAATACCTTTTAATTAAAAACTATATTAACGGTTTAGGTAAGAAATCTACTAGGGTTAAAAAAATTAAAAAAGAATTTATTTCTAACTATATAAATAAAACTAAAATATTAAATAATAATAAAAATAATACTTTCTAGATAGACTCGGTTATAGATATTTATATTATATATAATTTCTCTTTATTCGATAAGGTTATATACAAGGAGAAGCGATATAAATTTATATATCGGTAAAACGGGAGCCTATATAAAAAGAGCTATAGTATTAAATCCGTTTAGGGCGTTTAAAATATATATTTTACAATTTTAAAACTAAAAATCAAAAATAATATTGAAAAAAAATCAAAAAAAAATAGAATACGCTAAAAACCCTAAAAATTGTAACTTCGGATTTAAGATTTTAAATCCGTGATTTTCTACTAGCGCCGGGTAGCTCGCTAAGGTTATATAGAGCGCTATAATTATATTAATCTAATTTCGATTTTAAATTATATTAATTTACGAAAATTATATATATATATAAAACCCTCTAAGCTAGCGCGGTATTATAGACTATATAATTCACTTATTATTATATATATCTAATTATTTATTAATACTACTTAGACTAGTTTATTCCGATTTATTTAAAATTATTCAAAATAAGTCGAGGTACTAAATGCGTATTTAGTAACTTTAGACGAAAGTAGGTATTAAATCGATCTCTAGGGCTAGTATATAAGTTAAATAAATCTAAATACTTTTTCCACCTTTTTTAATAGAATACGGGTTTACTACTTTATTAATATAGTAATTAAGGATAAATCCTAATATAGGATTTATAATATTAATATTATTATTTTTAACTTATTTATTAATAATAAATATAAGGAGCTAGATCTCGTAAATATATACTATATTCCTAATATAGAATATAATCTCTTATCGTTAAGAATACTAGAGCGGAATAATTATAAATTTTAAATAATTAATAAGAGAATAGATATCCTAAATAAATAGAGGGAGTTTTATTTATCTAGTACTCGTATCGAGACTAAATACTCGCTTAATTTAAGAAAATCCCTATTTATATTTAAAACTAGAGTAGATTCTCTTTTTCTATTTTCTATAATTACTAGCCCTTTAGTTAAATCCGAATTATAAATTTAATAATATAAAAGACTTTATTATTTGAATATAAATAATATTAAAAAGTTAATATATATATTAGAAGAAATAAATATTTAAAAAGTTATATTATTTTAGGCCTTAGAACTACCTACTAAAAAGTATAAACTATATATTATAAGGTATTAATATCGTATTATTATTCCTATATTTAAATAATCCGACCGGATAAAGAGAACTACCGATTAGAGCGAGTTAATATATACCGATATTATTAATAATAGTCGAATTATACTTATATATACTAAAAGGAAAACGTTATATATTTATTCTACTCGATAATATTATTAACGAACTAACTATTTACTTATTTATAAAGAAGTTAGATATAATTAATATAATAAATCTTTATTTCGAGTATACTAAAAATACTAGGAGGCCTATTTAGTACTTTAAAGATAATAATACTAGTGAAAATATAAATAAGAGAATATAGGCGTTATTCGCTAAATATAGAGTTAATTGGATTCCTATTACTATATATAACCCTAATTAAAATAGAGCGTTAGAATAATATATTCGCACGTTATTTAAATATATAAAAAGTATTCTATTTAACTCTAAACTTCTGAAAACTCTATAAAGTAAAGTAATTAAGATAGTTATATATTATTATAACCGTAGCCCGACTAGGAGTCTTAATACTATAATTTTATATAAAGTATTAATAAGTACTAGGCCCTTTATAGAATACCTTCGTATATTCGGATATATCGTTTATTATTATAATAAGGATTATAATAAAAAGAAACTCGATAATAGAGGTATTAAATACTATTTTATAAAATATAATAGTATTAATAAATTCCGCCTATAAAATAGTAAAAAGATAATCGTTTCAGTTTATATAATATTCGATAAAGTCGTCGATCCTAGATAATTAAACGAGAATAAAGAAAAGTAATATACCTTTTTAAATAAATTATTAGAAAATAAAGATAAAATATCGGACGATAGTTATAAAGTTAAAGAATTCTTTACCGATAAGAGTAAAATAACCCTACGTCTTATATATAAGAAGTCGTAGAACTACGCCGTTATAAATAACTTCTAGAAGAAGATTAAACCCGTTAAAAATAAAATATATAATAAAAACGTCGGTAATAAAACGTAGAATATTAAACGAGGTTTCGTTATACGCGTTATTAAAATAGATATTAATTTAATCTCTAATATTCCTATAATTATCTATAAGGCTCTAAATAGCCTAGATAAATAATAATAACTAATAATACTCTAAAAAGAACTCAATTCTTATAAAGTTTAATAAATTTAGGACTCAATACTAGTATTTAATAATAGGAAAGTTCTACTAGGCCGCTAGGTCTTATTTATTAAAATAGATTTAACTAGTAATATTACTCGATATAAGATACGCTAGGTCGTAAAAGAATTCTAATAAATTAAAGATATTAACTTTAACGAGATATATTTAGGAGTATTAAAATCATACTCTTAGAAATTACTACTAGTATTTAGTGCGAAATTTAACCGAGAAATCCACTATATTAATATTATTACTATATTCCTAGAGGCTCTATTTAATAATATAATTTATATAAAGTAACCTTATAATTTCTATAAAAGTAACGTAGTTTATTTATTTAAGAAGATTTTATATAGCCTTAAATAAATACCCCGAGGATAATATATAACTCTTAGGGAATTCTTTAAAATTATTAATTTTATACGGGTTGAAAAGGACTATTTAGTACTTATTTATAAAAATAATTCTATAATTAGTCTTTATATTAACGACCTATTTATTCTTATTTTAATAATAATATTAATAGAATAACTAAAAGAATAACTAAGTACACGTTTCTATATTAAGGATTTAGGCGAGATATCGCACTATCTTAATATAAAAATTAAACGAAGTTATTAAAACTATACTATTTATATAAACTAGGCTAGTTATATTAATAAAATATTAATTAAACTTGATATAGAGTACTATAGAAAATAGAAGATTTTTATAAATTTATTAATTTAACTAAGAGTAGTTATTAACGACTACGTCGTTAATAAAGAAAATTTAAAAGGGTTTAGGAAACTAATCGGGTATCTATAATTATTTATTATTATAACTCGCCTTAATATCGTATACGTAGTTAGTATCTATAATTGTTATTTAAAAGTACTATTTTCTACCTATAATATTATATTTAAAAGGATTATTAATTACCTAGTTAGAATAATTAAACTAGGACTATACTATAGCCCTAAAGAAGGAATTAAAGAGTTATAAATAGAATTTATAAATTCGTCCTAAAGAGACTACCTAGATATTAAATATTTTATTTTAAAATATATTTACTTTTTATAGAATAAATTTATTAACTAGTTAATAAAACGTTAAAAGATTATCGCTAGGTTAACTATAGAAATAGAGTATATCGGCGAGATAAATATTATTATAGAGTTAAAATTCCTAATACCCCTATTAATAGAAATAGGATATATTTAAAAGAATATAAAGATTATTTAGTTTATAGTTATTATAGGACGGGATTAGTATCTAGAGGTTTATTAAATTAATAGTTAAGTTTATTAAATTATAACCTAATTATAATATAGGAGTAGGTTAAGATAAAAGATAAAGGACGAAAATTAAAGTAAAACTAGCTACTATCTAAATAAGAATTAATATACGGAGTATTTATTTATTTCCTATCCCGACTATATTAAGATAAAAATAGAGAAACTAGTTTAAATTTAAATTAAATCTAAAATAAATTAGGTTAGGTTAAAGTAAATAAAACTATATTATAATAATAGCCCCCTCTTTAAAATCGAGCTCCTATAAAATGAATAAATAATTAATTCGATTAATTAAATTTCGTAACTTTAACTTTTATTTAAAGTTACGAAATAATTAAAATAAAAGCGCGTTAGAGTATTCGAGTCATTAATAGTAATAAATAAAAGATAGGACGGGGAATAAGCGGTGGTATATAAATAAAACTAGGCGTTAACGTTATTATTTATAGATAATAACGGCGGGGCTAGGCTATAGGGTACTATTTATTTATATAATAATATAAAGTATCGGTCGAAGCCGATACGGAATAATAACCGAGGGGATAATAACGGATAAGGAATAAATTATAATATAAACGGGGGTTAACTTCTTAAAAATCGGATTAGGACTAAAATAATAAAGATTTCTTATATTAATACCTTTAAATAATATATAGTAATTTATAGAGGCTAGCGGGGCTAGGATTCGAGATATAATATTTATTAATAAATTATTAATAACGGGTAAAATAATAAAAGGGTTTTTATATAATAATATAACCTTTTTAATTAATATAATATTTTAATAAAAGTAGACTATAACGGCGATTATATTTAAAATTTAAAATACTATTAATATACTACTCTCGTTAGTTATCTTCGGTAATTATAGGTTCTCGGATAAATTAGATTTATCTAGGTAAAGAGTTATTAATTATTAATTATAATAAATTAAGGTAGAAAACGGGGTAAATTTTTATTAAATATAAAAGATTTAACTAAATTATAAAAGGATTATCGAAAACTTTAAAGACTCGAAAGGGGCCGATATTATAATCGTCGAGTTTAACTAAAAAGTATATAATATTTAAATTCTTAATATTTAGTTATATTTAGTCGTTTATTAAATATATTAAATATAGGCGCCTTTATTAATTAGCCGAGGATTTAAAGATAATTTAGGCGATAAATATTTTATCGCGGAGGTAGTTATTTAAAACTTCTATTTATATTACGAATTTATCGGTAGCGATTAAATAAATATATATTTAGGCGGTAAAATCTTAAGGTAAAAACTCGATAAACTCGAAACCGATATATAAATATTAATTATAATTAGCTAAAAAAAGCGAGGCTAGAGTATTAAAAGAATTAATATTATTATTAGAAAACTCCGCTCTAAAGAGCTATTTCACCTAATTATCCTATATATAATTAATATATATACGGAGGTAGTATTTTATTATAATATTAAATTACTCGGTTTAATTATCCGTCTAAGGGTAGTACCTAGTAGATATATATTAATCGATCTTAAAGCGCTTATATAAGACCTCCTAGAACTCCGATATAAACTAAAATCCTCGATTTAAATTAAAGATATTTAGTAATTTATAAAGTTTTTATATATTTTAGTAGAAAATATTATAGGCTTCGTCTACTTTTATCGATATAATTAATATTAAGTATTATATCTTAATTAAACGGTCTACGAAAATTAAAATATATTAATAAATAATTCTTATAAAGATATAAGGCGGTAGGGGATTTATATAATCTATCGAGATATCTTTCTAATATCGTTATAAAAGCGGTAATAAACGTAGTTATCTTTAAATATACTAGCGGGAAAGTTTAGTTCTTCGGTATATATAATAATTCCTAACGAATTACTAGATAATAATATAAATATTAGGCTACTAATAGGCCCGATTAATTAATTCGTAATATTTAATATAATTTAGGTAATTACCCGCGATATTATTATAAATTAACTAGATTAAACGAAGGTATAATTTATTAGAATTCGGAATATATCTCTTTTTTTAGAAGTAGAGAACTTTATCCCTATCTTTATATTTAACGAGGGGAATTCCGTTATAATAGCGCGTTCTAGAACGTAGTATTTATAGGACTTTAAAGGCGAATCGATCGGTTTAATTAATTATATCCTATAATTAATAAGTCGGGGTATTATATAAGTCTCTATTTAAATTAATAAATTAATCTTTATTAAATTTAGGTTTATAAAATATAGGCGGGGTTTATAGTTCCGGATTAATATTTATATCGAGGTTTATAACGGTCGTATAGATTAATATAAAGTATAATTAAAAAAACTAGACGAGAATCTTTTAATCTATTATTAATATAATTAAAATAACTAGGACTAAGGCTAGGGTCGCTATATTTAGTAATATATTATAAATATAATTCTTAAGGATTTCTAGGGTTAGGTTTTTTTTTTAATATTATTTAATATTAATATTAATATTTAGGGTCTAATTTATCCCCCTTTTTAAAGAGGTCTTTTAACCAATATATTAATATATTAAATTTACTACTTTCTTTATTAGGCTAGTAGGTAATCTTATAATTAAAATAAAATAAAAACTCGCTCTATCTTATTTAACGGCGAGATAATATCTTAGATAAAATAAAATATTTAAAAGTCTTATAATCCGATATTACCTTAATAAAAAAAGTAGATCCCTCTAGTTTAAAGTATTATTCCTCGAATATATAGACGATTACTATAAACTCTTTATTATAGATTTTATAATTATACTCGGTAAAGTTATACTTCTTTAAAAAATAAATAATAGGACGAAGAATATTTTAATTATTATATTAAGATAAAACCCCTTTAAATATATAATTAGATATATTTATTTTTATTATAATTTTACGATCAAGGTCGAAATAAATTAAGATAATATCAGAGATAAAAGTCTTTTTTAAGGTATTAAAAGTTATTTAATATCGAGTACTTTACTCGAAGATAGTACCTTTTTTAATTAAGACTATAAATAATATAGCGAGTTTACTAAACCTATAAATAAAATATTAATAAAAGTTAATAAATCCTAGGAAATTTTAAATATCCTTAATATTAACTTATTATAATTAATTTAGGATAATATCGATTTTTTTTAAATTTATTTTAATTCCTTTAATAATAATAATTAATCCTAGGTATATAATTTCTTTAATATAAAAATCGTATTTAGTAATATTTATTTAGAGCCCCGCCTCGCGGAGTTTCTAAAGGATATATTTAATATAGATTTCGTACTCTTCCTTAATATTATTATAAATTAGAATATCGTCGAGGTATATAATATAGGTCTTATTAAGAAATTTACGAAGAGTATTATTAATATAGTATTAAAACGAGGTAGGGTTATTATATAATCTAAATAATATAATAAAGTATTCGAATAGGCCGAATCGGGTATAGAATATTATAAATTCTTTATCGCCCTCCCTAACGCGGAGGCGATTAAAAATAAATATAATATTTAATTTAAAAAATATTTTAGCCTGATTTAATTAATTTAAGATTTCTAAAATTAAAGGTAAAGAGTATTTATTCTTTATAATAATAATATTAAACCCTCGATAATTAATATAGAAATATAAGCCTCCGCTAGGTTTCTTTATAAATAAAATAAAAAACGCGGTATAAAACTAATTAACTCGAATAAAACCTTTCTTAAGATTTTTATCTAGGTAACGGCGGAGTTCTAGAATCTTATTATAATTTATATTATATAAACTAGATAACGGAAGTGATAGCCCTTCTTTAAATTTAATAATATAATTATATAACTAATATAAGAGTAAGGTATTAATATCTTTTCTTAAAAAAATATTTAAGAATTTATAATACCGCTTAAATAAAGTCGTAGTTAGGTTAATATTTTTATTATTTTAATAAATTTAAAACTCTTTTTAAATAACGACGGCGGCGAGGTAAAACTCTTTATTTATTTTAAATATAACTCGGTTCTAGGCTTAATTATAAATATTTAATTTAAAATTTTAATTAAGGCGGGGCTTAAATTTATAATATTTAGATTTTTAATAAAACTAGATATTTAGGGTCGAGATTTCTTCTAAAATATTTAAAAATCGATCGATTTCTATAAATAATAAATTAAATACGGTTTACTCGTTAAGGGTAACGAGCTAGGTAAATAATCAAAATCTTATCTCGTATATATTAAAAGTAACTAGGTATTAGGTTTATTATTCTTAATATTAAAATTTAAAACGAAGCGAGGTTAAGCTATAATATTTAATTTTAAATATCTTTCCTTATTTAACGATAATAATAATATAATTATATTCGTTATTATAGCTAGTTCCTATAAGAATAAATAATTAAAATTAAGGCGGGGAAGACTCCTTTTAAATCTAAATTTATTATTAATAAATCTAGAACTAGGGTAACTTCTTTTAAATATTAAATTATTTTATATAAATATTAAATTAGGCTAGGGATTACGTTTACTCCTAATAAATTTAAAACTAGATTAACTCTTTTTAAATCGAGGTTTACTTCTTATAAACCTAGGATTAAATATACTATTAATAAATCTAGAACTAAAATAACTTCTCTCGAATCGGAATTAGTTATTTAATAATAACGTTATCGTCTATAGATAATAATGACTCTTTATATACTAGCGATTTCTTTTAAATCGGGGTTTACCCTATATAAGTATTAAATAAAATTAAAAACTAGGATTCTTAAATCTAAAAGTTTTCTTAAGGTATTAAAAAGAGTTTATTTTCCACGAAGACTTTTATAGAACTAAAGATATAATTTCTTAAATAAAAATATAAGGCGAAGGTTAAAGAATTATTTAAAAGATTAATAATAACTTTATAATAGTAGAGGTATAATAGGCCGATTATAATAGAGTATCAATTAAATTTAATAACGAAAAAGATTATTTATTCCTAATAGTTATAGATATTTAAAATCGTTTCTATAATATAAATAATATATCCTATAACGATAGTTACGCTATTAAAGAGTCGGATAATATAAAAATAATAAAGAAAGCGAAGGGGTAGACGATAAATATATATAAAATTATAATCGATAAAAAGATAACTAGATATACTAATATTAATTAAGGCTTTAATTTAAATTCGGGATTAATTATTCCGTAATTAATAAGAAATAACTATATATTTATTACGAAAAGTAGGGTCGGTCTTAAAAAGTTATATAATAAACTATAACGAAAACTTAATTAATAACGAAGGTAAATTAAACGATATAGCCGATAAATAAAAAAATATATATAGGGTTCTAGGTACTTATAGTCCTAATATACGATTTTATACTAGGATTATTCTTTTCCCGTATTTAAAATAACTCCTTTTATAACGCTCTCGTCGTTATCGATAACGGTTATAATACTAGATCGGAGGCTAGCTGGCTTAATAAAATAAACTCTTATATTATACCTAAATAATTTATAATAGAAGTAAAGCCTCTATTTCTCGTAGATAATTTTAATAACCGGGGTTTTTATTAATTTATCTTTAATAATAATTTAGGCCGAATTAAAGTTTATTAACTCTTTAAATAAAATAATAAAAATTAATCCGGTAACGGGGATAAAAGTACTCGTTATATTAAAACGAGTTATAAAGATAGAAGCTAGTAGAGATATAATAGGCCTCCTCGAGGTTTATTTTAATTTAATAAAAATAGTACTTTAACGAGATAGACGGTATTTAATTTATTAAAATTCTTAGTCGATTTCGGAGTATATATAAATATAATTCCGAGTATCTTCTTATTTAAACGGGTTATTATATATTTCCCGTAGCTTCTTTCGTTAATTAGTAAAATTAATTAAAGTATAAAGACCCTCTTTTTAGTAACGATTTATTAAATTAAAGACTTTTTTACCGATAGCTAACTTAAGCTCTATATAAACGATTTTATTATTATCGGTAGGGTAACGGTTATAATTTATATATATCCGTTATATTAATATTTATTCCTAAATATTTAATTTATCCTAGTCCCCTTTATATTCTAAGATATCTAGAAACTTTTCGGATCTAGGAGGTATTCGAGATCGCGAGGGGGTAGGTTATTAAATATTTTTAAAAAAAAAACGTAGGCCTATAATAATAGTATTATTAAAGGTATTTTTATCGAATATTTAAAACGGAGGTTAAGGTATAATTTAGGTTATAATAAATATAATTTAAACTATTACCTAAACGATAATATAAACTAAGGATTATATATTTAATATAGGAGGAGGAGGAGGCGTAAATAAAGATAAAATATTTAATAAAAAATTACTCTCGACTTAAATATATAAATAATCGAAGGTATTAAAGAAACTAGTAGAGTTATTCTAAACTTCGGCGAGGAATTATTATATATAGTCTTCGGGGTTAAAGAGTTAATCCTTTATAATAATTATCCTAATACTAGAGAGTATTAACTAGGTAGTTAATCTTTTATAATATTATAAAACGGGATTAATATCTAGAGGTTTATTAAATTAATAATTAAATTCATTAAATTATAACCTAGTTATAATATAGAAGTAGACTAAAATAAAAGATAAAGAACGAAAATTAAAGTAAAGCTAGCTACTATCTAAATAAAAACTAATATACGGAGTATTTATTTATTTCCTATCCCGATTATATTAAAATAGAAATAAGGAAACTAGTTTAAATTTAAATTAAATCTAAAATAAATTAAGCTAGGTTAAAGTAGGTAAAACTATATTATAATAATAATTAATAATTAAGTAGTTATTAAAATAGTAATCAACCCTATTAATTACCCTATTATTAAGTATATTAATTCTAATTATTATATTATTCGCGAAATAGTCGCTAAGATAAATATATTTTTGATTAATTATATATCGACGACGGTTATAATTATAAATAAATTAGCGAAGTTCTTAAATCTTATAAAGTTCATAACCTTTAATATTATACTAGGGCTCGCGTCGGAGTTAGTATAGAACTATAACGTCGTTATAGTAATATTATTAATAGTTAAATAGTAAATAGGAGTATTAAATTATAATTATTATTCCCGCTTAACCTAGTTTATTAAATAGGTCTTAGTTTAGGGCTAGGGCAAACCTTTTAAAATAATATATAACGGGTAATACTATAGAGATACCCTCTTTATTTATATAAATACTCTTTAAATTACTAGATAAATACCCCCTCTATATTTAGTTAATGACCGCGGTTATTATAATTATTAATATATTTATTTTAAGTAAACGGTAGTCTAGCTCTAACTCTAACTCTAATTTTAATTTTAATAAAGTCGTAAATATAATAGACTAGCCCCGATAATAAATTTTAATAAATTAACTTAATAACTAAACTAACTCAGCGACGCTAAAATAGTTTTTTTTTAATTAAAAGACGTAGGATTTAAACGATTTGGGGCCTTTCTACTATAAGCGCGATTTTCGGCTAGGATAAAAGTGAAAATAACGAAAATCCTATTTATATTTAGTCTATAGCGATATTATTAATAAACCCTTTATTTATAACCTAGTTATATACTATATTTAAAGATCTACCTATTTAGAATCCTAGTATATATAACGTCGTCGTCGCTGTCGGTCTTAGGGATAAGGTAGTAGCCTTACCACTATACGCTAGCGTCGCCCGAACAAATCACGCCGGTATTGTTACGGCAACCGCGGCCACTAACCAAATATGGGGTGGGTGTCTATCTAGCGATCTGGGGGGTGTCTATGTAGGCAAAGGGGGTGTCTCTGTAGTGCCACCCTACATAGCTGGCAATTGCCATAGATACTACTCCTTAATGAACTACATCAACACATGAAAGAACCATACCTATGGACGTTGCCAACGAGATATACCCCGAGAGTATAATATTGGGAACTCTTTTTAGTTTGCTAATTGCCATCCCATCCCTACGCTAATTCCCCCCTTTCTCTCCCATATATATCGGAAAAAGCAACTCTACCAACCTCCAAAACCCCTACGAAAACTAACTCCCATCCCATCCCCACGCCAATCCCTCCTCTTCCTCACCCTATATCCGCACGCAAAGTACCTCTACCAACCTCTAACGCCCTCCAAAAACCCACGAAACCTATCTCCCCTCCCATCACCCAATACCTATAACGATTTACCTGTCTCCCAACTTCCATCAGCGAGAAGTGAGCCTCTAATTCGCCTTTCAAGAAGCCTAGGAGGGTATACGAGAGAGAATGGGGTTTGAGGGCGTTGTTTCACTCATAGATTACTTACTTGATAAGCGATTGCAAAACAGCTCTCAGATACATCAGTTAAGATTTGTATTGTGGGATGAGTTGGGGGCTACAGGGGAGATTTTGAGCAATTTAGGTAGGTTGTAAGGTGGAGCGGAGATGCTTTCGCGGCTACGGTTTTATGAGGTATGGAAATGGTGGTAGTGTGGTGAATTTTAGGGTCCGGATAGAAGAAAGGGGAAGAGAGAGAGGGATAGGGATAGAATTAACTCTCTCGATTTTTGACTGCCGAGAAGAAGAAAAGCCCTTCACCAGTAGGTGATAAAAGTCAACATCCCTTCCGTGATAGGTGTCTAAACTACTACAACTTTCTGAACAAGTTTAAGTGGCGTAAGCGATTTCTTTAGGAGCAAATATTGACGTTTCAAGTAAGTTTAAAGCAAGTGTGGGGCGATTTCAAATAGCTAGAAGGCCCGTATTCGACAGCAATTTGTTTCTCGATAGACGCCAATAAAACTTGGTCATGGATTTTATCCCTCACTGATGCTTCGAGGTATCCCCATTACACGGTCGCGGTGATAGTTCAGCATAAACGAAAGATAGGTACAGATCTATGTTCTAATCATTTATCTACAACATAATTACAGATTTTCGGCCCTGTCTCTAACCCAGAGATCTCTTTCGATGCAAGTATGCCGAAATTAACCTCAACATGCTTGGCTGACCTTGAACCCACCAGGGACAAGAGTCTGGAACACGCCTTTGGGATCATACTTAGCCGACACCTTCCGCAAAAACTCGACATTTTCCTGCCCATAGCTGCAGAACGGCTTCTGCGTCTTAGCTGCGAAGTTGTGGTAGAGGTACGGATCCGCAGTTCCGAGCGACTCTGTCACTTTTTTCGTCTGCACGGCCCAGTTCTGCGACGCTTGGTACATGACGGCATCGTAGGCTGGATCGAGCCATCTCGGGGTGATGAAGGCGACTGCGGCCAGGACGTTAGCATGTAAGTACACGGAACGACGGCAAGAGAGTGGCTTACCGATTAAATCCTTGTCTCTATCAGTCAGTCCTAGCACATTGCCGCCCCTTGCGGCGCTGTACGTTTCAATGATCTTGGGAGAGGGGACATAGAAAATGATGAAATCCATGTCGGGAACATCCTTGACGCTCGCCAAGATCTCGTCTGTCGCGTTTTGTACCGCGGTAAGGGTGTTGAGATCGTTGGCGAAGGTGATGGTGGCTGTGGCATCCCTAAAGTTTGATTAACATCGTAGCAACACATCTGTCGAGAGAGCAGATGAGCTTACCTGTAAGTGGAGTTCTGATTCGTGTCAAGCTCGTGTACAACGTCACTCAAGGTTCTCGAGTGGACCGTGTTCGCAATTTGCGGCTCTATCGCAAGGAAGGGTTGCAGTGCGCTGGCGTTGACAGTGTTGTCGGTGCTAGCGATAGAGGAAATAATGGTAGGAACGCCCTTACTGAACGTCAAAACAACCTGTGCGCCAACGTTGGGATTGATGTTGGCCGCCGTAGTGAAATCGACCGTGGCTTTGAGAGTCGCCTCGAGGGTCGTTGGGAGGCCAGGGTTGATGACCTGTCCTGCCCAGATATTGGCCTCTTCGACGACTGCGGAATCAACCCGAGTAACGATCCCAAAATTTGACCCGCCGCCTTTCAAAGCCTTGTACAGGTCGGGGTGGGACATTTGATTCGCATTCACTATCTGCCCTGAAGCGAGGACAACCTCATAGTTGAGCACGTTGTCCACGGCCCAGCCGACTCTAGGCTGAAGGTACGACTCGCCGCCGCCTATTGAGACACCGCCGACGCCGGTGCCTCCGCACAAGCCACCCGGGAAAATGACACCGTCACTTGCAAACGCATCATAAGCGCCGCCCCAGTGGCCGCCGGCTCCAAGACTGACAAACGTGCGGTCCGCGGAAAGTGCAGTTGAGTTGAGCAGATTAAGATCGACAGAAACGCCTCCATTGATATTGTTTGCGCCGGGGAGAGGGTTGTGGCCCCCTCCCTTGATGGCAAACTTGCATGAATTCTTTACCAGGACTTTGACCCCCTTCGAGACGTGATCTGGCGACGACGGCTCAAAAATACAGTTAGGAGTGAGGACGGTTGTCTTGGACCAGCGGTTGTCGTTCAGCAACGAGTAGGTGGCATTGTCTGACGCAGGGGAGAAGACTTCGTTTGGTAATGCTTTACTAAGGGCAGCGCACTGGATGTTGCGAGTAAGGTTAGTGGTCACAGTCTGATAAACAATACGAGTAGAGACAGCTTACACAGGACTGATTCCAGGCCGCTGCTTGCAAAGCTGCTGAGAGAAGAAGAAGGCCTCTGAGAGCGACTTTTGGGAGGGCCATCTGGAAGTGAGAGCTTATTTACGAAGTTGCAGCCTTGAAAGGGTAAAGTCTTGATCAACAGGGCAAGACGATTGATGATATATCAGATCTATCGATCATATACAGTTCCTTTTTAACTTTCGGACATTGCGAATAAGGCAAGGCTTACATTGTGTACTGTACCTAGTGATCCTGTACCTGCGTAGGGCTCGAGACTCGGAAATCGGAAATCGGAAATCGGGGCTCGGGACGCTGCATTCGACACCTCCGAGCACAGCGGGTGGACGGGCCAGCCTTGGCATGACGCAGCCCAGGAAAGCTTAGCTCCCGCCCTAGGGTATGGTTACCGGTAACCCGAATTTTGCTTAGTCCACGTGGAGAGCAGAGTTCGTTCCGGACTCCGCCTTCGTTGGAATCGCAATACTTCTGGTAAGATACCGATCAGGTATAAAAAGGGCAGGCATGGAAAAGATCACCAGAGTTCCACTTGTACATCATGCCTCAGGCCAATGGTATCGTCAAAGACGACGGCCAGTCCACACAGGCATGGAGGGCGGTGTCGCAGTACCTACCCACCCGCAACCCAGATAGCGACTGCTGGTGGCGACTCACTGGGCGCCACCTAGCCGCCATTGTCGAAGCTGCCGGATACCCCATCGAGAAGCAGTATGAGGCACTCTTGTTCCACTACCACTGGGCGGTAAGCCGCGCATCTCTTGTAGGGTCAGGCTCTCCCTAATGCGACGTCAAAGGTTCCCTATATGGGTCAAGCGCCTCGGTCAGACGGCCTGCCTATCAAGTGGAAATCTCTAATATCACTTGATGGCTCGCCGATCGAGTATTCGTGGAAATGGAACACGACCACGAGCGAGCCGGATGTGCGTTACGTCATGGAGCCTATTGGCCAGTCTCCAGGCACGGTACTGGATCCCCTGAACCAGCAGGCGTTGCGCGAGATGTTGCACGGCCTTGCCGCCACTATGCCGTCGGTCGACCTTACCTGGGTCAATCATTTTCTGTCCACGCTGTATGACCACGACAATGCCAAGTACGCGCAAGAAGCCGCAGTGGCTGGCGCTTACCTGGGCACCAGCGTTCAGATCGCTGCCGAGCTCTTGCCTAAGGGTATGGCGCTCAAAGCGTACTTCTTCCCGCGTAAGCTCGGCCAGAAGGGCCTCATGCCGCAGCCGCAGTGGGAGGCCGCTATAAGCCAGCTAGATCCCGACAACGCTGCCCGTACCGCATTGCTCGATTTTGTGACTAGCAGTCCCGAAGGCAAGCTCCTCACCCCCTTCTCCCTAGGCGTCGACAACGTGGCGCCGGTAAAGTCGCGCCTCAAGTGGTACTTCCACACACCGCACACGAATTTTGCGTCGGTGCGTGACATTATGACCCTGGGCGGGCGTATCGCCAATCCGAACCTAGCTGCGGGGTTCGCCGACCTTTACGACCTCATCAAGGCCGTTACGGGGCTGCCGCAAGACGCCCCAGAGGACGTCGAGGTGCCGGATGCGCCGCAGTGGGACTCTTCGCGTAAGGAGAAATTCGGCGAGCTGGCTAAGATGTTGTCCGGGTTTCTGTACTATTTCGACATCGCGCCGGGTAACGCGCTCCCGGAGATCAAGATCTTCATACCAACACGGTACTACGCGCACAACGACCTCAGCCATGCACGCGGTATCATAGGATGGATGGAGGCCCATGGCCGTGGGGCGTATTGTCAGCGATACTTGGACATGCTAGAGAGCTTGACCGAGCACAGACGCCTGGAGGATGGCAATGGCGTGCAGACGTTTGTAAGCTGTTTGTTCAAGCGCAGCGGCGAGCTCGACATCACTACGTACCTAGGAGCTGAGGCTTTTCACCCAGGCCGGCTGGAGCAGCGGCGGGCGACAGGACGGCGTGGTGATTAGATCTATTACGATGTACATAATGTATGCAAACCGAAATGAAGGGGTTTGGAACGTGTATTCTGTGTAGTGGTGCAGCCTGCCCTCCGTTGTAGTCTTTAGATCTCATAGTGGGTGTGGGTCCCGGAATTCTTGAGATGCTCCTTTCACAATGCAATTGACTTTCCCAGTTCAAGACAGCTAGCTGCCAGAAAGTATCACAGGTTTTCTGCATGATGTACTGTAGGTTACACAGACTGGTTCGGCCTCTAGCCATTGCTAGAGGATGCTCCTCAATGTTTGACTTGAAAAGCCATCTCCCCAGGAAGAAGGCCTCTCCGTAGCATCTGAACAGTACATGAACGCTTCGCTCCATGCCATACTGCGCATACCCTGCGCAGCGGTCTTGCGTGGAATCTTGATGCAGTAAGTCATCTGGTTCCAGTCGAGTGATGTCTGTGGAGTCGCGTCTAGCACCGTCATTACGTAAGAATGTAAGAAAACCCGGGTGCTATGAGGTCAATGTAGGTATCCGAGCACCCAGGATTGCCGCTCCATCATCACACTTCTTGCTGGCTTGGGCGGGCAATGCTGGAGGCGGTCTTATGGCCGTTGCCGGACTGTAGGATGCGTGCCTTGGGAATTCCTGGTCAGCTACTGATCTTGGTATGATGGGAAGCCTCAATTGAACCTGCTATCTTTTTATAAGAGATGTTAACGAGCCCGACTTTCGATGAATTCCGCGATGGGCATTCTGTTGTAGCTGACTTTGTCAGCTGGTCAACCGTGAATTCCTCCAGAGACGACCCCTAATCAAGTTGGAAACTCATTCGAATGGTTGCAGGAGAAGTGAAATGACTGTTGAGTATCTAGAGGTCTGGGAGTATCTCTGTCGACGGGGCCAGTCTTGAGTGACGAAACGATGCTATCACCGAAGTCCCAATGGAGTGTGTCTGGGCCAGTGGATGCTTCAAGCCTAGCCAGTGTTGGCAGAACATATAGATTCTTAGGGACGACTTTTTACCTGATCGGTCGCTTGGCGCCGTGGTAATTAGCACCGCCCTAGTCCTAGGCTAACAATGGGGGCTGAACTTGGATGTCACGCTTTCCGTACCTGTTCGAACCACCGCGGTTGACCTTTCGGAGTTCTGATGCTCGCGGTTAGGAAGATATCGTGCTCGGGGAGAGAAGGGGGAATAGTATTAGCAAAATATATACCTTAGCGGAAAGGTATGAGGGCTGATAACGGTACTGGTACCGTATAAAATAGAAGTATCGGTGTAGTACCGTAGCGATTAGGCGCTCGATACTATTACGGGTACTTCTTATATTACGTACTAGCAATCGTACGTAGTTTATAAATACCGTATTATTAAGAAGCGTTATACCTAGGATAACGGTTAAAGACTAGAACCGTATAAATACGGATATAATAAAATATCGTAAAAGTACTATTAAAAATACTAAGTCTTATATTCGGGTATATAGGTAGTAGAGATTTATTAATACTTTCAAAAATCTAGGGTTATAATCGGTCGATTCAGCCGATTTTCTCGCGGGGGAGTTATTACGAAAAGTTATAACTAAAATACACGAGGTAGGTATATATTTTAAATATTTACTAACTACCTCTTAAGACTAAAATACGGATATTTTAAAACCGGACCCTATTTTATAAGATATAGTTAATTAAATAGGACTTAATTATTATTTAGAAATTTAATACGGTAATAAATAGATTACTATATATTTTATAGGATTATTTAAAGGTAGTTAAATTAATAAGAGACGTACTTCGAGGGTAACGATAATAATATAGTACTATTACGGTTATTAGGCCTTACGCCTAGCTACGCTACGGAATAAAGTAGAGATTACCTTCCCTTTCCTTCCCTTCCCTGGAGGAAGGGGTAGGGAAGGGAAGGGATAGGCCTAAAGTAATTCCCTTCCCTGGTCCAAGGAAGGGAAGGGATTCCCTACTATTCCTTTCCTCCCTGCTCTCCCTATAGGGCTGCCCATATATGGCCATGTATGCGCGTATGCATGCCCCATTGCTGCTCCCATGTGGCCTATGTATACCCCTATATATGGCCCATGTATGCCGCATGCATGCCCCATTGCTGCTCCCATGTGGCCCATGTATGCCCCCATGTATGGCCCATATATGCGCCCATGCATGCCCCATTGCTGCTCCCATGTGGCCTATGTATGCGCGCATGCATCCTCCATTAAGTGGTACAAAGATTAGGACAATTAGGAAAGCGATCAAGAAACAACCAAGCCTTATACCTAATTTGGACTAGCCTCTTGGCACTAGCTATATATAGTATATAGGGGTAAGAATGGGCCATATTTTGAAGCAGTAATGGGCTCATACATGGGCCATATATTGGGGCAGCAATGGGGCATATATGGGCGCATACATGGCCATATATGGGGGCATACATGGGCCACATGGGAGCAGCAATGGGGCATGCATGCGCGCATACATGGCCATATATGGGGGCAGCAATGGGGCATGCATGCGCGCATACATGGGCCATATATGGGAGCAGCAATGGGGCATGCATGCGCGCATATATAGGCCACATGGGAGCAGCAATATGGTGGCAGCAATAGGGCATGCATGCGCGCATACATGGGCCATATATAGGGGCATATATGGCCCATTCTTACCCCTATAAGTTATATATAGCTAGTGCCAAGAGGCTAGTCCAGATCAGATATAAGGCTTGGCGTTTCTTAACCGCTTTCCTAATTGTCCTAATCTTTGTACCACTTAATGGAGGATACATACGCGTATACATGGCTATATATAGGGGTATATATAGGCCACATGAGAGTAGTAATAGGGCATGCATACGCGCATACATGGCCAGCCCTATAGGGAGAGTAGGGAGGAAGGGAATAATAGGTAATCTCTTTTCTTCCCTAATAATCTTTACCTCTTCCCTTCCGCTCCCTTCCTTATTAGAAGGGAAGGGAACGGGGGTTATTCTCTTCCCTTCCTTTCCTTATTCCGTAGCGTACGCCTAGCCGCTAAAATAGATTCTTAGGGACGACTTTTTACTTAATTAATTACTTGGCGCCGTAGTAATTAGTACCGCCCTAGTCCTAGGCTAATACTAAGGGCGTTAATATATTTTTCTTATAAATCGCCGAAAATAAAATAGGCTTCGGTAATTTTATATAGAGGGTAATTACCCTAGGGTTTCTTATTTTCTTTATTCTATTTAAATTATTTTAGTTATTTTATTTAAAATATTATTTAATTTTCTTTAATTACTTTAATAATTATAATATAATAATTTTAATAAATATAATAATTTCTAATAAAAGTATTTTAAAATATATCTCTAAAAAATCTATTAAAACTATAATAATAATTATTATTATTAACTCTTTAAACTAAAACTCTATTTATAATAATAATTAAATCTCTAATAAACCTAGTAAATCGAACTTTAATATATTTATTACTACTCGCGCTATTAACTCCCGCGAACGAAATACTATTTTAATTAATATTATTACTAAGGAATAAACTAGTATCGATAACGAGATTTAGAAATTTATCGACGAAATTATTTTAATAATCTATCTAAAATATTTTACTCGATTATAAATTAGAAAAGAATTTATAAATATTAATATAAACGAAGAAAATAATATAATAATAACGGAATTATTAAAGAAAATCTCGCGACGTTAGAAAAAGAAATAATTAGAATCTAGTAATAATTTAGAGTTTAAAGTAAAGTATAAAATAAAATATTATTATTCGTCCTCGTCGAATAATTCTAACTATAGCGAGAGAGAGTATAAATATTAATATAATAATAAACTCTCTTTATTCTAAACTATATTACTAAGATTTATTATTCTCGATAAATAATATATATATTAAATTTATCGCGGGATTTTCGATCCTAAAAAATTAATTATTTTATAAAATAAATATATCTAGAGTATTAAAAAGAATAATAAAATTAATATACCTCTTTTAATACTAAAATACTTTAGTTATTTTTAATTAATTATAATTATCTTTATCTCTCAATTTATTAGTATCGAGTAATTCGAGGTTTTCTCTTAATATTAAATTAAATTAATCGACCTCTTCTTCGATAATATTATAGTAGATATATACGATTAATTTTTTACCTTCCTCTATACTCATTTATATTTAAAGAAGAACGATTTAGTTAATTAGAAATTAAATAATAAATTAAACTACTTCAAATAAAGTCTTTACTAGAGATTATAACGTTAATAATAATAATTTATTACTCTTTAAAGACTTTAAATATATATAGGAAATACTAAATCAATAATTATAATAAGAGAGTAGATTATTAATATAATTATATTTATAAAATATATAGTAGTAAGATTAATATAAAAGAGATTTATAATTTAGTTATTTTTATTATTAACTTTATTCTTATTAAGAGTAAATAATAATTATTTATTATATTAATATCGCGATAGTTTATTTAAGAAGGTTTCCTCTATTATTTAATATTATTATTAAATCTACTTCTAGTAAAATAGAGCTCTTTATATATAAATAAATAAAAATAATAACTTTTTATTTATAGTAATAAGAACTACGTCGCTATATTTATTTATATTATCTGACGCGGAGTTAAAGTCGAATATAGTAGTAGGTAGTATCTTTTTATTTTAAATTATTTATATAATTCAACTCTAAACGCCCTCGAAATCCTACTAGTAGACTTTATAAAATAATAATTATATAGTTATCGAAGATAATTTAATAGTTAATTCTCTCCTCTTTTTATATTTTTATCGTTAGGTTTAGTATTAAAGTACAATAATAATTAATATCGAATTTATAGTTTTTCTTTTATTATAAAAGAATTAGTAAATAACAAAATTCCCTCTATTTATAATACTATCGAATATATTATTATTAATAAAGTTTTCTAGGCAATTTTAATTTAGAAACGATATATTATTATTTTTAAACTAGACTTTATAGATATCTATCGCTATAATCTTATTATAAAACCTAATTTCTAGTTATTTAACTTCTTCTATTATAATAATTATTAGATAAATTACTTCCTATTTTTTAAATTAAGACTTTAATTTTTATCCTCGACCTCTTCGCTCAAAGTATTTATTAAATCCTAATAACTATATTTTAATAATCTTTAATATTGTATTATTTTAACGACTTTTTCGCGGTATTATTATTTAATATAAACTACGCGTAGTATAAAAAGGATTTTAATATATTTTATAACGATTTTTATTTATTAATTAATATTAAAAAGAATATTACCGATTTCTAAATCGATTTTCTAAATATTAAACTCGATATTATAATTATAGAAACTCGCTTTCTTCTAGAAAAAATAACTCGTACTAGAGTCGCTATAGATATTTTTATATAAATCGAAATAGTTATATATCTTAAACTAGAATTATTTCAAGGATTTTTATTATTTATAATTAAAGTTACGATTTTAACCGAGGTTTTCTACGTTATCTCTAAAATATACTACGTCGGTAAATCGAAAACCGGCTCTAGCGACTCAGGGTTAAAATATAGAATATCTCGAGAATTAAAATTATTAAATAAGTATTTACGGAACCCCGAGAGCCGGAAGTAATTTAGGGTTATATTTTAGGCGCTTTAAAAATCGTGAATTTAAAGTTTTTTTATCAAATTTATTAAAGGAATCTTTTTTACCGTTAAAGTCTTTAAAGTATTAAAGTTCTCGAGTATATATCGGGCCCCCCGAGCGCTTCACAAATATCCGATTAATAAGATTAAGTTATTCGAGCGCTTTTTTAATAATTTTTAGAACGAGGTTAGAATTATTATTTTAATCGAATTAAATATTAAATATATTATTTATCGAGTATTTTCGAATACTATCGAACGCTAAAAAATAATATTAAAATAAATATTTTTATTAATATCTTTAATTATCTTTCGCGCCGAATTAAATAAATATTAAATATCTCTTTATATTAATATTATCGAATATTATCGAACGGCCTTCGATTATATTAAATAAATAAATAAATTTATAAAAGTTTTTATTTTTACTCGTGTAATCTTTCTAGTTATTTACTATTAAGAAGTATTAATAATATTTATTTTCTCTAATATTTAATTATATCTTCCTACTCTTTTCCTCGCTTCTTTTATAAATTTAATATTATAATATCTATTTTAATATCCGTATACTATATATATAGTCGTAGTATTTAAATATTTAATATAATAAACTCGCTTTTTCGTTTATTTTTATTAATATCGATTATATTACCTAGATTATAATATAATTATTAGAGAATAACTAGTATAGGAGTATAAAGACGTGAGTTTTATATTATTATAAATATTATTTTAAAATATACTAATATAAGTTTTATATTTCTCGATAAAATAATTTATATAAAGAAATTTAATAAGAAGATTATTACCCGACGCTTTAAATCTATTTATAAATTATTATTTAATAGTTAGGGAAGCTCTTAATACGAGATAATAATAAAATTTATATTTAGAAAAACGAGACGGGGTAATATTTACCTTCGCTATAATATATAATATTAATAATAAATTCGATATAATTATAAATCTCTCGGGTATTTATTCTCGCGCTTTAATATTTTCGTATTTAAATTACAAATACCCTAGACTTTATATTATCTATTAAATCTTATCTAATTTCGGGACGTTTTAACCTAGTATAATAATATTATTAAAATAAAAGTTATTTAAATTAAATCGATATCGAGTTAAAAATTAATAATAAATTTAATAAGACTCGGTATAAATAAAATTAATTATATTATAATTAATTAATTAAAATATAGGCCTTTAATAGAAATAATACTTATTACCGTAACTAATTACTAAATATCTCTTTTCATTATTTATTCGAACTAAATAAACTCTTATATAAATACTTCTAAAAAAAGAAATATCTCGTATATAATAATATAAAGAAGTATATATAATATTTATTCGTTTATAATCTAGATAAACGTATTCGTATATATAATTGTAATTTCGAGAAGAAAATTAATTAATTCTTTCTTTTTAATTTTAATATCGTCGATATTTTTAATATAATTCGAATTTCCTTTAATGAGACTATTATACGTTAATATAATTATATAGAAGTTCTCTAATAAATTATAACGGAGATTATTATACTTTTTTATTTATTCGCCCGATTCTATTATAGGACCTCGGGTATATTATTAAAGTCTAATAATAAATTATATCGATAAATTTGAAAAGTAAATATTAGTATACTCTAAACGCTACTAAATTTATTAGAAATTTATCTACGAGTTTATACTAAAACTCTATATTAAATACCGACCCGAGGTTTAGTAAAATTAGTAACTCGAGGTTCTAAATAGAGTTTTATTAATAAATAATATTTATTATTACTACATTCAGTAACTCTAACTTATCGTATATATATATTAATAACTTTTATAATATAAGTTTACTATTAGTTATAAACTTTATTAATTATTTAAATTACTAGTTATTACGTTCTTAAATACTTTACTAGTATATATTATCTAGATTTTATAACTCTTTTAAATCTTTCTTAATCTTAAATTTATTTAATTCGAACGACTTTAATAATTTACCTATATACGTAGTATCGTCCAAGTCGGATAATTTTAAAATATAATAGGATTCTTATAACTCGATGGACTCTTAATAAATATATATACTCGTATTTATATAAAGAAATAACTCAGATCTCTTTTTTAAATACTATTATATAATAAATACAAATTTATTTATTATTATTTGTATTAATTATTTAATCCTCTCTATATATAATATTAGCGGATAAATATATTATTTACTCGTCTTTTAACTACTTTTATTTTATTTTCTTATACTTCGCTTTATTATTTATAATTTAATTATTTTTAATATTCCTTATATTATAGCCCCGCGATAAAGTAGATCTAGTTTAAGAGGGTATAAAGACTTTATAATTATTATATCTTAATCTAGAAATCGTTTTTATCGTTATTAATATTAATAATTTTCGTATTAAATATATCCTCTTTCTTTTCCCTCGATTAATATTTCTTAACGACTAGGTTATTAAATATATCTTCGGTCTATTTATTTAAATTAAATAGTAATATTTATAAATTATTCTCTTTATATATATCGAAATTATATTACCCGTTATTTACTCTTATTTTTAAATTATATTATTATCCTTATTAATTAAGTTAATAGTCTCTCCGTTATATAACGAGTTAATAATATTATCGTCGAGTAGCGAGTTAATAGTATCTTTTATTTATATTTCCGTAATTATTTTTTTAAAGTCTAGTTTACTCTTAAGGTTCTTTAGAGATTCTTTAAATAAATTAATAACTGGCTATTAATAATCTTTACTATATATGTTTTTATTATAAATATTTAATTATACGGCCGTATAATATTATTATAACGACGCGTACTTTTATTTCTCTTTACTCGTACTACGCTCTCGTAATCTATTCGAATATAACTCGAAGATCTATTAGTATAAATATTAATATTTATATTCTAGGAGATTATCTTACCTCTAATTTTATTATTATCTTATTTTTTAATAATATAATATCTTATTTAATATTTTTAAAACTTATAATAAAGCGCCGTTACTACAAGAATAACGATATTAATAAATAATAAATTTTATATACTTTTATAATACCGTTTAAATCTAATACCGCTTATCTTATTATAAAAGAATATACAATATATTATTACTATAATAAACGGCGTTAGGAAACGACTCTTATATTAAACTCGTAAATAATAAACTTCATCGATAAGTCCGGAAAAACAATTCTATAAAATCGCTACTTAATCGGTATAAAATGCGCATTTTGTAGCCTTGGTAAATCTTGGCGCCAAGATTTTTAAATTAGAGTTAAGGTCTGCGCGGGAGCGCTAAACTTAATCTTAAAAGTAAATTTATAACCCTATAAAATAACGCTAGTAAGAGTCTAATTAAAAATTCGGAATCTAGACTAAAAATAGATTTACTAAGATATTATATTCCTATATAAGGGCCCTAGTCTAGATACTCTTAAAAGTTAAAGTCAAAAAAAAAAGTTACTAAATCGGTATAATATCGCTACTTAATCGGTGTATAATATACTTAGAATACGGGATATAAATAGATACGTATTTCTAGTATTTTATATAATTTCGGTATAAAATACGTAAAAATCGGGGTTTCCGGACTTGCCGATATTTTATTAAAATATAAAAAGTAATAATATTTATTCTATTTTATAAATCCGGAAAAGTAAACCGTAGGTCGAATATATAATTTAATATATTATTTTTACTCTACTTTATTATTAAATCTAGGCGTTTTATTATTATTTAAATTTAACTTCGTATTTTCTTTATTATTTAATTTCTAAAGCCGGTTAAATTATTTAGGAGTTACGTCGTCGTTAATTATTTTTTAATATATAACGAGTAGTATATAAAAATAGAGACTATAGCTTTCCGTATTTTTTTAAAAATAGGAATATTACTTAAATTACGTAATTAAACTAGAATTTACTATTTTTATATATATCGAAGTAAAGTTTTTTATTTCTTTTATATTTTAATTATAAAGTTATTTACTTTTATATAAAAATATTCTAGTTACGATATTAGATTATTAGTATCGTTATAAGTTTTTATTTTTAAAAGAAATATAAATATAGTAATATTTATAATATACTAGTAAATTTTAAAACTTTCGTATTTTATTTTATAATAGCGGTATTTTTTATTTTAAAAGATCGAAATTAAAGTCTATATAATACTTTTATTACTTTTATCTCTATATTTAATATCGAATTTAATTATAAGTATAGAATATAAAGAGGCGGATATCTAAACTTAATATATCTAAATATTAAAATATAACGACTAGGAGAGGATATTAATATTTATTTTATTTTACTTTATTACTATTACGTATATTAAAAATACCCTTTATTATTTATTTATTATCGTTACTCGCCTCGTATAATTTATAAAGATTAATTATTATTAAATTAATTATTTAAAAGAAATTCATTAATAATATATTTCTTTAATTAAAATTTAGTTCCTTTATTAACTTTTATTTATATTCGGTTATAAACTTAATCCCGGTAAATACTTTTTATTTAGATATTTATACTAGTTGCTTTTAAATTAGAAAAAATATCTCTAGTTTAATAATATTTAACTACTTCGTTATTATATTACTAAATACAATAATTATATTTATATATAATATATTTTTATTATATTATTTATTAGATTTAAAGAATATTTCTTTATATTAAAACTTTTTTAGAGGGCTCTTTTAATAGTCGGAACTTATTCTCTATATATTAATATACTCGATATATATTCGATAAAAGTCGATAACTTAGATCTTTTTTTTAGATTACGACCTACTATTAAAGTCGTAAATATTTAGTAATAATAATTAAAGTTATTTCTATTAAATATAATATTAACTCTTATTTATAAAAGGGAGTTAATATAATTTATAGTTATAATATAACTTTTATTTCGAAAACCTATTTATTTTATTTCTTATATAAGAGTTAGTATTAACTTTATATATTTCGTATAATTAAGAAGATATACTTTAGTAATAATTATAAATAAACGGTCCTTTTTAAAACTAAAGTTATCGAGAGAACAATATTAATTAATATTAATATTAATTATTATTTTAGAAAGGACTACCTAGTCGTTTATAAATATATCGATAATATTCTCGAAATTATAGTTTTTTTTTTTAATATTTTCTTTACCCTTTTATATTATTTTCTTCGTTATTATTATTTTATATAACTTTATTATAGTCTCCTCAAAGAGATTTAATATATTTCTATATTAATAATAATTATATCTAGACGTATATTTAAATATATCTTTTATTTTTTCGTTTTTTCGTAGTTTACTTCTTCGTAATAGTAGTTTTCGTAATAACTTTTATAATAACTTTCGATTTTTAATCTTTTATTATTATTAAGATTTACCCGTTATTTATTTATTATATCGAATAAACTATATTAGAAGTCTATTACGTAAAGTTATTATTTAATAATAATATATAAAAATTAATAAGAGGATTATTTAGAATTCGGGATAAAAAGAGAGCGAAAATTTTAAGGAAAAATAAATTTTCTTTAATATATCGTTATTATATTATTTTAATTATTTTAATTAACTTAGTTTAAAGATATTTAATTAACTTAATTTAAAGATATTTAATCGAGTCGAATAAAGATTTACTAAATCGACTAAGATTTCGTCGATATTAGACTCGAAATTTTCTCCGAGTCGAATTATTATACCTCTAACTCCTCTTATCTCTTTTTTATATTATGAAATAATTTACCTACGATATAATATCTTTAATTATCTTCGTTTACGTCTTTTAAATTCTTAAAATCCTTTTTTCTTTTATTACCTCGACGAATATACACTAGGCCTATTAAGGGGATCGATTTAAATTATAGTTTAAATTATATTTATTAAAGTAAATATTAATAATTATATCCGGTAACGGACTTATTATATATAATACTTTATATTAATATTATATATTATATCTCCGGCTTTTGAGTTATATTAATAGGACGTAAAGCTACGTTATTAAATCTAGCGATTAAATTATATCTTCGTATTATTTAATAATAATTAGAATCTTTATTCTATTTATAATTAATTATATAAAAATAATCTTTAATAGCGAATATATTACGAGTTAGCGAAATATTACTTTATATAACGCCGGGAGTCTTTTAATAATTTTAAAAAAAAGAATCCGAGTAAAAATAAATAACGCGAGATATTGATTAAATCTAATCGTTATAATTTATTAAGATAAATATAATAATAAATAAAAGTAGTATCGGGGTAATTAATATAATGAATCTAAAAACTAGAATATAATAATATTAGATATATATAAGATTAAATAGTTTAAAGGAATCTTTCTTCGATTATATTTACTATTTCTTTCTTATTTCTTTTAATTTAAGATATATTTATATTATTAGAAAAATAGGTTAATATATATAAAAGAGGTTATAAAGAATTAATATTTAAATAATAAGGTATTTAATATCCTATATTTTTAATAAAGTATAATATAAAATAAATAAAATAAAATAGAAGTTAGAGAGAAGAAAAGATTTATAATTTAATATTAACCGAATAATACGTTTCTCTTTCGAGTTTAACTCGGATAATTTTTTTTAATATTTTATCCGAGTCGGATATTCTACGTATTATAAATTTTATAAATAAATTATATTCGTTATATTATAATACTTTCTATCGAGAGTTATTTACTAACGAAGACGGAGTTATAAAAAATATAATTATTTATTCTTTTATCGATATCTATATCGTTAATAATTATAATATTATTTATAATTTATATTTAAAAGAATTAACGTCTAGTAAACTCGGTTAATAAATTATAAATAATTATTGAATATAATAATTAAATATACGATAAAAGAATATAAATATTCTAGAAATAACTATTAATAACGGGTATTATATCGGTAACTCCGGAAACCCCGATTTCTACGTATTTTATACTAAAAATACGTAAAATACTAGAAATACGTATCTATTTATATCCCGTATTCTAAGCGTATTATATAGCGATTAAATAGCGATTCTATAGCGATTCTATAACTTTTTTTTTTAATTTTTGACTTTTTATAGTATCTAGACTAGGGCTCCTATATATAAATATAAATATTTTACTAAATTTATTTTTAGCCTAGATTCCGAATTCTTAATTAGTCTTTTACTAGTATTACTCTATAAAGTTATAAAGTTATTTTCAAGATAAAGTTTAATACTCCCGCGTAGACCTTAACTCTAATTTTAAATTCTTAGCGCTAATATTTACTAAGGCTATAGAATACGTATTCTATATCGATTAAATAGCGATTAAGTAAGTTTATTTTTCCGGACTTACCGATATAAATTATAGAAATTATACTATTTAATTTTTAATTAAAATCGAAATCGAATTTAGTCTTTGCGTTAATTTAATATTATACGTAATATATATTCTTAGAGGTAATAACAATAGATTAATATTAAAGTATTTTATCTATTAAATAAATATAGAAATTAATATAATTTAAAAGCCTTTTATTTATATTATTTATTTTAATTCATTATCTTATCTAGTTATTAATAATCGTTATCGGTTTATAATATTATATTTATATTAAATATAAAGAGCGGAGTTATAAACCTTATAAAGAAAATAAATATTAAATTTATAAATTATAAATTACTCGGCTTCTAATTTAAAATTTATTAAAGAAAGACGTTAATTTAAGGAAAGAGAAGTTTCGTTTATAATTTTAAATCTAAATAACTCTTATTATCTAAAATAAAGTACTAATCTTTTTTTTATTCTTTTAAAATAAGCGCGTAACCCGCCCGTTTCATTAAATATTAAAGAATTATATCTAGTTTATATCGAGATTAATATTATAAAAAGTATGAATTAAAGTTACTTTAGTCCTAAAAATATATTTAATAAATAAGAGAAAGCGATTTTATTCTCTTTTATAAATAACTAGATATAATCTTCGTCTCGTTTAATTTAATATACGAATTAATTATATTATAAAAATCTATTATAATAGTACTTCTTTAATCTCTATATAAATATTATTATAAAGTTTACTCTAGGTCGAAGGGGATAAATAATTAAAATATTAACTAATATATCTAAAATCTAAATATAATAGTAAAGTAGCGAGTCGATTATTAAAAATAAAATCTTAAATAAATTAAGACCGGTATTTATTTATAGATTATAATTTTATATATACCTACGATTTTATAATTTATAACTTAGTAATAATAAACTCGTCGAAATAATAAATATAAATATTATTCTTTAGGTATTTATTCTACTCTATTTATATCTCTTAATTTAAAGGATATTATATAATCTTTATTATTATTATACCGAGAATTTACGAAGAGTTCGTGATTTATTATTATTAGGCCGTAGGTTCGAGCGAATATTAGAAAATTTAATATAATATTAATTATACAAAGCTTATAAATTTTATTAAAATAATTATTAATAATTAATATAAATAATAATTTATTACTCTTTCTAATAATTAATATAACTTCGCGATCCTTTTTTATATTTCTTTATAAATTCGCGACTACCTTTAGTAACGGTTTTTTTATCGAGTATTTATAATAAAGTAATAGATTTATTATATCTAATAACGAGGAATTTTAATAAATTTAATTATACCCTCGAAATTCTTTATAAAAGATATTAGTTTAATTCTAATAAAATTAAGAATTACTTTTATTTTATTTATTACCGCGTTTTTTATATCTTTATTTAAATATATATTAACGAGTAAGTTTATTATCTTTTAATTAATATCTTTAATTTTATATAATACTATATATTTAGTAGACGAGTCTTAATATTATTATAATTTCGATTATAGTTATATATTTCTTTAAAATACGAGTTTATAAATTTATAAAGAAACTTGATACAAAAAGTAAACCTTAACGATATATTAATTTATATTATTAATATAATTCGGATTTTTTAACTTATCCTTCGGTAATATCTTTAGAACTCGCTCTTCGATTTTTTATTCAATTTTTCGGATAAATTCGGTAGTTTTACCCTCTTTAGTTTTGATTTTATAAAATTTATTTATAAAGATTTATTTTATATAGAAGTTATATTTAAGATTAATACCCTCGTTATATATTATTTATTTAATTTATATCCTGTATAAATAAAAGTTATAAATAGTTATTATACTCTTTTAGTCGAGTTTTATACTTTTATTAAAATTATAATATAATAACTTTATTTTCTTATAGATAAATTCTTTAATAATAACGAAATAATATATTTTATTAAAATAAATATAAAAGTATTTAAATTTTAAAGTTTTATTATTTATATCGATTTATTTAGTTTACTATTTTAGTTAATTATTTATAACCTCTATCTAGATAATAATAAAAATAAAATTTATTTTAGGAAAGAGAAGAGTATCTTTATTTTTATAAATATTAAAGTAATTAGAGATTAATAAGTCCGTAAAAGAACGGATCTTTTATTTTATTTATAAATTTATTTCGTACAAAGAGTATTTATTATAATAAAGAGAATCTTTAAATTTTTTAAAAATCTTAAAATCTTTAATAAAAAAAGAATTATACCTATATACTTTACTCTAATATTCGAGAATATAGGAGTAGAAAATTATAAGTATTTAAATCGACTCGGACGTTAAAATTATCCGAATTAATAATAATATTAGAAAAGATTCAAAACTGAGTACGAACTTTATTATTATTTATATTATTATTATTAATAACTCCTTCGTAATAAGAAGCCCGCCGCCTTCTCTAAAATAATATTATATAATTAATAAATATTCCATTTAAGGGCTAGTATCTTATTATTTCTTTATAAATATTTATATTATATTTTTTTATTAAGATTAGTTCTCTTCGTTAATTATAGTAAAACTCCGGAGTAGATAAATTATAATCGAATCGAAAAATAAAGAATAAAGAATTTACGGAGTTTCTTACTCGTCTTTATTTATAGAAATAATATTTATATTTATAACTCTCGCCGTAGTTATTTTTTATATATTAATATTATATAAAGATAAGTTCTTTAGTTAATATAATTAATTAATAATTAACTCTTTCGGCGCCTCTTCTTCCTCTTTATTATTATCGGATAATATCTCGATAGAGGTTTTAGTTCGCTTAATAAAAGGAAATAAAGGCGGATTCATTTAATAAAATTATTAAATAATAGAAAATAATATAAAAGACTTTTTTAAATATTCGATAAAGATTAAGAATCTCTTTATCTAAATCTTTTTTTCGCGGGAAAAGATTATAATATTCTTAGATATATTATCTAATTTATAAATTTAATACTTTTTATTAATTTTAATAATTCTATTAACTAGTATTTTAATTATTATATAAAAAAACTTAATTAACGGAGAGGCCTATATATAATATAAAGAAGTTATTTAAAATTATTAATTTATTATATATTAACTAGTATATCCTATAGGTCCTCGTTATAATTAATATTTATATATTTAATAAAACTAGAATACTAGAGTTTATTATAATATAAATTAATTTACTCGTCCTAAAGATACTTTATTATTAAGATATCAATTAATTTAATATAATTTACCCGGAATTATACGAGGTTATTATAATTCTTTATATTATCTTTTAAGATAATATTAAATCGAATAAATTAAATCTAATTATTATAGTTATACGAGATCTTTAAAAGGATTATTATAGGATCTTTAAATACTCGAGAGGGCGAGGTATAATCTCTTATATAAAACTTATTTTTTAAATAATTAACTTCGGTTCTTTTAGTTTTAAAATACGGGGATTTATATAAAGATTCTTATTTAAATTAATCGTTTATAATTTTTATAAAATTTTCGTTAATTAAAAATAAATTACCGTATCCTTTTATCTTTAAATAAAGGAGAATAATTAAATAAATTAAGATTAATAATAATAATATTAAATAATTTAACGACGATTAACTTTAATTTTATTATTATATAAAATTCTACTTAATGTTCTTATTTCTTATATTCTCTTTTTTAACTTTACTTTAATTACGACGAAGAATATCGGCGTATATTATAAACCGAGCTCAATATTTCCGAGATTTTATCGGAGATTATTTATACCGATATTAATATAAAAGTTAAGAATCGATAGTATTATAATAAATAATTTATTTATATTAGATAACGAGGTTAAAATAAATATTATTAATAAGAGTAAAAGTAAAGATAGTAAAGTATAGTTAATAAATAAAGACGATAAAATATAATTAATAAATAAGGGGGGCGAAAGGATAAATAAAAAATATAAATCGACTTTCGATAGATAAAGTAAATAAACGCGTTATTTATTTTATAATTAATAGCGCTAAAACGATAATATTAAATTTATCGAAACTTAATATTAATAATTATAAAATCTTATTTATTATAATACTAGAATATAATAAAGTAGAAGATCCTAGGTTTTAATAAAAGTAAAGAGGGTAAGAGATAATAAAATAATAATAACTAAAAGTAGATATTAAAATAATATTAAGTTCGTCTATTAAATATAAATTAATAATATATAATTAAATACTTATTAGAGCGGAATTGAACTTGATTAGGTAATTAATAAAACTATTATTATATTCAAATTATTATAGAATTAGTATTAAGGGTTAATATTCTTAATTTTATAAATTCTTAAATCTTAAAAGTAACCGGATAATAAGAAACGTCCTAGTCGATTAATACTATATTTAATATATTATAAAAGAAGATATAACGAAAGAAAGAAATAAAAGAAATAATATAAAAAATCGTTTACTTCTAACTAAATATTATATTATCGGGATATTTATATAGGTTTATACTCTAGTACTATAAATAATTTATAATTACTATTAAATATAATAATAAATTTAGGTTATAATTATTATTTAATTAATATCGTATTATATTTTAGATTAGAACCGGTAAAGTTTTTTTATAATTAGGAATATTATAATTATTAAATATATTTATTAGAGATATAATAAACTAGTATATTATATCTTTATTAAATAAAGGAATTCTTATACTAGTAGGTAATTATCTCGCTTTAATAGTAAATACTTTTATAAAAGATCCGATAAAGAGTTAAAGAGATAATATAAAAATCTCTATAAATTTGAAATTGAAAAGTAACTCTCGTATATTTATTGTTTTATATATAGCCTCTGTAAAAGATTCCTTTCCCTAACTTTAGTATTTAATATATAAATTTAATCTAGCCTCTTTTTCGTCTAAAAAAATAAAATAAAATATATAACTTCTTTTTATTGTTCTTTTTATACTAAACTAGATAATATCTTTATAATATTAATATTTCATTATTACGGTTATACTAGTTAATTATTATTTTTAATATTGGGAATTTATCTCTAAAATCTTATAAGGTTTCTTTAATATTCCGAAGATTAAATTTTACCTTCGAAGTCTAGTAGATTTAATATAAAAATAATTTAATATATTATATTATTTATATATATCTCGAGTATTTAACGAGTAGTATTAGAATTACCTAGATATTAATTATATAAAGTTCTTTAACTAATTAATATCTTACCTTATAAATAAACTTATTATAAAAAGGGAATTAGAATTATATTATTACTAGAACGAATAAATCGATAATATCGATATTATAAAAGATATAAAAGCCGATTTAATAACCTTAATTAAATATATAAAAAATAAACGCGTTTTTATAAAAATCCTATAAAGCCTCTAATTTATAGAGACGAAAAGAACGAGGACGATATTAATAATAAAGATCGCTTTTAGGGTAAAGATATAAATATTTTTGAAAAAAATAATACGATAACTCCCTCTAGAGTAAATAACTTTAGATTAAAATATTAATATTAATTATATATTCTCTCTATTATTTATAATAGCGCTAATAATCTCCTTTTTAATCTTTTATATCTCGATAAATTTAACGTCTACGGATTTGTTTAATTATTAATTATATAATATATATCTCCTCCGTCTAATTAATACAAAAATACGGTAGAAAATTTAAAATTATTAATGAAAATCTAGAGCTAAATACTAAAGAAGTATTAATATATATAATTAAATTATTATTAAAATATTATACCTTTTAAGAGCTCTAAATAAGAATAATTTTAGAAAAATATAATAACGCTAGGAGCTAGTAAAGAATCTTATATTAATAAATATTAAATATTAAAAAAGAATAAATTATTTAAATAAGAAATAATTTATATACTTTTAATCTTTCTTCTTTTATATATTTATATTATAGTACTACTTATTATATTTAATTATAATATAACTAGAGTATTATATTTAATTATAATATAACTAGAGTATTTATATTATTATCTATATTTATAATATAATAATATTTTTATTATCTAATAACGAATATTGGTAAATCTAGAAAAATAGTTCTATTTAATCGCTATTTAATTAGTATATAATGCGTATTCTAGAGCCTTAGTAAGTCTTGGCGCTAAAAATATAAAATTAGAGTTAAGATCTATATTAAAGAGTTAAGTTTAATTTTAAAAATAATTTTCTAACTTTATAAAATAGCGCTAGTAGAAATCTAATTGAAAATTCGGAATCTAGTTTAAAAATTTATTTAGAAAATAAATATACTTCTATATAGAGGTCTTAGTCTAGATACTATTAAAAGTTGAAATTAATAAAAAAAGTTATAGAATCGATATAGAATCCTTATTTAATCGGTATATAATATATTTAGAATACGGAATATAAATAGATATATATTTCTAGTATTTTACGTATTTTTAATATAGAATATATAGAAATCGGAGTTTCTTAAATTACCGATAAATATAGGACGCTCTAGTAATTTAGTTAAATTATTTAGTCCGTAGTTATAACGAGCCTTATCTTATTAAATATATAATACTCTAGTATTAAATATATAATACTCTAGTATTAAATATTCTTTTATTAATATTTATTTATTTATTAATATTTATTTATTTATTTTAATTTATTTATTTCCTCGTATTTATTCTTTTTTAAATCTTTACTTTTTTATTTCTTTATTAATTATATATTATATTAATTATTATCCCGTATTTTCCAATAATTATTAAATTATATTTATCCGTATATATCTTCGAATAGAAGAAAATAGTTTAGAGTTTTAAATCTAACTAAACTCTCTAGATTTAGATAGAATAAAAGTAATTAATTTATATTTATAATAACTAGAAACTCTAAAAACCGGTTTATATTTTTAAAAATAAATCAAAGATTTTAACGGAAATTTATTTAATTAATCTTATACGAAATCTTTAAAAAGAATATATTTAAAAAAAGAATTATATTAACGTCTTTATTTACTTTTATATTAATTAATAATTTTATTAATTCGAGTATCTTTAGTCTAGTAAAGAAAGTTAAAATAAAAAGAGAAATAATTAATTATTTAATAAAACTCGATTAAATATAGGAGAGCGAGTTTCTTAAATAATAAATTCAAATATTAAATAACGAATACCTCTATTATAACTTCGAGGATTATTTTATTAAAAATAATCCGGATACCCGAGTTAATTATATTATAATAAAGAGAGAAAAAGATATCTTTTTTAATTTAAACGAGTTTTATATTATTAAATTTAGTATTTATAATAAACGCTTTAATACCCTTTTATTATAATCGGCGCTCTCTAAATATTTAACCGTTTATATTCGGAAAAGATAAATAAACCTCGTTTATTATTATTTAAAAATAATTACCAATATCCGTTTAGTCTCCTACGTATTATTAATAAAATTTAATAAAAAGCGGATAATATCGATATTAGATTAAAGGAGTTATTAGAGCCGTTAGATAAAAATCTTCTAATAATTATTATATAAAAAGTAGTAAAATTTAAGTAATAAATTAAGAAGTATATTAAAGAGGGCGCTTAAGTTAATATTTTTCAAAAAGAATAGAATAAATAAACTTTATAATTTCGTAAGATTTTAACCGATTTACGATTAATTTTTAAAATACTAAATCCGTTAACACCTAATTAATTTTATAATATATTAATTAATGAGTCTATAATTATATTTAATTCTTTCATCGGTAAAGCGGGAGACCGTATAAGAAAATCGAGGTACTAAATACACTTTTTACTACTTTAGGCGGAAAAATAATAAAAAGAGAATATTAATTAAAAAAAAAAAAAAAATTTAAATAAAAATCTTAAAAATAGTAACTTCGGATTTAAGATTTTAAATTCGTGATTTTCTACTAGTACCAGGTAGCTCGCTAAGGTTATATAGAGTACTATAACTACGCTAATTTAATTTAGATTTTAAATTACGTCGATTCACGAAAATTATATACGCGCGTAATACCCCCTAAACTAGCGCGGTATTATAGACTATATAATTCACTTATAGCTATATATATCTAATTATAAACTAGTACTATTTAGACTAGTTTATTCTAATTTATTCAAAATTATTTAAAATAAATCGAGGTACTAAATATATATTTAGTAACTCCGGTATTAAATTAATCTCTAGGGTTAGTACATAAGCTAAATAGATCTAAACGCTTTTTCTATCTTTTTCGATAGAATATAGACCTACTACTTTATCGATATTAAACCGGAAGAATATTATTACTTTTAAATTTAATTCCTAATTTAATATTAATATTAATATTAAACTAAACTCTATACTATTTAGAAAGAGATTATACGAATCGATATAATTTATATTAAATAAATTTTTAAATATCGTCCCTCGTTTAAAAGATTATATTATATCTTTTAAATACTTTAATTTTAATAAAATATATAATATTATTTAAAATACTTTTATTAGATTTCTAAAATAAATTTACCCTAATATTATAAAGAGAATTAGGTCTTTTAATAAATATAAAAAGTTTTTAAATATTATTAAAACCTAGATTAAATATAAAAAGGAAAATTTATTAATTAATTTAAAATTTATTTATATCTAGATTTTATTATTTAAATCCGTTTAATACTAGAAGACTTTAAAGATCTTATATATATATAAAAAATATAATTGAAATTCGAGACCGAGATCTCTACTAAAGTAATTTTAAAGAATATAATTATTAAAATATATATCTAGGGTAAAGATAATATTATAAAAAGAATTAAAATTAAAGAGAGTAAAATTACTACCGAGTTTAAAAATCTAAAATACGAGAAAGAAATTACATAGTAAATATTTTATTATATTATTAAAGTTAAGACCCTATTTAAAAACGAAGTTAATAATAAAATTATACTCTTTTTTAAAAAAAAGTATTATTTATAAACTTAAAGAAAATCTAGTTACCGAAGTTATATTTATTAATATTATTATTTTTTTCTCTCCGATAATAATTTTAGAGTCGTATTTATTTTATTTAATTAATATAAAAACCTAAAGATAAATTAACTACCGAAGAGTTATATTTATTAATTATATTAATTATTTCTCTCCGACGATAACTTTAGAGCTATACTCGTTTTATTTAATTAATATATTAATATTAATAGTTTTTTAAACTAGGCTCTAAGACCTTAAAAAGTCTTAAATAATTTAAATAATATTAATAATCTAAATAGTATCCCGGTTATAATAACTAATTTTTAATAACTAATTCCTATAATATAGAGCCTAGTAAATATATTCGGCTATATAATAAATAAAATTATAAAGACGAAGAGTAATATAATTATTTAATAAAAGTTAAAAATCCGGTTCTTAATAAAGTAAATATAATTTTAATTTAATTACGAAAAATAGTATCTTCGCCTAATTATATATTTATCGTTTAAATAAAAGTTTTAGTTTATAAATATAAATAGATATTACTTTCTTTTTACTAGATTATAATTACGAAGATAATAATAATTATTAATATTATCAAAATAGGAGTATAATATAAATAATAATAACTTTAAGTTTATTATAAAGTATATCGAAGCGAAGACTAACGTAGTATTTATTATTAAATATTATAAGTTAAAGATCTTAGTTTTCGTAATTAAAATATTTATTTTTAAAATATTTATTAACGGGGTTTATATTAATGATATTTTAATATAGAAAAAAAGGAGACCGACTAGAATCTCGTTTAATAAGAGATTATAGAAGAAATATCGCGGTAGATAATAACGATATAACTTTAATAGAGATTATATCTATAGATTTAATATTATAAAAATAAAATATTACTCGCTTTACGAGTTCTTTAATTTAATTTTTATTTACTTTATTAAAAACGCTAAAAGACTAAATATTTATAACGATTATAAATAGAAATTCTAGGATATTCTATAATTATTCGCGTCGAATAAAGTAGTTTTTCGAGTCGGACGAGATAATTATCCGAGTCGGATATAATAATTATCTAAATCGGATATAGTAGTTATTCGAATCGAATAAAAACTATACGGAAATACTTTATAACGAAAAGTTCTATAATCTTTTATTATTATTATTCGCTCCTAGAGCGTCCTAGATAATTTATAAAATAATTTAAATATAAAAACGTAAAAGTTTTAAATATTATTATTAATAAAAATACTAGGTTATATTTAGATTATTATAAACTCTTTATTTATAAAGTTAAATTATTTATTACTATCTAATTTACTAATTATATTATCAACGTCGTCGATTTTTTCTTCGTTATTATCTTTATTATTAATAGTATTACTATAACTAAAATAAATATTAATAATAATAATAAAGGAAAAAGTAATTAAAGAGAGAAGTTTTATTAAAACTACGCGAAAGTTAGACGTATTTTACGTAAAGATTCTAAACTAGGTACTAGTAAAGATAATAGAGATTAAAGTATAGATATAAAATATAATAACTCTAATAAATATAAAGAAAAAATTAGTTACGATAATATAATTTATAATAAATATTAGTAGTGAATATTAAATATTAAATAATAATTAAATTTAAAGATTAATAGTAAATATATTAAATTATTAAAAGTTAATATATAATTAATTTACTAAATATACTTCGAGTATATTATTAGTACGCTACGGAATAGAGTAGAGATTACTTTTCCTTCCTTTTTCTTCCTTGGAGGAAGGGGTAGGGAAGAGAAGAAATAGGCCCGAAGTAATTCCCTTCCCTAGTTTAAAGAAGGAAAGGGATTCCTTATTATTCTCTTTCTCTCTACTCTCTTTATAGGGCTACCCTATATATAGATATATAAATATATATATATACCTTATTACTACTCTCATATAGCCTATATATATATTTATATATACTTTATTATTACTCCTATATAGCCTATATATACCTTTATATATAGTTATATATATATATATAAACCCTATTACTACTCCTATATAATTTATATATATATTTATATATATCTTATTACTACTTTTATATAGTTTATATATATATTTATATATATTTTAATACTAGTCCTATATAACCTATATATACCCCTATATATATTTATATATACGCGTATATATACTTTATTAAATAGTATAAAGATTAGGATAATTAAGAAAGTAGTTAAGAAATATTAAATCTTATATCTAATCTAGACTAGCCTCTTGGTATTAGTTATATATAATTTATAAAAATAAAAATAAGTTATATATACCCCTATATATAGTTTATATATATATATATATATATTTTATTACTACTTCTATATAGCCTATATATACCTCTATATATAATTATATATATATATATATATATATAATTTATTACTACTCTTATATAGTTTATATATACCCCTATATATAGTTATATATACGCGTATATATACTCTATTAATACTTCTATATATAACTTATATATAAATTTATTATTATTTTAAAATATAGTTTATTCTTACCCCTATATATAATTTATTATTATTTTTATATATAGTCTATTCTTACCTCTATATATAAATTATTACTATTTTTATATATAGTTTATTCTTGCCCGTATATATAGTTTATTACTCCGTATATATATAGGCTATTACTACGCTAGTCTAAATTAGATATAAAATTTAGTATTTCTTAACTACTTTCCTAATTATCCTAATTTTTATACTATTTAATCTATACTACTTAATAGAGGATATATACGCGTATATATAATTATATATAGAGGTATATATAGGTTATATAAAAGTAATAATAAAGTATATATACACGTATATATAATTATATATAGAGGTATATATAGGCTATATAAAATTAATAATAAAATATATATAAATATATATATAAACTATATAGAAGTAGTAATAAATTATATATATATATATATATAATTATATATAAGGGTATATATAGGCTATATAAGAGTATATCGGTAAATTTCAAAAACTCTTATTAAAACCTAAGTTACCGCCCGCGCGGATAGGGCTAGTAGTATTTTATTAGTAATTTTTCTAAATAAAAGTTATTAATAAAATATTATTAATAGTTTTAATTTACGGATAAGACTACTAGCGTCCTATTAGTAAATTTAATAAATTAAGAGTTTAAATAGATTATTTTTAATAAATTTAATAACTCCGGGTTAATTTTAGCCGGATTAGTAATTTCAATAATTTATATATATTATTAATATACTAATAGTAGCTCAGCCCTATAATAGGGCTGAAATAAATAAAGTTCTATAATCGATACTATTAACGATAGCGACCCTTAGCGACGACTATTAACGCTAGCGATAACTATTAACGCTAGCGACCTACCGGGCCCGGAATAATAAGTTTCAACGAAAGTTCTCGCGGGGGCGTTACGCAGGCATATCCGGGGAGTATACGTACATGTACCATAGCATGTCGCATGCCATGGCGCATGCCTTGGCGTATGCTATGATTGCGCATATCATAGGGGGCTTTCGTCTGATGTTTTAAGGGCTGCTGCGGGGGGCGTACATCGCATGCTATTTAGGATACCTTTACGCATGCCATTCGTATGCCATTCAATGGTATGCGCAAGCTGCGCACGCCATTACGCACGCCATTGCGCATGCCATGGGGTATACTATGGCCCATACTATGGCCTATACTATGGCGCATGCCAATACGCATGTAAATGCGCATACTATAGGGTATGTAATGGGCCTATTCGTCTGATATTTAAGTTACTAACGATTTATCGAGTTACTGAACCTGCTGAACCTGTTAATAGTAAATACTATTTATTAATAGGACCCCTAACTTACTAATCCTACTAAACCTCGGGTCGGTATTTAATATGGAGTTTCAATGTAAACCCGTAGACAGCTTTCTAATAGAGTTAATAGTATTTAGAGTATACTAACATTTACTTTTAAGATTTACCGATGTAGTAATAAAATATATATACGTATATATATAGGCTATATAGGAGTAGTAATAGAGTATATATAAATATATATATAAACTATATAGGAGTAGTAATAGGGTATATATACACGTATATATAACTATATATAGGGGTATATATAGGCCATATAAAGATAATAATAAAGTATATATAAACGTATATATAAACTATATATAGAGGTATATATAGGGTATATATACCCGTATATATAACTATATATAGGGGTAGCCCTATAGGGAGAGTAGAGAAGAAAGAAATAATAAGTAATTTCTTTCTTTTTTTAATAATTCCTACTCCTTCTCTTCTACTCCCTTCTTTATTAGAAGAGAAGAAAACGGGGGTTATTCTCTTCTCTTCCCTTCTTTATTCCGTAACGTAATTATTAATAAATTAAATATATTATTAAAACTAATAATATATTATTTATAAATAATAAATAATAACCGTATTAAAAATATAGTATTAATTAATAAAGATTATTAAATTTATTAATAAATTATTAATAATAACCCCGAGTTATTAAATTTATTAATAAAATATTACTCGGATCTCTAATTTACTAAATCTACTAATAGAATATTAGTAGTTTTATACGTAAATTAGAGTTACTAATATAACGTTAATAACTTTATCCGCGCGGTCGATAAATCGATTTATAATAAGAGTTTTTGAAATTTATAAATAATTTATATTATCGAACTAAAAGCTAGAATCGATATTTTAGAAAATAATATTATTATTTTATATAAATATATAAATTTATTATAGGAACTTATTATTAAAATTAATAATAAATTAATTTATATTTTATTAATCCTAGAATTCTTTATATTATTTTTATTTAATATCGAGCTCGCCTCTTTAATTAATATAAAATCGATTATTTACTACGGAAGTTTTTTTATTCTATAAAGATCGAAATATCTACTAGAAGAAATTTATTTATTATATTAATTAAAGATTATTAATATTTATTAAATAAATTATTTACTCCGTTTATTATAATAACTCTAATAAAGAGACCGGCGATATTATAGTTCGAGGGAGTAAATTTTTAAAAAATCTAGGAATTTTATAATATTATTAGATATAAAAGTAACGAATTAGGAATTATAATAAAGTTAATAACGATAATAATAATAATAGCCCGGGCTCTAGCCCTACGAGAATATAGAGAAATACGATAATATAATTAATTAAAAGTAGTATAATCGAGGCCTACGAGTTCGTAGACTACGTAGAGTATAGAGTTAATTATTTAATTAATTCGGACTTAATTTAATTAATTTAAATAATCGATTATAGTAATTTAAAAAAAAACTCCGCTCTATAGTTTTATAGAGTTATTCGGTTAGAGTATATTCGGTTAGAGGGTAAATCCTTCTATATAGTTATTTAGTAAAGAATATTCGATAATAGTAATAACTCTATCTTTGGCTAGAGTAAAAATACACACTTTAAGTTCTAACCTAAACACTGATAACGATCGTCTCAGATTCTAGTTTTGACCTCTACTGCACTCGACCGTTATAGCTAGCGTGTAGTCATCCAATAATCTATAAAGAGGCTAATGTCCCTTGGACGTTCACTTAGTAAGTGCGGAATGTCTGCAAAAAAGGGTATCCGGTAATGGGGTCCGCCGTACTGGTTGGTGCTAATTGGAGATAGTGCTCTGTATCTGCAAGGAAGAAATGCCATCGGCCATGTCGCAATTCGGAGAGTGTGCGTCGGAGACGGCTTTTATGAATCCTTCGGAAGCCGTGACATGGCAACATGAGTGTCTTGAGAGTGTACGTGAATGGGCCGGATACTTAGTATATATCAGCTTATTTTTCAGATGTAGGAATTGTCAGACCCAAAGCCCCAAGTGCCAAGCCCCAAGTGCCAAGCCCCAAGTGCCAAGCCCCAAGTGCCAAGACTTGCGCCAATTTGTCGTGCAGCACAAGATGACAACTGATACCAAGGGAACTGTTGCTCTCCTTGAGGAGCTCAACAAACTCGCGAAGCCCTTGAACGCCAATAATGGATTTACAGACGAAGACACACGTACACAGTTCGTCGAAGCTGCGGAGAAACTCGCCATCGCTGCTCGCTACCCCGACGAGAATATCTTCTTCGCGGTGACCAGAATCACGCAGAATGCCGCCATCCGTATCGCCTGCTCGCTGAACATCTTTGCCGTCGTCCCGTCTGCCGAAGACTCCAGTATTAGTGCCAGCGATATCGCGTCAGCCGTAAAAGCGGAGAAGATCGTCATCGTCCGCATTATGCGCGCCCTCGTCTCCTGTCACATTTTCGCCGAGGCGGGAGAAGAGCTCTACGCTCACAACGCATTGTCCCGCAGCTTCCTAGTGCCGGAAACTCTCAGCATGTTCAAAGAGATTTACGACTTGGTCGGCAAAGGTGCGTACGCGCTGCCTGAGTTCCTCCAGAAAACGGGCTGGAAGAACCCCGAGGATTACAACAACTCGGCGTTCCATCTGGGCGCGCATACTGAGCTGGGCTTGTGGGAGTACCTCGAGGCAGACCCGGAGAAGCTGCAGGCTTTCAATAATGGCATGCGCTCGCAGGCTACGGTCAAAGCTTTCGACAGCTCATATCCGTTCGAAGCTGAGCTTAATAGGGAGGCGGTCAAGGAAGGAGATATAGTGCTGGTTGACGTGGGTGGTGGCCGCGGGCATGCGTTGGAGAGAGTGAAGCAGCGGTTCCCCGGGCTAAAAGGACGCCTGGTGCTGCAAGACCAGAAATCTGTTGTCCAAGATGCAATCACTGGCGGCCTGTCATCGGAAATCGAACCCCAGGCTGCGTCTTTCTTTGAGCAGAATCCTGTCAAGAATGCCCGGGCCTACTTCTTCCGAAGAGTCTTGCATGACTGGTCGGATCCTGTGTGTCGGACGATCCTGTCCAATACTGTGGCATCGATGGGCCCAGAGAGCAAAGTACTGTTGGCCGAGTACGAGGTCCCGGCCGTAGGTGCTTCTGCCAAGTTGACGCTTCAGGACATTAACATGATGGGTTTGGGTGGAACGGAGCGGACCGAGAAGCAGTGGTCGGATCTTTTGGATTCCGTCGGGCTGAAATTGAACAAGATGTGGCGAACCGAAGGCAGCAATTTTGTCGTAGTTGAAGGGAGGCTGAAGAGTGCATAGACTACCTTAGCCGATCAAATATCTTGTCCAGACATCCTAGATTCACTGGACGACCTCGTGCGCATCGAGTGACAACCTTGACGTACAAGCTGGTTCCAGAGCCAAGAGAAAGGAGAGAAGGTACTCAAGAACGGCGTTGCGAAGATGCACGCTGGGCCTGCTAAGAATGCACGTAAATTGACGTCCAACGGGCAAGCCAGAGATCCTTGCAAAGCTATGGGTCGTGTACGAGTGTGTGCTGTGGCAAAGTAGACAAGTATGTATCACGTCTTTCTATCAAAGGATGGGGTGCATTTCTAGAGGACAAACCGCCTTAGGCATGCCAATGCTGATGCTAATGAGCCGTCTACAACGAGCTGGGCGGTAGGTTTCCCGATGCAATTTCACCGTCTGAGTATGCAAGATACGTAGTGTTGCGCAGTTAGCGTACGGATTTGAGCCTTGGTTAATAAAGTAGTCCTGAGAGCATCTCAGGGTTATAAGTCGGGTACCTACCCGTGACTTCTTCGAGATCGAAATGGAACTGATACAATAGAGAGATTCTGGCTGTGCCGAAACAACTTGGTTCTGTTCCTTGTTTCTGTTGAAACCTCCTGTTCCAGTCTGAGCGCGATAATATTCGAAAAACGAAACAGGCACACTGGTTGGTAGTAATTGGCATAAGTCGTGACGTAAAGCGGTTGGATAGCTGGATAATTAAGCGAGAAACGCATCAGATCCAAACTCGCTTTTTCCGAAACTGTTTCTGCTGCATTGCTGAGCTTGTAACAGTCACATGTTCAGCTTGACAAATACTTGTTTCGGTGCAGTCTGAGTGTGCCTAAAGCGGAAATTTACCCAGACTGGTGCTTCGGCTCGAGGCTATAGAGTGGAGTAAATGATGAGGCCAGTCCCCAATCATCTCACCTGCGGTAAATTTATTTATGACGTCGATGGAAGACGCTACAGCTGAATTGGTATCCTCAGCTTAAATTACTTGAAAGCCACAAGGGTCGTCAAAAGTCACTGACCTTGCCAGAAAGGCTCCGGGAAAATCCTGGGAAAACCCTAGAAACATAAAAGTCTCTATCCTTCATGAGGCAATCGCTTTTCCCACGAAAACTCCAGAAGGTCATCGGCGTTTGATCACACCTCCACATGACGACTTTCTATTACTTACAGATTAGTAGTATCAGGTAAAGTCGCCAGCAAGATCTCAGACCTCGAAGAATTCCACCTCACCGTACCAGCGGATGATAAAAGTTTTGACTCTTTCTGGAACACTTGCGCCGCCACTGTGACTTTTCAAACGAGCTCAAATATGATAAACTACCAATTCCAATTTTCCAAAAGCAAAAAGTGCGATATCACAAGTAAGTCTCAAGCAAGGTTGCTGTAGATCTTGCTTTCAGCGATTATTCTTTACAGTCATTTCATTTCGGTTTGCGCAAGAAGGGCATAAGTTCTGTCTACCGCTGGTGGAGGTTTTCTTCTCATATGAACAGCAATCAGGTAGGTAGTGCTCTGCTATCTCTCAGGACAACAGCCTCTCTCTTGATGTTTTAGGCTGGAAGAGTCGACGCTCTAAATACTCGCGCAGAACGCCAGGCAGGCTTCCTTGTTGGAAAGTGCGTCAAGCTTAATAGTCCTTACAGTCGAACGCCAGTGTATTTACATATCCGTTGATTTGACATGTCACACGCTGCGACTCTGAGTCTCAAAGGCAGAACAAGCATCACACCTGTCGTCTCGCGAGAGAAGGGTTCTCTATTTCAAAAAAAGCATACGCAATCAACTCTCTCGACTTCACAAAAACCTTGTAAAATTAACACCTATTTATCCACCGGCAGCGTCGGAAACGGCATATCCAACAAATGCAACTCCCCCGCCACATCCTTAAACATAGGCACCTCATAAATCTCCACAAACCACTCCGCCAGCCTCGGATACTCGGCCTCAAAAACCTTATGAAAAACCATATACGCAAACACCAACGTACCCACGACAAAAAAGTCCGCCAGCGTCCGCTGGCCCCCCACAAGATACCTATTCTTCTGCAAATGCTTCTCCAGAAGCTTGCAGTCCGCGTGAAAAGCGCGTAGGCAATCCTCGCCGTTCTTGCGTATGGCCATATGTCTGCCGAGGAGGGGCAGGATGACGCCGCCGATATTGGGTAAGAGCTCTGAGTTGGCCATCGACATCCACCTCTGGATGTCGTAGTAGTCTCTCCGACTGGAACCTAGCAGGGTTGTCGTATCGCACTGCGCTGTCACTAGATTACATCCAATCAGCCCATCACACACACTCTCTGATCTGAATCATGCGACATAGTTCTCTCCAGATCTGGCTAACTTATTTCCGCAGGAAAAAATCGAAATATATCTACTTACGATACAAAGCAATAGGAACGCATTCCGTCAACTCGTAGCCGTCCTTGCCTACAAAAACGGGAACTTGGCCCAGAGGATTGATCTCGAGAAGCTTGGCATAATTTTCCGCGTTGGCTGGGTCGGCATACACGATATCCAACTTAAGGCCTTGCGCTTTTACGATGGCTAAGATGGCGAAGGAGCGGGGGTTGGGCTAGCCGTTTGGAATCAGTTTCTTTGAATCCTAACTATGATTTGTTTGGGCGGATTCCTGTATTTCTTACTTTGTGGGTATAGAACGTACCAAACGACATCTTGGACTAAGCGAGTAATTCCGTCGTGGATTTTTTGCTGGGGGTGGCTGTATCTTGGATCGCGTGATATTATCTTATCTTTAGGTCCTAGCATGTTCGAGGATCGGGCCCGTAAGGTAGTGGCTCGAGGTTCCGTGTTTCAGTTGCCTTGGTCACTTGGTTCCCGAATATGTACAGGATTTCCGATTTCCGATTTCCGATCTCCGACTTCCGAGTCCCCAATGATGCTTTCCAAGGGGCGCAGATCTGGTCATTTGATGACTGTGCCCAAGACTGAAGCTGATGCGTAGATCTAGTGTAGCATAGCGGAGCACAGATTGTAAACTATGCGATGTAGTTGCGCCACTTTGCTGTGGAATTATGCTTCCACCAAGCACCCAGATGCTGAGCGCCCAGCTGAACTGCGCGAAATGTGCATCAGTCTCGACTCTTGGAGTTCTAAATCTATATGATGTTGTATATAGAAAGTATCAATTCCAAAATGCCTGACCCCGACGCCAGAGCTCTAACCCTCGTGAAAAAGAATCGCTGGAAATTTACATACCAATGTCTAATTTAGTTCAACCGTTTGGATCCCATACCATTTCTTTTCCCTCCCTCTAATCTCAAACGCCACTTTCCTATCCTCGGCCAACTTCCTCAATACCTCCACCATGAATGGCTCAATCGCCATCTCCCTAACTTGAGGATCCAGCTCATCCCCATGCATCGCTGAGACAAGCTGCTTAACCGTCACACTGCCTTTCCCACGCCCTACACTGCGTTTGATCTTGGTCAACGCCTGCAAGACCTGCGTTTCCCGCCTCGTCTTGGACGCCAGCTCGGCGTTAATTTTCCCGGGTAGGTTCCGGATCACCTCGCCGTGGGCAGGATACCCAATGGCGCAGTTATGCGATTTCATAATGCGGAGCGATTCCATCCAGATGCTGAGCTCTTCAACCGCGGCAGTACCGTGACCCAACACATTATCCCCGGTGAACATAGCGTTTTCTTCCTCGAGGACGAAGCACATGTGATCGTGCGAGTGGCCAGGGGCGTGCACAGCGCGGACGGTGGCACCTTCGATGTTGAATATCTGGCCGTCGACAATGGGTTGTTGGGCTCTGCTGGGAGTATTTTTGTAGATAGAGTTATTGAGGTCAGGATAAAGCCGGAGGAGGTCGGGGACGCCGCCCGCGTGGTCACCGTGCCAGTGGGTGAGCAATACGTGAGAGAGGGCCACTTTAGAGGTGGAGAGCGTAGAGGAGATCAGGTTGGCCCATTCTGGGATGCCTTGGGCGGTGTCGATGATGAGTCTTTTGGAGCCAGTGCCTATAATGTAGGTATTTGTGCCTTGAAGTGTGAACTAGCAACGACATGAGCTGCCTTGTCTTGGGTAATAATTACGCCTATGAATGGTTACCTTTCCAGCGTTTTGACCAAGCACACGAATCACCCGTGGGCTGATTTGCTCTATGTCTGCTATCTCTGGCAAACGCGATAATTGGGCTTCGAGATAGTCTTCGAAAGCACAGATGTTAAGCGTCTTGTTGATCTGGCGGTAGCCGCCTTTGTGTTGTTTAGGAGCTTCGTTCTCCATGGCTGGCTCGTGAACAAAGATGTTTGTTGCTTTGACTTCGAGGGAAAGTAAACGGTGTCTTATCAATCCCCCAAAGGCTTGTCAGCCTGATTCTTGATTGCCTATCAAGATAACATCCGACATAGGCTATGCTAGTCGGACCGAAGGAGGCGTTCGCACGTCTCACCTAATAAGCTAGCCCGGATGTGCAACGCCGAAGCACGCCAGTTGTTACCAATAATAGTTTGATGGTTTACAAGCAGAGGCGTGCCTTCTGCACACATCATTCCTAAGCTTCCCTGCCCTGTAGATCTAAGACGTGCACATTGCATTTTCTTTCAGGATCATGGCACAACATACAGTCAATATCGCTGGCGATAAGCATGAATTCGATCCAAAACGCTGGACAACAACAAACAATCAGAATGGAGCCACCTACAATCAGAATGGGGCAACGACCAATCAAAATGGAGCAGCGACCAATCAGAATGGAGCTGCGGCTAGTCAGAATGGAGCCACGACCCGTGCACGACTTCCAAAGCGTGACCCAGAGACGGGTATCAATATACTCATCATCGGTGCCGGCATGGGTGGACTGATGACCACATTGGAATGCTGGAGAAAGGGGCAGAACATCGTTGGGATCCTGGAACGAAATGAAGGCCCGGTATACTCTGGTTTGCACCGTGCTCTACGTTCACATGGCGATAACACGAGTGCCTAACTCCCGTACAGGGGACATCATTGTCATGCAGCCCTCAGCTGTATCCGTCATGCGCCACTGGCCTGACATGTGGTCCGACATGGAAGAAGAGCAGGTCAACGCCGCCGTAAGCTACGAGATGCACACTGGCCAGCACATCTACGGACCCTCAGTCCCATCATTCAACGACCCTGAGTATGTAGCTGATCGAAAAGGACCGTTCGTGGCACCTGCACAGATCCGCCTCAAGTTCTTTCGAATGCTACTCCGCCAAGTGGCAAAACTGGGCTTGAAAGTGGACTACGGCAAGTGCGTCCGCAATTATTTTGAAGACAAGGCGGCTGGCAAAGGTGGCGTGGTGTTAGAAAACGGCGAGATCCAAGTTGCGGACATTGTTGTCGCGGCTGATGGCCTCAAGTCGCGCTCCGAAATTCTCATCGCTGGACAGCACACCCCTTCCAAGTCCAGTGGCATGTCCATCTACCGCACAGCCTATCCACGCGAACTAGCCATGCGAGACGAGACGGTCCGGAAGCGATGGGGCAACATAACCTCCGTGTGGGAGTACTGGCTCGGGCCTGGCATGTACATTGGAGTGTTCTTCTCCCCCGACATTGTGTCATGGGGCTTCACCCCTCGCGATACGCAGGGTGTCGGGACTGAATCTTGGGAACCTGACACCGACCCGGAGGACGTTGTCAAGGCGCTTTTGCGGGCGCCAGACTGGGACCCAGCCATCTCGGCCCTAGTGCGTACCGCCCCTAAGGGCGCAATTGTGCACTGGCCTTTGCTGTGGCGGGATCTGCGCCGTGAGTGGACGTCGCCAGGGGGCCATGTGGTCCAAGTGGGTGACAGCGCACACAGCTTCATCCCTACTTCGGGCAACGGCGCGACACAGGCGCTCGAAGACGCCATCACACTGGCGACGTGCTTGCAACTGGGTGGTGGAGCTCGCAATGCGCCACTGGCAGCCAAGATCTTCAACCTACTACGCTATGAGCGCGTGAGTTGCGCACAGAAGATGTCTTTTGTGAACTCGCAGCTTAAAACGGCAACGGATTGGGATGCCATTTGGAAAGACCCGCCTAAGATACGAACACGATTTCCAAAGTGGATTTTCAGGCACGATCCCGAGGCGTATGTGTATGAGAAGTATGGCCAAGCATTTGCGCATCTGGTGGCGAATGCCGAGTTTACGAATACCAACTTTCCGCCAGGGCATAAGTTTGTGCCGTGGACGATTGAGGAGGTTTATCGGGATATTGAAGGGGGGAAGAGAATGGAGGATTTGTTGGATGGGGATTGGTCATAAGCATTGAGGGAGTGTAAAGTAGGAATAGAAGGATAGAAAGAGCTAATCCTTTTCACTTCAGAGACCATTTTTGCTAATCCTTTCCATGTCATCTGCTCCAGCTCCAACTCAGAAATTACTCGTCACACCCGGCTTGATCGCCTCCAGCTTCTTCACTAGCTCGCCCCACACGCGGTCCTGCGCCTCCTTGCCCTCCGTACTCGTGACCAAAGGAGCTGGTGGCGCAATTGCGCAATCGTGCAAGTATTGGCCATGCGCCTCCTCACCCCGGGAGCCGGCATGGACCAAGGTTCTACTACCGTGCTCAGTCGACCGTGCCAAAATGAGCTTGATGAAAAAGAACTTCCATCCAGTAGCTTCACGAGCCAGCTCCGAATGACATAGTCCTGGATTGACGCAGTTGACCGTGACAGGGAACTTGGAGACGGGATGCAATTCAGCGATGGTGCGTACGCCAAACACCTCGAGCAGCTTCGAAACTGGATACTGGTCACTCCAAATCTCCTTTTTTCCCGCCATCTCCTTGTCATTGATGGTGGCGAAGATCTGGCCGTCGGGCGCCGATTTCTGCGGGAACTGGGTGTGGCCGTGGACCTCGGAGGTTGTAATGGTGAACGTTGGACGGGTTTTGAACTTGGCCGCCGTAGCTTTCATCTTGGGCATAAGAAGTGCGGCTAACAAGAAAGTCGAGACGACGTTGACCGTAATGGTTGCCTCATTGTCCTCAACCACTGCGTATTTGAAGTGCGCTACGCCGGCGTTGGCGATGAAGATATCGACGCGGTCCAGCTCGGAGTCAACACGCGAAGCAAATTTCTGCACGCTGGCGTAGCTGGCCATATCGAGCGACCAGACTTTGACGACATCACTTGCACATTGGGTAGAGGCTTCGATGTCTTGTTTGGCGGCATGGCCCTTGTCTAAGTTGCGTACGGCGAGGACCAGCCTGCTAGCGCCCAGGCGGACGTAGTGACGGGCGGCTTCTTTCCCCAGGCCGACGTTGCTGCCGGTAACAATGACGGTTTTGCCGGCGTAGGAGCCCCTTGGATAGGGCAGCCTAACGAAGAATTGACTGTAAAGGAAGGCCATGATGTGCGGTTTTGAAGGTGAGGTGGAAAGGACTCGTAGAGGTTAGGAGAACGAGATGTAGTAGTTGCCTAGGTTATTGGCAATTTACTGACTGCATACGGACTTTAGCACTGGCTCCGCTAATTCCGTCCCGTGCAAGATACCTTAGATAACAAGGAACGAGGGAAGAGCGCGAGAGTTGGCTAACATGCACAGTATGCATCCGCGGATCTAGGGAGTCATATTACCTTACCTCATTACACCTATCCATGCTCATAGCTGCCAACTATGCGCTTCGTTCTCCGATGTATGTGGGGAATACCGAATATTCGGGGTCCCGACCGTCTCGGAGCTCGACTAGGGCGTATCATATTCGACACATTATTGCATCGTCGTGCCAGAGCCGCATGCGTTAGAGGATTGCCTTATGTTTGAAACCTCCCTTCTTGGAATTAATGTAATTGTAGGTCGTTCGTGGGCTGCTAGAAAAAAGAAAATTTATTGGATTAGTCAAAAGCCCTCAGCGACGGCTCCTCATAGTTGACATTGCTTTAGGAGGGGAAGAGAAGAAAGTAAAACCCTTGGCCTAACAATACTTTTTCGTGTATTTTGATCGTTATCACCACCATGGTCACCTACGCCATCCTAGGTAGTACCGGTAACTGTGGCTCCGCCCTCATCCAGAACCTCCTCCAGTCATCCCAGAACAAAATTCACGCCTACTGCCGCAACAAGACCAAGCTGCATCGCCTGCTCCCTCAAGTCGTCGACAACAAGCAGGCTCAAATCTTCGAAGGCAGTATCTACGATGTCGAGCTCATGGCCGATTGTGTGCGCGGCACCAAAGCCGTCTTCCTAGTGGTGACGACTAATGACAACATCCCCGGCTGCCGCGTCAGCCAGGACAGCGCCGCCACCGTGATCCAGGCCTTGCAGAAGATCAAGGAAGAATCGGGCACTGGGATCAAGCTGCCGAAGCTGGTCCTGCTCAGCTCCGCCACCATCGATGACCACCTGGCGCGCGACATGCCCAGCTGGTTCCGTCCCATTATGCTGGCCGCCGCCTCGCACGTCTACACGGACTTGCGGCGCACCGAGGACTTCCTGCGCTCTCATTCGGATTGGGTCTCCACCATCTTCATGAAGCCAGCTGGCTTATCTCCGGATATTTCGCGCGGGCACAGGCTGACGCTCGACGAAGAGGAGAGCTTTATCAGTTATCTAGATCTCTCAGCAGGCATGATTGAGGCAGCGGATGATGAGGAGGAACGGTATGACGGGAGGAACGTCTGCGTGGTGAATCAGAAGCGTGGAGTTGGGGCCAGTTTCCCAAGAGGGACCCCAATGTGTATTTTGATGGGGCTGGCAAGGCATTTTTTCCCTTGGTTACATCCTTATTTGCCGTCGACAGGGCCTGCCTAGTGTATCGATTATGAATAGCTTAGGAGAAGCATTTACTTGCTCCTGAGCGTGTCAATTTGCGGCGTGAACCCTCCTTCTTTGGTAAAAATACAGAAGCAACAGGAATGTCTCATCAAGAACCCACTATGTCAAGAGGGGAAATATCCTATTGGTGGAAAATCCTTATGTAACTAGTGCCTAGGCGGCATGCTTTTCTCCGTTATTTATTAATTATTATTCTAGTATCCTAGATATTATATATAACTAACCTATAAATAGCTACTAGTAATTTATTTATTTATTCTATATATATTAGATAATATTATAATATTATATTAATCTTATTCTTCTTTTTCTAGCGACTACGGTACGATCTAAAATAATCTTTCGAAATTAATAATTTTACTCTAAAAGGGTTTATTTACTCTATAAGAATTAAAAGTCTACTTTATTAATAATAAAGATTTTAATAATTATTTTTATTTATACGAAAGAATTTTATAATATTTAATACTAGTTATTATATTATTCTACTATTTTTTTATAAAATTAAGTTTTTATTTATTAAAGAAAGTAGAGGTACTTTTTTTATAAAATATTAATTACTAGAAAATATATTACTTTCCTATTATTTTATAATATTTATATTATAATTAATACTCTTTTATTATTACTATTAATTATAGAAAGAATAAATAATTATTAATTATTATTAGTTTATTTATATATAATATTAGAGACTACCTTAAAAGATTCTTTAAAAAGAGTTATTTATAATAATTATCTTTCGTTTTAACCCTTTTAAGATTCTTACTAGTTGACGCTTTAATTTATTATACTTTAAAAATTAAGAAGTAATATTTTATATTTAAATTTAAATTTAAATTTCTCTATTTTTTAGAGAAGAGTTTAGTTTTAAGATCTATTAAATAAAAAGTAATTCTAAGAATAAAATCGAACTACTTTCTTTAGAATATTAGAAAGAAATCCTAATATCTTATTATTATTATTTTACGATACTATAGAAAACTTAGAGATTTTCGAAAAAGTTATTTCTTTATCTAGGAGAGAAGTTTATAATTAAAATTTATTAACTATTATTCTTTAAAGGAATAAGATTAGATTAATTATATATATTATTTTATATACCTAAAATACTCTTAGGAACGAAGTTTAAATATTTTATTATTATTATAAATAATATAGTTAAATTTTATAAAATTTTCGAAATTATTTCTTTATACGAAGGAAGTTATTTATTTTAAACTTCTTTACCGATAATTTATAATTAATTTTTTAGTTATAACTTTATTAATAGTATTAATAATATTATTATAAAAGACCTCGCCGTTTATTATAACTCTAATATCGAGGAATATATTACTATTTATTTTAGTTTAAATACTTTAACTAATATTTATAATAATAACCCGAACTTTATTCGATAATATAGATAGTATATTAAAGTAGTTATATAATCTTAAGGAAGAAATCTCTAAGAATTTAATCTTATTATATTAATTTATAAAATTTAGTATTAAATTATAAAGTAAAATTATTAAATAGGTATTAAAGACTTTAAAAATAAATAAAATCCTCTTCGATAAAAATATTAAAGAAGTTATAAAAGATAATAACGAGATAATTATTATATTTTTAAAAAAAGAGTTCCTAAACGAAATTCGTATTTAGTAAATTAAAAAATACTTTTTAAATAAAATTAAATACCTAAAATTAAATATGAATAAAGAGTTTAAAATATATTATACGAGAGTTATCCGATTATTAAAGGTAATTAATATAAAAGATGAAGAAAATAATAAATTAAAGAAAATAACGCCGCTAGAATTAATAATATTATATAATATAGTTAGTAAATAAATTAAAGATATTAAGGATAATAAATTATATATTTATATAATAGAATATAAAATAGAGTTAAAGAGATTATTATATAATATATTTAAGAAAATATAGAATTTAATAAAAATCCTACTAGTAATAAACGAGATAGTAATATTTATATAAGAAAAAACTGAAATTAATAGTTATAAAGACTTCTAAAAATAAATAGTAAAAGTAAATAAATATATATTATTAATTCTCTTATTTATATTACTAAAGCTAATATATCGTAATTATAATAAAAATATTTAAGAGATAATAGATACTCGTTTAAATTTAGTAAATAATAAATTAAATAAACCGATAATAATTAATAGAGCCTATATTTATTTAGAAGAGTATAGAGTATATTTATTAACTTTATACGAAGTATTATTTATAATTTAAGAATCCTAAACTTTAGTTATATATAAAGAAAAATAAAATTATAGCTTAAAATTCTCGCGGAGAAAATCTTTTAACTAGAAGTAATTATAGTTATAACTAGAAGTATTTAATTATTTTTAATAAAGATAACTACTTATTTTAGCGTCTAGTAAATTCGTATAATTATACGATATTTTCTAATCTATATACGAGTAGATTAAAGAAGTAGGAATAATAGAAATATTATAATTTATTACTTTATATATATTATACGAAATTATTAACTATAAGATTATAGAATATATAAATATTTAATTATTTAAAGAAGAGTAATATAATATTAAAAAAGTTTTTTAAGAGATATAGAAAAAAGCGGAAGAGTATAAAGTATAATAGAAAAAATAAGAGAATAAAAATAACTTTTATATTCTCTTTAAAATATTAATATAAAGGAATCCGGAATTAAATAAAGAGTTTAATAAAAAAGTTATTAAGGAAATTAAACGAGATAATTCGATTATTATAATATATTATATTATAATTCCTCCTTAAATCGAGGGACGGTAATATAATTAAAATAATAAATATAATAAATTCGTACAAGATAAAAATTCCTTAATGTAATAAAGTCTACTAAGAATATAATATATTAATACTATATAATATTATTAGATAAATTATAGTAATACTAAAAATAACTACTTTATAAACAATAATAGTATATAATACTAGATCGTTAAAGAAGAGAGAAATAATAGAAGAATTTATAAAAGAGACTTTATAATTATAAATATAAAAAGCGCTTATTAAAGAAAGAAAGAAAAGACCGTATCGGTAAATTTTAAAAGTAAATATTAATATACTTTAAGTATTATTAGCCCTGTTAGAAAACTATCTACGGGTTTATACTAAAACTCTATATTAAATACCGACCCGAGGTTTAGTAGGATTAGTAAGTTAGGGGTCCTATTAGTAAATAATATTTACTATTAATAGGTTCAGTAGGTTTAGTAACTCGATAAATCGTTAGTAACTCAAATATCAGACGAATAGGCCCATTATATGCCCTATAGCATGCGTATTTGTATGCGCATTGGCATGCGCCATAGTATGGGCCATAGTATAGGCCATAGTATGCCCCATGGCATGCGCAATGGCATGCGTAGCTTGCGCATGCTATTGAATGGCATGCGAATGGCATGCGTAAAGGTATCCTGAATAGTATGCGATGTGCGCCCCCCGCAGCAGCCCCTAAAACATCAGACGAAAGCCCCCTATAGCATGCGCATTCATGGCATGCGCCAAGGCATGCGCCAAGGCATGCGCCAAGGCATGCGCCAAGGCATGCGCCATGGTATGCGACATGCTATGGTACATGTACGTATACTCCCCGGATATGCCTGCGTAACGCCCCCGCGAGAACTTTCGTTGAAACTTATTATTCCGGGCCCGGTAGGTCGCTAGCGTTAATAGTTATCGCTAGCGTTAATAGTCGTCGCTAAGGGTCGCTATCGTTAATAGTATCGATTATAGAACTTTATTTATTTCAGCCCTATTATAGGGCTGAGTTACTATTAGTATATTAACGATATATATAAATTACTAAAGTTATTAATCCGGTTAATATTAACTCGGAGTTATTAAATTTATTAAAAGTAATTTATCTAGACCCCTAATTTACTAAACTTATTAATAGGATACTAGTAGTTTTATCCGTAAATTAGGGTTACTAGTAACGTCTTATTAATAACTTTTATTTAGAAAAGTTACTAATAGGACGCTACTAGCCCTATCCGCGCGGGCGGTAACTCAGGTTTTAATAGGAGTTTTTGAGATTTACCGATATACTAATTAAGAAATTAAATATAAAGAAAGAATTATTAATTATAGAAAAATTTACAAATAAATCTTAACTAGATATTTATAAAAAACTATTAAATATAATAGTCTCGCTTTTATTTTTATATATATTATAGGTTTCCTTTTATTTTAAAAGAGAGTTATAGATATTAAAATAAATAGTAAAAAAACTTCGAAAGAAAGTTATAATAATAGAAAATAATAAAGATAACCCTATTACTATTACTTTAATATAATTAATTAATATAATAAGTATTACTATAATTAGGAAAATAGGAAAGTTTAAAATAAATATCCCGTATAAAGAGATAAAGGAGATTTTTATATTAAAGTTTATAAAATAAATAATCTCCTATATTATATAAAAAGAAAGAGTATTAAAGATATTAATCGAGTTATATAAAATTTAATTAAATTAAGATTTAAATATTATTATCGTTATATTTTTATTAATTAAAGATATAAAATTACCGAAGTTTTTAATAAAACTCCTAGGGAATAAATAGTACGTCTTAGTAATAATTATTAACGGGTAAGAAAATATTATTAAAAACTAGACTCGCTTCTAGATTAATATAATAGGTATCGAGAGAGAGTAATAAACTTTCGTATTTATATAGAATAATTTTAAGTTTATTATCTTATTTAGTTTTCTATAACTTCGTATAATTAATATAAAGATAAATATTATAAAGGGTTTTATTATTATTAGAGATATTAAGAAAAGAGAGTCGATAAAACTTATTAAATCTTATAAGATTAAAAGAATTAGAGAATTAAAAGTTATTATTATTCTATAAATCCTAAAATCGAAAGTAAATAATAATAATAAAAGTTATAAAGAGAGCGAGGAAAAGAACTTTTTAAAGAAATTATTAATTAATAAAAAGAACGAGGAGGAGTTGAGTTTTAATAATTTATTAAATTAAAGTATCTTAGGGATAATATTAAAAATTTAAGAGAAGAAATAAAAAAAGACGACGATATATTAAAAATAAAATATTAGAATAGGACTATTTTTATTCGTATAAACTATAAGTTTACCGTCTATAATACTTATACTCATAAACGTACTATATATAATAATATACTAATTTATAGATATTACTCTAAAAGTATATATATATATATATTCTTTATTTTAAGGAGAAAGAAAAGAGATAAAGGGCCCTTCTTATAATATATAATAATATAATTTCATACGAAGCGATAATATCGAATCTAGAGGTCTTATTCTTTATTATAAAATAAATATAACGTCGTTAAATTAATTATATAAAGAATTTCGAAGTCTTTATAAAATAGATAAAAGATAAACAAATTACTTTAAGAGAAATTATTCTCGATAACGAGACTCGATTACAATTATTATAATTAATCTAGATTTATAAAAGTATAAAAGTAAATAAAATAGAAGAGATCTCTTTAATAAATTTAATTATTTATTATATTATATTAAAGGATAGTTTAAAATTATATAAAGCGATATAAAAGCGGTTTACGAATAATAAAGAATAATAACTCCGTAAAATTATAGAGAGAAATATAAAAGTAAATTATTTTCAGTATTATATTATCGTAAATAAATAAGTTTTTTAATAAAATACTAGGCTAATACTAGTTAAAAAAGAAGAGAAAAACTAACTAAACTTTATATTTAACTACTACTTCGTATACGAAGATCCCTCTAGATTATATATAAAATTAATAACGAAGATATATAATCTTTCTAGAGTCTTATTATATAAAATATTTCTTTAAATAAATATTAAATATATTATTAAATTATTCTAGTATACCTAGATAATAGATATTATCTAGTATTGAAGATTCCTAGTCTTAGATAGCTCTAGTTAACTCGAATATTTTAAGTAATAAAAACTTCGTTATTTACTTTTATCGAATTAATAAATATTATTTTAAATTTAATACTAGAACTAAATTCAAACCCTTCTCTATTAATAATAATAATTAGTATAAATATTCTAGCCTAGCTTTTTATATTAATAATATCTTTAGGGCCTATAATTTTTAGAAGAAATAATATAAGTTTCTTTATAACTATCTTTTCCTACGAATATTATAACTAGATTTTAAATTTTCGCTCTTAAAGTTATTGATCGGTATAATAAAAATAAAAATACTCAGCGAGATATACGAGATTAAAGAGCGCGTATAAATTAAATTAACTATAATTAAAAAGTTTAAGAATTAATCGATACCGTAGAACTAAATTATTATTCGTAGATTTTTAGGGATTTATTAATTTATAAGAAAATAAAAAAAGAGTATATTAAAACAAATTACTCTTTAACTAGACTATATAGAAATATAGAATAAATATAGAGAGAATTAAAAGACCTATTCCTTATATTTATATAAAGAATTTATTTATTAAATAGAAGATTATTTTTATAGAACTCGAAGGACTTAATTACTATATTTTATAATATATTAAAATATAAAAGAGGGCACTTTATTAACTAGTTATAAAAAAGAGAGATAAGATTAATAATATATAATTTATTTATATTTAAATAAGGTAAAAAGAAACTATAATATTTATTTATAGAAACTAAAAGTAATCGTCTACTTTATATAAAAGTATTCTTATATATTCAATAATAAAGAAGTTTTAATCTTTTATATTAATTATAAACTACTAGCTAGGTTTATAAATACTAAATTTTATAAAGATATTTTTACTCGATAAACGATAAAGCTCCGCTAATTTAATATATCAAAATAAAATATATAGTAGGAAAGAAGAATATAGTTATTATAACTCTTTACGAGTAATATTTAATAATATTAATTATAAACTAGATAAATTTATTATAAATCTTATAGAGAAGGTTAAAAATTATAATAAACTAAAATAGTATTAGAATTCTGAGAAGAGAGAATATATAAATATATTTAAATAATTTAGCGAAGAAAATCGTATAAATAAGATTAAAGAAAGAAGAGAAGGGTTAACTCTTATTATTATTAAATTAATTTTATTCACGATCGAAAATCTAGCCTCTAGATTAATAATAGTAATATATATAATAATAATTAATAAAGAGATATTTAAAGATATATTCTTAGATTTAATACTCCTATATAACCTACTACCTCCTAAAATATATAAAGTCGATTACGAGAATAATAATTTATATAAGAATATATATCGCTTAAATACTCGATAGGAAAAACTACGAGATTTTAATAAATATTAAATATAAGTCTTTAATTATAAAGTCGCCTTCTTTATTTTCGATAATTGTACGAATAAATTAATATACTAATTTAGAGGAAAATAGACTATTTCTTTCATAGAAAATAAAATAACTACGTTATTAAAAGATATTTATAATAATAGTGAATATTTCTCTATTAAAATCATTTTTAATAAAATAAAATATATAGTATACTAGCTAAAAACGACTACGGAAATTATATAATATATTAAAGGGTACCTCCTCTATATTAAATAAATAAATATAACGAAATTACTACTTTTATTACTTATTTAAATATTATTATTATTTTATTTACCAGGGATTAACTTTATTAAATTATTTTTAAATAAAGATAAATAATTATATATACTTTATATTATGAATTATTTTTAAAATAAATAAATAACTATAGTTTAAAAGATATTAAAATAAATATAATAAAATACCTTACTAAGAATTCGGCCCCGAATATAATATATTTCGATATAGATTTATATTTTTTAAATAATAAACTTTAATCGTATCTTCGATAGAAAGATATTATAATATTAAAGACCCCGAGTAGAGAAAAATATACTATAAAAATAATTAAGAAAATAAATAATATTCTAATTAAATATTTTAAAAAGAGAAGAGAAATTTATTTAAATAAATTATTTGAATTCTTTATCTAAAACTTAATAATAAATATTACTATATATTTAATTAATTATTTAAAATATTTATTAATAAAGTTTCTTTATAAAGTTAAATTTATAAATATATTTAAAAGAGATATTATATTTAATTTATTCTTATTTAGAATAAATCTCTTAAATCTAGAAGAAATACTCTTAATAATTTAGGAATTTATAACGAAGAGAGTAGAGGTTAAAGAAATTATCTTATATTACTTAATTAATAATAAAGACTTTTAGAAAAGAAGATATAATATAAATATAAAATCGACTTCACTTCTAACTTTAGGATAATTTATAATATTAAAAAATACGCGAATAAATAAACTAAAGAGCGAGTCTAAATAAAAAAAATTATTTATTATTATAAAATATAATAGTAAATAAGACTCTATTTATAAATTTATAAAAAATAATGAAAAAACGACGCGGTATTCGTATTTTATAAATTATTTAAAGTTATTTAAATCTAAATAAAATACCTTAAACTAAAGAATAAGAAAGAATTTAAATTTCCGAGATTAATTCGCTTAATAAAAGAAAATAAACTAAAGATTAAATAACCAGTATAATTACCTAGTTTATTTACTATAAAGTAGATAAAGTAACCCTAATAAATTAAGATATTTAATATAAATATACGAATTAATTTAATATATTAGATTTTTCTTAAATTAAAGGTATTTTATATTAGTGTTAATTTTATATTTAAAATATAAGTAAACTTTAGAGAAAGTCTCGGAGAAGGTTTAATAATATTAATAGTATTAATTTAATATAATAGTAGTAATAGTTTATTAATAAAGTGAAAATATTATTTAATTCGAACTAGAAATCGACGTAGTATATTAGGTCTTTTTTATAATAATTATATACTACGTTAGTACTAATTTTATTATAATTATAAAGTTAGATTAAGATATTCTTAAAAAAAAAAGTAAAAGAAGTAAAAATTATAAACTCTTAAAGATAAACCTATTTAAATTAATTTAGATATAATTAATAAAAACTCGTAAAGTCTAGAGTTAACTTATTATCGCGTAGGATAATTTACTAATTTTAAATTCCGAATTTTAATATTTAGAGAAAATCTTAAAAGAGTATTAATAATATAAATTTATCGATAATATATAAAGATTAGTTAATTTAATATACGAATTAATATTTAGTTCGTTAAATATTTATATAAATAAAGAAAGATACTTTTTATACTTTAATAAATAAAGACTTTAATTTTATCTTTATTATTAATTATAAAGTTTAATTTCTTAAATTATTTTTTACTCTTTATATAAACGCCGAGCCAAAGTAAAATCCTTATATAAAAAGTATATATATTATTATATTTAACTAGTACGAAGCTCCGCTTAAGAAAATAATATATATATAAATCGAGGAGGAATTATATAGATTAAAGTAAACGTAGGTCGAGTCGGAATTATAAAAGTAAAAATTATAATATAGAGAATACGAAGAGTAATAAGATTATTTAGTACTAAATTAGGGAATAATTAACGAGTAAGATTTAAAATAATAAGATTTAAAATTACGGGAGCTAGGACTATTAAAGTAAAAAAAAGATTTTTAATATAAAAAGATTTTAATATTATAATATTATTAGGAATCGAAAGAGGTTATATATTAAGAATAAAAAGAAACTATATACGCGGAGTAAAGACCGGAGTAATAAACTCGATAATTAGAATAATAAACTCGATAATAAAAGTAAAAATTAATAAGATAAATTTAAAAACCGAAGTAATAATAAAAATAAAAGTAGATTTAGACTCCTTAAAGATAAGATTATTATAATTCTAAATCTTAAAAATAATATCTTCGAAAGGAAGATTATTATTATTATTAAAATAATAATTAAATATAATATAGGTTCACCCTTTTATAAAAATCTCTAAATGAAAATAACGACGATAAAACTAGGTTAATAAATAAATAAAAGGATAATCTTTAAAGATAATTTTATCGAGAGGAGTAGTACTAAACTTTTTATAATTTACGCGTATCCTTTCTTTTCGACTAATTAAAAATAGAGGAGGAGGAGGAGTTAAAGAAAAAGGAGGAGTTAATACTATTAAATTTAATAAGTAATTAATAAGATTTAGGAATAAGAATTAAAGAATCTATATAAATAATAAAGATTAAAACGGTAGTATTATAAATAATTATTATATACCTTCTCTTAACCTCTACGTCGAATTTAATAAATTAAAAATATTTTTTTTTATCCGTAGATCCTAAAGTAAATATAAAACCCCGGTTATAATAATTATAAAAAGAATTTTAATCGCGGCTATAAAACTTTAAAAGAGTTAATATATATTAAGAATTATATAAATTAATAAAATTATTTAAGCGACGGATATAACTTATTTCTAAAAATATAAAATAGATTAATCTTATAATTTAAAGATAGATTAATTTTTTATTAATATTATAAAGAGTTTAAAGGCGCTTAATTAAAGAGTAAATAAAAAACTATAAGTAAATTAATTTGAAAATAAATAAAGTACTTAATAAAATTAAAAAGAAAAATATTAAGAGTATAAATATAAGTACTAAAAATATCTCTAAAAAATAAAGAGTTAAAGATTTATATCGTCGAGATTAATACGGATTCGGGTAGTAATTAAGAATAATAAATAAATATCAATTTCGTACGAATTATAAGTGAGAAAAATAAGGATTTATACTAGTTTTGAAAAGATATAATAACTATTAATACTAAGAAAAGAGGATAGAAATATAAAAAGAAGAAGAAAAGATATATATAATAAAAATTAGTTATAAACGAGAATTATAACTAATATTAACTTTATTTCTTTATTTCTTTCTTTAGAAATTATTTAATAATACTTTAAATTTAATACTCCGCGTAATAAAAATAATATAACTCGAGAATTTAAAAAGTATTCGGGTTATTTATTTATTTCCTCTATCGTAATTCAACTAATAATAGAGTAAGTTAGTCGGAGATTATTTAAATTATTTATTTATTCCTTTTACTTTATTTTACTTTCTAGTTTTCCGATATTGATAAAATAATATAAAGTTGAAGTATCGACGATAACTACTATAATTTCATAAAAATATATATTTATATTTATTACTTCTAGATAAACTATAAAAATTAGGAGATATTATTAAATTATAAAGTAGTAGTACGTTATATATACCTACGCCCCGTTAAAGGCGCTAGTATATTATATATACCTACGCTCCGCTACCTCTATAATATTATTATTTATCGATACGGGGTTCTAGTCTTAATATCGCGGGGTTCTAATTTTTAATAATTCTATATCGAGTTAATATTCCCCTATATTATTAGAATCTTTAGAGATTTATTTTATTATTAAGCCTAGGATTTAAAAATTATTTAATAATAAACCCCGTAATTATTTTATATTCTTTATATTATTATTAAATTACTAGCTCTACGCTAGCGGCCTTAGGTATTATAATTCTAATCTTTTAATCTTTTTAAAAAAAAGGCCTATTATTATTATAATATCGGGTTTAATCTCGGGACGTCTAAAAGAATTTAATAATAATAATATTAATTAATTCCCCTCTAACGACTCTTACTATAAAGGTAGTAGTAAATTCGGAGATATTATTACCCCCGAAGAGACCTTAAACGTATAGTTTGAAATTATTAAAGAAGAAAATCGTCGCCTTAAATAATAATAAAGATTAGGGGTATTATAAATTTAAAATTAAAACCTATATAATTCTATTATTTCTATACCCGCTAGCGGAGCGTTAATAGAATTTACTATTTATAGTAAAGATCCTCTAATTATTACGCCTACTAGTAGAATAATAATAAATTTAATTATACTTAATAGGGATATCCTTATTAGGGCGAAAATACTATACTTTAATAGAATACGTTTTTATAAAAGTACGAGCGAAGGTAAATATTTACGCTAGTTCCGCGACGTTATTATTAAATTTTTAATTAGTTTTAAATATTTCACTACCGATTATTTAAAGATTATATATTATATAGACTCGTTAGGGGGTAGCCCTTTAATATAGTAGTATAAATACGATAATTTATATAGTTTAATTAATATTACGTTTAGCTTTTTTAAGAAGTTTCTTTTTAATTTAATAACGAATTTAATTAACCGTCGTCTCTTTATTTATAAAAAGTAGGAGGAAACTAAATAATAATCTACTTAAAAGATATCGTTATTTAAGATTTATTTTAAAAAAATAAAGGCCTAACTACCCCCGTTTTTAGAGGACTATAAAGTAAATTTCTTTTTAATTAAATTTAAATCTAAATTTAAAAATAAGATCTTTAATATTAATAATATATTTATTTAAAGGGTAGAAATTCTTATCTAAATTATTATATAAAAAAAGAATCTAAAATATATATAATTAATAAGTAATTTTAATTCTAATTTAGGTTTTTATCTAAAGAACCCTAATAAAGAAAAATTTATAATAAACCGAATTATTAAATCTAATACTAGTAATAGTATTAAATAGGCGTATTTAAAAAAGAAAGTTAATAAATATAAAATTAATACTATTAAATCTTCGTATAATAAGATTATTTATTATTATTATAAAATAGAAAGTTATATTAAACCTAAATATCCCGATATAAATAAACTAGTTATATACGTCGGCGCGATATTAATAAAAAACGATTAAATCTAATTTACGCCTCGGAAGAAGAGTAAGAAAAATAATTAATAAAAATATACCCTTTTATTTTTTCTAAAGATTAGACTATTTTTTAAGATAAAATTAAATAACTTATTACGTTAATTAACTCTAAAGTATAAATTAATTTAATTTTATAACGGTTCGTTATTAAAAATGATTTAGAATTTTATAACGCTACTTTACTACTAGCTAAAGTAATTAACGGGTACGCCGCGGAATAGGGAAGGGAAGGGATAAAACTAACCCCTATTCCCTTCCCCGGAGTAGGGAAGGGAATGGATAGGGAAGAGAAGGGAATACCAAAAGAAAACAGGGAAGGGAAGGGATTCCCTGTTATTCCCTGTCCCTGCCCTCCCTATAGGGCTGCCCCATATATGGCCATATATGCGCGCATGCATGCCCCATTGCTGCCCCATTGCTGCCCCCATATATGGCCATGTTTGCGCGCATGCATGCCCCATTGCTGCCCCATTGCTGCCCCCATATATGGCCATGTTTGCGCGCATGCATGCCCCATTGCTGCCCCCATATATGGCCTGTTGCTGCTCATGCACATGGCCCATTGCTGCCCCCATATATGGCCATGTTTGCGCGCATACATGCCCCATTGCTGCCCCATTGCTGCCCCCATATATGGCCCATATATGCCCCCATATATGGCACATGTATGCGCGCATATATGCTCCATTAAGTGGTACAAAGATTAGGACAATTAGGAAAGCGGTCAAGAAACGCCAAGCTTTATGTCTGATTTGGACTAGCCTCTTGGCACTAGCTATACATAAGGTAGCTTATGGGGGCAAGAATGGGCCATATACAAGAGCAGCAACGGGCCATATATGGGGGCAGGAATGGGCCATGTACATGAGCAGCAACAGGCCATATATAGGGGCAGGAATGGGCCCTATATAAGAGCAACAATGGGCCATATATGCGCGCATGCATGCCCCATTGATACTCTCATATATGGCCCATGTATGTGCCCATTACTGCTCCAAAATATGGCCTATTGCTGCGCTAGTCCATATTAGGCATAAGGCTTGGCGTTTCTTAACCGCTTTCCTAATTGTCCTAATCTTTGTACCACTTAATGGGGCATGCATGCGCGCATACATAGGCCACATGGGAGCAGCAATGGGGCAGCAATGGGGCATGCATGCGCGCATAAATAGCCATATATGGGGGCAGCAATAGGGCAGCAATGGGGCATGCATGCGCGCATACATGGCCATATATGGGGGCAACAATAGGGCAGCAATAGGGCATGCATACGCGCATATATGGCCATATATGGGGGCAGCCCTATAGGGAGGGCAGGGAAGGGATTCCCTGTTATTCTCTTCCCTTCCCTACTCCGGGGAAGAGAATTACCGAGCCTTCGTTCTCTTCCCTTTCTTTCCCCGGTTCCCTTCCCTGGCCGGGGAAGGGAAGGGATTCCCTACCCTATTCCGTAGCGTATTAACAGGTAAAGTATATATTACTATAATATATATTAATTAAACTATTAAATAGTCGATAGTTAAAGTTAAGGGCGTAAATATAATACTTTATTCTATACTATAAACTTTAAAGATTTAGATATTATTCTAGGTATATTTAAATTATATTAAATAAAGATATTAATTAATTTTAAAGCGGATTAATAACGGTTTAAAATTAATTTTAATAATTTATAAATTAAGGAACCGGCTAAATTCACTAGTAGTTTTAAAAATAAACCGAATATATTCGCGGTCGTATACGTTATAATAGCGCGAGGTAAATAAGAAGAACTTCTTAATCTAGAGGTTCCTAAGGAACTTATAAAGTTTTATAATATTTTTTTTAACGAGAAAGCGAGTACTCTATTTATTTTTTAATAAAGAGATTACGTTATTAAAATAAAAATAAATAAAGAACCGCTTTATAAATCTTTTTTTAATTTATTTCAAATTAAATTATCGGAGTTACGACGTTACTTAGAATTCTTATTTTATAAAAACTAGATCCGTTATTTAATTTTTTTAATTAAAATATCTATTCTTTTTATATTTAAAAAGAATAATAAATTACGTCTTTACGTTAATTACTAAAATTTAAATATAATAATTATTAAGAATTAATACCCGCTACTCTTAATTACCGAGATATTAGACTATTTATATAGTTTTAAAATCTTTATAAAATTAGACCTTAAAGATATTTATTATAAAATCTAGATTAAAGAAAATAATAAATAAAAAACTATTTTCCGAATTTACTATAAATATTTCGAATATTTAATTATACCTTTTAGGCTCGCTAACGTACCGGCGATATTTTAAATTTATATTAACTATATATTTATAAATTTAATAAATATAACGTATATAGTATATCTAGATAATATCCTAATTTATAGTATTAATCCGGCGGAGTATTAACGGTATATTAAATAAATATTTGAATAATTATATTAGTTCTAGTTATTTATTAACTTTAAGAAATACTAATTTAATACCGAAATAATCGTGTTTTTAGATTTTATTATATTTATTAATAAAGTAATTATAAACCCGGAATATATTAAAACTATTAAAGAATAACTTTAATTAAAAATTTATCGAGAGGTATAAATCTTTTTAGGCTTCGTTAACTTCTATAAACGGTTTATTTATAATTATTTTAATATAACTATACCCTTTATTAACTTATTGAAGGGTAGTAAAGTAAATAAGAAAATAAATCTATTAAAATAAATAAATAACGCTACGGAAGCGTTTTAGATCTTACGAGATATATTCGTAAATATACCTTTTCTATACTATTATAATCTAATTAAGTAATTATATATAGAGATAAATACTTCTAACTTTAACCTTAACTCTATATTATTATAATAGGATAAAAATAATTATTAGCGCCCTATAATATTCTAGTCGTAGAAATTAAATCCTTTAGAATAAAATTATAAAATCTATATTTAAGAATTACTCGTTATTATAACGGTAATAAAATAATAATAATATTATTTAAAAAGTAGCCTCTATTATATTAAAATCTAGATTAATTATAAGAATTTAGAAAGTTTTATAAAATAAAAGGAGCTAAACTTTAGGTAGGCCCGTTAAATATTTAAATTAACTATTTATAACTTTAAAATCTTTTATCGGGCTAGAAAATTAAATTTTATTAATATATCGTCGCGGCGCTTTAATTATAAGGGAGTATCGCCGTTAAATATTAAATTATTATTAATACTTTAAAATAAATTTACTCTTTAGATTAATAATTAACTATCGAAAGAAAATAAAGAAATAAGAATAATTATAATCTCTACTTTTTAAATTATAGAGTTAAAAGTAATAATTCTAAAACGGGATATTATAATAATATTTAAAACTATATATAATAATCCTAAAAGCCTATTAAAATATTAATTCGGGAATTATAAATCTATAATAATTAAATAAACTCTTTTCGAACTAGAGTAAATATATTAAAAAACCGCCGTTATATAAAGAATAAAATATAGGTTATAGACTCCGAGGAATTATTAAGATATAACGGTCGCCTTTATATATTAAAGAATAAAACTTTAAAGAAAGAGTTTATAAAGAGGTATTATAATAATTCTTTAATAAATTATTTTAGTATTATAAAGTTATATAAATTATTTACCCGAAATTTTTTCTAAAAGAGTAACTTAAAGTAAATTACGGACTATATTAAAATTTACGATATATATTAGCGGACGAAGGCGCCGCGATATCGTTTATATAACGAATTAAATTTACTTCCTATTACTATTTAGTTATAAAAGGAAATTTCTATAGATTTTATAATTAACTTACTACCTAGTAAATATAAAAATACTATTTATAACGTTATTTTTATCGTTATAAATCGATTTACTAAAATAATTAAATATATATTTATAACTATTAAAATCGATATTATTTAATTAGCGGAAATATTTTATTTTAAAATTATTTACCGTTATAGTATATTTAATAGTATTATTAACGATAGAGGCTCTATTTTTACGAGCGCCTTTTAATCAATTATATATTTTTATTCGAAAATTAAATAATACCTAAATACTATCTTTTACCCTTAAACGGATAAATAGATAAAGTACTAAAATTAAATATTAAAATACTATTTATATATATTTATTAATAATAAGTAAATTAATTAGGCTAGATTATTATTTATAATAAAATTCTTAATAAATAATAGTTAAAGTACCGTCGTCGGAACGATATTGTTTTTTTATATATATGATTATTATTTTAAAATCCGCTAGGAGGTCGAGGACGACTTTAGAAAAAAAAGAGTATTAATTATAAATAATAAAATATAATAATTATAAACTCTAAAGAATAAAGTTATAAAGTATTTATAAAGCGCTACTAAATATTAAATTAAATAATATAATAAAATATATAAATTATAAAGTTATAAAGTTAGCGATTTAATTATATTAATAGTAAAGAATTTAAAGTAAAAGCGCCTAAAGAAAAAATTATCCTATAAATTTATAGGGCTCTTTAAGATTATTAATAAAATAAAAGTATAAATTTATCCCCTACTACTACCTTCTATATATAAAATTCATAATATTTTTCATATATCGTTATTTAAACTATATTATCTTCGCGATTATATTAATACGACGGAATTTTTTATATAAGCCCCCGAATTTATTAATAATAATAAGTGTCGGTAAAACGAAAAGTGACTCGATCGTGGTTTAGAGCGCTCGACGGGCGCCTCGGGAGCCTTAAATATAATATTTATCTACTAACTCGATAAGCGCCCGAGGTATATAGTTAAGGGGCCTAAGACTACTCGGGCGTATACCGAGCAAGCCTAAAACCGCCGCTAACGGGCGCTAAATTAGGGGTGCGCCACCAACTTTGACCCCCGTCCATGGCCCCTGTTCATGGCCATGGCCCTATTCCATTCATGGCCATGGCCCCATTCCATTCATGGCCATGGCGCATTCCATTCATGGCCATGGTCCTGTCGCTGTCGCACCCCCATAACTGTCGCTGTCGCACCCTCATAACTGTCACTGTCGCACCCCTAAACCCCTGGCGCATACCCTGGCGCATGGCCTACGTATCACCCCCGCGAGGATTTCGCCTAAATCGATCGATTCCGGGGATTAAAACTTACTAGCGTTAAAGGTTATTCCGGGGGGTCGCTACCGTCGATAAAGGCGATTATAGAATATTAAAATTTTAGGTAATAAATTATATAATTTTCTAAAATTAGGGCCTTTAAAGTTTTAAATTTAAATTAAACTCGTTAAAAACCCGATATATATTTTATAATAACTTTAGGCGCTCGTCGAGCGCCCGTCGAGTAATTTAATACTCGAAGGATACTCGGCGGGCGCTCGACGGGTATTTAAAATTATTCGGGCGTTTTAAATCTATCTCGGGTATTTAAAATAATTTACCTAGTAACTTTAAACCGCTAGAGCCGGTTTTCGATTTACCGACGAAGTTATAAAAAGTAGAAGAAGTAATTAATAAAGTTAAGAATAAAGAAGGTATCTAGTATAAAATTAAATAAACTAGTTAAGGCGAAGAATATAATTAGTAAATACTAAATTAAAAGTTTATTAATATTAATAAATTAATTAAAGCCTTTAAATAGGCGGGTAGTAAATATAAATATATAAATATAATTAAAGAGGTTATTTAGTCGTATAAAATAATAAAATAAAATAAACGGAACCGATATTAAAAATAAATATTACTACTTTTATATTAATATTTATATAACGGATATTCTCCTCTTTATTTATAACTTTATTATATAATTTTGAGGTACGATTAAATTAAATTTATTATTAAATTATTTATATACGATAGCGATAAGATATTATATTTATAAAAATACTTTTATTTTAAATATAGTTTATATAAATATCTAAAATATATTATTAAATAGTATATCTAGGTAAATTTAACTAGCGCCGATTTAAGAAAAAAAGAATTCGATATTATTATTATATTATATAAAATATTTAGTTCCTATCGGAATCTTTAAAAGAAGATATAGTATTTTTAATATAATCTTTAAAGTCCCGTTTATACTAGTAGAAACTCTCGGCCTCTTTTTCGAGAACTTTATTCATCGCCTTTAATTCCTTAATATACTAATTCGCCGCCGTTAATTAATTTTATAGATTAGCGATTATAATAGAGATTTACCTACTAATTATTATTATTTTACTATATTCCTTATACTACTCAATAATTTATTTATTTATTAAATTATATTTACGATCTTCTTTAAGAGTCCTATTACCGATATAAATATATTAATATATAAATCTTTTTACCTTCCTTCGGAAAGATTTAGAGATTTATTATTATTAATATATATCGTTTTAAAGTTTACGATTATAGTTTATCTTTATATAATAATCGATTCTATAGTAATTAATATAATAGAGCGTATAAGGAGGGGATATACCTCGAATATAATAATTAAATAAACTAGTAGAAATAGACCCGGTAAAGAAGTTACGAAGTATAATAAATTATTATTATAGTTAGTATTACGTAGTCGCGTTAATAGCGGACTAGTTATATTTACTAGTATATTTATAACTAGAATAAATCAATATAAATAAATTAATACTATTGGTAAATAAGAGTTATTTATAGAGTTAGAAGAAAATTATATATAACGAGAGTATTATTTATATATTAGTTATAATACTAGAACACTATTATAAAGCTAGAATAATAATATATAAAAAAAACTAAAGAAGTTACGAAGAGAGAAAATAAATAAACGAGCGAGTTTATTTTAATAATAAACCGTCGCGCTAAATATATTATCGTTATAGTACGTCGATACGCGCCTCCGCTCCGCTACCTCACTTTTATTAATAGATATAACTATTATTATAGTAGTTATATTATTACTAATCTCCGGGTATAATATTAAGGCTATATCGTTTATATATAATATTTGACTACTAGTATTTTTATAGTATAATAAGAGTATATAATAAGAGTAGTATAATATTAAAGGTATATACTAATAGGTTAAAAGAGCGGCGTGGGGTATTCGGGTCAACGCTAGAATACCCCTATTATAGTATTTAAATTGGAATATATTATAACGTTATAATTATCCTCCCCCCTAGAGCCACGTCCTTGTAGTAAAGGTAAGTAGGTAATTATAGTATAAAAAGTAACTAAACTCCAAGGGTACGACCCCGAGTATACGCGGCTACTTTAGGAGTTAAAACCCGAGTTCTAGGGCCCCCGAAGGGCGCCACCAGTGCGCTATAACGCGCGGTTTATTCTAAGGCCCCCGAAGGGCACCTCTAGAGTATATATATAGGCGCGGTTTAGTTCCAAGGCCCCCGAAGGGCACCTCTAGAGTATATATATAAACGCGGCGTTATAGCCCCTAACGGGCACTATTAATAGGTTTCAAGGTTAATTAAGTATTTATAAGGTTTTTTCTAGGGCCCCCGAAAGGCACCTCTAGAAAGTATATTAAAATATAGTTTTGGTTCTAAGGCCCTCGAAAGGTACCACCGGAGTACGTATAAATACGACTTTTCTAGGGGCCTATATAGGTACTATTAATAGTTTCTAGAGTCTTTAAACGGGTATTACTAGAGCTCTAAAAGAGTAACCCCGAGTATATATATATAAGCGTAATTTGCGTACGAATACGACTTATCTAGGGGCTATATAATAGGTACCTTATAAACTTAATTAGTTTAGTTATAAAGTTAATTAGGTACCTTTAACCTAGAAGATCCCTCGAAATTTAATTATTCCGGCGCCGTAGCGCTAAGAGCCGAAAATAATTTGAATCCCCTAGTATTCGAATACCCTACCTTGGCACAGTTAAAACCCTAAAGTAGAGTTTATATAACTCTCTTTAGCGGCCTACTCTTAAGTAACTAGTCTAGAAGCGTGGCCCGAATACTATTATAACGTTAAAGGTATATATTAATAGGTTAAAAAAACGGCGTAGGGTATTCGGGCTAACGTTAGAATACCTCTATTATAATATTTAAGCTAGAATATATTATGGCGTTATAAGTAGTTACCGCTATTCCGCTACTAGTACTATAAATACTATAGGAATAATCTAATATACTATATTTACTATAAGTACTATAAGCGCTATAGGAACGATAGTATATATTATTTCGCTCCGTTATTATAATATATAATAGTATTATAGAGACGAAAGAAATATTATTTAATTAATTACTATTACTATATATTAATACTATAGAGATAACTTTATAAATATATTATTTATTTACTACTAGTACTATTATATAGTAGAGATAGTATAGTAGTATTAGTTTTCTATTATTAATACTATTTAATAGTATTATAGGAATAGTTTCGTATCGTTCCGCGATTAATACTATATATTAACGTTATAAAACCGATAGTATAAATTAAAAGACTTTTTTTCCTTATTTCTTTTAGGGGGTTTAAAGATTTTTTAATAAACTTCGATAAATTAATTAAATATTATTCCGTGACTAGTATTATAGGTATTAAAGAATTAAGTATATAACTTTATATTTAGGTTACTATATAATAACGTCGTTATATTAAATAATTTTTTTCCTTTATTTCTTTTAGGGGGTTTAAAGATTTTTTAATAAATATTTTTTAACTAAAATATTTAAATACCTAGAGACTAGGGCTTAAAGAGGAAGGTAATTATAAAATAATATTATATTATATATACCTACGCCCCGCTAAAGGCGCTAGTATATTATATATACTTACGCTCCGCTATTTTTATAATATTATTATTTATCGATACGGGGTTCTAGCCTTAGTATTATAGAATTCTAATTTTTAATAATTTTATATCGAGTTAATATTCCCCCGTATTATTAGAATCTTTAGAGATTAGTTTTACTATTAAATCTAGGATTTAAAAACTACTTAATAATAAACCCTATAACTACTTTATATTCTTTATACTATTACTAAGCCGCTAGCTCTACGCTAGCGGCCTTAAGTATTATATAAACTATATTTATTTTTAAATTTATAGCGAAGTACGTTAGAGAAATATATTTATTCTAAAAAGAGTAAATATAACAAGATCTTAAATAAAACGAAATAATATTAGAGTTTTATTAATAATTACTACGATTTATTAAAAGTATATAAAACTAATTATTATACTATAAATATACTATAATAATTAGAAGATATTATTAATTTATATATAGTTTTAAGATCCACGGAGAAGTAATTTAATAATTAATACTAAATAATAAGAATTACGACAATAATTAATTTAATATAGTAGTATATAATTTATATTTAATAAAGTAGGTACTTTTAAATTAATATTTATAATTATAAATTCCTTAAGAATATAACGACTACTATAGAAACTTTTAAGATATTTATTATTACTTCTATATTAAGAGGACTATTTAATATATTAAATAGAAAGTATATAATTTATATTTAACGGAGTAAATACTCTTAATATAAATAATAATAAAAATCTATAAAGTATATCCCCTCTTTTAAATATATAAATATATAATATAAATAAAGACGTAGATCTTATTTTTATATCTTCGAGATAAATTTATTAAATAACTAGTTAAAAGTCTATTTAGGAAGATTTTTTAGGATTAAAAATATTCTAAAATAATATTAGAATCCCTAAAAGTATACGAAATTACTTATTAATAATAGTATAGATAAATTATTTTACGAGGGCGTTATATACGTATTTCCTAAAATTATTAAAAGAGGAAATATTTTATTAATAGAAAAACTTTATATAATTAATATCTAAATAATATACTTTTCTCTGTTATTTATTTATTATTATTTTAGTATTCTAGATATTATATATAATTAACCTATAAATAGTTACTAGTAATTAATTAACTTATTCTTTATATATTGAATAATACTATAGTACTATATTAACCCTAAGTATTCTTTCTTTTCTCACTACATAGACTTTACCTAAGCTTTACTCGTTCAGACTAGCGTAGCCTTGGCAGAATCGGCATCTAGGGCTGAACTCCGAAGGCTTTTTTGTTATACTCTTCCATGATTTGAAACACTACACATCTTAAACAAGGCACACACATAGATCTCGCGAGTTATACAGTTCAATCGCTATGTATTTAGAAGAACAAAACCCCGGTTAGTGTTAATTGCCTTGTATCTAGCACCGGCACCAAATCCCCTTAATTCGCCAAATCCGGCCGCTTCCATGGCTGCTTAAATCCCGTAAATGGCACCCATTTCAGATCGGTTGGCAAATTTTTGGTCGTATCCTGACACATCCTGGCCAACCTCAGCCACATATCGCCCTTCATGGGGAAATACGCCTCCCACTCGCCCTGCTCAAACTCCCTGGCCACATCCTCGCCATTCTTCATCGCGCGGATAAACTTGACCGCGTGCCCGTCATCATGCTCCTTGTTGACGGCACTGAACAGCTCCGCCCACCCCAACCTATCGCTCTCCGGGTTGGAGTAAGTGGAAATATTTTCCCCGTCCAGCGGTGCGCACCCGGACACAGCATACCAGGCCAAGTCCAGCCGCGCCTTCCACTCAACCAGCCGCACGCGGTCCTCGAGCTCGATCCAGTCTTGGCGGATCAGGATAGTGAAGAAGATGCTGCTGGTGACGTTATGCATGTAGAAGAAATCAATCTTCCTCTTGCGGCCCTCGCGCTGTGCCGCGCCCGCAAAATACGCACACGTGCTAATCATCTCGGCCGTCCTTCTCTCGAGTTCCTTCTCGTCTTTGCGAATCCGGAATTGCGCCGCGATGCTCTGCATTTCCTCGCCCGCGCGCCCAATGACACCGTCCCGCATCTTGTTGCCAAAGTCGGTCCAGCGCGGCGCGTTGCGGATGGTCTCGTTCGCGCGGACCTCATGCACGAGCTGGATCATGGGCTTCGGCTTAGCCGTTGGATAGATAATTGAAGCCTCGCTCTCGGCGTTCTGGAACAGCGTCCCAATGTTGGCGTTGTCGTGGGCCGCAGCCTGAGCGAGCCCTTCGGCGACGATGGAGGCTTGTTCGAACTCGATGCCGAGCCCCAGGTGGATGATGGGGTGGAACGCGCCCTCGTACATGCGCGCGAGCATCGTATCCGCGACCTTGGTGCGCGCAAAGACGTACTCCTGAACGACCTCCTTCCAGCCCTTGGCGGCGATCTCGCGCTCGAAGAACTCGAGAAAGGTGTGGTACTGGTCGATCTTCCCGATCGAGTTGTAGAGGGTCTCGGAATCGGACAGCTTCTCCAGCAGCGCATGGTCGATTTCGGGAATCTTGCGCTGGATCCCGATACCGTCGTCGTAGCGGTCTTGGAGTTCTTGAGGGCTGGCGCCCAGCGAGAGGATAGAAAGCAGGCTGTGCACGATGTGGTTATGGCCCGCTGTGTCGCGGAAGAACATGTGGAATTTCTCATGATTTTTTTGCAATAGCCGGTTGCATTCTTCCAGGGAGCCGGAGGGAATTTTAGCGCCTTTGATGAGGCCGAGGTGAGAGGGGGAGAGACGAATGGGGGAGGCGGCCATGGTTGGAATAGTAGGGTAGGATTGGGATGTGTGGTCCTCGAGAAGTTTGTTTCGCTGAAGCCAAGTATTCGAGATTATACTACTTGCATGTATTCTATAGCACTATTTATTAGTCTGGGCTTTTCGCGAGCCCAACATCCCCAGGAATTCCGTGATGTAATAAGTAGAACCGGCATCTCCGAGTACTCGCATTACGCGTTCGGTATGCTCGGCGCAGAGCAAGTCGGAGACCGATGCGGTGTGAGGATCACCCTCTTCTCAAGAGTAAGGTAACCTACCTTAGGTCGGCTATTACACCAATGTAGCTGTGCCCGCATTGACCACATCTCTAGGTACATTGAAACATGTGTCTAAACCTATTTTAATCTAGAATCATACATCAAAGACAAGAAAATGATATTCACATAGAAATAGTATAAGTGCAGAAGCTATACTTTTGGTACAACTGTCTCCTTTCCTATCACTGATCAAATGGCAAGAAATCGCTTACACTACCTTTCCACCTTCCCTCGAAACCCTCTTAAGATGCTCCACCACCGCCATCTGAACTTTAGACTTAACAATCTTATGCGTCTGATTAACCGGAAACTCAATAAGACCCAGCTGCTTCAACTCCGCCATCCCCCCCAACGCATAATCTCTGCCAAAGACAGCCCTCACATGGTCTTTGATCTGGGCTTCACTTTTGCCATTGTACGAGCTGAGCACCGCGAAAGGCTCGGCTCCAAGTACATGATGCGGGGCTGGCACTACGATAGTCTTCGTGTGGACAATACATTAGTAAAAAAATAATTTGCTGGTTTGGGGAAAAGGGGGTAATTTTGGCTCACCTGGGCGCTCGTGAAGGCTTCGATGGAGCTCTCAATCGCTGCCGGCATGATGCCTATACCCGCACGCTTAATCATGTCTTTTTTTCTTCCCAGAATAAACACTAGGCCATCTCTATTCACCATTGCCATATCCCCCGTGTTAAACCATCTACCTTTCTTATCATCATAGAACGACTCCTCGGACCTGCCTTGCAAATAATGCTTTATAATGCTCCCACCCGAAATATGCAACTCTCCTAGCTCTCCTTTCTCGACCACGCATTGCTTCTCATTGTCCCAGATTCGAATGATAGAGCCAGGCGCCACCGCTCCAATGGGGCAAATTTCGCCAAAGAATGGAATATTTGAAACCGAGGTGTCGAACAGAGGCCACAAAAACGAGCCTCCGCCCTCTGTCATGCCATGATTCACACATACCTGCGCTGACGGGAATAGTGCTGCGCACCTGCTAAGCACACCCTTGGTGACGGCATCCCCGCCGATTTGGATCTTCTTTACAGAACTAACGTCCAGAGGTCTAACAGACAGCTCCGCGGCCATCTCGTGGACCATTGGCGGCGTCAGCACAATGAATGTCGCACCGAATTGGCTGATCGCCTCGGCGGCGGCGCTGACGCTGAAATTCTGTCCAGTCATTACCACCGCGCCGCCTGCTCGCCAGGTTTGCAGTGTCTGCGCTGGTGCTATGCCCCGCGAGTTGTGTGGCTGCATGAGGGCGAAAGCGCCGGCTTCTGAGTCAACGAGCCAGGATTGCGAGTGTAGAACGTGGGACATGCCAGCTACACGTATGGGGCAGCCCTTTGGGCGGCCAGATGTGCCGGATGTGAACATGATCGAGTGGATGCGTTTTGGGCTGTCATGTCGCGCAGCGTCGACGAGGGCGGCTTCGTTGACAGGAAATCTCGCTGCATCAGCGGCGACATTAGCGAGCGATTTCCAGCTCCGAGACTGGCTGGGAGAGAGGCAGATGCGGATTGGCTGAGGCAGTTGTAGCTCCGACACAGCGACGTCGAGGGCCTTGCCGCTAATGTGGTCAGGAGCGACAACGAGTTGCGGTTTCAGGGTCTGCAGCGTGTACTTGAGCTCCGTGAAACCTGAGATATCGAGCGAGGCGGGATCAAAGCTGACGTAAGTAATCCGCAGCAGGATACAAGTCCAGAGTAGCAGAGCGTATTCGCCGCCGTTTGGGATGAGCATAAGCATAGTGGTATTGGGCTGGGCACCGTTTGCAAGAAGGCCGGCGGCGAGTTTTAGGGCGGTGCGATGCAGTTGGGCGTAGCTGAGAATTAGACACGTGGGTTTAGGCATTGCATTTCGGGTAGCGTTTTGTTGCTTGACGCCCATAGCGTGACCGTTCTGTTGTTTGCCCCACAGGACGATATTCTTGTGGCCGTTGCTCTGCTGCTCGTGAAAGCCATTGACTTGCTGGATGGGTTCATTATGGAGCTCCTGTTGCCACAACGCATTCGGCTGCTGAACCTTCCCATCCCCAGATACCAAATCCTCGAGGCAACTCGCAGGCTGGAACATGCAAATCACGGCTGGCCCATCCGGATTTTTCTTCAAACCTTGCTCAACATGCTCCAACACAGACAAGCGCTCCCAAACTCCTCCATCGATCTCAGCCAGCTGCTCAGTAATAGCGCCATCACGCTCTTTCCCTTTGTTTTCTGGAGATAAGATTGACAAAATAAAAGCCCGGATGGGCGCCCTGAAAGAATACCCCAATAGCAATAAAAGAAAGTACATGGCGCTGCATATCAGAAGAAGTAAAGACACAGGACGACTAGAGGATGTCAATCGCTCCTATCTCAACTATTCATACGGATATAATGAAAGTCCGTACACACACAAGACTAGCCTGCTGACGCCGAGCCCTGGTCGTCAGAAAGCCTTAGCAAGAAGCAGAGGTCGGGCCTCGGGATGTCATGCTTGGCACTTCCGAGCTTACAATGCCGAAGGGAGAACTAAGTCTAGAGTAGATTACGCTAATCACTCGCTAAACCTTATTTCCGCCTCATCGTCGACTAGGTACTAACCAAAAGAATATACCTTAGCGCTCGATAAGGTCCTATTTTTACGGTCTATTTACGATATATTAATAATTATATACGTAATATATTTTCGTTAATCTCTCCGTCTTTAGGCGGAGATAGACTTTAAATATTTATTTTTAATATTAATTTATAGAATCCGAATAACGGAAAGATAATACGTTTAGTAAAATTATTATTATAGATTCGATAAAACGTCGTAAATTTTTTATAATACTTTAGTTTTTAGTTATATTTTATATAAAGAATAGATAATAATATTAAAATATTATATTTAAAAAACCGTTTATAAATCGTATTTTTTAATTTATATCTATATTATCTAACGAGGTTATTACTATAAAGTATATAAGAATTTATAAAGTATTTTAAATTTATTGAAAATTTAATACGAACTAGATATTTACCCGTAATTACTAGATTTTAATTTTTCTCTAATTATCGCCTACGTTAAATTATTAAATTATTATATCTCTTATTATTAATTGATAATTTAACTACTATCTATTCCATTTTATCTCTAGACTCCCCTATCTTTTATTTCATTTTATTTTATAGGATTACCCTTATTTATCCCTTCTCTTTATTATATAATTAAGTCTATATTAATATAGATAAAGATTATAATAATTTAGTTCAAATATATTATTTATCTCCCTTCTTTTAATTAATCTACTATCTTATTATAGATATTATATATATTACGATCTTGGCGCAGGATTAACTAAACCCGCGATAAAAATAACTACGATTATAATCGTAATACTAGCCGAGCGACTATTTATAGTAACTCTTAATAATTATATTATTATAGAAGATTATAAAGGTCTTAGTACGGTTTCCTTCTATTATATAAATAGCGTATTTTTAAATAGATAAAAACTTCGTATTTAATTTCTTTTAAGACTTTTAATTATAAATTCTAAATATAAATATTTATTAAACCTTCGATTAAATTCTTTGAATTTATCTAGTTTTATTTTATATTAATACGAAGCCTATTATCTTTTAATCTTTAATACTCCTCTCTATAAGTATTAATTTAAATTTTAACGACGTTATATTAAAATATTAAATAAAATACCTTAATACTTTAAATATCTTTAGGATAAATATTTAAAAATTAATAAAAACCCTAACTCTAAATACCTAAAACGATATTAAAAAACGTAATATTATAAAAGAAGGGGATCGTATTAAAATCGCCCGCCTAAATTATTATTATAAAGAGCGCGAGAAGTTTAATAATTAATTATTATAACTTTAATTATTCTTTATATTTAATAAAAATACTATACTAGTTATTAAATAAATAATCTTTATAATAATCTATATAAGAGGTAATATATAAAAATAAGTTAAATTATTCCTAAAATACTATATAAAAGTAGTAAATAATATTAATAACTTATTAATAAAACTTTAAATAGAGAATTTCTTTAGGTTTAAAACCGAAATTCGTTATATATTTAAATTATCTAACGAAAATAGTATAATAATTCGCGTTATTTAATATTTAATATAGCGTAGATCTATATCCGATTACTCGGCGTAGTTTTAATATTATATAATATTAACGAACTAAGACGATACTACTTTTATAACGATATATTAACGAGGACTAAAAAATAATATAAAAAACGATTTTATACGAGTAGGAGTCGTTATAAAGAACCTCGATATATTTATAAAATAAATAATTAAAATTAACGATAAACTATACGAATATATAATAGAGAAACGTTATAACGGAGAAGTTAACGGATAAGGATATTTAAAAGTTTATAATAACGAATATAATTCGGCTAGTTATTATTATTATAAAAAACTTAACCCGTATAATTATATATTTATAAAACTCGATTTTATTAAGAAGGGACCTACGAGAGGATTCTAAAAAAAGAGTAAATAATAATAAAGAGGTAAAAAAGTAATAAATTATTATAATTATAATAAACCGGGCTATATCGCTAGGAATTATCGTTCGAAAAATATAATAAATCGATAATAATTAAATATATTTAAAAATGAGATACCGAATAACGTAACCGAGTCCCCTAAAGATTTAATATAAAATAATTCTATATTTAATAACCTATTAAAGAAGTAGGGGAATATTAAAAAGGAGATTATTTAAAGAAGTCGAGAGTTCAAAAAACTAGATAATAATAATAATAAAACTTTAAAGAAAGATTTAGAAGAAGAATAAAAATAAAAATAAAATATAATAAACTCTAAAGAATAACTTTAGGTAATAGACTATTTTAATAATTTTAGAATTTAATTTATCGTATTAAAAAAAACCCCCGAAGAAAAGAAAAAAGAGAAAAGATAACTCTTTAGAATTAATTATACCTATAATAAATATTACCTACGATATAAACGAATATTATAAATATTATTATAATAATTTAGGAGAGCGAAGATATATTATAAAACTAAAATATAATTATAGTTAATAGAATAACTACGTTAAAGATAATTATTTATAGTACCTAGTTAAGAGAAGGGAGAACTAAATCTTCCCGGGCTATAATAAAGAATAATAATTATAATTACGAAACTAGATAAAATATAATAAAGAAACGAAATACTATAACTAGGACGTTATACCTTTATCGTTATAAAGTTATTATTAATTTCTCCGATAATTCTTTAATCTTCGCTTTATATTTTTATTTAAGAAATTATACCTCTAGTCCCGTAAAAATCTTTATAAAAAATAAACTCTTTTTTATACCCTAAGAAAACTTTTAGACCTAAGAATCCTAATTCTTAATTTTATTCGATACTCGTATAAAATAAACCCCGATTTAAAAGGAATCGCTAGTATATAAAGAGTCGTTATTATCTATAAATAATAACGTTATTATTAATTAATTAATTCCGACTAGAGAAAAATTACTTTAATTTTAGGCTTATTAATAATATATCTAGTCCTAGGTTTATTAGAAATAAACTTAGTCCCTAGCCTAGTCTAGTACTCGTATAGAGTAATTTAAAATTTAAAAGGAGTTACTTTAATTTTAAATTTATTAATAATAAATCTAGATTTAAAAGGAGTTTTTCTTATCCTAGTCCTAGTTATTTATTCCTATAGAAACTAGTTATAATAACGAATATAACTATATCGTTATTATTATTAAATAAGGAAAGACGTTTAAAATTAAATATCGTAGTTTAATCTCGCTTCTTTTTAAATTTTAGCGTTAAGAATAACGAACCTAATATCTAGTTACTTTTAATATATACGAGAAAAGATCTCGATTATTTATTTATCTCGTAAAATTTAACGAGTAAACTATATTTAGTTTATTATTTATAAAAATCGATCGATTCCTAGGTATTTTAGAAGAAATCTTAATCCTAAATATTTAGTTTTATTAAGAACCTAAATATTATAAATTTAAATCCCGCCTTAATTAAAATCTTAAATTAAATATTTACGATTAAACCTAGAACCGAGTTATATTTAAAATAAATAAAGAGTTCTACCTCGTCTCTATCGTTATTAAAAAAAAAGTTTTAAATTTATCGAGATAATAAAAATATTAATCTAATTATAATCTTATTTATATAATATTATAAATTCTTAGATATTTTTTAAAAAAAAAACGTTAATACTTTACCTCTATATTAATTATATAATTATATTATTAAGTTAAAGAAGGGCTATAACCTCCGTTATCTAGTTTATATAATATAAATTATAATAAAATCCTAGAACTCCGTCGTTACCTAGATAAAAATCTTAGTAAAGATTTTATTCGGATTAATTATTTTTATACCGCGTTTTTTATTTTATTTATAAAGAAACTTAATAGAGGTTTATATTTCTACGTTAATTACCGAGGGCTAAATATTATTATTATAAAAAATAAATACTCTTTACCCTTAATTTTAAAAACCTTAAATCGATTAAATCGTATTAAGATATTTTCTAAATTAGATATTATATTTATTTTTAATCGCCTCCGCGTTAGGGAGGGTAATAAAAAATTTATAATATTCTATACCCGATTCGGCCTATTTAAATACCTTATTATATTATTTAAATTATATAATAACTCTACCTCGTTCTATTATTATATTAACGATACTCTTTATAAATTTCTCGACGAGATTTATACCGTTTATCTCGATAATATTTTAATCTATAGCGATATTAAGGAAGAGTATAAAATCTATATTAAATATATCCTCTAGAAACTCTAATAAGCGGGGCTCTAAATAAATATTATTAAATACGATTTTTATATTAAGGAAATTATATATTAAGAATTAATTATTATTTTTAAAGAGATTAAAATAAATCTAAAGAAAATCGATAATATTTTAAATTAATTATAATTAATTATAATTAATTAATATTAAGAATATTCAAAGTTTCCTAGGATTCGTTAACTTTTATCGGCGCTTTATTTATAAATTTAATAAACTCGTTATATTATTTATAAGTTTAATTAAGAAAGATACTACTTTCGGGTAGAGTATTTAATATTAAATAATTTTTAATACTTTAAAAAAGGTTTTTATCTCCGATATTATCCTAGTTTATTTCGACCCCGACTATAAAATTATAATAGAAATAAATATATCTAATTACGTATCTAAAAGAGTTTTATCCTAATATATTAATTAAGACGTTCTTTATTTTATAATTTATTTTTTAAAAAAGTATAATCTTATAGAGTATAATTATAAAATCTATAATAAAGAGTTTATAATAATCGTTTATATATTCGAAGAATAGTATTTTAAACTAGAGAGATTTATTTTCTTTATTAAAATAATATCCGATTATAAAGTTCTTAAATATTTTATTTTATCTAAGATATTATCTCGCCGTTAAATAAAATAGAGCGAGTTTTTATTTTATTTTAATTATAAGATTATTTACCGGCTTAATAAAAAAGGTAGTAAATTCAATATATTAATATATTAATTAAAAAACCTTTTTAAAAAGGGGGATAAATTAGACCCTAAATATTAATATTAATATTAAATTATATTAAATAAAAATCTATCCCTAGAAGTCCTTAAAGATTATATTTATAATATATTATTAAATATAATAACTCCAGCTTTAGTCCTAGTTACCCTAGTTATATTAATAATAAATTAAAAGATTCTCGTCTAGCTCTTTTAATTATACTTTATATTAATTTATATAACTACGATAAACCTCGATATAGATATTAATTTAGAATTATAAACCCCGCCTATATCTTACGAGCCCGAATTAAATAAAGATTAATTTATCGATTTAAATAAAAATCTATATAATACCCCGATTTATTAATTATAGGATATAATTAATTAAGTCGATTAATTCGCCCTTAAAGTCCTAGAAATACTACGTTTAGTAATATATTATTATAGCGGAATTCCCCTCGTTAAATACGAAGATAAAGATAAAATTCTCTATTTCCGAGGAAAGAAATATATTCTAAATTCTAGTAAACTACGCCTTCGTCTAATTTAATTAATTTATAATAATATCGCGGGTAATTATTTAGGTCGTATTAAATATTACGAATTAATTAGTCGGGCCTATTAGTAGCTTAATATCTATACTATTATCTAGCGATTCGTTAAGAATTATTATATATACTAAAGAATCAAGCCTTCCCGTTAATATATTTAAAAATAATTACGTTTATTACCGCCCCTATAACGATATTAAAAAGATATTTTAATAAATTATATAAATCCCCTACCGCCTTATACTTTTATAGGAATTATTTATCGGTATATCCTAATTTTCGTAGACCGCTTAATTAAGATACGGTACCTAATATTAATTATATCGATAAAAATAAACGAAGCCTACGACGCTTTTTATTAGAATATATAGAAACTTTATAAATTATTAAATATCTTTATTTTAAATAAAGAATTTTAGTTTATATTAAAGTTTTAAAAAACTTTATATAAACGTTTTAAAATTAATTAATATATATTTATAGGGTATTATCTTTAAATAGATAATTAAACCGAGTAGTTTAATACTATAATAAAATATTACCTCCGTATATATATTAATTATATATAGGATTGATTAATTGATTAATTAATTAATTTATATACTTATTTAAATAAAACTACTTCGCTTAGAAGGGAGTTCTATAGTATACGTATAATACCCGATAGTATTATTAAATAGCCGTTAAAGAAACCTTTTAAAAGAATAAAAACTTTAGTTTATCCTTAATCTCGGTTCTAAATATTTTAACCTACTAATTAATAGGTTTTTCTATATATTACTAGTTCTTCTTTTAAGTTTCTTCTTCGCGTAGATCTTTAAAATTAGTAATTTTATATTAACCTTAAATAACTTCGTTATTTTATTCTTTATATTTACCCGTTCTTATAAAATTTATTATTTATCTCCGTTACGGGCCTAAGCCCTTATAGTATATATAAATATAACTATAACCAAGTATTATATATTTTATTATACCGGTATATTAGCTCTATTATCCCTTTTTATTATTATTCTATACTCTTTCGCCTTTATTTTTAACTATATATATATAACTACTTCTTCGTTATAACGGATTTTATATCCTACTAGTATTTTAGTATAATTACCCGGCTATTAAAATTACGACTCCTATATAAATATTAATATCTAAAATTATAAATAGAGGTTTTTTTATTTATACGAGTTTTATTTTATATATTTATACTTTACCTACTCGTTAACGGCGGAGGAAAATATTTAGTTTTATAGAGTTTTATATAACGATTATTTTATAACTCTTAAAATAGAGGAAGCCCCTTATAATTTAAATATTATTAATATTTAATAAATAGTTAAACGGGAGCCCTTATTTAGGCCTAAGATTTCGGCTTTATATATATATATCTATTCTATACTCTTTCTTATATATATAATAGACGCGTTTTTTTTATAATTCCCTTTTTCTAATATATCGGGCCGCGATTATAGTTACTTGTTTAATCGATTATATTATAGAGGGTTCGTTATTTATCACTTTAATTCATTAAGAGAGAGGGGGGGAGGAGGAGGAGGAAAAAGAAAAAAAGAGATTTCTTATTATTAATACTACGGTCGCGTTAAGAATATAGATACTACTATAAAATAAGTTTAATATATCGCGATATAAGATCTTTTAACTCTTTAAACTACTATAAATAATAACTAAAAGTTCGTAACTAGTAGGACGTATACCTAGATCTCGTTACTAGTCTATATATAAGATAATTAAGTGAAATATTTCTTTAAGGCGGAATTTTCTAATAATAATATTAATTTTTCCAATATTTTAGCCTCGGCCTTCTTAATTAATTATAATTAATATTTATATATCGGTTTCGAGTCTATCGAATTTTTATTTTAAGATTTTACTATTTAAATCTATATTTATTTAATCGTTATTAATAAATTCGTAATATAAATAAAAGTTTTAAATAATTATCTCCGCGATAAGATATTTATTATTTAAATTATCTTTAAATCCTCGGCTAATTAATAAAGGCGCTTATATCTAATATATTTAATAAACGATTAAATATAACTAAATACTAAGAATCTAATTATTATATATTTTTTAATTAAATTCGACGATTATAATATCGGCCCCTTCCGAGTCTTTAAGGTTTTCGATAATTCTTTTATAGTTTAACTAGATTTTCCGTATTCGATAAAAGTTTACTCCGTTTTCTATATTAGTTTATTATAATTAATAATTAATAACTCTTTACCTAGATAAATCTAGCCTATCCGAGAATTTATAATTACCGAAGATAATTAATATAAATAGTATATTAACGGTATTCTAAATTCTAAATATAATCGCCGTCATAGTCTACCTTTATTAAAGTACTACGTTAATTAAGAAAATTATATCGTTATATAAAAACGATTTTAATATTTTATTTATTATTAATAATTTATTAATAAATATTATATCTCGAATCCTAGCGCCGCTAGCCCCTATAAATTATTATATATTATTTAGAGGTATTAATATAAGGAATCTTTACCCTTATTATTTTAATTCGATTTTTAAAAAATTAACCCCCGCTTATACCCTAGTTTATTCTTTATCCGTTATTATTACCTTAGTTATTATTCCGTATCGGCTTCGATTAATACTTCGTATTATTATATAAATAAATAATACCCTATTACCTAGCCCCGTTACTATCGTTTATAAATAAATACGTTAATATTTAAATAATATTCGTATATCGCCGGCTATTCCTTATTCTATCCTTTATCCGTTATTATTATTATAATTAAGCGTTCCGTATTAAACTTAATTAATACTTCGTATAATCGTATTAATAAATAATATATTTTATCCTACTTCGTTATTTATTTTATAAGAGCTCGATTTTAAAGAGGGGGTTATTATTATAATATAATTTTATTTACTTCAATTTAATTTATTTTATTTTAGATTTAATTTAGGTTTAAACTAGTTCCTTATTTTATACCTAATATCGTCGGGATAGGAAATAAATAAATACTCTATATACTAGTTTTTATTCAAATAGTAACTAGCCCTACCCTAATTTTCGTCCTTTATCTTTTATTTTAATCTACTCCTATATTATAATTAAGTTATAATTTAATAAACCTAGTTTATAGTTTAGTAAATATCTAGATACTAATCCCGTTCCTTGATATATTTAGAGTAGGAGGCTTTATTAGAGTTTTTACCTAAATCTTAACTTTTAAAATACGTATATAGTATATTTTTAAAAGAGAACGACTCTTTATAAATATAGTACTCGACTTATTTAGGCGAATTAATAATAGTTATCTAATAACTAGTTATCTCGCTTTATTTATTATAGTAATCGTTTTACTATTATTCCTAATTTTATTTATTAACGTAATTAATATTAGGTATAATTTACTTTAAATTTATAACTCTATAATATTATCTTTTTAAGAATAATTCTTTTATACCTCGATTTTATAGTAAATAATTATATACCTAGAGGGTATTTATTATTACCCGAAATAACTAAAATTATAACTACCGGTTATAGGCCCGCGGTTCTCTTAACGCGGTTAATAATTAAGACGATTTTTATTTCTAGGAGGGAAAAATACGTTCCTAGTATTATTTCTAATAATCTACAATTAAATAAATAGTAGTTGAATTTAACGAGGCTACTACTACGTTTATAGAATATTTAATATATTCTAATAAACTAGATTAATGAATTAATAAAAAGTAATTTAAAATAAATAATTCTATTATAGTCGAAATTAATTAAATTATTAATAATTCTACTAGCCTTATTATAAACTCTTTAGTTTAAGAGGTAGTAGAGACCTAATTTTTTATTATTTTTTATTATTCCTAGCTAGACTTCTTTCTTAATATTAAGGAATTTATTTAATAAGATATTAAGTTTAGATAAATTAGTAAAAGACTTAAAATCAAAATTAATAAAATCGTAGATTATGAATATTAATTAATATACGCTAGGAATATCGGCGACCTTCGTTAAATTAGATACCTTATTTATATACTTATTTAAATTAATTTATATTTATTAAAACGAAGTTTATATATAACTTCTAACGTCTTTATTTTAAATTATTTAATAAAATAACCTATTTATTTAAGGCTAGCGAAGGTACGTATTAATGTTTTAATTTTAATATTTAATTTATTTAAGAGTTATTTAAGAGTTATTTTCTTAAGATATAAAAATAAAAGCTTTTATACTTCTTCTTCGTCGTATTATTTGTTTATATTATTAATACGATCTTTAAAGTCGAAGATATTCTTATATATAATATATCTTTTTAGAATAAATAAATCATCCTTTTTATTATCTTTAAAGTCGAAGAATTTAATCTCTTCGAGTTTTAATTTATTTTAGGCGCTTACCTTAATATTATTATTATTATAATTAATTAGGTTATTCTTCTTTATTAGGTATTAAGATCCTACTAGGTCTATTTTTATTTTTATTATTAATTTATTAATAACGACCTAAATCTTTAGTAATTCTAATAAATTTATTATTTATTCGGGAGTTATAACTAAATACTTAGGAGGGATTATATTTTCTTCGTCTTTATCTTCGTCTTCTAAAGATTATTTCTTTTATAAATATTAACGAAATTCTTTAATATCTCTTCGGAAAGTATTAATAAACGATACTATAATTATTTCATTAATAATCTAAGGTAGTTATATAGTAAGTTATTTAAACTTAATATACTTCGAGAGATTTTCATTAAATCACTTCGCTTTCTAGTCTTTCTATAATAAATACTAAAGGAGTACTTTAATAAGAGGATTAAAAAATTATATAATTATCTAAATAATTACTCGTCTAATATAAAGAATAATCTTTATTTATTTTAGGATATATTTACTTAATAGTAGAAATTCTTATAAATAAAAAGTAAAATTAATTATAATAAAGTTTAGTTAAGTTTCTTCTAGAGTAATAACTAGGTTAATAATTAATAATAAATACTAAAGATAGTAATATTAAGAGAATAATATAAAAATAGTATTAAAAGACTAGTATTCTTTTTTTATAACAAAAGTGTAAAAGATATAATTAATAATATATTTATTAGGTTAGATATTTACCTAATAAATAATTTATTAAAATATATAACTATATTAATAAAAGAGGATTTAATAAGGAGAAGTTTTAAATACTTAATTTAATATTTATTATAAATACCCTAAATAAAAAGGGTATTGAATAAGTTATTTTAATAATTTAATAAAGAGTTTAAAAGCACTTATTCAAGATAATAAAGTACGATATAGAAATATTAAATATATATAATATGAATAAAGCTCGCTATCGATATAGAATAAATTATTCTAAATATAGTAGTTAATAAAGAGTAAATTAGTCGTTTTAGAGATTATTTTACTATTTATAATTAATATAATCGTTTTTACTAATATAGAAAAAGTATAATTCTACGTTAATATTACTATTACTACTATTTAATAAAAGATTAATATAATAGTATATAATATAAAAGATACTAATTATTTTATAGAGGATTTAACTCTAATATATTAGAATCCTAATATTACCCTAGTCTCGATAGAGTTAGTAATAGAGTTTAGCCCGTTATTTTAATAAATATTTATAATAATACTCCTATTAAAGTCTACCCCGTAATATTATCGAAGTTTTCTCCTAGTAAATCCGCGAGTATATTTAAAGTATCTTTTATTCGAAAGCTATAAATAATCTTATTTAGCGATATACTCGTAGCGGCGCTAGGTAAATTATTTAAAATTATTTATAAATAAAATAATATAGTAGTAAACTCGTTATCCGAGTAAATTATAATAAAGAACTAAAGAGTAATTTCGACTATTTAGTTTATATACTCGGATTAATCGTTCATTTAGAAATAATAGATTATAGTTATTAATATCTTAATAACGAGTTTAGCGAATATAATTATCTATAAATTGAATATAAATTTATAGTCTTTATTATTAGTAATAACCTAGGAGACTCTCTAGTTATAATTTATTAAAATTATAAAATAAATAAAATACTACTTTATTAACTAGTATTCAAGATATTATAATTGAATATAAATAATACACTTTTACTAAATTTATATATAATTATTAGAAATATATCTACCCTATTAATAATAGTAGATATAACGAGAATAAAGTCTAGTATAATAATATAGAATAGTACGAGCGGGGACTATATTATATATAAGGCTTTATATAAACAATATTATATTATCTAATTAATTTAATATTCTAGATAATAATGAATATATTCCCGTAGATAACGCGATAACTTTCTAAAGTATAGAGAAATAATAATCTAGTCGTATAAATAATAGAAACTACTATAACTTTATTAATTATAAATAAATTCGAAGACCTCCTTATATAAAGTCTTTAATATATATAAACGCTCTCTATTATTTTATTTATCGATAAAGTAGATAAAATTATTTCGTAATCGAAAATAAGGACTTTAAGGGTTCTCGGAGATATTCTATATAAAGATAAGATTAAAAATACGGCGTTAATAGTTATTTTCAATATAATTTTCCTTTAATCGATTCCTAAACGTCGTTAACTATCTCGACGAGGATTATATATAATATATACATATTCCTAGCGCGAGTAGCGTCGGTAATAACATTAGTAATAACGGGTAATTATAATAATATATCTAGAATAATATATAATTTACTAAGTTTATATTTAACGTCGAGATTATTTATTAAATTTGTATTTAATATCGAGATTAAATTACGATAAATATATTAATACGCGAATTAGTTTTAAATTTTATAATATAATTTTATTTAATAGTATAAATAGTAAAAGAGATACTATTCCTAAATATAAAGCCTATGTATTTATAGTAGTAAATATACTAGTTATATATAATATAATCTACTACTTTATTAAGTAATTATAATAATATACTATAAATAAAAGAAACTATCGACGTCCTCGTCGGTAAAATATATATAATAAGGATATTAATATAAAAGTTATACTTTAATATAGACTATAATATATAATATTATTTCTACTTTATAATAAACTAGGTTAAATCTTACTTTTTATCGCGTTTCGGAATAATTACGGTATTATAAATATTACACGATATTATAATTACCCAGCGAAAGGGTAGAATAAATATTAGTAGTAAAACTATTTACTACTATTAGAGAGTAAATAAGGTAAATAAGTTACTATTTATTATACTCGAGGAGTAAATAAAGTAAATATATTACTTTTAATACAATTTCCTTTCATTATATAAATAACGTATTTTCTAATAAATAGGAACTTCGTAATTAATTTCTTTTAAGACTTTTAATTATAAATTCTAGATATAGACGTTTATTAAATTATTAATTAAATTTATTAAACTTATCTAGCTATATCTAATTATTTATATAAAGACTATTATTTATTAATCTTTAATACTTCTCTTTGAGAGTATTAACCTAGGTTCTATCGACGTTATATTAAAGTATTAAACGGAGAGCCTCAATAAACGGCGAGTATCTTTAATAAACTTCTAGTAGAAGATTTCGAGGGAAGCTTTAATAAGACTTTCTCTCTTAATATAATATATATTAATATAGTAGGTATCTATAGAAAACTTCCGCGACGTATTATTAAAACTATCGAATTAAGTTTAATTATAAATATCTCTCGCTTATAATTAGTAATAAGGTTTTAAATATTATTAAAGTCCTTAATATTATATTATTAATTAAACTCGAGGCCGTAATCTTTCTAACGTACTAGATATTCGATAAATAAATTTTTCCCAACTTTATTACTATAGCGAACTCTCTTAGTAAATAAATATATTCGTTAATATTACTATCAATATATATTAAATTAAACTATTCGGGTAGAGGGTAGTTAAATAAATTAAATATATTAAATTAAAATTCTAGTTATATTATCGAGAAAACCGGGTAAACCCTCTAGTAACTAAGTATTATTAGTCGATATATTTATCTTTTTACTCTTTTTCCAAGACTTTAAAGGGCCCGATATATTATAAATTAAACTTTTATACCTTCGTAATTATAATAGCCTAGAGGATAGAGTAGTCTTTATATAAATATAATAGAACTTTCTCGCTCTTCTTAAAATGCATAGGTTAATATCTACGATCGTAGTAGTATTTTTAATTTATTTATATAAAGTTAATAGTATCAACTACTTTTATATATATATAAATTTATTATAATATTACTAGTATACTTAACTCTAGTAGATCGAGAAGTTTATTTAGGGTAAAGTTATATAAAATCTCGTTAAAGATTTTCGACGTTTTCGAAGAAAATAAATTATTTAATAAAGTTTAAATATAAGGAAATATTATAAACTAAAACGTCGAGTTATTTACTATATATATATATAATCTTAAAGCTATATTAGTAGTTTAGTTTATATATTTACTACTTTTATTTATTTAAGAGTAGTAAATTATTAAATATAGTAAATTAATCTTTAAGTATTTGAATATAATTTTCTAGAAACTAATAAAGAATTTAAAATCTTTATCGAATAATAATACTATAAGTATACTTTAATTATTAATATCGAGTTAATTTAGTAACGCGATAACTTATTTACTAACCTACTAAAGAATTTACTAGGAATATAAATAAAGTATATAGTAAATTTATATATAATTATTAAAGTATAATAATTGAAGCCTTCTACGGATATAAATATAACTAGGATCTAGTCGAGTATAAATATCTAGAATAAAATAAATAGACTTTTAATAAATTATATAATATCGTATAAATAATATCGACTTATCTATAATAATAGGTAATTTGGGTAGTATTTAATATAATTACGTAGTTATCTAGTAAACCCGTAGATATATTAAGATTTTGATATAATCTCGAAATATTTATTAAAACCTAGGTAATAGGCGCTGTATACGATATTTAATATCTCTTTAATAAGGGATTAAAATATATAAAAGATTAGGCCGGAGGCGCCCTCGGTACCCCGAATAAAAAAAAGATTAAAGACCGCGTTAGAGTTATTATCGTTCGGTTTCTCTTTTATAATAAAGTCTTATACTCTTTTTTTAAACTTCTATACTTCCGTAGTAAAAATTAACGTTATTATATTTATTTATTTAAGTCGCTTCGCTATATTAATATTAATTATTTTAATAATAAATTATTAATAAAGATCTATAATATAGTTATCGATTAAACGTAATCGGAAATTATTATTTATTTTAATTAACGTAGTAGAGTAAAAGTAGAGTTTATTAATTTTAAAACTTTATAAAATAGAGTTATAAAATACGTTAAGCTCGGAATAATTATCCGATAATATTAATAGGCTAGAGTTAATAAATCTCGATAAAGTATCTAAAATAATATACTCTTTACTAAGTTTATATCGTACGTTAAGACGGAATAACTATAAGAACTAGGAGGCTCTAATTAATTTTATATTTATTTTTATAATAAATAAAATAGTTATAATTAAAGATTATTTATAATATCTAGAATAACGAAATAGTTAGTCTAAATTACGATAATATACTTCGATAACTCTATAAAATATTTAACTTTCTTAATTATTTATCTAAACTCTATTATCTTAAACTCTATAAATTATTAGTTTTTTTCTATAAAAATAAATACCTTAAATAAGAATATAATTAACTCGATAATAATTCGTAATAATTATTTATTATATCCGAGCTAGATATTCTTTTTAAAGTAGAATATTTATACGTTAAAACTCTATTTTTAAAAAGTATTAAAATTAATCTATAAATTTCTAATAGGGTCGACGTGAACTAAGATCGAGGTTATTAATAATATTAATTAAAAGATTCGAAAACTTACTTCTTTACGATTTATCGCTAGTAGTAACTAGTAACGCGATAAGTAGACTTTATATAGAGTATTTTTAATTAGTACTTCTTTAAATAAACTCGTTTTTAAATTTTATAATAATATATTAAATTACGGAGGTAGCTTAGGGGTCTAAAATAATATTCGAGGTTTTTAAATATACTAGATAATTAAAAGTACTAATAATCTTTAATCGTAATTATATTAAATAAGTTTACTCTTCGTTTTAATAAATTAATATTAAAATAACCTAGGAAAATCTTTTTAGAAGCGATAATAATATTAAATTTTAATAAAAGTTAAAAGAGAATACGTAAATACTTAAAGTATCTAGGGAAATACTTTAATTTAATAATAATATCATTAATATAAATTTATATAATTTATAATAAAGACGTTAAATATCTCCTAGCTATAATATATTACTATAGTAAATATATATTTATAATCTAGATATATTAACTACTAATAGAAGAATAAATAAATATTAAATACGGAAAGATAAATATAATTTAGTTATCTAGTAATTATATTAGATTATAAAGATACTAGGTATATATTAAGTAAAAGAAAGTTGTTAAATTTATATATATCTATTACTACTCTACTCTTGTATTTATTATTCGGTGAGGGTTTTCTATATAATAAAAATAAAGTAACTAAAAGGTATAAACTATATTATATATTTTAAACGACTTTATTTCTATAATTCGTTAAAAGTTTTATTAACGACTATTTTATTTTCAATTTTAAGAGGGTAGAGCTTAATACGGATATTACTAAGAAGTTTAATTTAATAATTATTATATAATAGAATCTTTATTTATTTCTCCTTAGGGACGTTAATAAATTTATCGTTAATTTATAATATATTAAATTTATTTATAAAGTCTAATAAGGCTCTTATCTCTTCGAGATTATTAAAGACTATAATATCGTTTTATAACTTCGTTTTATTTATTATATTAATAAAGCCCGCGCTAGCCGAGGCGGCGAGGCTTCGAGTACTAGGAAAAATATTATCTATAAATATAAATAAACTAAAAGTTACTATTATAACTAGTATAATTATTTTCTTTATCTAGTTATACTAGGTCCTAGAAATTACTACCGAAGAGGGAGTTTTATAATCTTGGTTAATATATTTTATAAAAGACTCCGGTAAAATAAAGGGCTCGGCGAAGTAAATCTTTTTATAATTTATTTTATCGAGTATACCTAGGCGAAGCCTTTATAGAATATAAATAATAATATCGGTCTCGTTCTTTACTAGGATATTATAGATCTTAGAATTAATAAAGTAAATATAAAGTATTAAATTTATTTATATAATAAATTCGAAGATAAAATCGCGGTCTAGTAAATCTACTAGCGTAAAGACTAGAATTATAATTTCGATTTAAGATATAATAATCAATACTTTATAAAAGTAAATTAAACGGCGCGTATACTATCCTCGTTAATAAATCGTAATAAAGATAATAATATCGTAACTTCCGACGTATATTTTATTATCGTAGATATTAATAACGATTTTCTTTAACCCGATAATATTATTATTTATAAATATCTTCGCTTCTAAATCGTTAACAAAGTAGATCTCTCTCCGTATATAATATAATATTTTAGTATTATTATTCTTTACGCTAGAGACGTAGATAAGAATAATAATATATTTATTAATTTTATATATAATAGAGCCAACGCCCTTAATACGGAGTAGTAAAGTTATTTTTTTAATTTATACTTTAAGTAATTAAGATAAGATTTAAGATTTATTAATTTAAATAATATTATATTTTATATTAATATAGATTTCGTCCTCTTCTTTACTTTCTTTAATAATAGGATCAAATTCAATAAATAAATAAATATAACCTCGAAAAAAAATCCTATATTAAATATAATGATATCTAAAGAATCGGAGTCGATAATTTCAATAATTATAATATTAGCGTCGATTATATTAGGGTTTAAAGATTTATTAAATCTATTAATAGAAGTCTTTAATAAATAATCTCCTCGAAAGTATTTATAAAATTTAATCTTTAATAAAAAAGAGTCTTCGTAATTATGAAAATAAATTTTAATATTGATAAAATTAATAAAGATTTCCTCGTTAGAGAAATTATTATTATAATAAATATTACTCTCCTTTTTATAATAATTTAAATCCTCGCTAATATAATATAACTCGGTTTAATTATTAATACTATCGATTTATTAATTAGATTTAGTATTTTTATTTTTATTTAAGGACAAATAAGTTATAATTTTATTATAGTAATTATTCTACTATTATTAAATTCTACTTTAATAACGATTTCTTTAAAACCCGTTTTAGAGTTATTATATCGACAATTTAAGAAACCCCGATTTCTACGTATTTTATACCGAAAATATATAAAATACTAGAAATACGTATCTATTTATATCCCGTATTCTAAGCGTATTATATACCCATTACGTAGCGATTCTATAACTTTTTTTTTTGAACTTTGACTTTTTATAGTATCTAGACTAGGGCCCCTATATAGGAATATAAATCTTGAACTAAATACATTTCTAGTCTAGATTCCGAATTTTTAATTAGATTTCTACTAGCGTTGCCTTAAAGGGCTATAAACTTATTTTTAGGATTAAGTTTAACTCTCCCGCGTAGACCTTAACTCTAACTTTAAAATTTTAGCGCCAAGACTTGCCAAGGCTACAAAATGCGTATTCTATACCCATTAAGTAGCGATTAAATAGAACTATTTTTCCGGACTTACCGATATAAATTAGTATAATAAATATTAAAATTGAACCTAACGTATTTAGAGCGCTAGTAATTTATATTTATTAATACGGAGGTAGTAGAATAATTTCTTAACTTTATTAATCTTACGACTAAAGATTATAACGAGGGTTCTATTAAATTTTATATTATTAATTATAGTTATTAATAAATTAACTTATTTAAATAAAGAAAGATTACGATTATTAATAATTAAAAAGCTACTATTATTATCTATTATAAAAGAATTAAAAATAGAAATTCGACGGTTAATAATCGAAGTATTATTATATTTAATAAGTATTATTATTTCTATAAAATAGAAAGCCCTACCGAAGGTTTCTATTAATATATTAAAGTTATTAATATTAACTTTATAATTTCTAGCTCTAGAAAGTTAAAGGTCTTTTATTTATTTCGAATTAAATATCTTTCTTTAATTCTAGAGTTTAAATAAACGACGATACTATTATATTAATACTAGGCGGATTAATAAAAATACGAAACTCGATAATTATATTTTAATAAATAAATATTAATTAATTTTCGATATTATTAATCTTAGTGGATTTAGTATATTAGATAATAACCTAAATATAATTAATAAACTCTCGTCGAGTATAGGCGCCGTATAAGATATATTTTTTATTTATTAAATAAATTAAAGCTACTCCCGTAACTTCTTTAAAACAATTAATAAAAATAATATATTATTCCTTGATATTATTTTTATTAACTCGTAGGCTAAGTCTTTTAAAATTAGAGAACTCAACGGAGTATTAAATTAGTACTACTCTCTTAAATAAAATAATAAAATTTGTCCGTATTATAATAATATCTTTAAGTGTAGTAAAATTATAAATATACTCGAGGAATTAAAATGTACTTCGGTAGTATACGTTTCTTTTAATAGTAACGACGTTATTATTACTATATAATTTATTAAAATAAGAATTAAAATAGTTAAATTTACTAGAGTTTTATTTATTATCATTGAATACTTTATTATCGGTACCTAGTAGGCCTAATAAACCTTATAGGTTTTATAGACTCTACGGTAGTAATTACTAGATTATTATTTAAATAACTCTCGTAAAATACTACTAGAATTAATCCTACGTTATATTCTAGAAGTTAAAAGTTATATCGACGTCACGGGTATTATTAAGGCTGATTAACTAACTAAATATACCTTCTTTAATAAATATAATTAATATATATAAAGATTATCGAGTACGTAAATCCGAAGAATCTGACGGTATCGGGTTTAATATATAATTTCTAGAAAGAGTAAGAGTATTATTTATAAACGGATAGAAATATTATTATGTCTACTAGTTAATCTTTAGGCCTTCTCGGAGCTTTTATATTTAAATTATAAAGGTACTAATAACTCTTTTAAAAGTTAATAAATCGGTAGATTATTAATATAAATTAATAGGAGGCTCTATCGAAGTAACTCCATTAATTCGTCTCGAAACTAAAACTCTACTAGAGACTAAATAGTGGTAGTATCTAATAATATAATCGATTAAATAATTTATAAATTCCGGAACTTCGTCGATATATACTCGGCTAGTAGTATTAACGAAGTTAAAGATCTAGATTATAAATAAGATATATTCGTTAATTAAATAGAGAAAGTTCGAAGTTAATTTACTAAAGACCTAAAGAACCGATAATATCGATTATTTAATAGAGATATTAATAAGACCCTAAATATTAATAGAATACTTCGGTAAATATTTTATTTAATCGAATAATACTTTACTAGACTAATAAAATAATAGATATTTAACTTTTATTAAGAAACTTTACTTCGATAAATATAAACAAGGTACTTGTATATAAAGAAACTAAAAATAAAGTATTATTAAAAACTTCAAAGACTAGTATATAAAGGGATAATATAAATACTTTTTATTTTAATAATTCCCGTCCTACGGAAGGCTTCGGCGTAAAAGTAATTATATTTATATAAGATATTAGAAAGAGTAGAATTCTACTCTAGTCTAATTAATTAACGAAGGCGTTAATAAATAACGGAAGTCTTAATAGAGGAGCTCTTAATAAATAATTTAATAATTAATTAATATCGAATAAAGCCGTTACTATTATATTATAATATAGTTATATTCAATAATATAAATAGTAAAAGAGATATTATTCCTAAATATAAAACCTACGTATTTATAATAGTAAATATATTAATTATATATAATGTAGTCTAGTACTTTACTAAATAACCGTAATAAATTTAGTTTATTAATATTATTAAAAGAAAACTTAGTTTATTTAACTATAATCGTAGTTACGATATAATAAATATAAATTACAATATAGAGCCTAGGTATAGAGGAAGTTAATTAAACGATAATAAGATATTTTACTCGACGAATAATTTAGACTAAACTAGTTATCTCTAATTTTATAAACTAATAGCGAGTTTCTACTAATATAAGATAATTTACTAAAGAAAAGAATAAACTCGATATTTTATTTATCCAAGACTTCTTTATTACTTTTAATATATTATATAATAGTATCGTAGTCCTTCTCTAAAGTATCGACGTTTATATAGAGAATTCTCTTAAAATATTATAATATATTAGAAAAGTAGACTTCGTAAAAATACTTTATAGAGTTTTATATACTCGTAATTTAGGTATAAAGAGTATATCTAGATAATTATCTTTATTAAAAACCTTATATACTTTCTCTTTAATAAAGATATCTTTAAATATTAAAGTATTTTAATATTATAAAATCTTTATAATCTAAATATAATAAATAATAATATCACGAAGCTAGTTTATTATATTTAAATAAATTTCGACGTCTTTTAATATAAGCGAGAATACTAGTTTTAAAATTATAGTAATTTTTTTAATAATTATATTAAATTTAAAATTATCGACTTTCTAATTTAAAAAGACGATAAATAAATAGACTAGAAAAGTCTTAGATAATTTTAATAACGATATTATATTTTTAAATAAAGAGAAAATCTACCTAAGATACTATAGATATTCGTCGAGAGTATTATTAAAAACTACGATATTATTAACGTAGATACGGGGGAAATTCTAAAATTATAAATAATTCTATTAATTTATCTTTAAACGTAAATAAGATTATTTTTAAATTTTATAATTATAATATTCTACTTTTCGTTATCTTAATAGTTAACAACGGTGAGTTTATATTTATCGACGTATTTAATAAATTATTAATAGAAAAAACTAGTATTATTTATAATAATAATATATTTGTAATTTTAAATTACGGAGATAATATCTAATTATAAAGATATTAAATAGGTATTAGTATTAATTATCTTATTTAGCCCTCGAATCTCGAAATTTACCTAGTTTTTCTAGATAAAGTCTTTACTACTTTACTAGATTATTCGCTAAATTATAAAAATAAAATATCCGTAAATTATAAATAAAATAGTCTAATTTATTTTATTATCTTTATATAGATAATCGAATTCTTTATTAATAACCTATTAATCCTCGATATTAATAAAATATATCTTTATAATATACGACTTTTCGGAGGGTAAAGTATTAATAAATATCTAATCTTATTCTAAAATATTAATAATTCCTCTAAAGTCTCTAAAGATCGAAGGGAATTAATAAATAATAACTCTAATTCGCTCCGTTTAGTCCGTATTATATTAGTAAATAATAACGTTATTAGATATAATACTTTCCGAGTTAAAAAGTAATAATTCGAAAATAGTAATTATAACTAAAGCGGCGACTACGAAATATAGCGCTTATTTCTTCTAGAATAATTATATAATTAAAGGAGTATTATCGAGGTTAATAAGAAAATATTTTTTTTCTTTATATTTAATGACTTTACCGAGCTTCAATATTTTATTTAAAATAATAACCGGTACGGGCGACGTATTTCGTATTTATATTATAAAGATATTAATATCGATAATATAGGCCAAGGCCTCGTTATTATTACTAAGATCTATAAATAAAATTCAAGGCTCGAAGATATAATCTCTTTTCTACGGAAGCGAGTATCTTTTAATAACGATATTAATAACTAAAAATAATTTAATTATTATAGAGGCTACGGTCTTAATAATAGAGGTTTACTATTTATTAAATAACTTAGTATTAAGTTTATACTAGAAATTACCGGTAAAGTAAAGATATTATATCGAGATATCGAATATAGACTCTTTTAGGCCGAGGATATCTATATTAATTAGTAATTTAATACGGAGGTTATCGACGAGATAAATATCTTTAGTAATTTTAATTAAAATATAGAAACTTCCGTAAATTTATTCGGAGCTAGTATAAAAAGTATTATTTATACTACGAATATTAATAGTAGATTTTATTTACTTTACTACCGCCTATAAATATTTAAATAAATACTATATCTTATTAATTAAGAGTACACTATAGTATATATCGGCGTCGGTATTAATAAGGTCGTTAGTCTCTTTAATAATATATTTAATTATCGAGTATTTTTATAATCTAAATCTAATATCTTCCTAGTCTATACTAGATATATATATTACTATAACTCTCTATTATTAAATATTATCGGTAAATAAAAGTAAAGTATCGACGTCTACTATAATTAATCTAATTTTATAACTCTTTATATAACGATATAATTTATTATTAAAACAAAAGATAAACTAATAACGACGATAAAAGAGATTAGTTTAAGAAATGAAAAGAGTACTAATATTATTATATAGGCGCTAGTTTTAGGGAGGGTTAGTACCCGTATATAAATACCCATTATCTTCGAAATTAATAAGAATATCGTTAGTATTATCGACTATTTAATCTTCTCTATAATATACTTTATTATTATTTTCCAAGATATAGTAAATAGTTTATTATTAATTACCTTAATATTCTTTATAGAAGTTATTATCATAACGGCTACGACTAATATATAGTTATATTAAGTATAGTTACGGCCTAGAATTTAACTCGTTTACTAGAATAAATTATATTCTATTCGGCGCTCTTAATAAATATCGAGAGAATAAATTTTATATTTATCGAGTATTTAAGAGCTAAACGGGGTAGTTAATAATAAACTAATTAATAATATACTAGTATTAATTACTATTAATAAAACTTTAATGAGAGTTATAATAAAATTATATATTAATATTAAATAAATATTTATTTTATTAATTTAGTAGGCTAAAACCTCTTTTTTATTATAACCGCGGATTCTATTAACTAGACTAAATAATATCTATTAAATCAAATTTATAGATATAGATTTTTCAATAAACTTCTTTTTTAACTTTAATTTACTAGAGAAATTAACTAAGAATAATCTATTCTATAAATTAATTAATATTATATTTTAGAGAGGAATTAAGTTACCTCTATATTAAATTAACTACTAGAGACTAGTATCGAAAACGGTCTCTCTAGTATAATTAATTATAATTTAAATATATATATATAACTCCCTATTTACGCAAACGCCGGTAATTATATAATATTTATTAATAACCGAGATTGAGGCTACGGAGTAATTAGGAGGAAAACATTTTTATAATATATCTATTTATTACCTATTAATCTAGCGAAGGGCTAGGTATTCTAGTTTTATAAATTTATTTATATACTAAATTAGAATAATACCGCGAAGGTATATATTTAAATTTATAATTATAACTTCCTCGCTTTAAATAACTATAGTATTTTTAATATACTCGATAAATAAATAAATACTCTAATAATAAACGTTTTTATTTTCTCTAATTATAAAATCGGGGCTAAACGACGTAGGTAAATAAAAATCAAAAAAACTAATCTCTTTAAAGTATTAATAAGACTTATTAGTACTTCTTTAAATAAATAGTCTCTATAGTCTATAAAAGCTAGGCGGCTCTTTATTATTATATATATTATTAAATCTAGTTTATAACTCTACCCGTTAAATATTTATAAACTCGGTATTAATTACTATATCGACCTAGGGACTAATAGGGTTAATAAAAATAATCTCTTCTACAACTACTACTCGTATATTAATATTATTAATAAGCGAAATAAATAGCGGGGAATTAGGAGGCGAGATATTTAAAATTTATAAAAAATTACTAATAAATATAAATAACTATAAAGTTAATTTAAAATAATAACTAATTTATTAAAAGATTTTAAATATAGTATATAAAGAAACTCGTTAAAATACTTAATTTAAAAACTAGATTAAATCGTCGTCTCTATTAATTAATACTAAGTTTATTAACGTAAAGAGTTAATAAGAGTAGAGTTTATTCAAAGATAGAGAGAATAGAAGTTATATTATATTAATTAAATAATAAAGAAATAATTAACTACGTCGATATCTTTTATATATTCGTAGTCTATTTTAATAAAGTCGTTAAGTCTAAAAGTTAATATAATTATAACTTTATTAATTAAAGTAAGAAGAGTTACTATAGCGACGGATTAAATTAATAAAATAGACGGCGTAGGAGAAATATTATCGGTAATAAAAGAGAGGGAGGAGTTTAATATAATCGAATTTTATTAATATTAATCTAAATTATAAATTATTAAGAAAGGCGTAAATATAACTATAATAAATTATAGAGAAATTACGGGTCTACGTAACTCTAAAGTAGAATTATTTATTAATTAAAGACTCCTCGTCGAGGTGTCCGTAAATAGTTTTATGTAATAATTTTAAAGAGATAAATAAAAGTAATTTTAAAAAACTACGAAAATATTAATATAATTAATACGATAGTAATATCTTTAATATATTTATATAAATACCGAGAATAAGAAAAAGAATAGACGAACCGGCGAATACGAGTAAACGAGCGAGTAAAGTTAAAATTACTCCTAATATAGGACGTAGCCCTAATATATATAATTAGCGAAATAATAAACTAAATCGAGAGAATAAAAAGTAATAGAGATAGGGTTTAAGGTACTAAATTAGAGAGTAAATATATATTATTAATATACTCTAGCGCGATAAAGACGCCGTAATAAATAAGTAAAATTAATAAATAAACGAGAAAATATAAAGATAGTATAAAAATATTAGAAAATTTAATAATAATTATAATAAAGATTATAAAGAATATAAAATATAAGGAGGTATAATAAATAATATATCGCGGGTTATAATTAATATAGGTCGCGCTAGGAATAATCTTTAATTATATATAAAAATCGATAGAAGAGCGTAGGCTCTAGGAGGCCTAGATAAAATTATTAAAATAAAAGATTAAAGACCTCGGAGCGAAGGATATAATTATATTATTAATAATAAATGAAATTAGTATTACTCGTAGAAATATACCTAGTTTAATAAAATACCCGACCGAATTAAACTCTCCTCCTCTATAATAACGACTAACGCGAAAGTAAAGTAATTAATAATTAAAATAAATAATATTAAGGCTAGGGAATAACTCGGAAAGATAATTAACTTCGAATTAATTAAAATATTCTAGAATAAAACTTACTTAATAATAAAATCGATTATTAAAGTTAAATAAATAACGAGGGGGGATATTATTCTTTATATAATAATAATAAAAGTAAAATAATAATTAAAGAAAGTAATTAAATAAAAAAGAGTATTAACCTCTTAACGAGAGTATTAAAATAAATATATATCGTAGCGGTATATAATATAAAGAAAGAAACTATCGATATAAATAATTAAAAAACGACGATAAAGATATTAAAAAAGAATAATTATAAATTATACCTAGACTTAAAATAATAAATATTAAATAATTAGGATTTATTTTTAAACTAAATAAATAAGGTTAAAAGAAGAAATATTCGATTCTCCTTTCTAAGATCCTAGACTCGGATATAACGAATAAATTAATAATAAATAATTTCTTAAAAAGTGAATAATTATTACTATACGAGAGGTTAAAAAGAACTAGTAATCTAAAATAATACTCTAATTATTAGAGATATAATTATATAACTCCGGTATATAGGAATCCGCCTAAATATAATATATACGCGGAATTATATTAATCGAAAGATTATAAAATTAGGAATTTAAATAAAAAGTAATATATAATTTATTTTAAATATTATAAATTTTAGAGTAAAGAGTATATAATTCGATAAAAAGAAATATACTTAATTAAATAAAAATTAGAGAATAAACCGAAATAAATTATTATATTATTAAGAATAATACTCTAGGGCTCTTATATATAATTAATAAATAACGAATTTATATTAATACTAACTAAGAGTATAAGAAAGCAGAAGACATTAACGAATATAATAAATAAATTTCAAGATATTACTATTACTCTTAAGAGAATAAATAAATTAAAATTTAATTAATATATAAATTATTTTAAATCAAATAATAATCTAGATCTTAAACGATCTCCTAGCGATAGTATTTAATTAATTAAATAAAAAGTAACTAGATTTAATACTAGTAAAAAGTAATTAAGAACTAAAGAAAGAATTTATAAATATAATATTAATACGAGATAAATAATTAGATCTCTTTTAAGATCGTATTATATAATATTAAAAAAGAATCGAAGTTAATAATAATATTATTTTGAAATAAGTAAATTAAAGATATTAATATCCTAGTTAATTAAAAACCTAGTTAGAATCCGGCGACCTGAATATTATATAATAATAATACTAGTTATTTTTACTTAATATACGAAGAAGATCTAGAAATATATATATATTTTTATATAGATAAAAGGATCGACAAATATAACTAGGAGTTAATTTATTACAAAGATAATTTATATTTAATAAAAATTATATTAAAGAAATAAGAAACGAGATAAGAATTTAAAATAAATAATCTTAATATAAAAGATAATATTAACGAAGGGGACTTCTAACGAAAAAAGATTTAAATTAATAATATATATAACTCTTTAGTAGTATAAATACGCTGCGGAACAGGGAAGGGAA
>JAABUW010000271.1_pt1 | contig 109021 bp, 36 predicted proteins | sample 5560081 | NCBI WGS metagenome assembly JAABUW01 (sample SAMN10711882, study PRJNA513363) | rock metagenome | isolation source: Antarctica rocks | place: Antarctica: Victoria Land, Knobhead sud
GGCCATGAATGGAATGGGGCCATGGCCATGAATGGAATAGGGCTATGGCCATGAATGGAATGCGCCATGGCCATGAGTGGAATGCGCCATGGCCATGAATGGAATGCGCCATGGCCATGAATGGAATGCGCCATGGCCATGAATGGAATAGGGCCATAGCCATAAGTGGGGCCATGCATAGGGGCCATATTGGTGGCGCATTCTAAATTTAGGCATTCTCACGAGCCAAAAACATTCTCAGGAGCGCGTTAGATTCTCAGGGGCGCTTATATCGCTCTAGAGTCAAGACATAATATCACCCCGCTCAAACCAGCTCAACCGGCTCACGAGCGCTCATAGCGCTCAGAGCCTGCCCTACACTTTTGTAGATAGTCGGTTTTATACGGGTTAAAAATGACTCTATGATTAGTTTTTATATTAACGACCTATTTATTCTTACCCCGATTATAATATTAATAAAATAGCTGAAAGAATAACTAAATACGCGTTTCTATATTAAAGATTTAGGCGAGATATCGTACTATCTTAATATAAAAATTAGACGAAATTATTAAAACCGTACTATTTATATGAACTAGGCTAGTTATATTAATAAAATATTAATTAAACTTAGTATAAAGTACTATAAAAAATAGAAAACTTTTATAAATCCGTTAATTTAACTAAGAGTAGCTATTAACGATTATATCGCTAGTAAAGAAGATTTAGAAGGGTTTAAGAAACTAATCGGGTATTTATAATAATTTATTACTATAACTCGCCCTAATATTATATATATAATTAGTATCTATAGTTATTATTTAAAGGTACTACTTTCTACCTATAATATTATATTTAAAAGGATTATTAGTTATCTAGCTAGAATAATTAAACTAGGACTATACTATAACTTTAAAAAAAGAACTAAAGGGCTATTAATAAGATTTATAAATTCGTCCTAAAAAGACTACCTAAATATTAGGTATTTTACTTTAGGGTATATTTATTTCCTATAGAATAAATTTATTAACTAGTTAATAAAACGCTAAAAGACTATCACTAGGTTAATCGTAGAAGTAGAGTACGTCGGTAAAGTAAATATTATTATAGAGTCGAAATTCCTAGTACCTTTATTAATAGAAATAAGATATATCTAGGAGGATATAAAGATTATTTAATTTATAACTAATAATTAGGTAGTTATTAAAATGGTTATTAACTTTATTAATTACCCTACTATTAAGTATATTGATTCTAACTATTATATTATTCGCGAAATGGTCGCTAAGATAGGTATACTTTAGATTAATTATATACCGACGGCGGCTATAATTACGGATGGGTTAACGAAGCCCTTAGGCCCTATAAAGTTCATGGCCTTTAATATTATACTAGGGCTCGCGTCGGAGTTAGTATAGGATTATAACATCGCCATAGTGGTGTTACTAACGGTCAGGTAGTTAATGGGAGCGTTAGATTATAACTATTATTCCCCGTCAGCCTGGCTTACTAAGCAGGTCTTGGCTTAGGGCTAGGGCAAGCCCCTTGAGATAATACATAGCTGGCAACTGCCATAGTTACTACTCCTTAATGAACTACATCAACACATAGAAGAACCATACCTATGGACGTTGCTAACGCTAACATCTTATGAATGATCCTCCTCGGTGATAACACCCACAGCGGCTCAAGGCGCTAGAGGAAATAGAACGTGTAGACTAAACGGCAGCTTCAGGAGCGAGAACGATACCGTGCGGTAGCTACTAGATTCCCTGGGGCTAGGTTCCGATGGCGGTGGGGTGGGCGCAGCGAAAGTATTGATTTTATTTGCGGCGCGAGTTCTGCGGCCGCGATTGCGCAAAAGACTATGTGTTTCGTGCTCCTGTTCCCATGTGCTCTGATTCGGTTGCGACGTTGTTCTGGATTTGGGTCCGCTTGATGGTTCTGGTGGAGCTGAGTATTGGTCTTATGTGACGGAATTTGGATCTATCCTGGGGTTTCGGAGGTATTATATTAGAGATCATGTGCGGGATTGTGAGGATTGCATAAAAGTTAAATGGAGGGTGGGTTGGAGGGTGGGAGCTCTTGTGTAATTGAATGCTGGACACTTTGTCCACGTAATAGTGCTGTGCTCATGACATAGTGTCGGAAATATGACGTCTGGAACACTCGGAGGAAGGAGTGTTTTGGGCATTCTGCAAATATGAATCCCACGGCTGGTTTCTATTAGAAGCATAGAGAACCCTCTCTCACGAATGACAGTGGTATGATTGCAAGTTGGAATTCGGAGCTTCGTGCTCGAATAGGCAGCCTTTGGGCGATAGATGCCATTGTAAGGCTCACACCAGCGCTTCGATCAAAAGGAAAGGAAGTCTACAAGCGCTCCCCCTCATTTCCATCGTCACTGCATTTTGCACAAGGCCGCTGTGCTCATGACACGATCAGTATTTCGGCTCGCCCGCTACATTCTCCATATCCATCTCAGCGTCCGCCCTAGCGAACACCGGTCCAGGATGCGACACCATGAGCACGAAGACAGAGACAAGAATCATCCTAGTAACGTCCAGTCAGCATTCTTCACCTCGGATCAGAAAACAGGGTGAAACTCACACTCCCTCCAACCCAATAAACAGCCCTTCGTTATGTATCAACGGCCCATGATACCCATCACTCAACTCATCAATCCGATAGGCACACCTAATCAGTATCAAAATAATCGCCGCACTCAAACTCCCCACAAACACCTTAAACCCCGTCCCCAACGGCGTCTTCCTCGGCCTCGTTTTCTGCCCACGCAGATAGCAAAGGGCGTAGTCGATGGCGAGAGCGATGAAGACGACCAGCGTGATGACTTGGAAGCTGAGACCAGCGATGGAGATGGCGACGGCGACGTTGGAACTGCCGCTTGAAGTCGAGGAGCGCGCGCCGCCGATGGATTGGAGGACGAGGGAGAGGATGTCGCAGGGGATGAAGATCCAGTAGTAGAGTTTCGGGCTGAAGCGGGCGTATTGGGGGCCGAGGTAGAGGACGCTTTGGGAATGTTAGCTATCGCTCATTTCATGTACGACTGGTGGCCGCCTTTTTTGTGGAGTGTAGGAGTGCTCACATTTTCGATAACGTGACGTAGATCGCTGCGGTGAAGAATGTTGGTCCGATCGTGATACAGACTAACCACCAAACCGGTCAGCTCTCCACTCCCTATCTTGGTCCCATTGTGAAGTGGAAACTTACTAATTTGCATCAAAAACCCTGTAAAAGTAAACGGATTCTTCCACAGCATAATCCGCCCTCCATAACCCAAAATCTCGGCAATACACCCCCAGACTATCGCCACCGTATAGAACCACGTGCGCCATTTGATTCCCAGCCCCAGGTGAATTATCAGAGCGATAGCGAAGAATGCGAGGAATACAGCATTGGCGGAGATAGAGGGGCGGTAGTGGTAGATGCCGAATAGTGGGGAGCACAGTGCTAATGTGCAGTTTGCGTTGGGACCGTAAACTAAGAGGCCGCGAAGGGCGGGGTCTTGGTAGTAAGAGGCGGGGTGAGACATTTTGATGAGGGTAGATGGAGGTTTGATGCCGGTGGATTGGGCGAGTCGGGCTGTTGGTGTTGGGGGAAGATTGTTAGGGAACGATTGAGTGCTGATGTGAGGACAAGGAACGGTCGGTCTCTAGAGGAGATGTTGACTGAACACGCGCGCTAGAAAGATATTCTCAAGGAAAGAGGGAGGTGATGGATTTTATAAAACGCGGTCAAACTCAAAGACCCTGTCCGCTGAAACGCCCATGTATTGTGCCGGCGCAACTTTACATTAAGATTCCCCACGCCCCACTGCAGTAGCACATCCATTGTTCATTGTTCGCACCATTCTTGCACTCGATTGGCCAGAGCTCACCGTACTCGCGAAGACTGGGCTTGTCAGGCTTGGAAGCGGTAAGTGGACGATGGAGCTATACCTGTTACGGTCGACTTTGCGATATGCGAACTGTAAGGCTACGGAGAGTGGCTTGGCACACGATAGGATAGATCTTCCCGATTCCGTCTTGGCAGATGGAATTCGCGTCTTGGGGGCTGCTTTCGGTTAGTGCACATGGCTCGGGATGACATCGGACTTTCTCGTCGGAGTTTCTGAGAAGTTGTATGATAATCAACGAAGCTACTTTATGTAGCATTCAAGTTGAAAGGGGATTATATTAACAACGCCGTCTAGTCTATTCAATAATAGTGAAATAGTGCTTGTATCTTCCAGATTTCGACTATTCTTGGAGAATCGGGCAATGGAGCAAGGTTCTCTTGGAGGGAGGAGCACAGGAAGACTTTCAACAAAAGCGACAAGTTTATCACCAAATGATCCTTGCGAGTGAAGACTTACCTCTAGAAGCCCGAGTTTGCATCGATGTCAGACTAGAACCGGGCGAGCGTTGGTGAAAAGGTCGGCTTTGGGTCGAGCAAATAAGCGTCTCTCTTGCCATTCCCAGTAAGGAGCATACAGAAGCATCGCAACAGCCCCAGCAAGGGGGAGGGCAATCACGTCCTTCGCCTCCTCTCCCAAGCAAACCCCATAATATCAACCTTGGCGTGCCTCGCCTGCATCGCTCCCGCTTCTCGCCATGCTTTGCCTCTCGCGCGGTGGCGGTCTTGGTATGTTTTCTGACCTATATGAACGACTCTGCCCCTCGCAATCAGCACTCAATGCCAGATACTCGAACATGACTTTGGATAAAGAGGTGGAGAAACTCACTCTTGGAAGACGTCTACGAACTTTGCCAATGGGTGTGTACGCCCTGTCATCCGGATCGTCGTTTGGCTGTTCGTCTGGCTCCTCGTCTGGTGCTGGCCTCGGCGGTCTCGATGGTCGGGCATAACGATCAGAGGGAGTGTAGCTTGGGCGAGCGCGTGGTGGGAACAATAGAGGATCGTAGCGGGGATCATATCCGCGCGCTATTGCCCTGTCGTAATCTTCGCCCCAATCAACTGGAACTGACCCTCGTGGTGAAAGCGGTCGTGGAGGTTCGGGCCTGGGGCCTACTTCTGGAGTCGATCCTGGTTCTCCCTCTTCTGCCGACTCGTATTCTGACACAACAGAAGGTGCTGGGGAGGTCGGGCTAGCTGTACGAGATGGCCAGCAAAGTCTGCAATTCCTGCAGACCGGGCAGTCCTTACAAGGCTTGTCTTCAGAAGGCGGCCTGCAACGTGCGCAGTTCCTGCAAGTATTGCAACGCAGGCAGGGTCTGTTCCGGTCAGCTCTCGATTGCCTCTCCCGCTCAGAAGAAGACTCCGAATCGATGCGACTGCCCGGACGACGTTTTCTGCCGCTAAGAAAGTCGTCTAGTCTCTTTTCCGCACGCTTTGTGTCTGCGCGTGCTCTGGCTTCACGGTCTCTGAGCTCTTGCTTGTGGGCTTCACACTCGCGGGCTGCGCGCCTTTTAGCTTCGCGCTCTGCTGCAAGCCTTTCGGATAGCCTCCCTCTCTCGAACTGGGACTGTCTGTATGCGCGTTCTCGTTTTTCTCTTTCTCCGTCATCAAGAATTGTGTACACTCTTCTCTCAAACCTATCGGGTCTGTGATATCGATGATCTAGGCCTCTCATGCCACTACAGAAGGTCAGCAAGGAAACGTCCAATAGTGACGGTGTGAAGATGATCTGTACTCTTGAAAGTCAACAAAGAAGCGTTGCAAAGCGTTGTGACCAGGCGTGTATACGAACGTCCTTACTACTCTCCTAGTTTCTGGCTCCATGGGAATTATATCTCTTGCTCCCACTGAACATATCCTTACGTCCCTGAGATGCGGCGATCTAAGATATAGAGTGGACGAAAATGCGTACGAAAATGCTGAGGCAGCAATGTCAAACATCCTCAATTGGTCGTTCGGAACGCTGGTTTGCCTCAAAATCGATCCGTGACGTCGCGTAACCATCACGATGTCTAAGATAAGATTAGTCGCCATCGCGAAGCGAGGCTGTATAGTAAACAGTAAGAGCCGATCAGATTGTAAAAAGGCCGCTCTGATAAAGTTTACAAAAAAGTGACCGGCATAATGTCCACATTTGGTTGTAAGTCTCTGTTATTCCCAATCGTAGCCAGTATGACGCCTCCTGCTTCGTTCTAAGGATATCATAAACGCTACACATCTTACCAGTCCATATATTTAGAAGTACTTTCACGAACCCCGAGCGTTGGTCACTAAGAAATCACTTATTAGAGGAGCGATTCATTGTAAAATTGCTAATGAACATTCTAGAGACATTTAATAGACGATCATTCTTCAGGCAAAAACCTGAAGCTGAAAACCCAACTGCACCGAAGAGCGACTACAAAGAGCACAAAGTGGAACTCCGCGAACAGTCTGTTGCATGCTGATCGTAGCTACCATGGCAGGTAACGAGTAGCGATCATGTTAATTCTGGGGTTTCATGACCGGATAACTAGGTAGTCTACCCTTTTCCAGCGTGCTGGCTGTGGCTCTTCATATACCTGTTGAGGGCAGGCTCAATAGTTTTTGGACGGTGAACCAGCCCACTAACAAATTTTTTGACCTCGTTTTCGGATTTTTAGTCCGTTCTTGTACATGAGACTTCGCACATTAAATTTTTCTGGCGAAATTGATGGACTCGTTGAGCGACTGGTCGATAGCTGTCTAATTCAAGCTCATCAGCGCTTAGGTTGCTACCATCTTGACGTAAGACGCCGTCGTTTTGAGCTGTAAATCGGGCACCTTACCCAATTCATGAGGTGATAATTGGTTGATCAAGATTCGTCTTGAATTTTGATCGGTTTGCTCGCTTTACTGCGTTCCTGTACTAAGATACCCGGGCTCTGGAACCGCGGCAGTAGCTACTTACTTAGATAGTGTGCCAGATCAATAGCAATTGAGAGGGCTACAGAGCTCAAGTAACATCACGGTCATGTGTAAGGGAGCGAGAAGTCGGAAGTTGAGCTCTCAAGCTGAATCGAGATTGGGTGCGGAATAAGGTCAACAAGCCTGGTTTGATGTTACAATTAACAGCGTATTACGTGTGCTGGCGCTAAAACACGCTAACTGCGTTTTGTGTGGATGACCTCTACGCTACAAATCTGTCTCTCGGTCAACAGATCAAGGAGTCGTACATTCAATATACAGCTATTCGCCACCCGGAAGCGTTTCGGACCGAAGTTGAGCACACTTTGTACGAGAGCATTCTAACACCTTCTTGAACCCTCTCATTACCTCTGTCGCAGTCGAAGAGACTACCGCTTTGAGTTCTCTATCAAAACCTGCAGTGGTGGAGTTAGAGCAGGGTGGCCCACTGGGCAGTGAACCCTTCTAGCGTGTATCAAAACAAAACCTGGTAAATTGCGTTTGAGTCAAGCATTTCAGATAAATCTCCGTGCTTGAAAGATGCCAGCGTACCTTATGGGAAAGGATAACTCGGTACTGGGGCGGTTAAACTAACGGCCATCCTACTCTCCAGCCATGTCCTCTATGAGAGTGTTTTTTCTGCTAGATACTGGAGCACAGGGTAAGCAGAGAGCGAGTGTAATAAAAGGTTAATAGTTATGACTCTTCATTCACGGTTTTGTCTCATGTTCTCCTGGTTCGCATCAAAGAAAACTTACCTGACGAGTTTCTGTTTATGATAGCTGGAACATGGTACTTTTGTATGGTGCCGGTTGCGCCCTCAGCAGCATATTAATCAACGTACCACCTCTGCGTCTCCTAACACATCGTCCCATTGATCGCATAGTGCCCAATAAACAACACCCCTATCACTTAAACCGGTAACGCCCTCGGACTAAGCTCATTTAGGGCGTGCCAAGTAAAACGAGGGCGAGGTCTGCCGGTTCAAGTGATAATAGCCTGAAACAGCACGGAATTTTCTTTCCAGACACTTGCCTTGCAGCAGCGAGTGCAGCTTCGTTCCCTTCTAACATAGCAATTCGAAGAATCTCAGGCTGCAACGTATTGAAAAGTGATTTGTATTCCGGATCATCCATATTCCTGTCACAGGCACGAGCTGCGAGTTGATGCACCGGCTCACTTTCCGCAAGTTGTGGCGCGCATTGGTATGCAGCTTCGAACATGCCTTGGCTGACGCTTTGCAGGAGGCCAACGTGGACGTACATGTAGGATTGGACATAATCGATGCCTTCCGTCTTTCCTATGATCTTTACCAGCAAAGAGCTATTCATCTGTTGATTGCCGTTCTTGCCGGCTTGGAAGTCGGTTTCGAGATGCATTATACGGAAATATTCGTTGCTACGGACTATGTCGCACAGGCTGTCCTTGGAGAGAAGTCGCCGTGGGAAGGAGACGCGCTAGATATCCGTCGACGAGCGAGATACCAGGCTCCATGCTCGTCTCTCAGGTATAGCACGTTCTTATTCTGGATGATGTTCCAAGGATTGCTGGGTTTTCCTTTAGACGGCGGGGCCAGGACAATGCCTAGCCAGCGAGCCTGACCTGCAGTCCGCGAGGTGTTGGAATACCTTGGTTGTCTCCTCCACGCATGGTTTGTAGTATACCGTTTGAATTTTCGTAGAATAAAAGGGTGGAAGGCGCCTATCGGAAGCCTTGCGTTTTCAATCTCGGGCCCAGTCGAAAGAGGATGTTTTTTGGGATGCCTCGACGAGCTGATGGCATCAAGGACCACATTCTGTGTATGCGAGTGTCTTCAGGACCGCCTAATAACTTTCCGATGTCGAACCCAAGTAGATTACCGATAAGCAATGGTTCATCTGATGGAACACTGACAGATCTGTGCTTCAGCGCCGCTCCCACAAGGGCAAGATCAGCCCCCAGTCCATCTGAATCATAGACTTTGCATTGAGAGAAGGCTGTGAAGGCTCGAATGCGACTGATGATCTCGACCGCAATACCCCTGCGACCATCTTGGTTCTGAAGAACATCCAGAGCGTTCTGCCAGAGCGGACGTAGGTTGACCGCTCTATCAAGAAACTGGAACCACAACCTCCATTTCTCAGAAGGTAGCGAACCTTCTTGGAGTGTCCATGGTCTGCGCATCCACCCGGAGGCGAAGATCCTGACACAAAGTTCTTCTGGGCTTAGTGTAGCACTATCTTGCAGACGTAGAGACGTATCGAGTACCAAAACGTGGGTGGCGTCTTCGTAGGTCCTTCGCATTTAAGTCAAGGCACGATCCTTTGCCTCTTTCGGTTCGACAGGACAGCACAGAGTTTCGCACCAAATTAGAAGGTCTCCTTGCGCATCTCCCGCGTCCGTTGCCAAGTCCTGGTGCTGTAACAAGCCATACAATTGAAGCAGTTGACATCTGGGAAGGGAGTTCGCTGTGGGATTACCCAATCCATCAGCCCATACGTGAGAGAGTGCAACGTAGCGAGAAGTTGGTTTTGAATCGAGAGTCTTCACAGCGAGCTCTGCAAGTGTCTGGCCTGGAACAATGCGTAGCAGGGGAAGCTGTCCTTTTTTCAAGATCCCATCAATAGCAATAACGTCAGTTGACAAGTGCTCACAGACGCAATCAGTGGCGACTTGCCGAGTCTCGTACTTGCCAAGACTGTTTTGATAAGCCGAACATTTCTGTTCATCGCAACCCAGGTGTCGCGAGGGGGCATCTGATCTCCTCAGCCATATGAGGTATTGCACGGAAAAACAGCCTTGAAAGAGCAGAGTGATTTGGCTTGGACACTAACCTGCTTCTCGCATTGATGCTTCCCACAAGGATTCGTTGAAGAGTATGCGCCAAGATGCGGGGCATTTGTAGTCTTCTACAAAGTTTCCAATGTGGAAAGCTTTGTTGGCGGCATACTCCAAGAGTTCTCCTGTCGCTGCTATAGAAAGCATGAGAGTTAGATCGAATGTTGGCCCCGCTGCTCGCAAACTTTCATGCGTCAGACCTAAACATTCGGCTACGTGGTCATAGCTCGGTCTGAGATCGCCACTGTGGACCTTCTGGATCCATATATCTACGATGCCAAGTAGCTGCGAATTTGTAACAACTTGGCTGGTGTCATCGGCAGCAGCTCGAACAAAGTCATTTGCGCTGCAAAGATCACCGTGTATTTCATTAATCAAACCAAAAAAGAGCCATGTCTGGAAGAAAGATTCCAGCTCCTGCTTGGGGGGTGGATGATGTCTCTCATAATGCCAGAAAGGTAGGTTCTCTCGTGCGTCACTCGCAGGAGGCAGTACGTATGGTTTGCCATCATCGGACTCGGTCTGGCAGACATAAGCCACTGTCTCGGGTTCTTGCGAGGCAACGCTGGCAGGACGTGGGAGATGTTCCATGGCTTCTGAGCTGTTTTCTTTTTCTGAGATTCTGTTCTCGTAGATCGGTGTGAAAGCTTGGCGATCTAGCCAGAAGGGGTGCCTTCTACCCGATCATTGGGGAGCTCGCAAAGGTGAATGTCTGGGACGCATCGCTTATAATAAATAGCCCGAGGACCAACAATTTTGAAGAGGGAGACAAGCCAAAAAGGGTGACGAACTTGTTGGCGGTGAGCTGAGGTAGATAGATTTGACACAACGGACGGGCGAAGAAGTGTTGACTTTATCACGAGGGGCAGCTGAGAAAGAGTAGTCTTTGGTATGGCTAAGACGGAGGCTATTAGGAATGTCTCATTCTTCGCGCGGGAATATGAGCCGTTGACGAGCTGAATGTGTTGGAAACTCTGCCTCTCGTCCTGTTAATCGTGCGTTCCATCTCCGATCATTACCTCACGGTCGATGTTTATCCCGCTATTGGGGCCAGTGAGCCTGGTTGGCCTTGAACAGCCAATCCTCTCAGCCAGTGTTTCACTGGCTTCTCATGCTCTCTCCCGACCTGCTCTAGCTTCTCCAATTTGAGCGAGATGAGCGATCCGTGCAGCCGTGAGAGTCTCTTTCTCGCTTGTAGCAGACTCTGCCGTAGTTTGCTCCATGACTTCGGCGACATTGGGGTTCAAGAGCGTTCGGCGTAAGTAGTCCGCAACCTCTCGCTTCTCATGTAGGGACCATCTAGCGCTGCTTATCTGTTGTCTCCGCTGGGCTGATTGATAGACTTAGAAATCTAGAGGAGTATCGTTGAGACTATTAGCATTAATGACGCTGACATAGTTCAGAGGAAAGCATTTGCAGTATGCCGAAAGGTTCCACGGTGTAGTAATAACGCGGGACAGGCATCTGGTAATTGTTCTCTAGGTACTGCCGCTGTGTGGAATGCATTTCGTAATGCTTCAACATGGTCAACACAAGAAAAAATTCTGGTCGAAGTAGATATGGATATTGTGACGACCGCTTAGCTTTCGGAGCACCGGAACGGTCATTCTAGTGCTCCAAAGGGAGTCCTAATGCGCAAAATCTGCCCGATGTGAAGTTTTGTTGATTTCTGACATTGCCTAGGATCTAGACTGGCCATGAAATTGCCAAATGATTCATGGTCGTCGAATGAAGAGGTCTTAGTCGTCCATAGCAGCGAAGTTCCCTCTTCATAGAGCTGGCGACATACCCGAATGACAGAAAGATCGAGGATTTGCACGGATTGTCCCGACAGGACCAGTGTTCCATCGAACATACGTGTCAATACTGGACCGGTCTCTTTTCCACCGCAGACTTCACAGTCGTGGTGCCTTCATTTGCAAGTGACGCTGTAGTAATCAGGTAAATCATTCAGTGGTACTATGCCGTAGCCATACATAGACTCTTTGTAGGCCTGATCTTCTGGCGCTTTGGCAGCACAAATTACATGGGGATGTATCGTGACGCCCAGCTCCTTCCGGTCTTTGATGTGCAACAACTTATCACCCAAAATGAGTCGTAGTGTTGTGCTCCCCGAGTTCGCCGGGAAGCTTAAGCCGCGGAGAAATCGCTGAATCGCTTTTGATGCTAGTCTTATTAGGATAGTCTCACAATAGGGACTTGGTAATCTACATCGCCTTGGTTTCCGATTAGAGAGTGGACGTCACGATTTCGTGGCCTTTTGGGCGGTCTGCCACTCATCATCCGATCGTCTTGGTTCCTCCATCCGTTGCCAATTCTCAGCTCCTCTAGCGTACCTATGATTTGCATTCGGAGGAAAGAAAGAGCGTGAGGCGCCAGGCGTGAGCCTTGGATGTTCATGTAGACGACTTGAGTATAAGAGACCCTCGAGCTAAGCGGCGATGTTCAAATTTAGTTTACCTAAGAGATAGTCTATATTTTAGTGCGGCTCGTCTCAAACGATAAACGATAAACGGCGCTTGCTTTCATATACTGCTCGAGCACTTTCGGCCGGCGGGTCCCAAGTTTCGCGACTCAAATTAGCTCAGCCCTAGAAAGGTTCACCCCTTATCCATCCTGTAGGGCTGAAGCCCGGAAGCCCCTTAGGCCCCTAAAGACTACCCTAGAAATTCGTCTCCCAGGCAGCAGTCTGGGAAATGATGGGGGCTTTTTCAGTCGCCTAAGTAGCCCGCTTTGGGGGGATCTACGGGCGGCTTCTAGGCATCAGCCCTACAGGTGAGCGGTTAGAGGGTGTGAACGCTTTGCTGCATCTGCATCTCACCGCTCTCCACCCTCACCAACAAGTACATTTCATCATGACCCGGGGTTCGACCCCTTTGTTTCAAGCCAATTTCACTCATGACTGTACAACGCGAGACCCCAGCACCATGGACGTCATGGAGACGCAGGATAAACCAAAGCGGGGAAAGCAAACAGCCAAGTACCGCAGAAGAGAATGTAGGGAATGCCATGACGATGGAGAGGCCTGCGACGGCAAAAGAGGTCCACCTCTAAAGTGCTCACGCTGTACAGCTCGTGGGTCCACATGCCTTCCAAATCAGGACTGGGCCTTTGAGGGTGAATGCTGCAATTGTTATATGGTCTGTATTGTATCACCCGAGACAACTATGTTCAGGTGTCCACGCTGTAAAGAGCTTACATGGAGGGACTCCAACGACGAAGTCTCCGAGGATGAGGCCGCCCACCCCGTTGACGTTGGATCATATACGCAACCCTTTATCTCCTTCGTATCCGACAATCCTACTATCTTCCATGCAGTCTCTGCCGTTTGCAAGCGTCTCGCATCCGAAGGCTTCACCAAATTATTCGAGCGTGACTCATGGAAGGAAACTCTCACGCGTGGTAGAAAGTACTTCTTCGAACGCAACGGCAGCAGTGTGATAGCATTTGTGGTGGGAGAGGAATATGAGTCAGGAAATGGCGCCAGTGTCATCGCCAGCCACATCGACGCTCTTTCTACACGACTGAAACCAATACCCACCCTATCCACCAAGGCTGGGTACGTACAACTTGGAGTTGCACCTTACGCTGGGGCCTTGAACAATACCTGGTGGGATCGAGACCTCGGTATTGGAGGCAGGGTGCTTGTAAAGGACAGCAAGAGCGGGAAGATAGAGACAAAGCTGGTCAAGCTAGGATGGCCAATTGCGAGAATACCGACGCTGGCGCCTCACTTTGGCATGGCCTCCGACATCTCGCATGCCAATAAGGAAACACAGATGGTCCCAATAATTGGTCTGGACAGCACCGATGTTGATGATGAGAAGTCAACCGAAAATCGAAAGGCTAGCCTACTAGGTAGAGCAGGAACCTTCACTGCAACGCAACCGGAGCGGCTAGTAAAGGCTATCGCAGGAGAGATGAAAATTAAAGATTGTAAGTATTCCTTGTTCTCGGCCAAGCTCTAGCAACTAACCTTCTACAGACAGCACAATCATCAATTGGGAACTCGAACTCTTCGACACCCAGCCAGCCCAACTTGGCGGCCTTGATAAAGAGTTCATCTTTGCCGGACGCGTGGATGATAAACTGTGCTCTTTCGCTGCCATCGAAGCACTCATTGCCTCAGTTCATGACGCAGAGTCCGACTCTGGTATCATCAAGGTCGTCGGCTGCTTCGACGACGAAGAAATCGGTTCTCTGCTTCGCCAAGGCGCTCACTCCAACCTCCTACCAAGCACACTAGAGCGCATCTGCGAAGCCTTTTCTAATGGAGGTTGTGGTGCCAATTGCATCTCTCAGATGTACGCAAACAGCTTCCTGATTAGTGCTGATGTCTCGCATGCTGTGAACCCTAACTTCATGGGCGCATATCTCGAGAATCACTCGCCTCGACTGAATACTGGTATTGCCGTCCAGGCTGACCCTAACGGACATACAACCACCGATAGTGTCAGCACAGCCTTCCTGCAGCGCATTGCAGACAAGTGTGACGCCAAGCTGCAAGTGTTCCAGATCCGGAATGACTCGAGATCAGGTGGCACAGTAGGTCCAATGTTGTCTAGCGCTATGGGAATGAGAGCCATCGATGCTGGACTGCCGCAGCTGAGTATGCACTCAATCCGTGCTACGATCGGAAGTCTGGACCCAGGCCTAGGGGTGCAGCTGTTCAAGGGTTTCTTCGACCACTTCGAGGAGGTGGATGCCGAGTTTAGATGATGTCTTTTTGTAGCCACTTATATCAGAGGTACGAGACATTCCGAGTGAGCATTGAATTATTTGACGTTGCATTGCATAGAGTATCAGATGGTAGATGGACCAGCTTGACAGCACCATGCCCTGACCAGCCATAATCAATCGATGGCAATCTTTTTGCTTTTGACAGACGAGCTTTTGTAAACATGACGCAATTTTCTAAAGTAGGTGGCAATTTCGAGGCCCGCAGAGACCCAACATACGCAAACATAGATGCACACAGCAAAGGACTCTCAGGTTGTGCAAGGGATTGGTCTTGGGCTGCTCTAGGATCGACGTCGACGTTCCTGAATGACATCTCAAAAAGATGCTATGTGTCAGGCTTAGTGCTGGATTTGCTGATAATGTTAAAGGCCACCAAATCCAATCCGGACACGAAATGCAGTTGACGCAATCAGCAAGATAGGCTTTCATGCACATCTTGGAGGATACATATACCTCATCGCGATTGACTCCAGCCTTTGATCGACTAAGCCTGTGACATTTCCTATGTGCGTTTGGTATAGTTCATGTTCTGTAGCCCTTACATGTGTTACTTGTTTAGACACCTTACCTACAGTCAAATACCTGTAGAGTTAAGACGTAACGGCTGGTTATATAGGGAGGACAATAATGGTCCTTTCCGGAAATATGTTTACGATTAACACCGGCTGCCTTTTGACTTTACTTGTGTATTCTACAAACCGGAAAAACAGAAACCATGTCCCATAACCTCGTGAGCATGCCCACGGAGCTCCTCAACGCTGTGGTCGAACATGTCGACAATGGACAGATCTGCCAGCTAAGACTCACGTGCCACAGCCTACTCAACCTTGTCCACCGCAAATTCCGATCGATGTTCAACATTCGACAGACAGATCTGTCAATCGTCAGCCTTAAGCGACTCCATGACATATCAAGCCGTCCATATCTCGCCTCTTCAGTCCGAAATCTTACTATCACAGCGGTCACATATGACCATGCATTCCTTTCTCAGCTTTCGGTGGACGAGCCAGTGAACCCACTCCCCATACAATTGACAGCGGACGAGCGTACACAAGTAATACGAGAGAAGAATGCGCTATACTACGAGCATGATGTCCATTACTCGTGCCTGAATCCCAACAGGACTGTCGCCATACTCCAAGCAGTATTCTATCACCTCAACGCACTCGAAACACTCAATCTCGAGACAGCGGTCTACAAAATGGCCGGGAGACGCCTGCCCGCGTACACCTGTACTGATTGGCCTGACGCATGGTATTCTGCTGTGTTCACCTATAGGATCACGATGCTTGCGCTCTCTCGAAGTAGCACCCCTCTTCAAACTTTCAATGTATACGGTGGCCACTGGAGCGGTAGCCTATCGATGACCGATCTCACACAATCTATCGCAGTTTTGAGCACCCCCGAGCTCAAAAGCACATTCGAAGGGCTAAAAACGCTTTCCTTATGCACATCCGCACAGAACCTTGCAGACCACGACTCAAACAGCCCCCTCCAGACAATCCCAGAATTTGACACGACAGGCACCGCAAATTTCCTGAAGCTATGTCCTCACCTGGAAGAATTGGATTTGCATTTCTATATACTTCATCACGGAGCGATCAATGCTGCAAATGGAATACTTAAAGATATCATTCATCGGATCCAACTGTCCCGTCTCCGCTGCCTCAAGCTACGTGGAACCGAGTTGCGCGGTGATACACTCCTCCGCTTCCTGCGTCGCTTTTCAAGCATCAAGGAAATCCACCTTCACGACATAGAACTCATCTGGGCTACATGGCAGCCAATTTTCGAATACTGCTGCGATTATGGTTCGAACGTGGAGATTCTAACGGTACGAGGTCTGACCGAGTCAACCATGCGTCGGGAGAAAGACCAGGTATTCTTTGGCGATGAAGCTGCTCGTTCGCTTTTGACATTTGCTGGGGAGGAACTCAAAAAGGGAATCAAGTATAGGCTTGTACCTGATCCTTGGCGTTGGCCGGAGCACGATGTCCGTAGGCCTGAATACGGTCCGCCCCTTGGCAAGGATGGGAGGACGGAGGGCTATTGGCGCCAATGGTGGGACATGGGAAACGCTAGTGCGTGTGGGAGAGCATGAGTGTTTTCTTACGCGAGCATTACTCGAGCGAGGACGAGACTGGATATGGAACTACGACGATGGAGCATAGAGGGCATCGCATTGGGCTCGAATGGATAAAACGCATCGTATCTTGAGCTTGCGCTATCGTGATAGCGAATGTGCTGAAGGAAAAGGGTTGCACATCTTGACTACGCTTGCGTTTGAGTTTGAAGATCAATGGATTAAGCGACTTCATGTGCTTTGCATACGTGAAGTGCAACGTTCTGCAATCCCACTGACTCATGACGAAAGATCCATCGTTATGCACCAATGTCCCGAAGATCTGGCTCCTGACACGACTGACATATTCCTTCTGGGGTATATGCATCGGAGGCATGCAGGCTGGAGCACTCAGCATGCTTGGATTGTTTTCGCGGAAGATTTGTCGGCAAACATCTTGCGTGATTGCTATCGTCCACTCTGCAGTTTATATCCATCAAAGTTCACCTGATGCCGCCTTCAATTTTCAGTCTACATCGGCTATACATATGAAATAAATTCACATGGGAACTGTGAACGTCAATTACTTGACTCGGACGCTTGAGTCTGTTACTTGTTGATCACGGCTTTCCATAAATGCACTCGCAGCAATTATTGTTAGGGTTTTGGGAGCCAGGATTACTGAAGTCAAGCCTATGATAGATACTAACAATCTCATTGGCTGTTGACCGGCCTCCTCCATGTATGCTCCCCGAATTACATGTTTTTAGATGTGTGTATTTCTTGAACGATGCAAAGCTGGACACGTTTGCCCCCTTCATATCTGCTTCCCAATACACAAACACTCATTCTGCGAAATTGACTGTTTTTGCTTACCTGTCTCATCTACGGTACAGCAGAGGCGCCACGAAACAAAGCGGCCAAGTCTAAACATGCAGGTAAAGGATCCTGGGTGACTGGCAATCAATGCGATACCACTTTTCACGTCCGTGACAGGTTGACTCCCGACCTCACGGTACGCACCTCACTATACGGCGATTTCAAAGGTTCACCAGTCAATCTTGTGTGCCCAATCCTCAGTTTCCAAGGCGATGTGCAACGGAAGTTTTCACTGCGTTTGTACCTTACCAATTTATAACACCCTATCCTCAAGCAATTTTGATTCTGGCAGAGTTTTTAGCATAATCTACGGTTTCCAATATACATCGTGTCTTATCCTGCACATCAACATCATCTAATGCCAATGCTTCACCATGCATCATACCGTCGACATAACAAGCTCCGATCAAAATATATAAATGCTCAACGTAGAGCTGGAAGACTTTGAACTACTAGAGATGTATCGAGAGTAGTCTTTGGCTCCTTAATGGTAAACAAGACTCACCTCAAATCAGGAGATTTCAGATGCGCGCTTTCCCCCTCGTGACTTCTTCGGTCGACTCCGGCAGCCGTGACAGTGTAAGTAGGGATTAAGGCTTGGTAGCTGACATATAAGAACTTGCCTATCCCCGTAGGTAAGTAAGTACCTTATATGATTCTTTCAGCGCGAACGAGAAGACAACCTCGTCGTAAATACAAACGTCAAGAAAAAAGCCGTCCTGCTAGACAGGTTCTGGTTTAGTCGGGGGGTTTTTTTGATGCTCAACCTTACCACCGATGGCAGGTCCTCGCCAAGAAGAATACACAACTCGTTTCCCGATTGGGACCATATAGGCGCCCAGCCAATGTAGCCTTTACTGGTGACGGAAATCTTGTTTCGGAATGCTATGTCGCGGAGACATGTGGCATGATGACTCCCACCCACCACAATCTGGCTCCCGAAAAGTCTCATATACTAGGCGACATCTGAGTCGTATCTCTTGGCGCAGTTGCGGACGTACTCGCTCAGATTGGAAGTGTCAATGTTTGCAGAAGGCAGATCCATATGCGTAGTGGACACGACGTGCGCTGCCGTTGCCGAAGCGTGATTGTGCAGGCTGCTTTCAGTGACGGGGTGGCTTTGCTTTGCGGTCATGGCGTCGGCTACTAGTGTCCTCGGGTACACTTCTGTGGAGTTTTTGTTGAGTCAATGTTGGCTTTCAAGAGCTAGCAATCTGGTTGCTTTTTCCCACTCTAGCAAATCTGCAAAATTGTTCGAGCCAAGTAGAATAGGTCCTAAGTCTTCGATGTCATCTAGGTGAACTCCCTTGAGTCCGACTGTGCGTGAATCGCTCTCTACTCGTATCTCGGACATGGAGCTACCGCCAGCATGGAAGGTTCTTTTTCAGTTCGCCTTTTCCAAGGATTGAAGAAATTGGTCCTAGGTTCATTCCAGCGCGGAACCCACGATGGTAGGTTTCTCAATTCTGGAATCGTTGCTTCCAAAACAAGATTGGCATGAGTCAACATGCCGTGTCCATCGCCCTGGCCGATCGAATACAAATCATGATATGTCCCTTCAGCAGGCAGCGGAGAGTCTGGAAGCGGTGCGGTCTGCTCATCATTGCCTAGTCCGAGCATAGCATACTTTGGACTTTATCTCTTGGGTCAGTCGATGCACACTCGCGGAAAGAGCCAAGAAGCGTTAGGAGCGCATTGCCCTCACCATTACTATGTTTGGTCTTCACAAGCACACTTTGATTGGTGTTAGCCAATCCCTCTATCCAGTGCGTAGACGTGACTGGTATATAGTTTTCGAGGCCAAGTTGGCCAATAAAGGCCCACGTATCAAGAAGCCATCGCCAAGACAATACAGGGGAGCCCAAAAAGATCTCTACTTGAGAAGGGATGACTATTTCTTGGATGATCCATACGCGCATGAACTAAGGGCATACGTGAATATAGACGAAAGCGCTCCAAGCGTCGATTCCGCGATTTGGGAGTCCTGTCCATGAACGGTCCCACACTTTCTTCTCACGGCTGACAGGACCTTGGTGAGCATACAAGTGCAGAATTTGCTCACGAAGCAGGTTCTGGGACGGTTCGCTGAATGCGATGCCTTTCAAGTTTTCTTCTGTGCGGGTGGTCATCATAACAATCATATCTTGTAGGCAGTACATCAGGGTCACAAATCCTTCGTCATGCGCATCCTCCTCTCCAAGGCGTGCAGACATCGTTATAGCCTGCTTACAGATCCACCCATCAATAAGATCTGTCAATACTTTTCCTAAAAATTAGCCTGGCCAATGCAGATTACATCCACCCAAACCATCTGCCATTGGTAGAGCAAAATGCAGATCTGCAGTTATGGCAAGGTGTCTACCGTCGCAGACTCTGCTGTGATCAAAAACGGGTTCGCCCCCTGTTTATGAGAAGGCCACATATTCGGGTTTCTCGTTGAGGTTCACGTGGTGCATCTCGCATATGATTGGGTCGTCGAAAGATGCCGCAAGAAGGATACGGAGGATTTGTATTGCATCTGCTCTCGACAAGAGAGGAGAGTAATAGTGATCGTTCATATCAGACTTCCGAGCATTCGCTCGAGCGATATCGCGGCACTCGCAACAGACGCCCCTTATTCTACGGCACCGGGTCATAGATACGGAGAATTACGACTTTCCAATTGTAGCGCGAGAAAAACACCCGAGGGCGGGACTTGGTAAAGGTATAGAATAGGAATCAACGGTCCAGGCTAACCGAAACTCTTCTGGGTGGGAGGAATCTGGGCACAGACTGCATCTTTCCATATTGAGAACGCAACATACAGCTCCGAGACTAGCAGAATGTAAGGGTACAGTAGTGATTATGTCAGACCGATTGTTGGAATAGGAGGAATGACTGGATGATTATCTATGGAGGCACAGGAGGGAGCTGGTGGAGCGGTCTTTTTATGTTTGTTCGGCTGACCCATAGGGCTGAGTGCTGAACTCCAACACCCCCCTTCAATACGAAGCCTTTGGAACCTTCTGCCGTAGCTATAGACCCACAGCTCCCCTTGAATCTTTGTAATATCTGAGTGCTGCTGACATGTCGTCAATGCTAGGTTCTTTCTGTGAACCTCTGACGGATTGAGTCATGATAAACAGCAGGGGTGCGAGGCTCTCCTCAAGGCCCAGTCTGAAAAATGTATTGAGCTGCCACTCTGGTAGCGCTAGGCCCATTCTGAGCAAGGTCTGGTTGGCTGCTTTAATTGCTGTAGCGTATGCATCAATAGTAGCATATTTTGCCGAATCGGCTCTTGCGATAGCAAACATTGCTTTATCCCTAGTGTACAGATCACTCTCGCTGTACAGCCTCACAAACGTGGCCCATTGATCAGCTATCAATTTAAGCCCTTCTATGTGTGCCTGTGGACCAGCTTTAATGTGGAAAACCAATTTTGCCACTGCTCTGGCGTTCTTCCTATCCCAGGCTTTGGCCGACTTTTGCCATTCTGCCAGCTCTTTCTCAAATTCATCCTTTTCTTTCTTAGTAGGGGTCTTTGCTGCTTGAGTAACCAGCTGATTGTTGGATGCATTACGCACTTCTGCCTGCTCAATAGAACTGGAGGGAGCAGTTGGTCGTTGTTCGATGCCTAACACAATCTGGTCGACGTCATCGAGGACGTATTTGCTCATCATCTCGCGCTCGAATTTAGGCCAATTCTTAGGCCCACTCAGCTTCTCAATCTTGAACTCCGATTCCGTCATTGTAGCTGCTGTTGCCACTATTCGACCAGGATCCAGGAGGTGTTCTATCGAGGTAGGCTGGGGTCGTTACACACGCAATCTGACGGCTTCTTTGGACGTGTTCAATGTGGGGCAGTGGATGCTGAACCCAGGCTCATAATCTGTTGGAATGGGAGGAACGACTGGTTGATTATCTTTGGAGGGAGTGGTCTATTTATGCTTGTTTGGCTAATCCATAGGGCTAATCTATAGGTTAAGTGTTGAACTCCAACACCCATTGGCATAAAGCTGTCCGGGACCTTAGATGCTCAATGTTGGACCCATAGAATATTCCGATCTCAATTAGGCATAGCTGTCCGGTCTGGATTATATGCCTCTATTAGGACCGGACTAAATCTTAAAAACCGGACATTTACAATGTCCAAAAAGTACTGACTAACCCGAACGAAGAAGTTAAAGGTATAGCTAGGATCAAGGCTGGTGTCTAGGTTGCTATACTCATTTGTCCAAAATTGAGAGACACCTTATCTGCAACCTCGAAGGCTGCATCCGCAACAATGCACTCTTGCCAAAGTCTCAGCGTCATACACTCCCCCTCCACCCCCTCGCCGCTTCCTCCTCTTCTCCGCCCTGCCTAAACTCCAATGATGCCCCTGCGCCTCCCTAGGACACCTCTCACCCGCAGCATCACCCTCCTCAGCCTGAGCCTCCCCCTTGGTGTTGCATACTTCTCAACAATGACCACCTCAAAAGCCCCCCAGTCCCCTAACGCACCATCCACCAACAGCGCGCCCGCCTTCCCAACACGCCCCTACAAACCGAGGCATGATACATTTCCATATACGGCGCGGGACTTCTTGAGACAAGATGAAAGCGACGACACAGACTTCTATTCCACACCACGCTTCGTAACGCATATCGACGACAATGCCATCGCGCTCCTAAAGCAATACTACGCTGCGAACCTACCAAGGAAGGGAAGAGTATTGGACTTGTGTAGCAGTTGGATAAGTCATTTCCCGCCAGAACTGGAGTCGAGTGCGCGGGTTAGGCGGGCCATGAAGAGCGGTGGTCAGTCGGAGGGTGGGGAGGAAGGGTTGGAGGTAGTAGGCCTGGGCATGAACAAAAAGGAATTGGACGCAAATCCCATATTGTCGTCGTCGATATTACAGAACCTGAACATCAATCCCATCCTCCCATCCCACTTAGCGCCCTTGGACGCAACCACCTGCGTAGTCTCAATTGACTACCTCATCAAGCCCGTGGATATGCTATCTTCTCTTCACCAGAATACCAGAGTTGGAGGGAAGGTGCACTTGATCGTTTCCAACCGCTGCTTCCCCACCAAAGCCATCGGGCGCTGGCTGCGCATTTCCGAAGAGGAGAGATTGCAGATGGTGGGGAATTATCTGTGGTTCGGTGGATGGCGGGATATTGAGATAGTGGAGGTGTGCGATGGGAAGGGTAGTGCGTCGGGGTTGATGGGGATGTTTGGGGGTGGGGTGGATCCGCTTTGGGTTGTTAGGGGGGTGAAGGTTGAGGGTGGGGAGAGGACGGTAGAGCAGAAACTTGGGCAGGGGAAGGGTGAGTTTTAAACTTTAAAGGGCATCGGAGATGGAGAAGTGAACGGGCGAAGATGTGTATCATTAATTCAATGTGGTAACGCTGCTTGTGCTGGCGAGAAGCCGCACTGTAGGTATCTTGTAAGATCGCCTGAAAGCGTGAATCGATGATTCAGATAGCCTCCCATACCAAGACCCATTGTCTCTTCTACCAGAACCATGTTGCTTTATCCCAGGAAGACGTAAGAAAAGAACATTTACCCAATACCACGAAAGCCGCCGATCCAGTCGTTATGCTAAGAAACAAAAACGAATAGCCGTAGCCAAAACAGGAGTGCTCTTAAGCAACTCTTCATGCAAGAACAATACTTCTCTACCTCTTTTTCATCCATTACCGTCCCGCTCCCACATCCCCGCTTCCTCTCAGGAAATCCCTCGCATCCTTGTCGCCTCCATTCGCTGCGATCTCCATCCAGTGCCTCACAACCGCGAAAGCATACGGATCAAGTGCTCCCCGTTCTTTGTCGCCAGTCCTATAGTCCATCGAGACCACGGAATCGAACACATCCTTGGCTTTTGAATTTGGCATTGTCGTACGTGGGAGGAGCTTAGGATGAGTAAGGTAGAAGAGGCCCAGCTCGCGAGCAGCGACGGGCGAACCTTCTTTGGCTGTGATGAGCCAGAGATTTGCCGCGTCGCGGAGCGTACTAGATGCCAAAGCCGTCTCAGCAGACGGGTCCGATGGCTTGGCGAAAGGTATATGGTAGGCCGTGACCTCGTTCGCCCGTATGATCATTACATCGCATAGGTCGTCTTTGAGCGCCAGCGCTGCAAGAGCGACGTCCCAGAATGCCTTGCCCTGTGGTGTTTGATCTAAGATTTCCGAAGGTACGAAGGCAGCTATATATTGGAGATCTCGAAATAGGGTGGTCGGGCGGAGATTTGTAGATCGAAAAATGGAGAGCAGCTCAATCACAATGTCGTCATTGCCAGGAACGCCCTCGGTCGAAGCTTTTGAGGCAAAGGCTGGTACGACGGTGCCACGCTGTGAACCTTGGAATCTCAGCGTGCCTGCTCGACGCTCAGTGCAGTTTGCTATGACCTCTTCAAGGCTCGTTGCTTTTGTCCTTGGCACACTCTTGCTGCGAAGATTGACATCATCTGGACGTGACCGCCGCTCGTTCCCAGACGAAGACTTCGAAGTGTCGTGCAAGGACTTGATGATTAGATCTTCAAGCTCATACAGTGCGTAGAGCTTGACATTAGGGTCGTGGGTCAGCGAGAAACTCCACAGTAGGGACGCGTAAGCCTCCAAGAAGGGGAATCTATGACTCGGTTTGTCATGACTGTGCGTGGGATGTGACTGCGATGCGGGAAATTCGGAGGTGTTCGTCGGAATGTCCTTCGAAAACTTGCCCTGCCTAGGCAATGCTGTCGAAGGCTCGGCAGTCTCGCCTGACCGCAGTACTTGAATGGGTACTGGGACTGTATTCCCTTGAGAAGCTTTGGAATCGCCTTGCCTGCCCATACTTGTATTCATCGCAATATGATCATTGATCCAAGAGTCTGTCTCGCTCCCTTGATTCCAAAGTAGATAGCCAAGATCGCTCAATAGCAAGCTGCAGAGATTCTTCTTGACCTGCTCCGTGAAAGCTTCCTTTTCCGGCGAGGATTCTCCTTCTTCGCTGGAATTGGCGCTATGTCGTCCAAAGCCCGAAATTGATGGTAGCGGAGGCGCAAACGGATGTAGAGGCGAACCCGATGTGAAGACATTGCTCGACCAAGCTGTTGGAGGAGATATCGGCGTGGGAGGTAGGATGGGGTGGTACGTGACTCCAGTGGATGCGCCAGGTGGCTGGCTGACAGGCCACAGACCACCATAGGCGCTCGTCGGTGTTTTGGCTGTCCTGAGACCCAAGCCTTTGGGAGGAGCGCCTGGAGATGGCAAACCTGTGGTGTTTAGAGGGGCGTAGCCAAGAGGACTTGATGTCGCCAGAGTAGATCCATACGGCGGTCCTGTTGCTCTCGTCCTGATCTGAGAACTGAAGGAGAGTCTCTCGGATCTGAACAAGTTGCTCGACCAGAGGACCGGACTTTCGAGCAGACTGGGGCCTGCAATCTTTCCGACAGATCTTTGAATCTCATAACAGAACCGATGAATCCTCTCTTCCCCTTTGCAAAAATTCTCAATGCTTTTGCGCGTGAGCCATCTTGACGTAAGGTCGACCTGCTCGTCAGCAAGCTTGGAGAGGCCACCGTGTTCCTTGGGAGCCGTCAGTGCCTCAAGAGTCTGTGCTTCGGATCTGTCATGGATGCTCGAGCCTCGTAGTCGTTGACGCGCCCAATTTGAAAGGCTGCCTGGCTGCTTGATACGTTTAGGGCTTGCCATGGTACGTAGGGCGCGAGTCACGAGCAGAGCTTCCTCATAGGTTGCGGAGTGCCTGACATCGGACAGATACCACATCTTGATCCTGAGAGCCTTGCGTTGCTCCTCATTCTGGGTCAACACGCTGTTCTGGTAGTGCTGCAGCCGGACTAACGACCTGCACTGGATATCGCAATCCTTTGAGGCTTTGGCAGCAATCTCAGTCGATGTCCTGAGGTCCTTAGAGATTTCCTGAAGTAGCGTTTGAGGAGACGTGGTAGGGGCTGAATTCAAAAAGTCCCGATACCTTGCAAGGGTCTGCCACCAGAAGTGAGCAGTCCTAAAATCTAGGTTGGACCGGGCTTTACTCGCGGCGCCTTCCATAAGACCTTCCAATGGGTCTAAGGGATTATCGTCCCGTCTTGTCGTTTGATACGGACAGAGGGCGTTAGACGTATGATCGCTATCTTTCCCCAGTAATCTGGTCACTGCTGCTTTCAACAACCACTGGTCTCTGGCAGGGTCGTCTTTCCAGCCATGGCAGTTAAAATAAGGGTCCGAGGGGTTCTGTCTGCCTGCGGTCCTTGCTTCCAGACCAATGGTCAGTGTATATCCATCTGGGGAATAGTACAGCAACGTCCACGCATTGGGTTGGGTTGGGCTTCCTGCATGGGCTAGGAGGCCCTTCAATTTGCGGCAGGTAATCTGAAGTCGCTGGACAAGGTCCTCTTTGGCTACCTCGGCAGTCTCAGCAAATGGGTTCTTTAAGTCAATTTTCAAGGGATGAGCGAAATCTTGCTCCTCGATGTGCGTTTCAGCGGCGGACGACACATCAGTGGCAGGCTTGTCAGAAGCTTCAATGCTACTTGGTGCTGTAGATGGAGCTTCGGCACTACCAAAGTCACTGGAGCCAGCTATTAACGTAGATGAGCCAGCCGTCGAGGGACGGTCAGAGAATGCAGCTGCGGATCCGGGCTCATTGGCCTCCGCGTTGGGTTTTCGATCTGGATACAGAGTTTGGATAAGGCCAGTGATATCAAGAGCAGACAACATTATAAAATCTGTAGCTTCTTCATCATCGCGACCCCTAATCTGTAGCGAGGGTTCCTCCTCAAGCAAGTTAGGAGGTTCGAAGATTTGGAAGATAGCCATGATGCCGTCGCGTACTTCGGGATTGATCAATGCTTGGTTATTACTGGTTACGTTTCAGCCTGCTCTGATTCTGAGAGGCTTGTGACTTACCATTGCAGTACGACGTCAAAGACACGCTGCTGTAAGCGAAGTACCAACTGTTGCAGAACTTGCAATCTAGCAGTTTCACCAACGTGGTGTGTCATCATGATACCACGGACCTAAGTGGTTTGATCAGGGCTGTCTGAACAATAATTGCTTGGAGCTTACCTCTGGATGGAGTACGATACTCGAGATGAACGTAGCAAAGTACCACCTACATACAATGAAACGTTTTGCGCGAAGCCGAAGCTCAGGATCTTCAATCTTGCGTAGTACAGCATGCACAAAAGCCAGGGCGCTTTCAGGCACGGCCTGCTGAGGCTGCTGAGTTTGCTGTGTAGTCAGAAGTGCGAATAGATCAATTAACGCTTTTTCGAAGTATTCAGCCTCTCTAATGGCAGCAGTAGCATGGTGCATCTCTACGGGCTCCTTGAAATTGGTTGGCTGATGCGAAGGCTGGTCCAGTAGGAAGGATCCTTCGGCCAGTATCTTCATCAGGTATGACTCCATCTTCGGCTTCAATGGCCATTCCTGGAAGTTGGCAAATGCATCCAATGTCGCAATAGCGAACTCATCACTGCCAATTCGGGTGCCAGTAGAAGCGTCTGTAAAGTTTTTAGCACAGGTGGTAGACCAGATATCCATCCTTCGTTGATCCTCTTCGGAGCCCGGTTTGGCAGAAGAGTCGAAAACGCCATACAACAATGCAAAGAATGGGTCCTCGTCGTGGAATCTTTGAAGACTATCCATTCTCCGGGAGAGGCTCATCATCTGGCTGTCCTTGCTGTAAAGTGACGTTTTACCATGGGAATGATTCTGTAGGACTGAGTAGTCAATACCTGCAGGGTGATAAGAGGATGTTAAGGTAAGTAGTTCCGATGCGGATAGTTGGGAGATCCGTTCAGATAAGAAATCTGGGTCTGTCCTGAGCCGGGTGAGGAACGTGAGGATCGTTTGCTGGCTCTCAGGTGGTAGCTCCTGAATGCAAGAGCGGGTGGCCACGTCCTCCTGGGTGAGACGTAAGTCCGTATCCCGATACAGTCCAAGAGGATCGGTGGCTTGGGCAGCCATCTGACAGGATGCCTTTACTTGTTCACAAGCCTCGTAAATCATCGCAAATCCTGCTTGGTCATCAGTCTTGTACTGGTCGATCATGTTGCCGTACGCAATCGAGAAGGTGCTGATCATTCTCCTATCCAGCCCACAATTCAGAGTCAGTTGGTCCATCCTAAATTGGGCAGCCGCGGTCTGACGCCTTTGGTAAGCCTCCAGTTGCACGAAACGAGCCAGCTCGTCTAGGGATATATGGGCGGGCTCGTGTAACTCTTCCGGCTCAGATTTGGCCTTCACATCATCCTCATGCTCCTGTTTTACTTCTGCTGCCTTTGCATGTGTATCCTCCTCTTCCCCTATTGATATACTTGGTGGGTCTTTGGGGCCTCCTTTCGTCTGAACCGTGACGTCCCCCTCTTCGTCTGAGCACGCGCTTGATGAGGGCAATGGCACTTTCAGCTCGATGGGAAGCTCGTCGATGTCTTGAAATTCCATGGGAGAGACTGTGACGGAGGTGAAAGGTGAAGCATCTGAGGTTACGGGCATGATGGTAGATGCCAAGGCTTATTGGGTCAGCGTTCGAGCTTCAATAGGATATACGCCTTTGTGAACAGTCTGCCATGTTCTTCTTTCTCTGCCCCTGGTACTGATGAAAGATGGCACATACAAGACAAGCTATGTGTATGGCCATGCATGGAGTAGCTATGCTCCATGCCGTCCACCATGTCATTGAGGTCCCGTATGACTTATGGCACAGCTGTTGCCCGATCTCAGTCGCCTCCTCTTCGACATTGAGCCTTCCACATTTGTGATGCTGACAGGGTCGCCGTTGGGGCAGGTGGTCGTCGCTAAGAGGTGGGAAAAGCCGCTGTCGTTCGATTGGATGCGTCTTTTCGACTCCAGCGCATTGCAACGAGGCCTGCTTTCTTCGTTGATGATTACTGTCAACGTTATGTGGTGTAGGCGTAAAGAGTTATGTCGGCGCAATGTATGTACAAGTCATGCAGATTCGTGCAGCGAGCAGGAGTGAGGTGGTGTGGCAGACCATCTGCAGCTATGAATCGATCCTTCCAATCATTGGGCGGGGCTCGAGGCCAACTAAGACCACAACATGACTAGCTACTTTGGGACCGCTGGACCTCCACCCACGAACATTTGCGTTCTCTACGACATTTGCTAGGGAAATTATCCAAGATGAAATAAGCAAGGGTTCAAAGACTTAAGCCTGACAGTATAGCAGTGCGACGCGTACGACTTCGGGTTTATGCTCTGCTAACGCGACTGATCTGAGGTGAAATAGTGAGTAGACCTCTGGCGTTGCATGCTCTGACCAGGGACGAAAAGAACGCCCCAAATTCTGCTGGGGGGGTTTTCCGCGTTTCAATTGCCTCCAAAAATTCGAAAAGACTGGTGTCGATGGAGGAAGTTTTCGAATCCAGCCAACTGTCAGCAATGATCGGCGCCCCCATTCGCTAATCGTCTAGCTGCATAGAACCTCGCGGTAGATCTTCACGAGGTCTTCCGCAGGTCTATCTGGCGAATCAAAGCGAAAGGCTTTGGAATTGTGTGGCTCGTATAATCCTCGCCACCACACCCATAGGTCTTCACGGGTTGTTCGCCCCGGCTTGACAGCTTTGATTGATCTCTTGTCGATAGACTTGTACAGAATCAAAATGAGTGGCGAGTCACATGACTGAAATTGCTACCGACTACGACCGCAGCTGCAGATGTCATTGCGCCCGGCCAAGTATGCGTTGGCATGGTTGCGGAACTACTGCTGCACGTTCCCCCTTTCTGGCCACGGCATATCTCGCAATTCCACCCGGTCGAGGCCAGAAGCGGCAAGCCATGAAAGACGTTATCGGGCCGAAGGAGATGGGCAAGCAACCGAGAGAATCGCAAGCGAAATATGTCTTCTAGAACAGTCCCAGGCTTGTACCTTACATCACTGCTCTTGCTGCATACCATCACCAACCCTATATGGTCCCTCATAGGGCCACTTTACCAACGTAAAAGTCACGGAATGCTGGGAAGTGTTTTCATGACCTGCGTCCATGACTAGGATCATGAAAAGATATCCTGTTGGACAAAACATTGAATGCGATGACCAGTCCAAGCTCTCGGGATCAGTCTCGATAGTATGAGCATTCCACTCTACCTCAAAGACCCGCTCCTAATAGAAACCGTAGTCTAATAGACCCCAAGCTGGAACTTCAAAAACACGGTTTGGAGTCGACAGTATGGATAGCATCAATCAATGATGACGCCAAGGCTACATCTGGCGACAGGACATCCAACGACTCACTTGGAGACATGAGGGAGCGCAAAATCTGTAGCGCAAAATCTGAACCGTGTAAGACTTTGAAGCATGGTTTGTTCAGTGTTGCACAGTGAATGGGAAAAATGGAATGGCGTTGTCAGCCTTGGGGGGAGGCGCCCGGAGAAACTTCCAGGCCGCGGCAACAGCCGCCAAAATTAGCTCACCACACAAAAATTGTCTCGCCCACGCATGCCACTTCCTCTGGACAAGACAACACTCTTTACTGCTCTTGTAGCACGAACAACAACCATACAAAGATTGCAGCCTATCCAAGGTTTCCGAATCTTTCCCAACACACTGGATATATTCACTCCATGAGCAATTCGGACCTGCTACGCTTCCTGTCAAAGCCAGCAAAGTGAGTACGCCCAAAGTCACGAGACATTCATGACTTCCTCACCCGCTGAACGGCCTGAGATGTTATACTGACTGTGTTCTTCGCATGTAGGCCTAGGTAACACCCGCCACAATACCTCAACAACGTTCCACGAACCCTCCGACAAAAAATTCCCAGTCGTCCTCGTTTGCTTGACCGGCGCGAGGATCCACAAATAGCCAAAATTCCTTGGTACAAGGACTTCTTTATCCCCCTCTCGGCTCGACCTCCATAACGACCCCCAAGTAAAGACACATCACCCACCCATTGCTGCTGGCTTAAGCCAGCCTCCATAATCCCCCACCGAGTGTGGGCCTTCTGTTCTCCAGCGGACGCCGCACTGTTCGTCTGGGAGGAAGGTCTTCCTTCACAGCGTCGTCTAGGAGGCCGAAACAAGAGCGGGGATATCTGAACTTGGAAAATCGAGAAGCCAGTCTTCCATCCACATTTCCGAATCACCTCAGAAAGCATCGACTGTAGCAGAAAAAGGTCATTGACCAGGCTACCGCACGGAGATGGTCAATACTGAAATACCAAAGAACTACACTGCGTCTCCCTGTTCTCTTAGTGGGACGCCTCATTTGATTATCAATCGCGATGTTGCATTCGATCTCGATTCTAGCAACGCATTTGAAGGTACGTCATTGCGGCATTTGTCTGTGGCGGAGTTGTACTGATAAGCAACAGGACCAGAGAAGCTCCTAGAAGTATGGTTCAGTGCCTCGTCGAATGCCCTCCCGACCACTACATCTCCCGCCGGGTTGAAGGTCGTACCAGCAGAAGTATGGAAGGATATGCTTGATCTCGTCAATTGCAAGGTGCTCTCCGTCGTCGAATCCGAGCATGTCGACGCCTACTTGCTCTCCGAATCGAGCATGTTCATCTTCCCCCACAAGCTTATACTCAAGACTTGCGGTACGACTACACTCCTCCACGGCTTGCCAAAGATCCTTGAAATTGCCGCGCTGGTTGCTGGATTCCCCCATGCCGTTGCCAATCAGACCTTAGGTACAGGCACAGCGGCGAAGCCGTATCGGGTCTTCTACAGCAGGAAGAATTTTCTATTTCCCGATCGCCAGTTAGGACCACACCGTAGTTGGAGAGACGAAGTCAAGTCCCTTGATAGGCTATTTCTGGGTGGCAGCGCATACATGATTGGGAAGATGAATGGCGAGCATTGGTATCTATACCTTACGGAGCCCAATACCATCTTGACCCCACCTGCTACACCGGAGAGGCTTGAGACGGAGGACAAATTCCTGGAATTGCCAGAGGCCAAAGCTACGCTTGCTGCTCGTAATAACTACGATGATGACCAAGACGAGACTTTGGAACTTTTAATGACCGATCTGGAGCCAGAGAACGCCAGAAAATTCCACCTTGACGACGCGAGTGCGGTCGCAGAGAGTCAGTACTACCAAAGGGCTCACAACGCACGCAAAGACGCACAGGACCACATCGGCGATATCAGTGGCCATCAGCCGAGCATTAGAAAGCCCTGTCTCAAAGCATTCGACGAGAACAACGATGTTTTCAGCAGCACGTCATCCGATCCTGCCGAATTCATGTCGGACGACGACGAAATGCTTACCTACCCTGAAGAGCTGACCACCGAGGGACATGCCCTTGGCACTGTTGTCTCTGAAGCTTGTGGCTTAGCGGACGTCTACCCCAGTTCCAAGTATCCCGATGCTCGCATCGATGCTTATCTATTCACACCATGCGGCTTCTCTGCAAACGGTGTCATACCAGCTCCCAACGGCCCTGATGCTACGCACTACTTCACCGTCCACGTCACACCTGAACCGAACTGCTCCTACGCATCGTTCGAGACTAATGTACCCAACAAGCAGACAGGGCGCGAGACTGCAGACGTGATCGAGCAAGTCGTCAATATCTTCAAACCTGGACGCTTCTCAGTCACGCTCTTCGAAGGTAATAAGTCCGGAGACATTGAAGGCGAGGCCAACAGCGATGATGAGAAGTTTAACAAGATCAAAGCCTTGGAGAGACAATTGGCGAGGAAGAACAGCCGCTTGGATCAGATCCGGGGCTACAGGCGCGTTGATCGTATCGTGCATGATCTGGAGGGATACGAGCTCGTTTTCAAGTACTATGAGCGTTTTGATTGGGAAGGAGGGGCGCCTAGGCTGGGGGAGACTAGCTTTTGACTATATGATCGGACTATTGCTTCACTGGGTAGTATGAGGGATGAAGGCTACAGAATGTGGTGATGAGACAAGAGCCTCTCGTGAGACTGGGACAAGCGGTGGAGGTAATTGATGGTCCGTGGCTACAGCGACACTCTTTCTTATGTGGTCGATTTCTAATAAGAGCGTAAAGCGTGTGGCCTTATGCTGAGGGAAGAAAGAGTCAAGTTGAGCGATTCGATGGTGATCTGGTGAATTGCAGTCACGGTGCCGATAGACAGAATGAAAATGCATGCATGCTTTTGGAACTCTCCTTGCATTTTCGCTTCTCTGCCCGAGGCAATTCAGACACATTTGCCTGTTGCCTTTTCAACATGCTAGCTCATAAAAAGATCGAGCTGTGGGAGTCCAAGGCTTTCACTATTCCTAAGACAGAGCCTATCGCCCAATGATTTGCAACGATTTTACACGCTGCGGAAAGCCCCCCTCGACAACGTCCATTCCCAGCTACCTAGGGCCTACTAATTGAACGTCAAAGTCTCTGAACACGATTTCATGCACCGACTCATCCTTCCGAAAATCCAAAGTCACCCGGCCAAGCCTACCAGGCTGACGATGATCCATCAACCAATCCAGCGCCCTCGGATTAATATACTCAGAGAACAAGAACGGCCGCGTCACCTCCAATTGCCCGGCAAGCACCTTGCCTCAATTAGTCCAATTATCCAAAGTCCGCGAACAACATGCGATTCCCCCCAAAGACCATCATTGGTATTGGTATTCGAAGGTACTCAAGCAAATCGTTTTTGCACCTCATCCCACAAGCCTTTAGCGTCAAAGTGCTTCGGGGTGAGGAAGACATCAGGGCATTCGAATACAAGGCGGAAGGTTTGGAGGAAGCCGTCACAAATTGCGCCTCTTCACCGTTGACCCTACCTTTCCTGACTGAGGGTCCTATAATCGACGAGATCCTGCGAACTGAGGCTGAGGCGACGATTGTGATTGACGAGCCTCCGGCCGGCGCGACGGTACTCGTGGGCGCGTAATCAAGTGACGGATTTACGCGACTTTTCGCGTTTTCCCCCCTATCCCTCCTATACCTCACCCCCTAAATGGATCCCTATATACCGAATAAGCACTTAACTACCTTATAACGTAAATATATTATCGATATAAATACTATATAACATGCTAGCGTACTAGAAATCTCGATAACTACCGGAATTTTAAGCCTAACTATACGTAGAATATTAAAATCCGGAGTCGCGTATAACTAGAAAAACCCTACTTCCGGTAGGAAAGAAAAAATCGATAAAAGAATATTAAAATTCTTTATCTAGGTAATTACTAGTGGAGTAAATAATAAGTATGAATTTTATATAAAATTAATATTAGGCCTAGGGATTTAAACTTATAAAACGATTATATATAAAACTCTCTAAAAAGTAAATTTCCGACGGTATATTATCTACCCTAAATTATTTATTTCGTAGATAAATAGGAAGAAAAGATTTAAATAAGCGCGCGAATATTTATATTAAATAATAAAAGACTAGATAAAAATAATTTTTTCGGATAAAAGTTTATTCGAGAGTAAATAGCGTAACCGCGTATTTATAACGAAAAAAACGAACGAGCGCTACTAATACGGTTATATTAATTTTACTATACTAGGTTAGTTCCTTAACACCGAGGGCTACTCACTATTCTAGTTCGTTAACAACGAATACCTAGTTAATTAATTAATTATTACTACTTTATAGAATATAATCTTATTAATTAATAATAACGGCTTTTATATATTTTAATAAGTACTATACTACGCCTACTAGACGTTCGATCTACTAGTTATATAGTAGTACTAGTAGTCGAATTAAAATTATTTAATAACGTCTTTTTATCCGTACCCCGTCTCCTCTACTAGTTCGTTTCGGTAGAATAGAATATAACTTATATAATAATCTCGTTAGAAAAGAATATTATCTCCTTCTTCTCTACCGAAATAAATAACTCTATTATATTAAAGCCTACTATAATAGTACTAAAACTATAAATACTATACTTCGGTATACTATACCTAGTTATTTAATATAGTTATAGAAACCTTCCGCTATAACGTACTAGTCTACTAAAGTAGGTATTACTATAATTATATTTTCGGTTTTAACGAATCTATTATATAATTCGCCTAGAATCGTATTATATCTTTAATAAAATCGGTTAAATATCGACTTTCCCTAAAGGGGAGAAGCGCCGCTAAAATAATCTAAAATTATACTAGGCTTAACCCTGTTCAAGTCTTTATATATTACTATTTTTTATATAAATTTTATATATAGTTATTCGTTATATTCTATCTATTTATAGAAGTACTAAGTTTCTATCTTTAAAGTCGAAAGAGTAAATAAAAATTAATTCATCTTTAATAAAAGTAAATTATAAAGAATTATTAATTTATTAACTTTTAACTTTTTTATTTTCGTAAAATTATTACCGTAGTGTTTAGTAATATCGCTAGCCGTAATACCGTAGTCTTAGTATTCTAGCTCGACGAATTTATATAATCGGGCCACGCTTTCGCCGGCGAGGTCGACGATATTACTCGTTATATTATTAATTATTTTATTCGGCGGAATTTCCGGCCTATTTAACCCCTTCGTAGTCTTAATCCTCGAGAGTAATAAGTATAATTAAAATTTATAGAGGTACCGAGCTAGCTAAATAACTAAGTTATTAATATTACTACTTTTTATATTATTATAATACGTTTCTAAGTTAGTATTTAAGCGACTCGATAATCTTTTAAAGTACCGGCGTTAATTAGGAATATACCTCCTTCGTCCCCGCTAAACTCTAGGTAAGCGCCTTCTTCGTTATTATTATATTCGATATCGTTATTAAAATATTCTATTAGATAGACCTTTATAGAAAAAGTAATTTACTAAAGACCCCTCGGACCTAATTAATAACCGTAGTAATCCTCGACTATAACGAATATAGGCTTTAATAAAATATAGTTTATAAAGTTTCGTAATTTTATTATAAACCTCGTAGTAGTACCTCCCGAAGGCCCTTCTAGACTATTAAGACCCTAGGGCCCATAAAGTCCTTAAAGCGATAATATTATTTCTATTATATCGAAGTAGAATATAATTAATCTCGGATTCTTCGACTTTATATATAATAATAAGTCTACTAGTATAGGGTCTAGTCTCGAGTATATTAATAAAAAAATTTACTTCCGTAATATATATCTCTTTATCGAGCGAGTTAAGGATTTAATAACTATTAAAGGTACTATAATACGTCAAAATCTCTAGATTTACCTCCGCGGTACTATTTTAGAATAATATACCGCTGAGCTTTTAAATACTAAGAAGAGATTATCGAAATATAATACTACTAATATTAATATTATAGAATAAACTTAGTTATTAGCGGGAAGGTTTAAAGAGCCTTCGAATATAACTATTAATACTATCTTTAGGGAACGCTACTTTATAAAAAATATTAATAATCGTTATAAACTACGTAAATATATATAGAAGATTTTAAAGTCTATTAAAGATACGGGAATATCGCTACTATAAAATTAATTTAATATTATTTATAACGAAATTAACTTTGAGTTACGGCGTAATATTAAAAGGCCCGAGAATAATATTATTATTAATAACTTTCTAACGAGCCTCGATAACTATAAGTATAAATAGTAGGCTCTAGTATCTAGAAAATTAAATAAATAGGATCGATCGGTTCCGCCGAACCGTAGTAATAATAATATTAATAATAACTACGGACAGCGTTAGCCTTAATAATATAATTTAAATCAAAACTTTCGTTAACTTTTTATTCCTTATCGTCCTACCGAAGGCTTCGGTAGAGGTTATAAACTTTTATATAACGACGTATTTATAAAGTAGTAGTGCGTTATATACGCCTACGCCCCGCTAAAGGCGCTAGTATATTATATACGCCTACGCCCCGCTACCTCTATAATATTATTATTTATCGATACGGGGTTCTAGTCTTAGTATCGCGGGGTTCTAACTCTTAATAATCCTATATCGAGTTAATATTCCCCCGTTTTATTAGAATCCTTAGAGATTAGTTTTACTATTAAATCTAGGATTTAAAAACTACCTAATAATAAACCCCGTAACTATTTTATATCTTTTATATTATTATTAAACCGCTAGCTCTACGTTAGCGGCCTTAAATATTATAATTTTAATCTCTTAAACCTTTCTAAGGAAAAGGCCTATCGTCGTTATAATATCGGGTTTAACCTCGGGATATCTAGAAGAATTTAACGACGATAATATTAATTAAACCCCCTCCGACGACCCCCGCTATAAAGACGGTAGCGAATTCGAAGGTATTACTACCCCCGAAGAGACCTTAGACGTATAACTTAAAGTTATTAAAGAAGAAAACCGTCGCCTTAAATAATAGTAAGAGTTAGAGGTATTATAAACTTAAAATTAAAAACTATATAATCTTATTATTTCTACGCCCGCTAGCGGAGCGCTAGTAGAATTTATTATTTATAGTAGAGGTCCCCTAATTATTACGCCTACCGGTAGAATAATAATAAATTTAACTATATTTAGTAGGGATATCCTTATTAGGGCGAAAATACTACGCCCTAATAAAATATATTCTTATAAGGGTACGAGCGAAGGTAAATATTTACGTTAGTTCCGCGACGTAAATATTAAATTTTTAATTAGTCCTAAGTATTTCACTACCGATTATTTAAGGATCGTATATTATATAGACTCGTTAGAGGGTAACCCTTTAACGTAGTAATATAGGTACTACGATTTATATAATTTAACTAATATTACGTTTAGCTTTTTTAAGAAGTTTCTTTTTAATTTAGTAACGGATTTAATTAATCGTCGTCTCCTCGCCTACGAGAAGTAGGAGGAAGTTAAATAATAGTTTTATTAAAAGATATCGTTATTTAAGGCTTACCTTAAAGAAATAAAGACCTAATTACCCTCGTTTTTAGAGGAGTATAAAGTAAATTTCTTTTTAGTTAAACTTAAACCTAAATTTAAAAATAAGATTCTTAATACCGGTAGTATATTTATTTAAAGGGAAGAAATTTTTACCTAGGTTATTATATAAGAAAAGAATCTAAAGTATATATAATTAATAAGTAGTTTTAATTTTAATTCAGGTTCCTAGTTAAAGAACCTTAATAAAGGAAAATTTATAATAGACCGAATTATTAAGCCTAACGCCGGCGATAGCGCTAAATAAACGTATTTAAAAGAGAAGGGTAATAAGCGTAAAGTTAATACTATTAATTCTTCGTACGATAAGATTATTTATTATTATTATAAAATAGAAGGCCATATTAAGCCTAAATATCCCGATATAAATAAATTAATTATAAACGTCGGTACGATATCGGTAAAAAATAATTAAGCCTAATTTACGCCTTAGAAGAAGAGTAAGAAAAACGATTAATAGAGGTATATCTTTTTATTCTTTTTAAGGGTTAGATTACCCTTTAGGATAAGGTTAGGTAATTTATTATCTTAATTAATTTAAGAGCGTAAATTAATTTAATTTTATAACGGTTTATTATAAAAAATAATTTAGAACCTTATAACGTTACTTTACCGCTAGCTAAAGTAATTAACGGGTAAAGTATATATTATTATAACGCGTATTAATTAGACTATTAGATAGTCGATAGTTAAAATTAAGGGTATAAATATAATATTTTATTCTATACTATAAACTTTAAAGGTTTAGACGTTATTCTAGGTATACCTAAATTATATTAATTAAAGATATTAATTAATCCTAAGGCGGACTAATAGCGGTTTAAGGTTAATTTTAATAATTTATAAATTAAGGAACCGGCTAAATTCACTAGTAGTTTTAAAAATAAATCGAATATATTCGCGGTCGTATACGCTATAGTATCGCGAGGTAAATAGGAAAAACTTCCTAACCTAGAGGTTCCTAAGGAACTTATAAGGTTTTATAATATTTTTTTTAACGAAAAAGCGAGTACCCTACCTACTTTTAAATAGGGGGATTACGTTATCGAGATAAAGATTAATAAAGAACCGCCTTATAGGCCTTTTTATAATTTATTTTAAATTAAATCATCGAAGCTACGGCGTTATTTAGAATCTTTACTCTATAAGGGCTAGATCCGTTATTTAATTTTATTAACCGGAGTATCTATTCTTTTTATATTTAAAAAGGATAGTAGATTATATCTTTACGTAGATTACCGGGGCTTAAATACGGTAATTATTAAGAATCAATACCCGTTACCCTTAATTACCGAGATATTAGACCGTTTATACAGTTTTAAAATCTTTATAAAATTAGACTTTAAGGATATCTATTATAAGATCCGGATTAAGGAAGGCGATAAATAAAAAATTATTTTCCGAACTCGCTATAATTACTTCGAATACTTGGTTATACCTTTTAGGCTCGTTAATATACCGGTAATATTTTAAGTTTATATTAACCGTGCGCTTATAAGTTTAGTAGATATAATATACGTAGTATATCTAGATAATATCCTGATTTATAGTATTAAGCCGGCGGAGTATTAGCGGTATATTAAATAAGTATTTAAATAATTACGTTAATTCTAGCTATTTATTAACCTTAAGAAATACCGATTTAGTACCGAAACGGTCGAGTTTTTAGGTTTTATAGTATCTACTAATAAGGTAGTTATAAACCCGGAATATATTAAAACTATTAAGGAATAGCCTTAGCCAAAAATATATTAGAAAGTATAAATCTTTTTAGGCTTCGTTAACTTCTATAAATAGTTTATTTATAATTATTCTAGTATAATTACGCCGCTTATTAACCTATTTAAGGGTAGTAAGGTAGGTAAGAAAATAAATCCGTTTAAATAAATAAATAATACTACGGAAGCGTTTTAGATCTTACGAGATATATTCGTAAACGCGCCTTTTCTATACTATTACGATCTAACTAAATAATTACGTATAAAGACGGATACTTCTAACTTTAGCCTTAACTCTATATTATTATAATAGAATAAAAATAGTTATTAGCGCCTTATAACGTTCTAGTTACGGAAATTAAATTCTTTAAAATAAAATTATAAAACTTATAATTAAGAATTACTCGCCGTTATAATAATAATAAAATAATAATAATACTACCTAGAAGGTAGCCCCTATTATATTAAAATCTAAATTAATTATAATAATTTAAAGAGTTTTATAAAATAGAAGGAGCTGAATTTTAAATAGGCCCGTTAGATATTTAAATTAACTACTTATAACTTTAAGATCTTTTATCGGGCTAAGAAATTAAATTTTATTAATATACCGTTACGACGCTTTAATTATGAGGGAGTATCGTTATTAAATACTAAATTATTATTAACGCTTTAGAATAAACTTACTCTTTAGACTAGCGGTTAATTATCGGAAGGAGATAAAGAAGTAAAAGTAACTATAACCCCTACTTTTTAAATTATAGGGTTAAGAGTAGTAATTCTAAGGCGGGATATTATAATAATATTTAAAATTACGTACGATAATCCTAAAAGGCCTATTAAAATATTAATTCGGGAATTATAAATCTATAATAATTAGGTAAACTCTTTTCGAACTAGAGCGAATATATTAAAGAACCGCCGTTATATAAAGAATAAAGTATAGGCTATAAACTTTAAGAGATTATTAAAATATAACGGTCGCCTTTATATATTAAGGGATAAAGCTCTAAGGGAAGAGTTTATAAAGAGGTATTATAATAATCCTCTAATAGGCCACTTTAGCGCTACGAAGTTATATAAATTATTTACCCGAAAAATTTTCTAGGAGGGTAGCCTAAAGTAAGTTACGGACTATATTAAAATTTACGATATATATTAGCGGACGAAGGCGCCGCGATATCGCCCGTATAGTGAATTAAATTCGTTTCCTATTACTATTTAACTATAGAAGGAAATTTCTATAGATTTTATAACTAGTTTACCGCCTAATAAATATAAAGGTACCGTCTATAACGCTATTTTTATTATAATAAATCGATTTATTAAAATGGCTAGGTATATACCTATAATTATTAAAATCGATATTATTTAGCTAGCGGAAGTATTTTATTTTAAAATTATTTACCGCTATAGTATATTTAATAGTATCGTTAACGATAGAGGTTTTATTTTTACGAGCGCCTTCTAGTCGGTTATATATTTTTATTCGAAAATAAAACGACGCCTAAATACTATTTTTTACCCTTAAACGGATAGGTAGATAAAGCGCCTAAATTAAATACTAGAGTACTATTTACGTATATTTATTAATAATAAATAAATTAATTAGGCTAGATTACTACCTATAGTAGAATTCTTAATAAATAATAATTAGAGTACCGTCGTCGGAACGACGTCGTTCTTCCGTATATATAGTTATTATCCTGAAATCCGTTAGGAGGTCGAGGACGACTCTAAGGAAGAAAGAGTATTAATTATAAATAATAGGGTACGATAGTTATAAGCTTTAAAGAATGAAACTATAAAGCGTTTTTAAAACACTACCGAATACTAAGTTAAATAGTATAATAAAATATATAAACTATAAAATTATAAGGTTGGCGATTTAGTTATATTAATAATTAAGAATTTAAAGTAAAAGCGCTTAAATAAGAAATTATCCCATAAGTTTATAAGGCCCTTTAGGATTATTAACAAAATAAGAGTATAAATTTACCGCCTACTACTACCTTCTACGTATAGAATTTATAATATCTTTTATATATCGTTACTTAAGTTATATTATCTTCGTAACTATATTAATACGGCGGAATCTTTTATATAAGCCCCCGAATTTATTAATAATAATAAGTTATAGGAGGTAGAAGAGGTAATCGATAAAGTTAAAAATAAAGAAGGTATCTAGTATAAAGTTAAATAAATTAATTAGGGCAAAGAATATAACTAATAACTACTAGACAAAGAGTTTACTAGTATTAATAAACTAATTAAAACCTTTAAATAGGCGGGTAGTAAATATAAATATATAAATATAGCTAAAGAGGTTACTTAATCGTATAAGATAATAAGGCGGAGTAAACGGAGCCGACGTTAAAAGTAAATATTACTACTTCTATATTAATATTTATATAACGGATATTCTCCTTTATATTTATAACTTTATTATATAGTTTTAGGGTATAACTAAATTCAATTTACTATTAAACTATTTATATACGATAACGATAAGATATCGTATTTATAAGAATATTTTTATTTTAAATATAGTTTATATAGACGCCTAGAATATATTATTAAATAATATATCTAGGTAAACTTAGCTAGCGCCGATTTAAGAAAAAAAGAATTCGATATCGCTACTATATTATACGAAAGATTTAGTTATTATCGGAATTATTAGAAGAAGATATAGTCTCTTTAATATAGTTCTTAAGGATATTATCTTCCTCGGGACTCTCTAGGTCCCGTTTATATTAACGGAAACTCTCGACCTTTTTTTTAAAAATCTTATTTATCGCCTTTAATTCCTTAATACACTAGTTCGCCACCGTTAATTAATTCTATAGGTTAGTAATTATAGTAGGGGTTTACTTATTAATTACTACTATTTTATTATATACTTTACGCTACTAGGTAATTTCCTTATTTATTAAATTATATTTACGTTCTTCTTTAGGAGTCTTATTACCGATATAAATATATTAATATATAAACCTCTTTACCTTCCTTCGGAAAGGCTTAAGGATTTATTATTATTAATATATACCGCTTTAAAGTTTACGGTCATAACTTACTTTTATATAATAGTCGATTCCGTAGCGATTAATATAATAGAGCGTATAAGGAGGGGACGTACCTCGAATATAATTATCGTTAAATTAGTAGAAGTACGTCGGCAAAACGAAAAGTGGCTCGATCGTAATTTAGGGCGCTCGACGGGCGCCCTAAGAGCCTTAAACATAATACTTATTTACCGACTCGATAAGCGCCCGAGGTATATAACTAAAAGGCCTAGGGCCATTTAGGTATATACCGAGTAAACCTAAAACCACTACTAACGGGTACTAAATTAGGGGTACGCTATTAACTTTAGACCCCCGTTTATAGCCCTTATTCATAGTTATAACCTTATTCCATTCATAGCCATAGCCCTATTCTATTCATAGTTATAACGTATTTTATAGTCCTATCGCTGTCGCTACCCCCTAATTATTACTATTATACCCATAAACCCCTAACGTATACCCTAGCGTATAGCCTACGTATTACCCCCGCGAGGATTTCGCCTAAATCGATCGATTCCGGGGATTAAAACTTACTAGCGTTAAAAATAGTTCCGGGGGGTCACTACCGTCGATAAGGGCGATTATAGAATATTAAAATTTTAGGTAATAAATTATATAATTTTCTAAAACTAGGGCCCCTAAAGCTTTAGGCTTAAATTATACTCGTTAGGAGCCCGATATATATCTTATAATAATCTTAGGCGCCCGTCGAGCGCCCGTCGAACGATTTAACGCTCGAAGGGTACTCGGCGGGCGCTCGACGGGCGCTCGGGATTATTCGGGCGCCCTAAACCTACCTCGGGCGCCCGAGGTAACTTACCTAATAACCCCGAGCCGCTAGAGCCGGTTTTCGATTTACCGACGTAGACCCGGTAAAGGAGCTACGAAGCGTAATAAACTACTATTATAGTTAGTATTACGCAGTCGCGCTAATAGCGGATTAGTTATATTTACTAGTATATTTATAGCTAAAATAAATTAGTATAAATAAACTAATACTATCGGTGAATAGGAGCTATTTATAGAGTTAGAAGAAAATTATATATAACGAGAGTATTATCTATATATTAGTTATAATACTAGAACGCTATTATAGAGCTAGAGTAATAATATATAAAAGAGGCTAGAGGAGTTACGAAGAGAGAAAGTAATGAGCGGGCGAGTTTATTTATATAATAGACCGTCGCGCTAAATACCTTATTGTTATAATACGTCGATACGCGCCTCCGCTCCGCCACCTCGCTCTTATTAATAAATATAACCGTTACTATAATAATTATATTATTACTAATCTCCTAGTATAATATTAAGACTATACCGCTTATGTATAGTACTTTACTACTAGTGTTTATTATAGTATAGTAGGAGTATATAATAAGGGTAGCCACTACTATTCCGCTACTAGTATTATAGGTACTATAGGAATGATCTAATATACTATATTCACTACAAGTACTATAAGCGCTGTAGGAACGATAGTGTATACTATTTCGTCGGTAAATCGAAAACCGGCTCCAGCGGCTCGGGGCTATTAGGTAAGTTACCTCGGGCGCCTAAAATAAACTTAAGGCGCCTAAACGGCCTTAAGCGCCCGTTAAGCGCCCGCCGAGTACCCTTCGAGTATTAAATCGCTCGACGGGCGCTCGACGGGCGCCCGAGGCCGTTATAAGATATATATCGGGCTCCTAACGAGCGTAATTTAAACCCGGAGCTTTAAAGGCCCTAGCTTTAGAAAATTATATGATTTATTACCTAAAATTTTAATATTCTATAATCGCCCCTATCGACGGTAGCGACCCCCCGGAACTACCTTTAATATTAGTAAATTTTGATCCCCGGAATCGATCGATTTAGGCGAAATCCTCGCGGGGGTAATACGTAGGCCATATATTAGAGTATACGTCAGGGGTTTATAGGTACGATAGTAATAATTAGAGGGTAATAATAACGATAGGACTATAGAATACGCTATAGCTATAAATAGAATAAGGTTATAGTTATAAATAGAATAGAACTATAACTATAAATAGGGGTTATAGACGGGGGTCTAAAGTTAATAACGTACCCCTAATTTAGTACCCGTTAGTGGCGGTTTTAGGTTTACTCGGTATACGCCTAAATAGCCCTAGGCCCTTTAGTTATATACCTCGGGCGTTTATCGAGTCGGTAGATAAATATCGCGTTTAAGACTCTTAAGGCGCCCGTCGAGCGCCCTAAACCACGATCGAGCCACTTTTCGTTTTACCGACGTTCGCTCCGTTACTATTATATATAATGGTATTATAGGGACGAAAGAAACATTACTTACTTAACTACTATTACTATATATTAGCGCTATAGGGATAGCTTTATGAATATACTATTTATTTACTACTAGTACTACTATATAGTAGAGGTAGTTTAGTAGTATTACTCTTCCGCTACTAGTACTATATAATAGTACTATAGGAAATAGTTTCGTATCGCTCCGCGACTAATACTATATATTAACGCTATAGGACCGATAGTATAAACTAGAAGACTCTTTTCTCTTATTTTCTTTAAGGGGTTTTAAAGGTTTTTTTAATAAACTTCGACTAATTAACTAAGTATTATTCCGTAACTAGTACTATAGGTATTAAAGGATTAAGTACGTAACCTTATATTTAGGTTACCGTATAATAACGCCGTCGTATTAAATAACTTTTTTCTCTTATTTCCTTTAGGGGGTTTAAAGGTTTTTTAATAAATATTTTTTAACTAAAGTATTTAGGTACCTAGGGACTAGGGCCTAAAAAGAGAAGTAATTATAAAGTAGTAGTATATTATATACGCCTACGCCCCGTTAAAGGCGTTAATATATTATATATACCTACGCCCCGCTACCTCTATAATATTATTATTTATCGATACGGGGTTCTAGTCTTAGTATCGCGGGGTTCTAACTCTTAATAATCCTATATCGAGTTAATATTCCCCCGTTTTATTAGAATCCTTAGAGATTAATTCTATTATTAAATCTAGGATTTAAAAACTATTTAGTAATGAACCCCGTAACTACCTTACGTCTTTTATACTATTACTAAGCCGCTAGCTCTACGCTAGCGGCCTTAGGTATTATAGTACCTCTTTATAAAAGTAATAATACTTCCTATAAAAATAATTTATATAGGTTTTCTTCGTTTTCTTCGTCTTCTTTTCAGTCTTAATAGAATAATATTAACTAGTAATAATAATAGAATTCTAACCGTTTATAGCCTCCCGTAAAGTAGCTATAAATAATAAATGGAAATTTAAATTCGTTATTTAAATAAAAAATATTCCTTTTTAAGTATTAAAACTAAGACTCTAGAATAAAAAAAAACTTTAATAAAAATTCTTTTAAGAAACCCTTTTTAACTTAAAGAGCCTACTATATAAAAGACTAGGAAACTATTAAAGACGTTAACTATAACGAAGATTATTTAATAGAATTCTTCCGCTAGACCGAAAGCCTTTATAACGAAAACTAAAAATACTACTATAATAATTAAGAAAATACTTTCTACTAAAATACTACGTAGGTTAATAAATACCCTAGCGATACCGTCGATTTAGAGTAACCTTATAATAAGATAATTAATAATCTTTTCGTCGACTAATATATTATTAAAATAATCGATACGACTAGTAAAATAATATACCGTTTATATAAATAGTCCTTCTCTTTAAATAATAAATTATATATATATATCCGGTTTTACCGAAATCCTATTTTATTAAAGTCTATTACGTCTTCCGCTTTAACGAATTCCGCTTTATTAACTTCCGCTCTATTAAATATTACCTTCTCGGCGAAGTAGGTTATTAAATCAATATCTACCGATAAACCTACCCACGGCTATATATTTCGTAGTTACCGCTATACTACTATTAAAGTCTCCGTAGAATTAGATAGTTAACTCTACGAATTTTACTTCGATACTAAATATATTATAAATTTTATAAACTAGTAATTTTTTATAAAGTTTACGGAATTTAATTTATAAATTAAAGTCCGTAAAATATTTACTACTATAAAAGTCCGTGGCTTAAGATTAAGTAACTATAATATTAATAAATTTATTATTATCCCTATATATATTCCCGGTAAAGATAATAAGATCGCTTTAATTATTAGGGAACTATATATCGTCGATAACCTATTTATTAAAATTCTAATAGGTATCGATATTATAAAGCTAGAAGAAATTATAATTAATACTAGTAGAGATCTCGTTATTATTATATCTTATAGTAACCTCTAGATCTCTATTTCTATAATTACGAAGGGTACTAGAATAGCCGTAACTATAATTAGTAAATTCCGCTATACTGTACTAGTATATTCAGATATAGTTATTATAATTAAATCTATAAAATCGGATCTACCTTAAGATCGTAATTTACTATTTAAACCTTCTTAACTTAATATACTAATAGTAACCGCGTATATCGTTAACTACGATATAGACAGAATTATAATTCGGAATAATACTAATCTATTAGTAATTATTAGCCGATATACTAGACTAGGGAAAATTATTGTATACGAAATAACTAGATACTTCTAAATTAATATTTTATATACTAATTTAGTTATAAGGCTACCGAAGACTTTAACGTCGAAGTTTTTAATTAAATTTTACTTTAAGGCCGGACTAGTTATAATAATAATCTTTAATATAATAATAACTCCCCGTATATCTAATTCGATAATATCGAATATTACTTATCCGAGTTTTATAACTTCTAATTCAACGTTTACTTTATTAAATTTGTTTATTTTATAAAAGGCTTCCGTAGCGCCGAAGTAAATATTACTAAAACCTTCGGTAGTACCGAATATATTATCTTAACTAGAGATACTATACCTTATAGGTACTACGATCTACGGGAATAATACTTCCGCCTCTATAATTACCGACGTCGTCGATTTATTTCTAGACCTATAGAAGGATACTAGAAATATAATAAATATCCTAGAGTCTAAATAAATAGAAATTCCGTTTATTAATAATTAGAAAAAGCTCTATAAGACCGGCCAAGCTCGTATATATCTACTAGGTAAATAGAATAAGGAGGTAATTAACGAAGCCTTCGACGAACTATATTAATAAAGAAGAATAAAGTAAATTATTATAATAATATCTTTCTCTTTCCTATACTTTATAGTTTAGAAAGATATATCGTCCGGGCCTAAAAGACGTGTAGTTATAGATATTAAAGTATTAAATAAAATTACTATACCTAATATTTATCTAATTCTCTTATAGACGGAAATCCTAGTATTTTTAATAAATACTATATATATCTTAATAATCGACGCCGTTATATTCTTCTACTAATAGTGAGTTAAACGGTATTATCGATACTATTTAATAATAACTACTTATAGAGGTTAAGAGATATTTAACGTCCTTGTTATAAGCTACCGGAACTCGCTTATTTATATTTAGCGAATAATCGACCGTATACTTCGTCTATACCGAAAATTCTATTATATATATATAGATAATATCGTTATCTTCTCTAAATCCTTAATAGAATACGTCGAGTATTTAATACTAGTATTCTAGGCTTTATTAGATATAAATATTTCTATTTCTATTAAGAAATCCTTCTTTAATTATCCTTCCGTATAATTACTAGGCTAATATATCGACGCTCTAGGCCTTACTATAATTAAGAATAAACTAGTAATTATATAGAATCTTTAATTTCCCCGAATATTATAGGTACTAAAGTAGTACCTCGGAATAACTAGTTACCTAAAATAGTATATTCCGTACTACGCGGTAATAATCAAGCCTCTACAAGACTATAAGACATTACTAAATCAATACTATCGAAATTTATAAGGTAAGAGTATACGGGGTAATACTCGCAAATCTATAATAAAGAGAACTCTCGTCGATATATCTACGCCGACGGAGTTTAATATTTATAAATACTTATAGGAGCTCTTCGCTAGTTTTATTATACTATATTATATTAATTTAAAGAGACTATTATTTATTAATCTAGATACTAGTAAGGAGTAGGGATTCGGTATATATATATACTACGTTAAGAATAATAATACTACGGAAGTACTAAAGTAGAAGTCTCTATAACTTATTCTTTTCTTATTAAAGTAATTAATATCTACTAAGATAAAGTACTAGCCTACCGAACTAGAGATAATTAATATTATCTAGGTTATAAAAAAGATTCGATATCTTATTAAAATAATTAGTAATACTATAATCGTTTATACCGACTATACCTCTACTATAGGTATAGTATAATAGACTTCTATAAATACTACCTCTACTAAGAAACTAAATCTTAGACTAATCCGTATATCCGAATACTTATAAAGGTTTCGAATTAAATTAAAGTATAAACCTAGTAAAGCGAATATCGTCCTAAATACTCTATTATACTTTACTAGTCGTTTATATCGCCTAGAAATAAACGAGTTAATCCTTAATATACTATCGGTTTTTCTAGTTAATATTATCGCCGTTAACGACGATTTTAAAGGCCGTGTATATAATAGTTACGAAGTAGAAGTACGCTAGGTCAGGATTATAACTATAATAATAAAGAATACTATACTCGGTAAAAATACGGCTAGACTACTATATAAACTTATTAATAATTTACTCTACTTCGACGATATCGAATATAAGTATAGACTTCGCCTATATTTACCGACCGCTCTAGAATATAAGGTATTCTAAAAGGTATATAATAATATAGGGTACCCTAGCTACGCTAGGACTTATAAGAAACTCGTAAATAGTATCTATATATTTAATATATTAGCGAAATTATATAAATACCTTAGATACTACCCCTATTATTAGTTATATTAAATACTAAGATATTAATTTTATAAATCTCTATAGCCGATCTACTTACCTACTAGGCCTTTCTATATAATAATTATTAACTTTATTCTAGTATTACTAAAGACTTCTATAGAGGAGGATTACGTTATATTTATTATATATAAATTTAGTAAAATAGTAATATTAATTACGGGCTAAATAAATTAGAGCGGACCTTAATAGGCCTACCGACTACTAACTCGATTACTTTTATTAAATTAGGGTCTACTAGCCGCTATTATCTTTAATCGAGATCGTCGGTTTATCGGTTAATTATAGAAGTAGATTATAAATAAACTTAAAGTCGATATATTATATTTAACTATCTATTACCTTTAGATTAATAGTTAATTTAAAAAGTTAAATAAGATTATCGAGATCGTATTATACTACTTCCTTCTTATAGTTAACTATAATAAATAACTAGTAGTACTACCGTAGTTATCCGCGGCGCTAAATAATTCTATTAAATATAGTAGTACGCGCCTAGTACCGATAGAGGTCCTATACGGCTTTAAGATTAAGGAATTATTAAATTTATTACGAATTAATAATTTTAACCTTAATAATTTTAAGGTAGTTAACGTTTTAATTACTTTTATAGAAGTTTTCTAGGATATTAAATCCCTAGGCCTAAAAGTATATTATAGTACTACGGAAGCTTTCCGAGAAAATATATTCTCTACTACTATCTATCGTCCCGAATATATTAATATTTAAGATATTATTACCTTTACTTTAATTTATATAAAAGAGTAATACGACGTCTACTATAAGTTAATATTCTTTAAAGTCGGTAATTTGGTATATCTATATTTATACCGCGGATATTAAATAATTAATATACTCTCGAAGAAAATAGGGTAATAATTCGTAGGTTTATTCGAGATTACCGAATAAATCGAGAGGTTAGCGTACCGCCTGAAACTACCCCCTACTATAGTTATTTATAATATAGTCTCGGTGGTTTACCTCGAATTAGTAATAGTACCTAACGCGGATCCCTATAATAGATATACTATAATACCGCTACCGATTATCGTCGATAATAAGGACGAATAGGAGATAAAAAAGTTATTATATAAATAATAGTATCGATTTAGGAGGGCGAAGAACGTTATTTTATAATATTTTATTCGTTAGAAGGGTTATAGGCCCGAAGACGATAAATAAATATTTATAAAGTAACTATAATATATATTTAATATTATTAGGGAGTATAAGGAGGCTTATGACTAGTTTATTAATATAATATGAATATTTATTTAACTTGAACGAAGTTATCTACTATAGTAATTTCAGTTTAATAGAATTCTCTTTATACTGGCGCTTCCTTTTAACGGAAATACCCTAATATATTTTTATTATCGGGGCGATAGCTTTATTTATTTAGTAGTAATTAATATAGTTATACCGATTTTATTATACTAGGTTAGTTCCTTAGTACCGAGGGTTATTTACTATTCTAGTTCGTTAGCGACGAATACCTAGCTAATTAATTAACTATTATTACTTTATAGAATATGACCTTGTTAGTTACTACCTAGAATATATATAATATTATAAATATTCCGGTTATTAATCGCTTATAGTTTAGAGTAGGATAATAAACGAATAAATTTCTAAATTTTATTTATTTCCTAATAGTATTAAGGCTACTACTTTAGGCCTAAATTAAAATAATTCGAGAAAATTAATTACTAGTACCGACTATATTAAATAGATCCTTAAATTATTTATATTATCTTAATACCGGGAGTTAGAAAGGATAAAACTATACTCGATATTTATATAAAACGGGGCCGGGATTTATAAATCTAAATAAATACTATAATAATTAAAAAAGTATAAAATCGAGATATTAATATAATCGTTAAGTAACCCTGATTTAAACCTAGATAAATATATATAAAAGGGGATAAAATAGAAAATCCGGGTATATAATAAAATAATCTTAACGTCGAAAGATATATAGCCGGCGGCGAAGTATAAATAATTTTAATTAATAAAGTAATAGGCCTATATAAAGTAGATATATTTTATACCTAAACGGTACTGGGATATAATTAAAAACCGTGGTTTTTCAACTAAATAATGATTTAGTAGCGTTAAGATTTTGGCCTAGAATAGCGTCTATATACAGCTTTAATTTCTACTACTTTATGCGTTATTAGAATAAGAATTACGTACGCGGTTCAATTAATAAGCCTGGATGCGTATACTTCAAAATTTAGCGTCTCGCTTAATCCGTCACTTGATTCTGCGCCTACGAGTACGTACATGCTGGGGCAATTACTCCAAGAAATTTCGTTGAATTTCTACCCAGGAAGATACTAAAATTTACTCTGTCATGTCAATTGATCTGTCTAGAATCTAATGTATTTCCTCTTTCCGCTCTTATTCAAATTGCAATCTTTCTTTCAATGGTTAAAATGACACAAGATAGAAGAGACGTAAGAGAGAAGTGCCAACTCCAAAGTATGTGCAGGAAGAGGCGAGCGTTGCCTCCGAGACCCCCAGGACCCATGAAGGAGAGGCGCCTCCTGTTATGGTTGTGGGCAAGACTGAATCGTCGGCAGGCGAGGGCTTTGTGGACAACCATGACTGGACCAAAGGAAAAGTGTTGGACTTTGATAGAGGCTACCTGAATTACGGATAAGACGGAAAACCAGAATTCCCACCGAACACATCCATAAGTTTTGAGCAGGAAGAAGATGGTCAAACATACATTACCATAGAAGCCACTGACGACAAATGTATCGATCAACATGCAGCAGCATTTTTGCAAGAGACTGAGGAGGCCAACTCAGCGACGGTCGACTACCCAATCATGGACCTCAGTGGACGACCCCGATACATTTTGAATCGAAAGAACCGCTACGCCAGGGACGAAAACGGTAGCATGATCATGCGCGCTCCTCATCTCAATGTAGACCACTTCGACTATGCCGAACACATGTACTTCGGGAACCAGCTACGTCTCGATTTCGGTAAAGATAAGCTGCAGAAAAGTTGCTAAAGCTCGAAAATGGCTTGGAGCTGACTTACGGTCAGATCAACGGCCTCGGGGGTGATTTCTTCGACGGCTTCACGCCGATCTGCCAAGGCAAAGAATCTAAGGAGTAGTGCGAACTTTTCAACTAAGTATACAATTGCTTGGGCAAAGATCCCAACGCTGTCGAGGAAACCCACAGGATCATTGACACACGTAAGGAAGAGGTCGAAACCATAGGTGCCGCTATACGCAGAGAAGGGAAAAGTCTCAGCAGCAGCAGCCTACAAGAAGATGGCTGTGGACGCCGCCAATAATGATTCCCGAGTGCATTTTGGACACAAAGAAGACCTAGTGCTACAAGGCATCACAGTCACTCGTGCGGAGTGAGGCCAATACCATGCCCCTGCATAAACTCGTCTCGCGCAGCTGAACCTTGACCACTTCGGCGAGGACGCTCATAGGGCGTACAATGCTGGCCACCATTGCGCGATGGCGAAAGCCGCTGAAGGGGGAAGCCTGCAGAACCTTGAAATCGCATACGCCATGAACGCATTCGCTGATCACTATTTCGGCGACTGTTTTGCAGCAGGCCATATGCGCACACCTCGCGGATTCCTCCATGCGGAAGGGAGTCTGGCGCTGTCGGCTGCTTGGAAGACTATGAATCTTCCAATGTTGGCTATGTTGAGGGCCTCGGATTTGTGCTCCGAGATGATGACTGCTGTAAAATCCGTGTGGTACCACGCGTCGAAAGTAGTATGGAGACAACTTCGTTGAGATCTGGCATGGTGTCTATGGAGCTTGGAACCGTTCTGGGCCCTTTCTGTGTATTTCGGTTTATTGGATAGGTGGTGAAATCTGAGATATGGGACTGGACGCTTGAATTTTGGGCATTGGGTGATCATGGTATCTTTTAGATTGGGTAATACCAACGAGGAGCGTGAGTTTCGCCATGCTTAAGTACCCAAACAACACACTGATGAGTGATTGTTTTCCCTGTCACAGATGGACAGAGGTGTCATACTCTACGATGGAAAACAGAATCTTCTGCATGTCAAATCTGTACTTTGGTACTCTCTCTTACCGTCTGCTTTATGTCCACCCCTTCACCGAGTCTCCAGATACATTCTTTAAGAGAGTTTCGCTCTCTAGAGATTGCTTATCCATGTCGCCCGCAGCGTTCTCTGGCATCATTCATTCAGCCTTACCCTTCCAAGATACACAGAGAATCAGAAGCAACACTTGCGACCGTATGGGTAGTCCTTTCTGTGCTCTACAGCCTTCAGAACCACCATCTCTTTTGACAGACGTAAAGTAGAAGGAAAATGAAGCGATCCCGAAGAGAAAGTCCATATTTGGATTAAGAGTGTTTGCTTGTATGACAACACGATAAGGGAGCAGAAGATGTTGTCATTTTCCAGAATCCTGTTCACTCCAGGGAATGTTTGCAGACTAGAAAACAGCATTCACCTATATATCCTCCTCCCTGGATCTCCAGCCTATTCAGTAAACACCCTCAGCAAAACATGAATCCATGATTAGCAACGTCTCTCAAGATCGTATCATCTGCACAAGCCCGTGCAAAAGGCTCGAGAATGTCGCACCCAAACGAACCTATTACCCTCATAATTTTCTTAGGCATCGGCGTTAGCTTTGGTCTCCGCTTTAGTCTCTTCTTCCTACCGCAGCACGAGATCTGTCCATGCCGAGTGTCAGCGCATGACCAGGGTCCATGGAAGGATATGTACAGAATGGGCGAGGTGATGTGGATCATGGTCTTGCTCTGGGCTCTTTGGTATATGGTTGCGATTACTGGGGAGAGGCCCGCAAGGGTGGGTTAAGCATATGAGTGGGATTTTGGAGCAGTGACTGGCACAATTTTAGGGAGGGGGATAGTCGAGTTGGTATCTACTGTGGGGGCGTTTGGTGCTGCCTGATCGATCGAAATCATTGATCGGTGATAAATTTTCAATCCATACTTGCTTAAGATTGACGTGGGTGATCGATCGAATCTCCCGCTCAAAGTGTTGTGCGTGTAGCAAACGAGCTCAGCTCTGCATATAACAGGCAAAATGTCCCGTCCTGCGCTGAACTTTGACTGGTTCATACCACACTCACGATTGATCAAGCAAGCAGAGCCGCCATTATCCCACCGCATGCGCGTGCTTATGGCGGTATTGGTCTACCGATGAATGGCTGACTCCATCGATACAGACCTCATTTGGCTTCCACTGTTCTTAGTCTTCCTGCTGATGGGACGATTCGAAGTGCACTTCGGATTGCAGGGTGGAGATGCACCTGTGCAAGACGTTGCGGCACCAGCGAGAGAACATGGGTGCCATTCGAGCATGGACGGGCTGTGCAGGCTGTCAGCTAAAAAGATCTTATTTTTGTTCTCTTCGTGGCGGCACATATGCTGGTATTGACGTGGGGTTTACTTCTTTTTGATTGAAGCAGGTCTTGTAGAGCGGCGAGCGACTGAGTGAGGCAGCTCGAGTCCCGAAAGTTGGTAGCCATGGTGATGAAGGATAAGGAGCCCTTATCATGGATGCCATGCTGGGCTCGTCTTTGGATGATGGTGTACCAACTCGAAGTATTGAAGCGGCAATTGTCTTCTTTTGCAAAGCCGACGAGCAGGGAATTGGCATGGCAATAATAGAATAGAAGCCTAGCTAGCTACGAATCCACTTTACCTTCTCCCAATTCATACCAATCTCTGCCCTAGAGAAATCCGATCCCCCGCAACCCAGTGCATTCACGAGTAAGAGTGGACACTTGCAGAGTCATTCAATAGGTTGTGCAGAGCTCTGGCCGCACCGTCAGCCTGCAAAGCATCACCAGTGGAGGTCATGTTCGAGCGGCGAAGCCATGCCGATATTTGGGGGAGCAGATAGCCCTGGGCATTGGTGGACGACGCTACTGAGTCCCTGTGACCCTCATTGTTGGTATGGATGTGAGATGTTACATTCGATATCGCCGCAGTCGCATCGCCGGCAACCACATCTCTACTGTCTGTTGTGCCAGCCAAGGCCAAGCTCCGTGACTTCGATCTTGTATAGGGTCCTCTTGACATTGTTTCATCCACTGTCTCCAGTCGCATAGGTGTTATCGAGTCGGCAGGACTGTTTTCCCGCACGACCCGAGCATTCCCTTGTGGTGGTAGATGACTGCCATGTTCCTCTGCCAGACTCATCTTGCTCCTCCCACATATCTCTGCGATTGCATCGATCGATGCGTCGGCGTCCGGGCCGATTGAGGCGAGGATGTCTTGGAAGGTGAAGCTTTCGAGGGGAGGTAGCTTTGGGGAGCCGGTGGCGGCACGGCATGCAGGTTTCCTCCTCATTTCTATCTTGTTTGAGGGTTTGCGCACGAGTACTGGTTTGGAGTTGGTGGTGGATTGAGGTTCAGATGAGATGGCGACGTCTTTGCCTTTGGCCCGATTGAGACTTGCTTGATGCGCAAGATTGGATTCTTTGGCCGTGGACTTGGGGAAGCGACGTTGAGCATTGATAGATGAAGCGGTATAGACATCTCGGCGGGTTATTTCAGGCGCCGCACTGCTGGCCGAACTAGCGGAGGACTTCTGCTGCTGGAGGACATCATCATCTGCGGAAGCCTTTTTTACAACACCCTCCTGCATTTCTCGTGCAGAAGCAGCCGCAGCTGCATTCTGTCGATCCTGTGTGGCTTTGACCATGGTCGTCTGATCTCAAGGAAGCTGATTGGTCTAGAGCGGATCTTGCAGCTTTCTAAACGAGTAGTTTGCGGATTGACAGCAGTGCGAGTACAGCAGCTGGGAAGAGAAAAAGCTCGAAGTAGAAACGCGCTGAGAGGAGAGGGGAAATACAGGCGATGACTTATGCAGAGATGCGCTGGCACGAGGGCTGATGCATACACTATTCTCTTGCCGCGAACTCTTGAAACATAGGAATCGCCACTCGATTCTTCTTAGCTTTGTAGGGCTTTTTTTGATTGATACCGGCGATGTAACGCTGGCAGGGTGATTGAGGGAGAAAGGAGAGGATGTTGTACCCAGAGGTAGGTAGTTGTCTAGGTCCGGTCACTAAGATATGGTCCGGTTATTATAGGAAAATCAGTATTCGGACCGGACCGCTAGTCCGACTTGAGGCAATATGTTTTATGAATCCAACTTCCAGCATCTAAGGTCCGGAACACTTTCGACTCTACCTAGTTTTGCAAGGTATGTAAAGGTAGGGAGTGCAGATCACGTTTCTACGATTAGAGCATATTCCTCTGTGCTTCCTATTGAGTGGCTCTATCTACCCGTCAGATCTTTATACATTGATTTCTCCTCTTAAAAATGTTATTTAGTTTTAATAGGTATATATATTAAGTACTATAGGCGCTGCCCACCCTGCATGTCCTAAAGCATCCCCACCTACACCAAGAAGCAAATGTTGTGCTGAATAAGTAGGGCTAGATGTAGCCTCCTCAAAGCTACCGTACGTCTACTCTTGACTTCCTCCTCCTTCCGTGTTGCTGTTTTAATCATCCAGAGCGCGTTTGCCTGTCCAAGAGGTCATTAAATTTGCTTCTCTAGCTTCTCTAAAACTTCCCTCTTTGATCATTGCAGTGCTTGCTCGAGGTCTCAACCTCACTCAGACCTTCGTGTCACCGTTGCGTTCTCTTTGCCGCGCACTGTCCTTTCCTGCCAGCCTGACGTGCGATTGCACACCTTCTGCCATCTACACTTGCTATTTCGGATCACTGCTTTGCTGGAGTAATGTTCGCCTAGATAGCCCAGATGCTTAGTTTGAGATGGCCAACTTTGGCTACTCGATCGGCGACGCAGTACAACTGGGTCAACTAGCCTGGCGAACGGTTGACAATGCTGGGAAGGCCTATGGTGAACGTGATGAGTCGACACACGAAGTGTCCGGCCTCTGTACGGCGTTGAAGCGTTTGGAGAACCAGACTGAGATGACTGAGAGTCGACTCCGTAGGCCCGATGACACCTGTAGAGAGGAGCTTGAGATCAACGTTGAGGGTTGTAAAAGAATCCTTAATAAATTGGCTGAGATATTGGAAAAATACAACGCGTTGAGCGAGAAAGAGCGAAGCGACCGTAAGCTATGGCAGAGAATGAAGTTTGGGAACGGAAAGATGGGAAGCCTTGCGGATCTCAGGTCGAAGATCACAGACATACTACTCGTCATCTATGTCACTCTTGCTAAACATGGTATGTCTAGGCCGGTAGGCAATATTGAGAAGCAGGTGAATGATTCTAGTGCCGACCTAAAAGAGCTCAAGATCCCTGTCAATGGTATCACAGCCCAACTTACGTCTCAAGCCAAGTGCGAAGGATCTTTATTCACACATGTACGTAGGACGATGAACCGCTTTGGCGCGAGTTTCGTAGAGGGCTACGCAAGAAGGGTTTCTCGGGCTCCGACTTGAGTGAGCCCAAAATCCTTATCATGGCGTACATTACCGAGCTTAGCAGTCGAGGTGTACTTGATGAGCCAACTGCGGAAGAGGAGAATGACCCTACAGAAGATACAAATTCCACCCTCGATCGTGGGTCCGTAAACGAGTCTGTTGCTAGCTCGGACGATACCGAGAGACCCGAAGTTGGACTACACTATGATTTCGATGAAAGATTGCCCGACGACGAGTCTGCTACCGAGGCGTCAGAAAGTGACCACATCTCTGCATCTCACGTCTATGACATTTTTGAGCTTGGACAATGTACATCAGTTGATCATCACCAAAAATCCACCGAGTCCCAAGTTGACATACCGGAGAGGCCTACCAAGACGTTGAGCCCTTACGCTTCGAATGGCAGTGACAATGTCTCTGACCACGCAGTCCATGTTCCACGATTGGCAGGCCCAGGCGAGCAACCACTTGGGGAGAATACCGATGAAAATTCCACACCAAGCCAGAAGCCGAAAATCGATCTCTCTGCTACTTGGAACGAGGGACTGGGCCTCTGGCGATTTAAGTGCCATTTACGTAATATCTAATCAAGCCGAAAGATAGCAACATCATCCGGGAACACATCCACATTGTCCTTGAATCTCGCCAAGCTCACCCCTTCCCTATCGATCATACTCGTCGCCCCAATAGTATTCAAATTGTAAACGTTCACGTTGCTGCTGCGCTTACCTTCAATGCTGAAAATACTCCGTTGGCAAATCTCTCCGCTGACTGGGTAAGAGCAAGCTGTAGCCCTCATTAGCTCGTCATATTCTCCAACAGGAATGTGGGGTTTAGTTTGCTGCTCACAAGTATTGTAATCATCAAAGAAGCTGTAAAGCCCCGCTCCATATATATTCACATTCTGCGAGTCCAGCACCCTCAACCCCAGCCCATCACAGTTCGTCCCATTTTTACACCCCCCTTTAGCAGTCGGATCATTGAGCCGGGGTACCGCGTTAAAGGGTGCATTGATATCCGGATGCGGCTGATAATACGCCGTCTCTGTTTGTATTTGACCTGCAAAAATAATTTGCGTATTGGCAGGCTGGTACCGATACAGCGCGTGATGCTCCACCGAAGTCCCGACGAGCCAAATATTGCCTTTTCCGCTCTCGATGAACAGCCCGCGGCCGGAGTAAATGGTGATATTTGTGTAGGCGGCGTCGAGATCGTGGTCCGCGGTCCAGAGCCAGTTGATTTCCATATAGAGATTGCTAGCGGAGGGCGTAACGTGCATTGACATGAAGGCGCCGATACAGGAGAGGTTGATGTACGATGCGTTTGTGGAGCTACTATTGCCGTAAGGGGCATTTGGGGTTAAGGTCTTGCCCGTTGAAATTGAAGAGGTGCCGCATTGCCATACAGACGAACCGAGGCCCATCGAAAGCTCGCAGAGGGTAATGAAATTGCTGATGCAAGCTTCGGGGCAACAATTCTGGTTCGGTTGGTGGTAATAGTGGCGGGCGTAGCAGGACCATCTGCGAGTTGAAGGTAATACCCTGCAAATCCGCCAATACGTGTATGGACATCCCACATGCCAGAAGGCTCTCCGTGGCTAGCCAGGTTGAATTCAATAAGCACAGCTCCCGGCTGTGGTCCTTGGGTGGCAACAATCATATCCGACCACTCGATAGTACCGAATTCTTCAGGTTTTCCGACCTGGACGACTGTTCTCGGAGACGACATGCTGGCGAAGAATTTGCCGCTCGACATGATGACAGGATAACTTTCGCCCACCAATTTGGAGCCGCTCGGTATAATTATCGTCCTGGTGACGCAATAGGTACCCGCGTCGACGAACAGTATCTTACCATCCGCAGTAGGGGCATCGATTGCTCTTTGTAGAGCCGCGGTATCATCAGTGACGCCGTCACCCTTAGCGCCGTGTGTACGGACATTCATGAATTCAGAGACAGGATACTCTGCGTAGCTTGGCTTTGAACGCTCATAGTACTTCATCCCATTCATCACTAGCCCTCTCGGTCTTGGGAATGGCGACATCACCCCATCGAACTTGTATGGTCCATTGGGGTTGTACAGGTGCCCTCAGCCCCATGCTGCGACTGTCATCGACTTTCGAGAGCCGCCGAGCGATGTCATGTTTCCGAGCCCTTGCACAGCTGTGCCGACATTCTTGAAGCTGACGTTCTCCATTACTAAGCTTCCATTAGAGAATGATGAGTAGTCTGTGTTGTACGCAGTCAAAATACCGACTGGGGTGTTTTCGATCGAGCTATCAATGAAGGTCACTGAACCGACAGCTTGAGCTGATGAGCCGCCAGAGGTCATGTTCAGGCCGAGACTGTAATTGCGGATGTTGATGGATTTGTAGGTCCAGCCTCAAGCGAGTCAGTCCATGTTTGGGAGGATACCTCGATTCGATGCTTTTGGAGGGAATGATTTGACTCACCCCAGTCGAACGCTTGGTTGATTGCTGTCACAGCGTTGCAAAAGGTTAGATTTCGTGAAGTGAATTGCTGATTCCCAAGGACGGCACCAGTCAATCCGCCCTGGAACACGAGATCGCTCATGAAACCGCCAGACCCTACATCATGTTCGTAAGCTGCATGGACGGTTGACACGTTGCCTTGACTTGGAAACTCACCGGCTTCAATGAGGATGCCTTGGTGCTGAGTCCCTTTCGCCTGGCTCATGCGAAACACCAAACTTTGCAAACTGGTAGCCTGCGCTGTCGGCCAGTGGATGCCATTGACGCTCACATTGGGCGAGACACCGGTAGTGTCCAATATGAAGTTCCTTATTTGCCTGTAGAACACATTAGTTGCGTTAAACCCCAGAGCTCCAGCGGGATCTGCTACATTGCCTGGTTGGTACTGATTACCGTCAATGAGCGCGAAAGCCGTGAAATTGGAAGCGGCTTTGATGACAGGGAGATCATTCGGATTTCCAATGATTTGAGTATAACAGTAGTCGATGATCCGTGCCGAGATCTTGTAGGTGCCCGCAGGAAAGTATACTACGGCCGGACTCGTAGTCGATGATTGGCATGATCTAGGTCCACAACGACCTCCGCTTTTGATCGTGAGGTTGATGGCCGCAGTATCATCATGCATTCCACTCCCTTTGGCGTTTTAGCACTCATAGAGAGATTTAGCGGGCATAAACTCGAAACTTTAGCTCCAAAGTCTTTTACATTACGGAAGACTTGGTACACAGAATTCTCACGGAACGCCACCACGCCCTGGTGCTTCATTTCCTCAAGCCAGAACGGTGCATGTTACGATGTGGTGTTGGACGTCGACATAAGGTGCTGCGTCATTCTGAGCAAATGTCTTTGTGAAAACCAAACAAGAAAGCACAAACAAGAAGTTGATGTTAGACTGCATAATTCAGCAGATGAACGCTATGGTGGTCCAACGGCGAAGGGCCATGGTGCATATTTGTACCTTGAACCAGGTCTCGTTTCATAGTGGCACCGCCTCGCCATCGCGATATTCATAGCCTCGGAAGAACGATATCCTCGGGAGAGTAAAAATGGAGAGATGAGTGTGTCTTGGGCTATTTTGCAATCTCGCCGTCGCGAAAGAGTGTCTCGGCATGCCGTGTAACCGTGCGGGCACCTCGCTATACTCGCCCGCACGGTTATAGCAGCTTCACCATGCGACACGCATGTTTCGAGATGGAAACAGAGCCACAAAACATTAGCAGCAGCACACTGTCTAGATATTTATGGCACGAAGAATTCATCCCTCGTAAAAACACAGGCTAGCTACCGCTTGGAACGAGATTTTTCGCGACTTGGTGGACGGCATAAGGGCTGATCGCATTGCGTTTGACAAAAGGCAAGACAAGACATCTTGAGAAGCATACCATTAACGGCAGTGAGGAATGTCATGGGAAGTCGCTAAGGAAAGTGAAATGCTGAGATTCAGTATCTTTGTGTCGTAATATCTCCTGGTAAGAATTGTGTCATCACAGCATACATAAAGTCCAAAGCTTGAGTGCACCTTTCTCTGACCGATGTGAATAGCAAAGCGCAGGAATTGCGCTTTCCTAGAAGCCAAAACAAGATACACTGCCAAAGATGTCTTGCCTTCGAAGTCAACATGGACTCGAACATGGACAAGAAATCACTGGGCTGGAAGAAAATTAGGAGGGTTCACTTACCTCAAACCTACCAATGGGACACTCGTAGGGCTGAAGCCCAGGGACCCCAAGGGTGCAGCCTAGAGCTCATTCTCCAAGCCCTAAGCGTGGTGTTCCGGGCAGGACCCTCGTCACCTAAGCAACCAGCTCTGGGGGACGGATAGGGATAGACCCCACTTTACTAACGGTAGACCCATTCCATAGACCCTATGGATATCAATAACAACTACCTCGTCGTCGCCTATACTTAACGCCATCGTCATCGCCGTTATGGATAATATATCTACTATATTAGTTACTTTTACTATTACCCTACTCGTCGTCGCTAACTCGATCCTTTAAAGCCTTCTCCGTACCCCGAGTAAATAATATCTATATTATAATAGTAGAAATTAAAGCCTAGAAAGAGTATAGAATATATCTATAAAGTAGATAACTATATTATTATTTATTTAATATAAATTAGGTTTTAAATTAGTTTATAAATTAAGGTAAAATATATTAAATAAAGTAATTAATATCGTCTCTAAAGTATAGAAAACGTCACGCGTAGAAGGGTTATTTAACACGTACTATCTTCGATTCTTAATTATTCTATATATAAAAGAGAGTAAAGAGGTACGACGTCGGTTAATTTACTTTATTTAATAATACTTTACTACTTGAAATTACGTTAATTATTAACTATCGATAGACTTTTCGAATAGTATATAATTAAATAAATTATATATTATATTAGAGCGTAGCCGCCCTTTTATTAAAAATTCTACGTTATAAAAAATAGATATTTAAATATAAATACTATTTTTTAATAATAATATATCGAGGAAATTTGTTTATTAATAATATATCGTTTAAAGCGCTCTATTTAATTGTTTTATTTATAAAATATTTATTAAATATAATAGTCTACTTTTTTAAATAGTATAAATAATATAAAACTCTATTAATACCTTATTAATAGAATATCGGATAGAACGGGAAGTTAAAAAGCGGATCTCGGAGAAACTACGAATAAAAACTAGATAAAGTATTAATAAAATATTAATAGAGTATTAATAAATTATTAAATGAGTATTTAGATTAATAATTTTAGGATTCTTTAAAAAATTCCCTTTAATAAATTAGTACCGGTTTAAGTATTTATAATATAAATATATATTTCTAGGTATCGTAAATTACTTACTACCTACTTTACGCGTTACTAGTATAAACTAGTAATATAGAAAGTACCTAAAAATACGTTACCTAGTAGTAGAGATTATAATCTCGACGTTATTTAATCGAATAGTAAAATATATTTTTATTATCCTAGTAATACCGTAAACCACTAATTTTAAAATATATATACTAGGTATTAATAAATAATTGTAGTTATATCTACTTTATTTATCGTTAATATATTATTTTAAATTTTCCGTTATCTAGAAGTTCGAAATCGATTTATTATTTTTAAATTTTCTAAAAGTATTTCTTCTTTTATATCTCCGCCTAGATTTATTTCTCGGCTCCCTCTTTATTTCTTTTTATTTTTAAAGTAATTTTCGCCGTACTTTATCTTCCCGAGATAAATTTACTTTTATAAAATTTATAAAGTTTAAAGAAGCGATAGAGGTAAATTTAAATAAATTAATATAAAAAAATAATTAATAAATAGGATAAAGAGAGAATAATAAAAACGAGGCGAGAGTTTATAGATTTTATAATCTACGCTAGTTCTATAATCTACGCTAGTAGTTAGTTAAGCTTTTTAGCGCTTTAAATACTTTCTATCTATAGTATATAATTAGATTATATTTTTTCAGAGCTTCAAGTACTTTTTATCTATAATTTATAATTAAATTAAATTTTTTTAGCGCTTTAGGCGCTTTCCTTTTATAGTATATAATTAAATTAAGTTTTTCTAGCGCTTTTAAAAGGTGTATAATCTATAAAGAATAATTATTAACCGGGTATTATCTTCCGAAAATATTAATTAATTATATTATATATTAATTAATTAATTAATTAATTTATATATTTATTTAAGTAAAACTACTTCGCTTATAAAGAAGTTTTATAGAATATATATAATACTTAATAACGTTATTAAATAGTCGTTAAAGAAATTTCTTAAGAGAATAAAAACTTTAGTTTATCTTTAATCTCGGTTCTAGATATTTTAACCTATTAACTAGTAGACTTTTCTATATACTACTAGTTCTTCTTCTAGGTTTCTTTCTTCGCGGAAATCCCTAAAGTTAGCGATTCTATATTAATTTTAAATAATTTTATTATTTTATCCTTTATATTTGCCCGTTTTTTTAAAATTTATTATTTATCTCCGTTACGGGCCTAAGCCCTTATAGTATATATAAATATAACCGTAATTAAATATTAAATATTTTATTATACTAGTACGCTAGCCCTATTATCTCTTTTTATTATTATTCTATACTTTTTCGCCTTTATTCTTAATTATATATACGTAATTATTTCTTCGTTATAACGAATTTTATATCCCGCTAGTACCTTAATATATTTACCCGGCTACTAGGGTTACGACTCTTATATAAATATTAATATTTAAGAGTATAAATAAAAGTTCTTTTATTTATATAAATTTTATTTTATATACCTATACTTTATCTATTTATTAACGGCGGAGGAAAATATTTAATCCTATTATTATAGTATGGCCTTACCTACTTTAGCCTAGTTTAATTTATCTTAGATTTAATTTAAATTTAAACTAGTTTCCTTATTTTTATTTTAATATAGTTAAAATAAGAAATAAATAAATACTCCGTGCGCTAGCTCTTATTTAAATAATAACTAGCCCTACCCTAACTTTCGTCCTTTATCTTTTATCTTTTATTTTAATCTACTCCTATATTATAACTAGGTTATAATTTAATAAACCTAGCCGTTAATTTAATAAATCTTTAGATATTAATCCCGTTTCTTAATATTATAAAAGATTAATTATCTAGTTAATACTCTCTAGTACTAGAATAGTTATTATAAGGGATTAACCTCTTAACCCCGAAGACTACGTATAATAGTTCCTCGCCGAAGTTTAGAATAACCCTACTAGTTTTTTAAATACCTTCGATTATTTATATATTTAGGTCGAGAGTAATTCTTTATTTAATATTTTATCCTCGTCTACGCCTCTTTTTTTTTTTATATTAAATATATAATCTTTAATTTATATTATCGTTTAAGTAATAACCTAGGTTATATTTATTATAATTTAAATTATACCTTAACCCCCGCTTTAAGTATTCGATAAGAATATTCTTAATAATATTATTATTATAGGCCTACGCTCGTCTTTCTTTTTAAATATTCAATTTATCTTTTTACGATCTCGAACGCCTTTTAGATCCGAAAAGCTCCTAGATATCTCGGAATATAAAGAGGATTAAGATAAATTAGATATTTAAGAATAAATATTAATATAACGGATATATATTAATTATAACCGCTACCCTACCGATAACGATAAGATCGTTTATATAAAGTTTAAGTTAATTATTAATAAGAAGGCCTTTAACTTAATAAATCGTTATTAAAAAAAGAGTCTTTATACCTTAATTAACTTTATTAATTAACGAAAAAAACTACGGGAAGTATATAATAACCCGTTTAAATAAGAGGATACTCGGAATTATATCCGGGAATTTAAATAAGACTTTATATCTTTTAACGAGTATTTTAACCTCGTTATTTAAAAAAAGGAATATTCTCGAATAAAGGACGAATCCTTAATTAACGTTATAAAATATAATATTAATTATATTATTTAATAGGCCTCTATCTCTTAAAGGAAAATTAATAATTAACGGTTATATACCTTCGATAAGTACGTCAGTATATACTCCGAAATAAATTAAGAACTCCGGTAGATTAAATATTATTTATCTCGTTAGAGTATTATTTTTATTAAATTAAAATAAACTTTAAAGAGGTTTATTATATTTTTATTATTTTCTACTTTTATAGCCCGTTTTATTATAATAAATATTTTTTATCCCTATTATCGTAGCTCTAATCTTTTTATTTAAGGAGTTAATAAACCTCGATTTTATTTAAATTATTATTAAAGGTAAATTAACGAGAACTTTAATTATTAAAGTTATCTACGAGAAGTAAAGACTTTACTTTTATTATAAATTATTTAAATATAATATAAAAGCCTATTTAATTAAGCTAGCTAGCCTCCGATTTAGTATTATAATTATTATTAATAACGACGAGAGCGTTATAAAAGAAGTTACTCTAAATACGGGAAAAGAATAATCTTAATATAAAGTCGTATATTAAGATTATAGGTACTTAAAACCCTATATATACTTTTTTATTTATCGATTATATCGTTTAATTTACCTTCGTTATTAATTAAATTTTCGTTTAAATCTATTATATAACTTTTTAAAACCGATTTTATTTTTCGTAATAAATATATAGTTATTTCTTATTAACTACGGAATAATTAGTCCCGAATTTAAATTAAAGCCTTAATTAATACTAATATATCCGGTTATCTTTTTATCGATTATGATTTTATATATATTTAATATCTACCCCTTCGCCTTCTTCGTTATCCTCGTATTATTCGACTTTTTAATAATATACTTACCGTTATAGGACGTATTATTTATATCGTAGAAACGATTTTAAATATTTATAATTATTAAAAACGAATAGTTTTCTTTATTATTAAATTTAATTAATACCCCGTTATAATCGGCCTATTATACCTCTATCGTTATAAAGTTATTACCGATTTCTTAAATAATTCTTTAACCTTCGCTTTATATTTTTATTTAAGAAATTATACCCTTAATCCCGTAAAAGTCTTCGCGGAAGATTAATTCTTTTTTATATTTTAAGAAAGTTTCTAGACCTAAGAATCCTAGTCTTTAATTTTATCCGATATTTATATAAAGTAAACCCCGATTTAAAAGGAGTCGCTAGTATATAAAGAGCCGTTATTATTTATAGACGATAATATTATTATTAAATAATTAATTCCGACTCGAGAGAAGTTACTTTAGTTCTAGGTTTATTAATAATATACTTAATCCTAAATTTATAAAAAATAAACTATAATTTAAGAAAAATTAATTTAATCTTAAATTTACTAAAAGTAAACCTAATCCCTAGCTTAATTTAATACTCGTATAAAATAACCTAGGACTTAAAAGGAGTTACTTTAATTCTAGGTTTATTAATAATAAATTTAAATTTAAAATAAATCTTCCCCGCCCTAGTCCTAGTTATTTATTCTTATAGAAACTAGTTATAATAACGAATATAACCGTATTATTATTATCGTTAAATAAAGAAAGATATTTAAAATTAAGTATTATAACCTAGCCTCGCTTTGTTTTAAATTTTAATATTAAGAATAACGAACCTAATACCTAACTATTCTTAATATATACGAGATAAGATCTCGATTATTTACCCGGCTCGTTATATTTAACGAGTAAACCGCGTTTAATTTATTATTTATAAAAATCGATTGATTTTTAGATATTTTAGAAGAAATCTCGACCCTAAATATTTAGTTTTATTAAGAATTTAAATATTATAAACTTAAGCCCCGCCTTAATTAAAATCTTAAATTAAATATTTACGATTAAGTTTAGAACCGAGTTATATTTAAAATAAATAAAGAGTTTTACCTCGCCGTTATTATTATTTAAAAAAAACTTTAAACCTACCGAGATAATAAGAATATTAATTTAATTACGATCCTACCTACGCGGTATTATAAATTCTTAAATATTTTTTTAAGAAAAGACGTTAATACTTTACCCTTATATTAATTATATAATTATATTATTAAGTTTAAAGAAGGGCTATAACCTCCGTTATTTAATTTATATAATATAAATTATAACGAGATCCTAGAACTCCGTCGTTACCTAGATAAAAACTTTAATAAAGATTTTATTCGAGTTAATCGGTTTTATACCGCGTTCTTTATTTTATTCGTAAAGAAATTTAACGGAGATTTATATTTCTATATTAATTACCGAGGGTTAATATTATTATTATAAAGAATAAATATTCTTTACCTTTAATTTTAGAAATCTTAAATCGATTAAATCGTATTAAGGTATTTTTTAAATTAAATATTATATTTATTTTTAATCGCCTTCGCGTTAAAGAGGGCGACGAAGAATTTATAATATTCCGTACCCGATTCGGCTTATTCGAATATTTTATTATATTATTTAAATTATATAATAACCCTACCTCGTTTTAGTATTATATTAACGATACTTTTTATAAATTTCTCGATAAGACTTATATCGTATACCTCGACGATATTTTAATTTATAGCGATATTAAGGAAGAGTATAAAATCTATATTAAATATATTCTTTAGAAGCTCCGCGAGGCGGGGCTCTAAATAAATATTATTAAATATAATTTCTATATTAAGGAAGTTATATACCTAAGATTAATTATTACTATTAAAGGGATTAAAATAAATTTAAAGAAAATTAATATTATCCTAAATTAATTATAGTTAGTTAATATTAAAGACGTTTAAAATTTCCGAGGATTTATTAACTTTTATCGGCGTTTTATTTATAAGTTTAATAAACTCGTTATACTATTTATAACCTTAATTAAAAAAGATATTATCTTCGAGTAGAGTATTTAATATTAAATAATTTTTAATACCTTAAAGAAGGTTTTTACCTCTAATATTATCCTAGTTTATTTCGACTTTAACCGTAAAATTATAATAGAAATAAATACGTTTAATTACGTATCTAGGGGGGTTTTATCCTAGTATAACGATTAAGATATTCTTTATCCTATTATTTATTTTTTAAAGAAATATAACCCTACCGAGTATAATTATAAAATTTATAATAAAGAGTTTATAATAATCGTCCGCGTATTTAAGGAATAACGCTTTAAATTAAAGGGATTTACTCTTTTTATCGAGGTAATATCGGATTATAAAACTCTTAAATATTTTATTTTATTTAAAATATTATCTCGCCGTTAAATAAAATAAAGCGAGTTTTTATTTTATTTTAATTATAAGATTACCTACCGGCCTAATAAAGAAGGTAATAAATTTAATATATTAATATATCGGTTAAGAGATCTCTTTAAAAAGGGGGATAAATTAAACCCTAGATATTAATATTAATATTAAATAATATTAAAAAGAAAAAACCTAACCCTAAAAGTCCTTAAAGATTATATTTATAATATATCGTTAAATATAACGACCCTAGCTTTAATCCTAGTTACCCTAATTATATTAATAATAGATTAAGAGATTTTTATCTAGCCCTTCTAGTTATACTTTATATTAATTTATACAATTATTATAAACCTCGATATAGATATTAATCCGGAATTATAAACCCCGCCTATATTTTACGAGCCTAAATTTAATAAAGATTAATTTATTAATTTAAACGAAGATTTATACGATACCCTAATTTATTAATTATAGAATATAATTAATTAAGCCGATCGATTCGCCTTTAAAGTCTTAGAAATATTATATTTTAAAACGTATTATTATAACGGAATTCCCCTCGCTAAATACGAAGATAAAAATAAAGTTCTCTACTTCCGAGGATAGAGATATATTTCGAATTTTAGTAAACTACGCCTTCGTTTAATCTAGTTAATTTATAATAATATCGCGGGTAATTATTTAAATCGTATTAAATATTACGAATTAATTAGTCGGGCCTATTAGTAGCCTAACGTTTATACTATTATTTAGTAATTCGTTAGGAATTATTATATATACCGAAGAATTAAGTTTTCCCGTTAATATATTTAAAAATAATTACGTTTATTACCGCCCTCATAACGATATTAAAAAGATATCTCGATAAATTATATAGGTCCCCTATCGTTTTATATCTTTATAGGAATTATTTATTAATATATCCTAGTTTTCGTAGACCGCTTAATTAAGATACGATACCTAGTATTAATTATATCGATAAAAGTAGACGAAGCCTGCGACGCTTTCTACTAGAATATATAAAAGCTTTATAAATTATTAAATATCTTTATTTCGGATCGAGGATTTTAATTTATATCGGAGTTTTAAAAGGCCTTATATAAACGTTTTAAAATTAATTAATATATATCTACCGGGTATTATCCTTAGACGGATAATTAAACCGAGTAGTTTAATATTATAATAAAATACTACCTCCGTATATACGTTAATTATATATAAGATAATTAAATGAAATAGCTCTTTAGAGCGGAGTTTTCTAATAATAATATTAATTTTTCTAATACTCTAGCCTCGCCTTTTTTAATTAATTATAATTAATATTTATATATCGGCTTCGAGTTTATCGAGTCTTTACTTTAAGATTTTACTACTTAAATACGTACCTATTTAATCGTTACCGATAAATTCGTAATATAAATAAAAGTCTTAAACGATTACCTCCGCGATAAGATATTTATTATTTAAATTATTTTTAAATCCTCGGCTAACTAACGAAGGCGCTTATATTTAATATATTTAATAGACGATTAAATATAGTTAAATATTAAGAATCTAAATATTATATACTCTTTAATTAAACTCGATAATTATAATATCGGCCCCTTTTAAGTCTTTAAAGTTTTTAATAATCCTCTCGTAGTTTAATTAAATTTTTTATATTTAATAAAAGTTTACCCCGTCTTCTATACTAGTTTATTATAATTAATAATTAATAACCCTCTACCTAGATAAATCTAGTTTATCCGAGAACTTATAATTACCGAAGATAATTAACGAGAGTAGTATATTAATAGTATCTTAAATTTTAAGTATAATCGCCGTTATAGTCTACTTTTATTAAAATATTACGTTAATTAAAAAGGTTACGTTATTATATAAAAACCCTTTTATTACTTTACCCGTTATTAATAATTTATTAATAAATATTATATCTCGAATCCTAGCGCCGCCGGCCTCTATAAATTATTATATATTATTTAAAGGTACTAGTATAAAGAACCTTTATTATCTTTATTTTAATCCGATTTTTAAGAAATTAACTCCCGCCTATATTATAGTTAGTTCCTTATCCGTTATCGTCCCCTCGGTTATCGTTCCGTATTAACTCCGACCGATACTTTGTATTATTATATAAATAAATAGTACTCTATAGCCTAGCCCCGCCGTTATCGTTTATAAATAATAATATTAACGCCTAGTTTTATTTGTATTATACCGCCGTTTATTCCCCGTTTTATCCCTTACCCGTTACTATTAATAACTCGAATACTCCGATATACTTTTATCTTAACTATTTCGTAACCCTAAATAAGATTTAGGGTTACGAAATCTAATTAATCGAATTAATTATTTATTTATCTCGTAGGAGCTCGACCTTAAAGAGGGGGTTATTATTATAGTATAATTACACTACGGAACAGGGAAGGGAATTTTGACTTTTTCGAAAATCGAGGAAGAGAATTTAAAAAATTAGGATAAATATTAATATAAAAAAAATTCCCTTCCCTAAAGAAGGGAAGGGAATAGAGTTAAAAAGACCGATTCCCTTCCCTATTCCGCAGCGTAAATATAATCTTACTTATCTTAACCTAACTTAACTTATTTTAGATTTAATTTAAATTTAAACTAGTTTCCTTATTTTTATTTTAATATAGTCGGGATAGGAAATAAATAAATACTCCGTGCGTTAATTTTTATTTAAATAATAGCTAGCCCTACTTTAGTTTCCATTCTTTATCTTTTATCTTTTATCTTAGCCTACTCCTATATTATAACTAAGTTATAATTTAATAAACCTAGTCGTTAATTTAATAAACCTCTAGATATTAATCCCGTCCCTTAATATTTATAAAACTCTATATAACGATTATTTTATAACTCTTAAAGTAAAGGAAACCTCTTATAATTCGAATATTATTAATATTTAATAAATAGTTAAACGGGAGCCTTTATTTAGGCCTAAGGTTTCGGCTTCGTATATATATATTTATTCTATACTCTTTCTTATATATAGGTATAATAGACGCGTTCTTTTTATAATCCCCTTTTTCTAATATATTAGGCCGCGACTATAGTTACTTTTTTAATCGATTATATTATAGAGGGTTTATTCTTTATCGCTTTAACTCGTTAAAAGAAAGGGGGGAAAGAGGAGGAGAAAGAGAAAAAAAAGAGATTTCTCTTTATTAATATTATAATCGCGTTAAAAATATAAATACCGCTACGAGATAGATTTAACGTATTATAATATAAAATCTTTTAGTTTTTTAGACTACTATAAGTAATAACTAAAGATTTATAATTAGTAGGATATATACCTAGATCTCGTTACTAACTATATTATATATTAACTACGATTTAACTAGATTTAAATAAATAAAAGTAATATAGAGTAATTATTATATTAAAATACCTAAGATAATTAACCTACTAATAATTATTAATATTTTAATTATTTATAATCTAGCGGTAATAATATAATTTAGAGTAAGAATTAAAATTAAAATTATACCTAATTTATATTTAAAGGCCAAAATCTCTTAATTAAAAATATATCCTAGATTATTTAACTCTTTTAGTTAATTTTTTATATCTATAATAACTCGTTTTAATTAATTATACTATTTATTTTATTTTAGAAATTATAATAACTAGATTTTAAAATAGCTATTTTATTAAATCTTCTAACTATTATTAACGTGAGTTTAATAGCGGCTTTAGTTTTAAATTTAGGGTAAATAGTATTTAAATTTATATTAAATCTATACTCGCCCTCCTCGACTAGTATAATTAAATTATATTAAATATAATTAACCCGATCCATCTATATATAATATATAGTCTTAATAGATAATAAAATAAAAAAAGTAAATATTAAACTATAAAAAGTAAGGCGCTAGAGAATTATTTAGAGACTAGAGAAATAATAAAGAATTTTATTAAAAAAGTTAAAAGTATAAAGAATAACCGTAAAATAAACGAATATATATAGAGGATTTTAAAAATAATAGAGTACTAGGTATAATTTAGGAAATAGGTATAATAATAAATACCTAGGAAAACGCGTTATTAATATAATTTTATAAAATATTAAAATTCGTAATAATAATATATATTATCGCGGTCCTCGGCTAGATTTAGAGAAGTAATTAAACTCGTTTTTTATTTAGGCTAGTAACTAACTTATTTAATTTATACCCTTATACCCGATCTTTATTACTAGTTTATATTATTATATTTCTAGATAGTCCTCTATATATATTAACTAAAGTTATAAAATATATAGAGTATATTAAGCGGTAGAGTTTAAGCTCTATATTTTATAAATAAATATTAAATAATAACTAGATTAATAATATTACTTTTTTTATAATAAATATACGGAGTTTAAAGAACTTCCTTTCGACCTCCTTTTAAAATATAACTAATTCATTAATTCGGGATATTTTTAATAGAGGGATAAATTAATTGTAATTAATTATATTAAAGAAAGAACTTATTATCTTTAAAGCGCTCGCTATAAACTAAGTTATATACTCGGATAATTATATATATTAACTAATATATATTAAATAATATTAAAGGTTAAAATTTTAGTATTTATATTTAATTAGTTATTTATTTTAATATTTCTCCTTTTCGTAAATATATTTTCGAAATTTTAATTTAATATTAAGAATTCTAGATAATTTTAATATTAAGCGAGGCGCTAGTATTTCTCGCTCTTTCGAGTATAATTCCTAGTTATAAAATTAATCTAGAAGTTAATCTCCGATTTATTTTATATAATTTATTTATAATATAGAATTAGTAAAGTTCTTAATAATATTTTAAATATAATTTAAATTTTACTTCTATAAAAACTATTATTAATATTAACCGCGTAATAAATTCTTAGTTTAATTACTACTAGAGTTTACTATCTCTCTAATTTTAAAAGAAAGAAAATATAGTTATAACTTCTTTATATAAATTAGATATTATAATTCTAATAAAGTAATAGAGTATATCCGCCTCGTCGAAGACTATTTAAAGTACTATTTAATTTTTTAATTTAGTAGATATATATAATATAGAGTTTTTCATTTTTAATTCTAAATAGCCCGACGATGATTTTAAAATTTAAAAACTTTATATAAAAAGTATCTAAAATAGGATCTAACTTCGGGGTATTAAATTACTTTATTAAATATATATAAACGAAAAACTTTAATCGACCTTTAGATAATTTATATAAAAATATTTTATCTAAATATATAATCTAGTTATTTTTAATTAAAATAAAGTCTTCTATTTTAAATATAATACGGTACTCTAAATATCTATATTCTATAAATTAATAATAGATTTATTAATAAGATAGATACTCTAAGATACCGCGAAAAATTAAAGTTATAATTTACGATCTCTGAAAATATAAAGTATATTAACTTATCGGTGAATACAAGTTTTTAATACTACTATAATCTATATACCTTTAGAAATATTATATTAGTTTTATTATAATCGACTTTATATACCTCCTATAATATTATCGAAAATACTTCGTAAACAGAGAGACGGTTAAGTTATAATAATTATTTTTATCTAGATATTTAAACTCTCTATAAATAATTAATAGTTATTAAATTATTATAATTATAGTCCGATAATACTACGAGCCTTAAAGTATTATCCTCGCCCTAGTTTTATTTAGAGAAAAATAATAAGGTATCGAGTAAAAATAAATAACGGGCGTAGATATTTTATAAATTTAATATTAATCGTTTTTTATTAACTTTAAACGAACTTATTAATATAAAGCGAATAATTTAATAAATTAGTTCTTTAGTAAATAAAGTCTTAATAATATTTTTAAAATTTATATATATTATATCTACCTTGAAACCCCTAATATTTAAAATTAATAAATAAGAAAATTATATATTATAATTTAGATAAAGTAAAAGATTAATTTATATTTATTTTCGCCGCTAAAAATTATAATATCATTAAATATTACGTATTTCTTTACTACCTCTATATAATATAGATTTATATATATATTCGGTTTAACCTATATATTTCGGTAGGAAATAACGATTTTAATTAAATTTCTCTTTATTATAAATTACTCGTTTAAAATACCGAGCTCTCGATTATTTAAATTATAATTAACCGGGTCTTTAAAGTTACTAACACTTTCCTACTCGGTATTAAATCTACGTATAATTTTTTTTTAAAGATATTAATATACCGCCTTTTTTAAACTTAGAGGTCGACGAGATATATATATATTTATAGAGTCTTTAAAACGATTTTCGTAAAGTTATTATAATAATATTTAAATTTTTATAATTTACCTATAATATTATTTAGGTTAGAATAACTATATTACTAGTTATTATTATCGCGAAAATTTAGACGATTAAATTTATTATATCTAACTTCGTTTACGGAGACTAAATTATCTTTACCGCTTTTAAATAATAGGGTTTAATTTATTATAATTCTAACTAAGTCCTAAATAATAGAGAGTAGATAATCGATAACCGAGTATATTTTTATATATATAAATAAATAAGGTAAATAGCGGGTAATTAAATATACCTTTAATTAAATAGGAATAAAAAGTTACGAAGCTCTATAAAGTAGGCCTCGAGGCTTTATTTAACTAAAATTGTATTAATAAAAATTTCTTAAGCTTATTTAATAATACCTATTAATTTAGAATATACTATATTTAATAACCGAGATCGAATAATATTTAATACGGGCGTAATATTAATAAATAGTATTTATTCTTATAGTATTTTTAATACCTAGAAAGTTTTATTATTTTTTTCCGCCGCCTTATATCTATTTCTTTCTTCTAGTACTCGGTAATAATATTAATTATTAATTTTAATATCGAATATTAAATTAACTCTTTAATTTACTAGTATTAAATATTTACTATATTTACGATCGGCCTTAGCGGTTATTATACCGGTATTTTTTAATTATTATACTATATCTCCTATAAATATTAGAGTATATATATAGATTAAGGTCTTTACGTTATTAATATTCATCGTAATTTTATTATTTAATTAACGTAGGCTCGGCTTTAGTATTTATATAATATTCGAGAATACTACTCCGTAAAGACTTAACGCGAGAGGGAAGATATTTACTCGTCTTCTATACTCCCGCTATATTATTCCCGCTAGTATTTAATAGAAGCCGAGGATAACGCGGTATATATTCCTATATAAACTAAATTTATCGATAAATATAAAAAGAAATAAAAAGATATAAATCGACCTAACGAAATTAAATAAACGGGATTAACTATAATAATATAATTCGAGCTCGCCGCGATTAAGATATAATAATTATAAAGGGTAAATTATCTTTATATCGATATTAATAATATTACGAACTATAAAGTTTAAAGTATATACGACGGGGTATTTATTAAAAGAGACCGATATACTTTTATATTAATAATCGTAGTATATATCCGGTTTTAATAAAACGATATTATCCTCCGTAATTTAATTAAATTTTTAAAGCGAGAGGAATATTTCTTTAAATATTAATTAATATAATATTAGAAAGTTTAATTATTCTATATTAATCCTAATTAGAGTATAGAAATAATTAATCTTAAATATTATAATACTTTTAATATTGGTTCGCAAATTTTTCTCTACTACGGTAACTCTACTAAAATAACGGTTTATTTTATTATTTATATATATATATAATAAATCCCCGTATATATAAAAGACCGTATTTAATAGAAAAATAATAGTTTTATTATCTCGTATCTTATTATATTTATTTAAATATATTTTAATCGAAGACGCCTACGTTTTAAAATAATATAACTCCGTAGGTTTATTTATTTAATATATTATATTAATATATATTTTCGACTTAATAGAAGAAGAGGTAAGAATTATTTTAAATAACTCCGATAAATAGAAAAAAATTATATTCTTTATTACGGTCTTTAGTATTTTTTTTTTACTCTTTTTTTTTATCCTCGCCTCTTCTATAATTAATTTTATCGGGTTTATTATAATCTCTTATTTCTTTAACTTTAGAAATAATAACTATTCTCTTATATATTTTTTACTAATCGCGATAAATCGGGGTAGATATTTAAGGGTTTAGATAAATTCGAGAAATAAAAATACTTTAAAGAGACTTTAGTAGTAGTAGTATAAAAGACCTATTATTTAATATTATAAATTAAAAGTTATAGTGAAATTATTTAATTTAATTTAAACTCTTTTGTTTAAAATCTCTTTAAATAAGTCGGTAACTAACGCGCGATATAATAACGGGGGTATTATAGTATTTAGCGGAGTTTTATTTTAAAGAAACTCTATTTTATTAAAATTATTAATAAATTTTTATTTAAGTAGCGTTATATTTATTAAAATATTTATAATAATACTCTATAATTATAAAAATATATATTAAAGTTTTAAAAATCTATTATTATTATTATCCGATTCTATATAAATTTCTCTATTAAATATTAGGCGCTATATTTTAAATTATAATAAATAAATTATTAATTATATTAATTATACTTTAATATGAAAAAATTAGTAACGAATATTATATCCTAGTATATATATTTACCGTTATCTCGTTATTAGTAACTATATCTAGGATATTTAAATATTCAAATATATTATTATTCTCTAGAAATAATAATAGTTCCGATTTATTAATTAGTATTTATTTAGGTTTAGGACCAACCTCTATATTACGCTTCGGATTAACGTAGGGATCTTTAAAGAGAATACTAGCGTAGGGTAAAATAGAGTAAAGTGTAGAATAAAGATCGCGGTTCGATCCCTACTTTAAATTAGGGTAGGGTAGAGTAGAGATCCCTTAGAGATCTCTACTACGTTAAGGCGGATTTCTAATAATTATTCTAATAACGCTACTATCTCTATAGATATACGTATTTATAACTACTACTACCTTTATAAATACGCGTATTTATAGCTACTACTACTACTACCTTTATAAATATATATATTTATAACTATTACTGCCCCTATAGATATATATATTTATAACTACTACTACTTTTATAGATATATATATTTATAGCTACTACTACCTTTATAGATATATATATACTTATAGCTACTACTACCTCTATAAATATATATATTTATAGTTACTACTACCTCTATAGATATATATACTTATAGTTACTACTGCCTCTATAGATATATACACTCATAGCTACTACTATTTTTATAAATATACGCGTACTTATAACTACTACTACCCCTATTATAAATTAATAATAAGATATATTATAGATTATACTATAGAGAGACGATTATTATAATAATTATTATAATTAATATTTATTATTATTCTTTACTCTTTACCTTTCATCCGATTTTAAATCGAAATATTTTTAAGAATAAAGTAATAAGTTTAAGGGAAAACGTTAATATTAAAACGTATTAATAAATATTAACACGTATTAATAAATATTTAAAAAGAGTTAGTTTTAAATTTAAAATTAAACTATTATTTAAGCGTCCCCTTAATTTTAAAATAAACGAATTAAACTACGTCTTTAATAAAATCTTCGGTTATATCTAACTTTAGGCTGATAATAGTTCTAATTTTAATATTAACTTGAATAATTATTAGGTCCGAGCGTTTATTCTATAAATATATATATTTATAGAGGTAGTAGTAGTCATGAGTACGTATATCGATAGAGGTAGTAGTAGTTATAAATACGTATATCTATAAAAGTAATAGTAGCTATAAGTGTATATATCTATAGAGGTAGTAGTAGCTATAAGTATATATATCTATAAAAGTAATAGTAGTTATAAATACGTATATCTATAGAGGTAGTAGTAGTTATAAATATATATATCTATAAAAGTAGTAATAGTTATAAATACGTATATCTATAGAGGTAGTAATAGTTATAAGTACGTATATATATAAAGGTAGTAGTAGCCATAAATATATATATTTATAAAAATAATAGTAACTATAAATACGTATATTTATAAAGGTAGTAATAGCTATAAATATATATATCTATAAAGATAGGAGTAGTTATGAGTATATATATCTATAGGGGTAGTAGTAGCTATAAATATATATATCTATAGAGGTAGGAGTAACTATAAATATATATATCTATAAAGGTAGGAGTAACTATAAATATATATATTTATAAAAGTAGTAGTAGCTATAAATACGTATATCTATAGAGGTAGTAGTAACTATAAATATATATATCTATAAAAGTAATAGTAGTTATAAATATATATATCTATAAAGGTAGTAATAGCCATAAATATATATATTTATAGAGGTAGTAGTAGTAGTAGCTATAAATACGCGTATCTATAGAGGTAGTAGTAGCTATAAATACGTATATCTATAGAAATAGTAGTAGTTATAAATACGTATATCTATAGGGGCAATAGTAGTTATAAATATATATATTTATAAAGATAGTAATAACTATAAATATATATATCTATAGAGGTAGTAGTAACTATAAATACGTATATCTATAAAAGTAGTAATAACTATAAATACGTATATTTATAAAGGTAGTAATAGTAGTAGTTATAAATATATATATTTATAAAAATAGTAGTAGCTATAAATATATATATCTATAAAAGTAGTAGTAGTTATAAATACGTATATTTATAAAGGTAGTAGTAGCTATAAATATATATATCTATAAAGGTAGTAGTAACTATAAATATATATATTTATAGAGGTAATAGTAGTTATAAATATTATAATATAATTTTATTTATCTTAGATCTAATTTAGGTCTAAACTATCTTAGCCTAATTTAATTTATCTTAGATTTAATTTAAGTTTAAACTAGTTTCCTTGTTTCTATCCTAATATAATCGGGATAGGAAATAAATAAATACTTTATATACTAGTTTTTATTTAGATAGTAGCTAGCCCTACTTTAATTTTCGTTCTTTATCTTTTATCTTGGCCTACTCCTATACTATAACTAGACTATAATTTAATAAATTTAACCGTTAATTTAATAAATATCTAAATATTAATCCCGTTTTTTAATATTATAAAAGACTAACTACCTAGCTAGTACTTTCTAATATTAAGATAATTATTATAAAGGATCAACCTCTTAACCCCGAAGACCGCGTACGATAATTCTTCGCCGAAGTTTAGAATAATTTTATTAGTTTCTTAAATACCTTCGATTATTTATATATTTAGGTCGAGAGTAATTCTTTATTCGATACTTTATCCTTATTTACGCCTCCTCCTCTTTTTATACTAGATACGTAATCCCTAGTTTATACTATTATTTAAATAATGACCTAGGCCGTATTTATTATAGTTTAAACTATACTTTAGCCCCCGCCTTAAGTATTCGATAAAAATACCTTTAATAATATTATTATTATAAGTCTACGCTCGTCTTCTCTTTTAAATACCTAATAATTTATTCTCTCCCGATCTCGAATACTTCCTAGATCCGAAAAGCTTTTAAATATCTCGGAATATAAAGAGGACTAAAATAAATTAAATACTTAAAAATAAATATTAATATAGCGGATATATATTAATTATAACCGTTATTTTACCGATAGTAATAAGATCGCTTATATAGAGTTTAAATTAATTATCGGTAAAAAGGCCTTTAATTTAATAAACCGTTATTAAAAAGAGGGTCTTTATATCTTAACTAGCTTTACTAATTAATAAAAGAAGTTACGGGAAATATATAATAACCCGTTTAAATAGGAGGATACTCGGAATTATATCTAAAAATTTAAATAAGGTTTTATACCTTTTAATAAATACTTTAACCTCGTTATTTAAAAGAAGGAATATTCTCGAATAAAGGGCGAATTCTTAATTAATATTATAAAATATAATATTAATTATATTACCTAATAGGCCTTTATCTCTTAGAGGAAAATTAATAACTAATAATTATATACCTTCGATAAATACGTCCGTATATACTCCGAAATCGATTAAGAACTCTAGTAGATTAAGTACCGTCTACCTCGTTAAAGTACTACTCTTATTAAATTAGGATAAACCTTAAAAAGGCCTATTATACCTTTATTAATTTCTACCCTTATAACCCGCTTTATTATAACGAGTACTTTTATTTTTATTATCGTAGCTCTAACTTTTTTATTTAAAGAGTTAATAGACCTCGATTCTACTTAAATTATTATTAAAGGTAAATTAATAAAAACCCCGGCTATTAAAGTTATCTACGAGAAATAGAGGCTTTATTTTTATTATAAATCGTTTAAGTATAATATAAAAGCCTATTTAATTAAACTAATTAGTCTCCGATCTAGTATTATAACTATCGTCGACGACGACGAGAGTATTATAGGAGGAGTTATCTTAAACGCGGGAAAAGAATAGTCTTAGTATAAAGTTATATATTAAGATTATAGGTACCTAGAACCCTATATATATCTTTTTATTTATTAGTTATATCGTTTAATTTACTTTCGTTATTAATTAAGTTTTCGTTTAAGTTTATTATGTAGCTTTTTAAAACTAACCCTACTTTTCGTAATAAATATATAGTTATTTCTTATTAACTACGGAATAACTAGTCCCGAATTCAAATTAAAATCTTAATTAATACTAGTATATCCAGTTATCTTTTTATTAATTATAATTTTATATATACTTAACGTTTGCCCCTTCGTTTTCTTTATTATTCTTATATCGTCCGACCCTTTAATAGCGTACCTACCGTTATAGGACGTATTATTTATATTATAAAAACGATTTTAAATATTTATAATTATTAGGAACGAATAGTTTTCTTTATTACTAAATTTAATTAATACTTTATCGTAATCGGCCTATTATACCTTTATTGTTATAAAGTTATTACCGATTTCTTAGATAATTCTTTAACCTTCGCTTTATATTTTTATTTAAGAAATTATACCTTAAATCCCGTAAAAGTCTTTATGGAAAATAAATTCTTTTTTATACCCTAAGAAAGTTTTTAAACCTAAGAATCTTAATTCTTAGTTTTATTTAATACCCGCGTAGGGTAAACCCCGATTTAAAAGGAGTCGCTAGTATATAAAGAGCCGTTATTATTTATAAATAATAACGTTATTATTAAATAACTAATTCCGACTTAAGAGAAATTACTTTAGTTTTAGGTTTATTAATAATATATTTAATTTTAAGTTTATAAAAAATAAACCTCGATTTAAGAAGAGTTAATTTAGTCCTAGGTTTATTAATAATATATTTAGTCCTAAATTTATAAGAAATAAACCTCGATTTAAGAAAAGTTAATTTAGTTCTAAATTTATTAGAAGTAAATTTAGTCTCTAGTCTAGTTTAATACTCGTATAAAATAATCTAGAACTTAAGAGGAGTTACTTTAGTTCTAGGTTTATTAATAGTAAATTTAAATTTAAGAGGAGTCTTCCCCGCCTTAGTCTTAATTATTTATTCCTATAAAAACTAGTTATAATAACGAGTATAGTTATATCGTTATTATTATTAAGTAAAGAAAGACGTTTAAAATTAAATATTATAACCTAGCCTCGCTTCGTTTTAAATCCTAATATTAAGAATAACGAACCTAGTACCTAGTTACTTTTAATATATATAAGATAAGATTTCGATTATTTATTTAACTCGTTAAGCTTAACGAATAAACCGTATTTAATCTATTATTTATAAAAATCGATCGATTTTTAGGTATTTTAGAAAAAATCTCGACTTTAAATATTTAGTTTTATTAAAAATCTAGATATTATAAACCTAAACCCCGTCTTAATTAAAATTTTAAATTAAATATTTATAATTAAGCCTAGAACCGAGTTATATTTAAAATAAATAAAGAGTTTTATTTTACCTCCGCCGTTATTTAAGAAGAATTTTAAGTTTACCGAGATAATAAAAATATTAACCTAATTACGATTTTACCTACGCGGTATTATAAATTCTTAGATATTTTTTTAAAAAAAGACGCTGATACTTTACCCTCGTATTAGTTATATAATTATATTATTAAGTTTAAAGAAGGGTTATAACCTCCGTTATTTAATTTATATAATATAAATTATAATAAAATCCTAGAGCGCCGCCGTTACCTAGATAAAATTTTTAATAAAGGTTTTATTCGAGTTAATCGGTTCTATACCGCGTTCTTTATTTTATTCGTAAAGAAACTTAACGGAGGCCTACGATTTTACGTTAATTACCGAGGGCTGAATACTATTATTATAAAGAATAAATATTTTTTACCTTTAATATTAAAAATCTTAAATCGATTAAATTATATTAAGGTATTTTTTAAATTAAATATTATATTTACTTTTAATCGCCTCTACGTTAAGGAGGGCGACGAAGAATTTATTATATTCCGTACCCGATTCGGTTTATTCGAATATTTTATTATATTATTTAGATTATATAATAACCTTACCTCGTTCTAGTATTATATTAATAATATTCTTCGTAAATTTCTCGATAAGACTTATACTATATATCTCGACGATATTCTAATTTATAACGATATTAAAGAAGAGTACGAAATCTATATTAAGTATATCCTTTAAAAACTCTACGAGGCGGGGCTCTAAATAAATATTATTAAATACGATTTTTATATTAAGGAAGTTATATACCTAGGATTAATTATTATTATTTAAGGGATTAAAATAAATCTAAAGAAAATTAATACGATCCTAAATTAATTATAACTAGTTAATATTAAGGATATTTAAAGTTTCCTAGGGTTCGCTAACTTTTATCGGCGCTTTATTTATAAGTTTAATAAACTCGTTATACTATTTATAGCCTTAATTAAAAAAGATACTATCTTCGAGTAGAGTACTCGATATTAAATAACTTTTAATACTTTAAAGAAGACTTTTATCTTTAATATTATCCTAATTTATTTCGACCCCGACTATAAGATTATAATAAAAATAGATATATTTAATTATATATTTAAGGGGGTCTTATCCTAATACGATAATTAAAATATCCTTCGTTTTATTATTTATTTTTTAAAGAAGTATAACCCTACCGAGTATAATTATAAGATTTATAATAAAGAGTTTATAGTAATTATCCGTGTATTCGAGGAATAATACTTTAAACTAAAGGGATCTATTTTCTTTATCGAGGTAATATTTAATTATAAAGCTCTTAAATATTTTATTTTATCTAAAGTATTATCTCGCCGTTAAACGAGGTAGAGTAAATTCTTATCCCGTTTTAATTATAAGATTATTTATCGGCCCGGTAAAGAAGATAATAAACTTAATATATTAACGCGTCGGTTAAAAGATCTTTTTAAAGAGGGGGATAAATTAGACCCTAAATATTAATATTAATACTAAATTATATTAAAAAGAAAAAACCTAGCCCTAGAAGTCCTCGAGGACTATATTTATAATATATTATTAAATATAACGATTTTAGCCTTAGTCCTAGTTACCTTAATTATATTAGTAGTAAATTTAAAGATTCTTGTCTAGTTTTTTTAATTATACCTTATATTAATCTATACAACCCCGATAAACTTTAATACGGATGTTAATTTAGAATTTTAGACCCTACCTACGTCCTACGAGCCTAAATTAAATAAAGATTAATTTATTAATTTAAATAAAGACCTATACGATACCCCGATTTATTAATTATAGGATATAATTAATTAAGCCGATTAATTCGCCTTTAAAGTCCTAGAAATACTATATTCTAGAATATATTATTATAATAAAATTCCCCTCGCTAAATACGAAGATAAGGATAGAGTTCTTTATTTCCGAGGAAAAAAATATATTCCGAATTCTAATAAATTACGCCTTCGTCTAATCTAACTAATTTATAATAATATCGCGGGTAATCACTTAGGTTATATTAAATATTACGAATTAATTAGTCGGGCCTATTAGTGGCCTAACGTCTATACTACTATCTAATAATTTATTAAGAATTATTATATATACCGAAGAATTAAGTCTTCCCGTTAGTATATTTAAAGATAATTACGTTTATTACCGCCCCCGTAACGACGTTAGAAAGATATCTCGATAAACTATATAAATCCCCTACCGCCTTATACTTTTATAGAAATTATTTATCGGTATATTTTAGTTTTCGTAGACCGCTTAACTAAGATACGGTACTTAATATTAATTATATCGATAAAAGTAGATAAAGCCTACGACGCTTTTTATTAAAATATATAGAAGCTCTATAAACTACTAGATATCTTTATTTCGGATCGAGGATTTTAATTTATATTAAAGTTTTAGGAGGCCTTATATAAGCGCCTTAAAATCGATTAATATATATCTACCGAGTATTATCTTTAGACGGATAATTAAACCGAGTAGTTTAATATTATAATAGAATACTACCTCCGTATATATATTAATTATATATAGGATAATTAGGTAAAATGACTCCTTAAAGCGGAGTTTTTTAATAATAATATTAATTTTTTTAATACTCTAGCCTCCCCTTTCTTAACTAATTATAATTAATATTTATATATCGGTTTCGAGTTTATCGAATCTTTACTTTAAGATCTTACTACCTAAACCTATATTTATTTAATTATTACCGATGAATTCGTAACGTAAATAAAAGTTTTAAACGATTATCTCCGCGATAAAATATTTATCGCTTAAATTATCTTTAAATCCTCGGCTAACTAACGAAGGCGCCTATATCTAATATATTTAATAAACGATTAAATATGGTTAAATATTAAGAATCTAAATATTATATACTTTTTAATTAAACTCGACGATTATAATATCGGCCCCTTCCGAGTCTTTAAGATTTTCGATAATCCTCTTATAGTTTAGTTAGATTTTCTATATTTTATAAAAGTTTACCCCGTCTTTTATACTAGCCTATTATAATTAATAGTTAATAACTCTTTACTTAAATAAATCTAGTTTATTTAAGAACCTATAACTACCGAAGATAATTAACGTAAATAGTATATTAACGGTATCTTGAATTCTAAATACGATCGCCGTTATAGTCTATTTTTATTAAAGTACTACGTTAATTAAAAAGGTTACGTTATTATATAAAAACTCTTTTAATACCTTACCCGTTATTAATAATTTATTAATAAATATTATATCTCGAATCCTAGCGCCGCTAGTCTTTATAAATTACTATATATTATTTAGAGGTACTAGTATAAGGAATCTTTATTATCTTTATTTTAATCCGATTTTTAAGAAGTTAACCCTTATTTATATTATAATTTATTCCTTATCCGTTATTATCCCCTCGGTTATCGTTTTATATCGGCTTCGACCGATACTTCGTATTATTATATAAATAAATAACACCCTATAGCCTAGCCCCGCCGTTATTATTTATAGATAATAATATTAACGCCTAGTCTTATCTATATACCGCCGCTTATTCTCCGTCCTATCTTTTATTTATTATTATTAATGACTCGAATACTCCGACGCGCTTTTATCTTAACTATTTCGTAACCCTAAATAAGATTTAGGGTTACGAAATCTAATTAATCGAATTAATCGTTTATTTATCTCGTAGGAGCTCGACCTTAAAGAGGGGGCTATTATTATAGTATAGTTTTATTTACTTTAAATCTAATTTAAGTCTAAATTATCTTAATTTAATTTAATTTATTTTAAATCTAATTTAAATTTAAACTAGTTTCCCTATTTCTATCTTAATATAATCGGGATAGGAAATAAATAAGTACTCTATATACTAGTTTTTATTTAGATAGTAGCTGGCCCTACCCTAGTTTTTATCCTTTATTTTTTATTTTAGTCTACTCCTATATTATAACTAGGCCATAGTTTAATAAACCTGGCCGTTAGTTTAATAAATATCTAGATACTAATCCCGTCCCTTAATAATAAGTACGTATATCTATAAAAGTAATAATAACTATAAATACGTATATTTATAAAAGTAATAATAGTTATAAATATATATATTTATAGGGTAGTAGTAGTTATAATACGTTCTTAGAGTTATTATAATAATTATTAAAAATCCGTCTTAACGTAGTAAGGATCTCTTAGTAAATCCCTACTTTACTCTACCCTATTTTACGCCCTATACTAATAGATCCCTACGTTAAATTAGGGTAGGGATTATACCTCGATCTCTATCCCACCCTACACTAATCCGAAGTATACTCTATATTTATAAATCTCGGCCGTTTTAATATAAACGGCCCCCTTATTACGGGTATTCGGCCTCGACGTTATATCAAATCTATATTACTTTTCTATATATAGCGAGCGAGGGCTATAAAGTATATATTACCCAATATTATAAATCTATAACTAGTATAAAATTAATAGGACTATATAATAGTATAATAGAAAAATAAGATATTTATTTAAAAAGACTTCGAGGCTATTAAAAAACCTAGAGAGGATTTTAAAACAGCGATAATATAATAAGAGATTAGAGAAGAACGTAGGAAATATTAAAGATAGGCGCTTTAATATAGATATTTTTAGAAATAATAAAATAATAAATAATATATTTAAGTAATTATATAAGGTAGTTAATTAAATTAATAATTTATTATAACTTAGAAGAAAAGTTTTAGTTAATATTTATTATCGCGATATTTAATTAACTTGGAGAAATTATTAATTTAAACCCTCTCTTCTATATTATTTATTCTTTATATAAATTATATATAGCTTTTATTTCTACCCGTAGTATTATAATTCCTAATAGTCTTTTATATTAAGGTACTTTATCTATATAATAAACCTAGGTACTTATTATTATAAATTTAATATTTATAACCCTCTAGTTAACCTCCTAATATAGTTTATTATTTTAATTATAATCGGTTTATAGGATTTAAAATATAGCTCTTCTTTTTATTTTAATTATATAGCTAACTCGTTACCGCTAGTAATTTAAAATAATAATAAGAGTCGGGAAAGAGGACGGTCGCTAATATATAAATTAAAATCTTCTCTATTAACGATATCTTTAATTTAGAACTTTATACCTATTTATTAATAAATATTAAATAATATTAAGGGTTAAAGTACTAGCGGTTTTAACTATTATATATTTTACGTTATAATTTCGAGATATTTAAAATATATTTATCTCTACTCTTTTTTATATACTTAAAGTATTTTATATTAATACGGGAGAATTTCGGCGCGTTAAATAACTTTTATAAATAGAATTCCCCGTTTCTTTAAATTATTATTATTTATTCTAGATTTATTATTACTTATTCTACCGTTTCGTTTTATCTTTAATTTTATATATATATTTAAAATAAACTAGAAAATATGGGCTAAAGTATAATAAATTAATTATTATTATAATTTAAATACTAGAATACCTAGCCCTTAATTATTTTTACTCGAGGTAGTAAATATAAAATATTATTATTATAATTATAATAGAAAGTTAAGAAAATTAAAACCTCGAAGTTAAAAGAGAAAATTAAAAAAGGGGTATAAAAGGAATTTAAATTAAATAATTATTAAATAATAAACTCGTTTATTCTATTTCTAGATTTAATACTAATTTCTTTAGAGCGACGGAATTTTATTAAATAAATCGTAGTAGCCGGATAAAGACTTTTAAACTATTATTAACTAGGATAACCGAAGATTAAAAGAAGAGCTAGCGAGATAAAAAGAGTTAAAGAGATATAATAATAATAATAAATTAATACTACTATTATCTTTATCTTTAATAGAATTTAACGAGGAATAAATAAACCCCGATATTATATCGAAGTTTAAGGATTTATTTTATACCTTATATATATATTACCTCCGATAGTTTAATTTTAAAGAGTATAAGTCTTTAATTAAGAAAATCTTTCTCTACGAAAATAAATCGTCGTTAATATTTAGAGAAATACGGCGGCGGATAGGATATTATAAAACGAACTAGAAAATAAGAGTTATTATTAATATAAAGGTATAACTATTTTTACTTCTATCGAATATTTCTATTTCTATTTTATTTAATTTAAAATCGAAGAGCTTTTTTAAAAAAGATACTACCGGCTAGTTAAAAATCGAGACGAATATACCGCGACTCGTTAAATTATTTATAAAGTTTTATTTACTATCTTTATTCTAATAAGTAATAAAGTTCGCGAATAAAACTATAAATATCGTTAAAACTAAACGAATTAAAAAGTAGTAATAGTATTTCTTTAAATATAGATAGCTTAACGTATTATAATTTTATTATATTAATATTAATTACTTTTACTAGGTATTTAGTTAATCCTCGCCGCTAAGATTAAAATTTAGATAAATTAATATAATAATAATACTACCCTTAAGATCTCCTCGTATAATCGCGATAATATTCTATAATAATTTAATTGTATAGTAATTTCTCAGAAATACGAGAAGGTATAAATTAAGGATTTAATTTTAATCGAGTTTTATATTCGAAGACCTTCGTATCGAATTAAACTAATACTTAACTTTAATAAAGATAAGAATTATATTTACTATAATAAAATACTAGCCGATATTAACGATAAGTAATTAATATTATCTATTAATAATAAGTATAAGAATAAAGATAAAGACGACTCTTTATTATTATTAAAATATTTATTAAAGAAAGCGTAATACTTAGTTTTATTTATATTATAAAATATTTAATTTATATATTTACTCTATATTTCTTTATTTATTATTATTATATATATCTAGATAATACTTTCCTTAAAGATTTAATACTCGATATACTCTTTAACGGAGAATATTATAATAGTTTATTATTTAAAATATATTTGGCTAGGTTTTAAATTAACTTTTATATATAAAATTAATATTTTACTTTTAATAATACCCTATCTAGCGGAAGATATTTATATATATTACTATATAAATAAAATACTTTATCTAGTAAAAATCTACTATAATTTATTTAAGAATAAAGATAGTTTCGTTTACTCCGCTTTTTTTTAATAACGTTATTATTATACTTCGGATTAATATAGAGATCTTTAAAGAGAATATTAATATAGAGTAAAATAGGGTAGGGTTTAAAATAAGGATCGCGACTCGATCCCTACCCTAAATTAAAATAGGGTAGGGTAGAGATTTACTAAAGAATCCCTACTACGTTAAGACGGATTTCTAATAATTATTATAATAACCTTAAGGACGTATTATAGCTACTATAAATATACGTATTTATAACTACTACTACCTCTATAGATACGTGTATTTATGACTACTACTACCTCTATAGATATATATACTTATAGCTACTACTACCCTTATAAATATATATATTTATAACTACTACTACTCTTATAGATATACGTACTCATAACTACTACTACCTCTATAAATATATATACTCATAGCTACTACTATCTTTATAGATATATATATTTATGGCTCCTACTACCTTTATAGATATATATACTCATGACTACTACTACTTTTATAGATATATATACTTATAGCTACTACTACCCCTATAGATATATATACTTATAGCTACTACTACCTTTATAGATATACGCACTTATGGCTACTACTACCTCTATAGATATATATATTTATAACTATTACTACCCCTATAAATACACGCACTTATAGAATAAATACTCGAATCTATAATTATTCAAGTTAATATTAAAATTAAGACTATTATTAACCTAAAGTTAGATATAACCGAAGGTTTTATTAAAGACGTAGTTTAATTCGTTTATTTTAAAATTAAGGGGACGCTAAAATAATAGTTTAGTTTTAAATTTAAAACTAACCCTTTTTAAATATTTATTAATACGTTTTAATATTAGTATTTTCCCTTAAACTTATTATTTTATTCCGAAGAATATTTCGATTTAAAATCGGTGAGTAAGGAATAATAGTAGATATTAATTATAATAATCATTATAATAATCGTCTCTCTATAGTATAATCTATAATATATCTTATTATTAATCTATAATAGGAGTAGTAGTAGTTATAAATATATATATCTATAGGGGCAGTAGTAGTAGTAGTTATAAATACGTGTATCTATAGAGGTAGTAGTAGCTATAAATACGTATATCTATAGAGGTAGTAATAGCTATGAGTATATATATCTATAAGAGTAGTAACAGCCATGAGTATATATATCTATAGAGGTAGTAGTAGTTATGAGTACGTATATCTATAAAGGTAGTAATAGTCATAAGTATATATATATCTATAGGGCTAGTAGTAGTTATAAATATATATATCTATAAGGGTAGTAATAGCTATAAGTATATATATCTATAGAGGTAGTAGTAGCTATAAGTACGTATATCTATAGAGGTAGTAGTGGCTATAAGTGCGTATATATCTATAAGGGTAGTAGTAGCTATAAGTATATATATCTATAAAGGTAGTAGTAACTATAAATATATATATCTATAGAGGTAGTAGTAACTATGAGTATATATATCTATAGAGGTAGTAGTAGCTATAAATATATATATTTATAAAAGTAGTAGTAACTATAATACGTTCCTAGAGTTATTATTTTGGCGTAGTAGAGATCCCTTAGTAAATCCCTACCCTACTCTACTTTACTCTACGCTCTACGCTAATAGATCCTTATACTAAACTAGGGTAGGGATTATACCTCGATTCCTACCCTACCCTATACTAATCCGAAGCGTAGTTATTATTTATTACTAATTACTCTTTAAATTAATATATATAATATTTTCTAATTTATTTATCGTAGGCTTCCTCGTTAAAAGTAAGAGATATTAAATAAATACTAGTTATTATAAAATAAAGTTATAAGAAATTAAATTTTTTTAATTAAAATATCTACTATATCGGTAAGTCCGGAAACCCCGATTTTTACGTATTTTATACCGAAATTGTATAAAATACTGGAAATACGTATCTACTTATGTCCCGTATTCTAAGTATATTATGTACCGATTAAGTAGCGATATTGCACCGATTTAGCAACTTTTTTTTTTTCTTTTTTGAACTTTAACTTTTTATAGTATCTAGACTAGGGCCCCTATATAGGAATATGAATATTTTACTAAATCTATTTTTAGCCTAGATTCCGAATTTTTAATTAGATTTTTATTAGCGTTGCCCTATAGGGCTATAAAGCTACTTTTAGGATTAAGTTTAGCGCTCCCGCGCAGACCTTAACTCTCACTTAAAAATCTTGGCGCCAAGATTTGCCAAGGCTGCAAAATGCGCATTTTGCACCGATTAAGTAGCGATTTTGTAGAATTGTTTTTCCGGACTTGCCGATGTACCCCTTGAGTATCTATAAGAATAGAGAGTTTAAGATTTCTATTTTTCGCTATATTAACTACGACTATTATTATAATCTCGCGAGAATCGACGGTAATATTTAATTAATATAAATAAGTAAAATCTATTCGTTATTAACTAGAAATTATTACTCTCGTTAATATTATTAAATATTATATTATATTAAGACTAGCTTTATACGTCGGTAAATCGAAAACCGGCTTTAATAACTCGAGGCCGTTAAGTAAATTATCTTAGGCGCCCGAGATAAACTCGGGGTACCCGAATGATTTTAGGCGCCCGAGGTTATTATAAAATACGTATCGGGCTCTTAACGAGTATAATTTAAACCCGGAGTTTTAAAGACTTTAATTTTAGAAAATTATATAATTTACTACCTAAAATTTTAATATTCTATAATTATTTTTATCGACGGTAACGACCCCCTAGAACTACTTTTAACGCTAGTAAATTTTAATCCCTAGAATCGATCGATTTAGGCGAAATCCTCGCGGGGGTAATACGTAGGCTATATATTAAAATATATACTAGGGGTTTAGGGGTACGATAGTAATAATTATAGAAATACGATAGCGATAGGACTATAGAATACGCTATAACTATAAATAGAATAAGACTATAACTATGAATAGAATAAAGTTATAACTATAAATAGGGGTTATAGACGGGGGTCTAAAATTAATAACGCACCTCTAATTTAATACCCATTAATAGTGGTTTTAGGTTTACTCGGTATACGCCCGAGTAACTTTAGGCCCCTTAACTATATACCTCGGGCGCCTATCGAATCGGTAGATAGATATCGTGTTTAAAGTTCCTAGGGCGCCCGTCGAGCGCCCTAAACCACGATCGAGCTACTTTTCATTTTACCGACGTAGTAGTTATTAAATATAATATATAAATTCTATATAGAGAGTATACGGCGTGGTTACGTCATTTATATTATAGTATTATATTATAGTTTCCGGTACTCCGGAGCTCTTTTTAGAAATAAAAAATTTAAAGCCCTCGCTTTAACTCTTTAAAAATTAATTCTATTATTTAAATATAAAGATTATTTTCTTATTAAGACTTTATACTTATTTTTATATTATTATAAATACTTTAAATATTATAATTTAATAATTTTAATCTCTTTTAACCTTTTTAAATAATAATTTATTAAAAGTATAAAAAATCTCTTTAGAAATAATCGTCCCGAAGGCGAGATATATAGGATTAATACTCTAAACGAAAATATAAGAGATTTACTAAAGAATATTAATCTTACGGTAGATTAACGATTTATAGAATTAAAATATAAATAGAAAGTACTCGAGAAAAAGGCCTCTATTATTATAATTTAAAAGAATATCGAAAATTTATAATAAATTATCGTAGGTAAAGGAGATAAGGAAATCGAAGATAATTTTTAAAAATCAAATATAAAAGACGAAAGCGGCCCGACGGTAGGTCGTAATTAAATCGGTTTTAATATAAATTAAAATAATTTATAATTATCGAAACTATAGGATTTTTATATAAAGAATTCGTAAAATTATCGAGAATAAATTTATAATATAAAGACTACGTTCCGTTTAATACCCGTAAACTTTCGAATAAATAAAAAAAAGATTTTATATATAATACCCTATTTAAAAAGGTAAATTAAGAAGTTATAAAATAAATATAAGGAAATTTATCTAATAAATATATTAATATAAAAACTCTTTACGGATTATTTATTTAATATAATTAAAGACTTTTTAAATTAAGTTATAATACGAATTTTAAATATTAATATATATATTAAAGGAATAATTAATTAATATAAGATTTTAATATTTATTTTATTACTCTAAAAACCGAATTATCTCTTTATAATAAAGAGTAATAGATAATTTATTTAATAACTTATTTAAGACTTAATATTTTAAAAGAAGTTAACCGAGCCTAAAGTATTCTTATTAAACGAACCGAATTTATATCGTTTACGGTATATTATAAACGTAATCTTAATCGAGACTTTAAGATATAAGATAATAATTAAAATAATTAATTAAAACCTCGGAAGAGGTATAAAAAGGGGTTAAAAAGCGGAGATAATAAAAATAAATCTAGTATAAAGAGATAAGGTTCTAATAGTAGTAGTTATAGAAATATAAATAAACTCTATATAACTCGCGCGAGCGATAAGAATCTTAAAGATATTAAGTATTTTAATTATTATAAATTCGGCTACTACTCTAATAAATATCTAAAGAAGAAAATAAAGACTATTAATTATATCGGCGATTATACCGCCGAGTTCAAAAATAATAAACCCTCGGGGAAATCTTTATCCTAAAGGAATAAAAAGAAATAAAAACCCGACCGAGTATAAATATTAATAGCGAAGTTATTACGAACCTAATTAATATTAATATAAAAATTATTTATATTAAAATGGATAAAGATCTAGGAGCGGGGATGAATATTATTAACGAGATATTTATATAGTAGTATAATTTAGAGCGTTTTAAAAACGAGCCGCTACCGACTCTTAAATAAATAACCGGGTAATTTATTTATTATTATAATATTTATAATATCGTCTACCGGTTAATTAATTTATAGGGATAAACTAGGGAGTAAAATAATATTTTTTATTTTATTAATAAAAAAGACTCGCCTATTACTATAAATATACTAGTTATAGAAAAGGAAAAAATTTAAACCGATTATAATATATATATCTAACGGTTCGGTATCGCGCTAAATATATATATATTAAAATTATTTAAGTATTTTATAAAATTATTAAAGACGTAGTTAATTATATATATATTAATTTATATTAAGACTTATCCCTTTAATTAAGATCCTATTAATAGGAACGAGGTTAAGAAAGGCGATACCACCGTTAATATAATATTTTTTAAATAATTTTATTATTATATCGCTTACGCTTCCTAACGAATTTATAGATTTTAATAATATCTTTTTAAATAAAGGAGTAGGTCGATTATCGTTATATAAAAATAACGATTATATAATTAATATAGAGGGTAACCCGTTATACGGGCCTCTCTATAATTTATCGAACTTAAAATTAATAAAGTTAAGGAGATACTTAAACGATATTTTAATAAAGGGTTAAATTAAATACTCCGTAAACCCCGCCGGGGCTCCTATTCTTTTTATTTTAAAAAAGAATAATAAACTACGATTATATATCGATTACCGAGGTTTTAATAAAATTATTATTAAGAATCGTTACCCGTTACCCTTAATTAATAAGACGCTAGACCGCTTAAATAGCGTTATATAATTTACGAAACTTAATTTAAAAGATATTTATTATCGAATAAGAATTAAGGAAGGCGATAAATAGAAGATAATATTTCGTATATAGTATAATCTTTTCGAATATATAATAATATTATTTAGTTTAATAAATATACCTATTACTTTTTAAATTTATATTAATAAATCGTTAATAAATTTAATAAATATATTTTATATTATTTATCTAGATAATATCCTAATTGATTTAAATTTAAAAGGGGAGTATATTAATTATATACGATAAATACTCGAACGCCTATGAAAATATTCTTTATTCGCGAGTTTTAAGAAATACGAGTTTTTTACTCGGTTAATTAAATTTCTAGGGTTTATTATAAATACTAAAGATATATCGATAGACGAATATAAAATTGATATAATTTAGTCCTAACTAAAACTAAAGTCCTTTTATAATATATAAATGTTTTTAGGCTTTATTAATTTTTATTATTAATTTATTTATCGTTATTCGTAGATAATAGGCCTATTAACGGGTTTATTAAAAAGTAGTTAAAATAATAAAAAATTTGGTTTATTTAAATAGCCTAAAGAGGTAAAATAAACGTTTTACCTACTTCGCGATTTATTTTTATATATACTAATTTTAATACACTTTAATCTAGAATTAAAAATTCGGATTAAAATAAATACTTCTAATTTTATCATAACTACGATTTTAATATAATTATAAAATAATAACGAATAATATCCCGTTATTTTCTAGTCCTATAAAATATAAGGTTTAAAAATTCGATATAAGATTTATAATAAAGAGCTCCTCGTAATTATTATAATATTTAAATAATAACGATACTACCTCGAGGGTAGTTTATATAAAATAGAAGTCTTAATTAATTATAATAACCTAAAGGGTTTTATAAATATTAAATAATTAAATAATCGCTAGGCGCGTCAGGTAATAAGATTTTCATTTTTTAATTTCTTAATTTTATATTATTCTAGGAAAAGTAATTTAGCCGACGACTTTTTATATTATTTTAATTATAAAGACTAGGATAGTTTTTTGGATAATATATTACTTATATTATAATAAAAGTTATTAAATTTAAAAGATATTAGTTAAGGCCCTATTTTCGTTATAATATAAAATATATTCGTAAATATAGAAGATTTAGAGGTAGATAATACTTCGCTAGTATTAAATAATATATCCGTAAATATCGCGTAAAATTTAATATATATAAAATTTACGTTATTAAGGTCTTTAAGATTTATTATAAAAAAGATATATTTTTCGGTAGTATATTTATCTAGGCCTAGGGAGTTAATACCTAAATAAGAAATTCTAAGAAATTTAAACGAGATATTTATTTAAATCGATTACGATATAATAGAGGAACTATTTAACCCTATCGCTAGAACTATAAACTATAGATTATTTATTCTATATATTATTATTAAATTAATAGTATTTTACGAAACGGTTTATAACACTAAAAATTTATTAATAATTAAAATAATTCGTATTTTATAAAAGAATAATTCCTTCTCGTAAATAAAAATCGCCGAGATTATATAAACGGATTACTAGCGTTCCGTTAAAGTATAGACTTTAGATTCTATATTAATTTTTAGATATAATAATAAGATTTATATATTTAAAGAAAGATTAGTCCGCGAAGAGCTATTAGAACGATATTATAATAATATATTAACGGGGTATTTTAGTATTAAAAAGATAATAGAGTTATTTATTAGAAAATATTTCTAGAGTACTCTTAAGGCCGATATATAAGAATATATCGATATATATAATATATACTAGCGGGTTAAGGTATATCGATATTATTTTTATAACGAGATTAATTCTTTATTATATCCTACGCCGGGGTCGTAGAAAGAAATTATAATAAATTTTATTATTAATTTACCTCTAAATAAACGATATAGGCGCGTTTATAATACGATTCTTATAATTATAAATAAATATATAAAGATATTACGATATATTTTAACTATTAAAATAATCGACTCTACGGGGTTAATAAAATTAATATTCGAAGAAATTATTCTAAAGTTTAAAGTTCTTGATTGGATTATTTCTAATAGAGGTTCTATCTTTATAAATATATTTTAATTAGAGGTATATTATTTAATAAAAATTAAAAGACGCCTAAATATCGTATTTTATCCGTAGATAAATAATTAGATAAAATACTAGAATTAAACTTTAGAATATTATTTAAAAATCTTTTATTTAAGTGAGTAAAATAACTAGGTAATACTTTTACCTATAGTAGAATAAATATATTATAGTACGGAGTATATAATAATAAAATAAATACTATTTATAGTTATATATAGTTATAATCCATCTCTTAAACCGCGTCTCGAGGGCGAGATATACGGGGGAGAAGTATCGTCGGTATAAAAGAAATTAAAAAAATTAAAAATTTTAAGAGAGTATTTAATAAAAATATAAATTATCGCGGTCGAGGCGTAGAAGCGTAACTATAATAAAAGATATAAACCGAAATTATTTAATATAAATAATCTTATACTATTATTAATTAAAAACTTAATATAAAAATAACTAAGTAAGAAACTCTCTTATAAAGTAATTAAACTATTTAAGATTTTAGATACCGTCGGAATATAAATATACTACCTAGGATTATTAACTAGTTATTATATTTATAATATTTTCTGTATATCGCTTCTAGAGTCGTATTATTAATAATAGGGCGATATTTCGATTCCTAATATATCTCTACCGGAATTAATAAATAATATAAACGAATAAGAAGTAGAAGAGGTTACGCTACGGAACAGGGAAGGGAATTTTGACTTTTTCGAAAATCGAGGAAGAGAATTCAAAAAATTAGGATAAATATTAGTAAAAAAAAAATTCCCTTCCCTATTCCGCAGCGTAGAAGAGGTACTAAAAAAAATAAATAAAGAGCGAGGTACTTGATTTTATAAAATAACTAGGATAACTAAAGATCTTTAATAAATAAATTAATATAAATACTTTAGATAACGCGCTAGAATTATAGGAAATATTCGAAGAGAATATAAAAATAAAAAAAATATAGAAAGTAAAAAGTAAGAAGAGAAAATATTACTAAGTATTAATTACTATTAACTACTTCTTATTAATAAACTTCGAGCGAGATATATCTTTACGATTAATAAAGCGCTTACGGGTAGGTTTATATTTAAAGCGGCTAGTTTTCTTAATAGTAAAACTCGACTATTTATAAGTAGGGCCGGGGCTAGGAAATCGAATTAAAAAATAAAAAGTAAAAATAAAAATAAAATTAGAATTATTAATTTTATTTTTAATTTCTTCTTTAGAAGCCTCGTAAAAAGATATTAATTTATTTAAGATATAGCGACTCGTACCCTTTATACCACTATATTAAAGGCGAGGCTTTACGGCGTTTTTAATTAAAAAAGTTTTATAATTAAATATTATAACTCTTTATATACCGCTAGAGAATAAAATAAGATCGATAATATCGAGATCGTTAATAATAAATATATTAAATTAATCGGTAGTAGGATTAGAGCCGAGAGGAGAGTCGTATTTAAAAATATTATATATATATCGTATATATCACGGGGTGGACTTTAGTAGGAGTATTATTATAAATATTTATTAAAATAACGGGCTAAGCCCTACCGCTAGCCCTATCGGGACTAGGGTAACTCTAGGATTCTAATATATCAAAGTTAAATTCTTTATAGAATAATTAATATCTTTTATACTATATACTATTATATTAACCCCGTGTCAAATAGTAATAATAGTAATACTAACGTAGAACCATACCTCTTCTATATTAGTAAGAACGATTATATTAATTATAAATAGTAAAATTACCTCTAAAACGGTTAATACACTCCCTATTAACTACTATATTCAAAATAACTTACTCCGTATCGATAGCGAGCTTTATTTATATTATATATATTTAGTATTTTTGTACCGCACCTTACTACCTTAAATAAATATTTTTAAACTCTTTATTAAATTATTAAAATAACTTATTTAGTACCCTTTTTATTTAGGCTATTTATAATAAATATTAAACTAAGTATTTAAAACGTCTCTTTATTTATTTCTCTTTTATTAATATAGTTATTTATTTTAGTAAACTACTTATTAAGTAAACGTCTAGCCTAGTAAATATATTATTAATTATATCTCTTACGCTTCCGCTATAGAAAAAGAATACTAGAATACTAGTCTTTTAATACTACTCTTATTATTCGCCTAGTATTATTACTTTTAGTATTTATTATTAATTATTACCTTGGTTATTACCCTAGAAGAGATTTAGTTAAACCCTACTATAGTTAATTTTACTTTTTATTTATAAGAATTTTTATTATTGAGTAAATATATTTTAAAATAAGTAAAAGTTACTTTTAACGTTAAACGAGTAATTACCTAGATAATTATATAGTCTCTTTATCCTCCTACTAAAGTACTTTTTCAATATTTATTAAAGAGGGGCCGGAAAGCGAAGTAATTTAATAACGACCTTTTAGAGTATATTAAGTTTAAATAACCTATTATATAACTACCCTAGGTTATAAATAAAATATTTATAATACCGTTTATCGGTATTTTCTAAAAGGATATTAAAGAGTTACGTTAATACCTATAAAAGAAATAGTCTTTAAAGAACGAATTTAAAAACGAAGAAATTATAACTCCTCCCGAGCCCGAGTAACCTACTATAAATTCCGAATAAATAATATAATTTATAGAATCGCTAGAAATTCAGGCTTTTATTATTAAGTTAGTAACTAGGATAAAGAAAGACCTAATAAAACCTTAAGGCCTATTAAGAGTAAATAATTTAACTAGTTAAGACGGTATTAATACTAGAGTAAATACTTAAAATAAGTTAAAACTCGAAGAGATTAAATTCTTCGACTTTAAAGGTAATAAAAAGAATAACTTACTTACTTTAAAAAAGTATATTATATATAAGAACGTTTTCGACTTTAAGAATCGCGTTAATAATATAATTAAATAATACGGTAAAGAGAAGGTACGAAAGTTTCTATTTTTATATCTTAAAAAAATAACCTTTAAATAATTCTCGAATAAATTAAATATTAATATTAAAGTATTAATACGTACCTTCGCTAGCCCTAAATAAATAAATCGTTTTATTTATACTTCGGATTAGCGTAGGGATCCCCAAAGGGAATACTAATATAGAGTAGAGTAGGGTAGGGCGTAGAGTAGAGATCGCGGTTCGATCCCTACCCTAAGTTAGGGTAGGGTAGGGTAGGGATCCCTTAAGAATCTCTACTACGCTAAGGCGGATTTCTAATAATTATTCTAATAACGCTACTACCTTTATAGATATACGTACTCATGACTACTACTACCTCTATAGATATACGTACTTATGGTTACTACTACCTCTATAAATATATATACTTATAACTACTACTGCCCCTATAGATATGCGCGCACTTATAACTACTACTACCTCTATAGATATGCGCGTACTCATGGTTACTACTACTCTTATAGATATATATACTTATGGCTATTACTACCCCTATAGATATACGCGCACTTATAGCTACTACTGCCTCTATAGATATACGTATTTATAACTACTACTGCCCCTATAGATATACGCACTTATGACTACTACTACCTTTATAGATATATATACTCATGGCTACTACTACCCTTATAGATATACGTACTCATGGCTACTACTACCTCTATAGATATATATACTCATGGTTATTACTACCCCCATCGATATACGTACTTATAACTACTACTACTCCTATTATAGATTAATAATAAAATATATTATAGATTATACTATAGAGAGACGATTATTATAATGATTATTATAATTAATATCTATTATTATTCTTTATTTACCGATTTTAAATCGAAATATTCTTCGGAATAAAATAATAAGTTTAAGGGAAAATATTAATATTAAAACGTATTAATAAATATTTAAAAACGGTTAGTTTTAAATTTAAAACTAAACTATTATTTTAACGTCCCCTTAATTTTAAAATAAACGAATTAAACTACGTCTTTAATAAAACCTTCGGTTATATTTAACTTTAGGTTAATAATAGTCTTAATTTTAATATTAACTTGAATAATTATAGGTCCGAGCGTTTATTCCATAAGTACGCGTATCTATAGGGGTAGTAGTAGTTATAAGTACGTATATCTATAGGGGCAGTAGTAGCCATGAGTATATATATCTATGAGGGTAGTAGTAGCCATAAGTACGCATATCTATAAGAGTAGTAGTAGTCATGAGTGCGTATATCTATAGAGGCAGCAGTAGCTATAAGTGCGCGCATATCTATAGGGGCAGTAGTAGTCATGAGTATATATATCTATGGGGGTAGTAGTAGCCATGAGTGCGTATATCTATAGGGGCAGCAGTAGCTATGAGTGCGTATATCTATAGAGGTAGTAGTAGCTATAAGTACGCGCATATCTATAGAGGTAGTAGTAGTCATGAGTATATATATCTATAGAGGTAGTAGTAGCCATAAGTGCGTATATCTATAGAGGCAGTAGTAACTATAAGTACGTATATCTATAGAGGTAGTAGTAGTCATGAGTATATATATTTATAAGAGTAGTAGTAGCTATAAATACGTATATCTATAGAGGCAGTAACGTTATTAGAATAATTATTAGAAATCCGCCTTGGCGTAGTAGAGATTCTTAAGGGATTTTTATTTTACTCTACTTTACCCTAAACCCTACGCCAATAGATCCCTACGCTAGGTTAGGGTAGGGATTATACCTCGATCCCTACCCTACCCTACGCTAATCCGAAGCGTAGTTTTATTAAATAATTAAAAATAAAAACGCTAGAAACTATATATAAACTTCGTTTTAATAAATATAAATTTGTTTAAATACGTACTAGTAAGACGTTTAGGTAGTATATAAATAAGATATTTAATTTAATTAAAACCGCCGATATTCCTAACGTATATTAATAAATATTTATAATCTACGATTATATTAATTCTAACTTTAAGTCTTTTATTAATCCGCCTAAACCTAGTATTCTATTAGATAAATTCCTTAATTTATTTAACGTTAAAGAAGAAGTCTAACTAGGAATAATACGAAGTAATAAAACGACTAGGCCTTTACCGCCTTTTAAACTAGAGAGTTTACGATAAGACTAGTAGAATTATCAATAATTTAACTAGTTCCGCCTATAGTAAAACTAGTTACTTTAGGTTACTTCTTATTAATTTATTAATCCGGCCTATTAAAATATACTAAATATCTCTTAAACGTAATAGTAGTTTTATTAAATTTAACCGTTATTTATTTAGTTATAAATTATTAATAATAATACTAGAAACGCCCCTTTCCCTCTTAGAAATAGAAATTGTCTTAATTATTAACCGCGCCAAGAAAACCGCGGGCCTATAATTAGTAGTTATAATTTTAATTATTTCGAGTAATAATAAATATCCCTTAGGTATATAACTATTTATTATAAAACCGAGGTATAAAAGAACCACTCTTAAGAAGACGGTATTATAGAGTTATAAATAGAAGAATAATCTATATTTAATATTAATTACGTTAATAAATAGAGTTAGGATTAATAGTAAAAAGATTATTATAATAAATAAAACGAAATAACCGGTTATTGAATTACTATTATCGATTCGCCTAAATAAATCGAGTATTGTATTTATAAAGAGTTATTCTTTTTTAAAAATATATTAAATATATATTTTAGAAGTTAAAGTTTAAATAAGAACCCTATTAAAACCTCTTACCCTAAATATTTAATTATAAATACTATTTAGAAAAGTAAATAGTCTTTAGTAATAAATAAGAATATAGAAATCTATTACTAGGTTAAAATAAATAACGAATTACTAAAATAGAAACCTATTATTAAATTAAACTACGACTCTTCTAAAAATACGGGAATAGGATAAGTATTTAAGAAGTATTAATACACCGGTATTTGGGTCGGCTTAAACCCTAGAATTAAAATAGAAAAGAGTTATAAAAATATTAACTATAGGGTAATTATCGCCGACCGTAAATTCATAATACACTTTTTTCTAAAAGTTAGAATCTGTACTATAATAACCCTACTCTAAGTTACCGGTATTAATATTAATTATTATATTATTTTTAAATATATCGTTACCTCTTTATACTTCCCCGGGAAAGATAAAAGCGATAATAAAATAATAACCGAAACCGCCCCTAAAGAAGTCTTCATTATAGATAATTTTAAAGTAAATATATTTATTAATATAAACGTTATAGCCCCTAAAGGGATTAATATACTAGTATTTTAATAAATCGCCCGTATCGGTAGTTACGATATAGAGTACCCTATCGACGTTTATTTAAAAGGTATAAATATGAACCGGCCGGTATATATTACGAAAATAAAAATTATCCCCCTATAAGTTACGGTAATTATCGAAGTCTATAAGTTTAATTTATTAATACGAGATTACTTCTTTAAACCGGTAGATACTAACTTATACCTCTTTACCGGAATCGTTAACGATATAATAAAATTAATATTTATAAAGAATAAGACGGATAAATATATTAAAATCCCTAGGAATATAAAGCTAGGCCAAGTAATCGAGGTTTAATTTAATAATTACTATAATATTACTATAGGCGATAACGACGTTTACGAGCTCGCTATACGAAGGCCTCTTTAGAAGTATAAAGAAACTTTTATTAAAAACACTTTTAATAGTACGGTTATTATTAACTCTAGTTTATTACTTCTTAAATAATCTTTAAAGGGTAAAGATATAAAGAATTTAACTAGTTCCTAATCTTCTATTCTATTAATAGAGATAATTAATTCGGTAAAGGATAATATCCTCTTAAACGGTATTATTATTTATAGTAAATAACCGGAGCTAGTAAAGATTATTAATTAATTCCTTATACTTTAAATAGAAGGAGGCTTTATTAATATTCTAGAAAACGAATAAATATATATACTACTACGCGCCGACTAGGAAGATAAAGTATTTAAAACGGTATATATTTATTCTATAAATAACGAGAGCTAGAAGATTATTAACGAAACCTTTAATAAACTATATATTTAGGGACGGTTTAAATAGACGATATAAGTTACTTTATTTAACTTCCTAGTCTTCGTTATTTAGATTATAAAATTAGATAGTATTAAGAAGGGCCGTACTATTATTAATATTCGAGATTTAAATATTATAATTATAATAGACGTCTACTATTTACTTTTATAGAATAATATAATTAACGCCGTTAAGAGTTATTATTAGATTATTATTATCGACGCGGCTAGTTTCTTTTATTAATAACGTATATACTTTAAGGATAGATATAAATTTACCGTCGTATTATACCGCGGCTAAGAGACTTTTAATATTACGGTAATAGGATTTAAGAACTCGTTTATATACGTATAGTAATAAATAGACCGGATCTTATATATCTATAAAGTATTCGCCCGAGTATATATCGATAATATTATAGTATTCTCTTAGACCCTCGAGGATTATATTTAATACCTATATATAATATTTTCTTTATTCGTTAAGTTTAATATTTTAATTAACCCTAAGAAGGCGTTTATCGGTTATCCGTTAATTATACTATTTAATTAGAAGGTTAACTCGTTCGGGTTATTAATTTTTAAAGAAAAGTTTATAATTATTAAATAATTAACTTTTCTTTAAATATTAGTAATATTTAAAACGTACCTAGGAATAATTAATTAATTAAGAGATTATATTAAAGATTATATTACTCTAGCTAGGTCTTTATAAAATAAGAAAACCGCGCTACTAAATAGAGTACCCCCTATAAGCGCTTAGCGATAAGAATATATTAAGAAGACTAGTTTTAAATTACTTTCTTTATAAGAGATCCGTTTATTTAAAACTATTTAAAATACCCTTTCTAAATCTTTCTTTTTATATTACTTCGATAATAAAAAGGAACTATTTATCGACTTTAATACTAGTAAAGAATTCGGTTACGGGGCTATAATTTATTATATTATAAAAGAACTAAAAAACTTCTATCCCGACTAGAAGTAGATTTAATTTATTCTTTTCCTTAACCGACTCTTTAAGAATATAGAAATACGTTATTAACCTACTAAAATAGAATTAATAAGAATAATATAGGTATTTATTAAAATTAAATATATAGTCGAATTAACCTCTAAGATAGTCGTTTATATTAATTATAGAGCTACGTTTAATATAGTTAAATAAATAAATATAACTACCTCGTCTACGGTAAAGATTAATTTACGTATCGTACGGGCCTTAAATTATATTTAGCGTTTTTAAAATATAGAGATCCGTTATAAACTTAGTGTTAAATATATAATACTAGACGCCCTATCCCGACTATAGTAGAAGAACGTAGTTAGGGACTTTTCCGAAGGCGAGCTATATATACTCTAGGTATATATATATAAAGTTTATATACTAATAGAAATAAATACTTAATTTAAATAAGAATTACTTTAAAAGTACTAGAATAACGACTTTTAAGCTAAAATAAATTATATATTTAATTATAATATAGAAATCGGCGAGGATACCGTAGTTCTTTCTTTTTCGAGAGGGAATAACGGTTTAATATAATATATCGATAATTTGGTTATTAATCGCGTATATACGCCGGAGCGCCTATATATATTTTCTTTATATATTAAAACTTTATTTAACGTCGCCTATTCTAATTTATATATAAAAAGATATAAATACTATAAGATAATAACTAGGTATTAATATATATATAAATTAAATAAGAAACTAGGGGAGTATTTACGATATTATTTATAATATTAATTATTCGGTACTTCTAGGTATAAACTTTATAGAGTATTATAATTTATTCTTATACCGCCCTCTTCTTTTTATATAATTTTTATCGATTTTATCCTAGCCTTACCCCTTTCGTAGAAAGGATTCGATAATATTATAACCGTTATATATAGATTTTCCCGAAAAGTAACCGCGATTCTAGGAAAATTAATATAGAAAGTAGAGTAATAAATAAATATACTTTTACGTCGTTTATACTTAATGAACTAAGGTATTCCGAAGGTTATTCTTTCCGACCGCGACCGTAAATTTATAAATACCCTATAGAAGGCTTTATTTAATAAATTTAAAATAAATTTAATATTTTCTACCGCCTATTATCTATAAACGGATAGATTAAATAAATATATAAATCAAATTATTAAAATTATATTACGATTTTAGATTATTACTTTATAAAATCTTAAAACTTAAAAAGAGATACTACTTTTTATAATTATATAATATAATAATACGTTTTCCTAGCCTATTAATTATACTCTAAATAAAGTAACTTTCGGTTTCACCGTTAATAACGCGTTAAATTTAGAAAGTTAGGAGAATAACATTTTACTAAAAGAGTTAATATATATTTAAATTTCGGATATAATTACCTTCGTTTAAATATACGATAAAGAGTATTATAATTATATTTATTACCTTTAATACTTCCGTAAAGGAGACTAGGCCTTACTACGTTTATATAAAAGTTATAATATTCCGGTAAATAAATTTACGGGTCGTAAATACGGTTAATAAATAACTAGTTTATTTAAGATTTTTAATTATATTAGTAGGCTCGTATACTACCTTAATATCCCGGAAAATTAAAAGATCTATAATATATTTTTAATAATATAACTAGAGTAGTACCTACTACCGGATTAAGACTTTTTTAAACGTCTACGATTTATTAACCCTAAAGTAGTAGAAACCGAGCGAGACGACTTAGAGCTAGAATAAGAACTAGAGTATATCCTCGATAACCGCGTTATTAAAAAGGGGAAGAGTTACGCTACCGAAGACCTTTTATCTTAAAAAGACTAGGGATCTATATAAGACCGTTAAATAAACGTTAAAAACGTTTTCGCGGACGATTTTATTAAGGAATATAAATAATAGGTTAGATATTAAACTAAATTCTTCTGCTAGGGTCGATAATTCTAGAAATATAATTATATTTCTCTTTTATATTATCGCCCTTTACCTATTCTTATTAAGAAATAACTATTATATTAAATCTACCTATCGAGCTCTATTTAGAGTACGGGTACTATAATAATATTAAGGGGGTATTATACCGAGAATTAATAAAACTACTCTTTAATAATTTTAAATTATTCGTTCAATTATACGTAGAGTTATATAGCCCGAATATTTTAATATAGTATTATTTATATACTCTTTTATATAGACTTAGGTATATACCCCTCGTTATCGTTACTTCTTAATTAAGTAGTATATTTATATAGGAAAGAACTTCGGATAATATAAAAATTATATAACTATACTTCGGATTAGTATAGGGTAGGGTAGAGATCGAGGTATAATCCCTACCCTAGTTTAATATAGGGATCTATTAATATAGAGCGTAGAATAAAGTAGAGTAAGATAGGGATTTACTAAAAGATCCCTACTATATTAAAACGGATTTCTAATAATTATTATAATAACTTTAGAGACGTATTATAACTACTATTACCCTATAGATATACGTATTTATAACTACTATTACTCTTATAGATATATATATTTATAACTACTATTACTTTTATAAATATACGTATTTATAGTTATTATTACCTCTATAGATATACGTATTTATAACTATTACTACCTCTATAGATATACGTACTTATAGCTACTACTACCTCTATAGATATATATATTTATAGCTACTACTACCTCTATAGATATATATATTTATAGCTACTACTACCTCTATAAATACACGTATTTATAATTACTACTATTATTACTCTTATAGATATACGTATTTATAACTACTACTACCCCTATAGATATATATACTCATAGCTACTACTACTCTTATAGATATATATATTTATAACTATTACTACCTCTATAGATATACGTATTTATAGCTACTACTACCTCTATAGATATATATATTTATAGCTACTCCTACCTTTATAAATATATATATTTATAACTACTCCAACCTCTATAAATATACGTATTTATAACTACTACTATCTTTATAGATATACGTATTTATAGTTACTCCTACCTTTATAGATATATGTATTTATAATTATTACTACTTTTATAAATACGCGTATTTATAGCTACTATTACCTTTATAAATATATATATTTATAGTTACTACTACCTCTATAGATATATATATTTATAGCTACTACTATCTTTATAAATATATATACTCATAACTATTATTACCTCTATAGATATACGTATTTATAACTACTACTACCTTTATAGATATACGTACTTATGACTACTACTACCTCTATAAATATACGTATTTATAGCTACTATTACCCTTATAAATATACGTATTTATAACTATTACTACTTTTATAAATATATATACTTATAGTTATTACTACCTTTATAGATATATATATTTATAGCTACTACTACCTCTATAAATATATATATTTATAACTACTACTACCCTTATAAATACGCGTATTTATAGAATAAACACTCGGACTTAATAATTATTCAAATTAATATTAAAATTAAAACTATTATTAGCCTAAAGTTAAATATAACCGAAGGTTTTATTAAAGACGTAGTTTAATTCGTTTATTTTAAAATTAAAGGGACGCTTAAATAATAGTTTAATTTTAAATTTAATATTAACCCTTTTGAAATATTTATTAATATATTTTAATATTAGTATTTTCCCTTAAACTTATTACTTTATTCTTAAAAATATTTCGATTTAAAATCGGATAAAAAGTAAAGAGTAAAGAATAATAATAAATATTAATTATAATAATCATTATAATAATCGTCTCTCTATAGTATAATTTATAATATATCTTATTATTAATTTATAATAGGGGTAGTAGTAATTATAAATATATATATACGCTGCGGAACAGGGAAGGGAATTTTGACTTTTTCGAAAATCGAGGAAGAGAATTCAAAAAATTAGGATAAATATTAATACAAAAAAAATTCCCTTCCCTAAAGAAGGGAAGGGAATAGAGTTAA